>Ga0210057_1006238_pt1 | contig 14886 bp, 13 predicted proteins | sample CryGeyCG2114_010_2_FD_183968 | JGI IMG/M metagenome (GOLD analysis project Ga0210057, IMG submission 183968) | Groundwater microbial communities from aquifer - Crystal Geyser CG10_big_fil_rev_8/21/14_0.10 (SPAdes) (version 2) | ecosystem: Environmental > Aquatic > Deep subsurface > Groundwater ... | reverse complement strand
ATGGTGTTTTTCGCCTATTTTGTATAAACTCAAATGTGTGTGTTTTGTATATTTTGCGGAGTCATCTAGTGGTAGGATGCGACTCTCTGAAAGTCGTCACCTTGGTTCGAATCCAAGCTCCGCAGCCAAGGTTGGAAGTATCGAGGTGACCTAGATGGGTCAAACTTCCAACTGAACTATTCCGACATTGCATACCTGCTGAGCGCAGTATCCAAACAGAAAAATCACCCGACCGGGTGATTTTTCTGTTACTCTAGAGTTATCATTCTATCCTTTAAAATCAGTCTATCTTTTAGATGTGACAATATCTGCCTCTTCTCACTCGTCGTCCCAGTCTTAAGCATATGCTTGGCGTAATTTTTTAGGTCAATATCTTGTAACTGTATTTTTTGGATTTCAGCTCCCAGTAGCGCTTGGAACTTTTGGTGCCTTTCAATATCTTCTTTAAGATGTTTTCTTAACCCCAGCTCATCCATGCTTAAGTTATTAATCAGTTCCATAAATTGTTTGACCAGATCTTCTTCTCTCAGATAGGTAATTGGGCAATTTATGTTTTTGGTTCTAGTGCATCCGTAATATATGTAAGTGGCAGTGCCTCCACTCTTAAGCGGTTTATGTTTCTCTTGAGCTGTTACTCCAGATCCACATATACCGCACTTCATAAGCTTGGTGAAGGCGAAGTCTTTTGAACCATATCTGAATTCGCTTTCTCTCTTCATAACTTCTCTTGTCCTGAGATACAGTTCCTTACTTATCAACGGCTCATGGATGCCTTTATACCATTTACCACTCTTTAGGGGATACTCAAACTCTCCCATATAGAAGGGAGTGGTTAAGATTTTTTGCACACTGCTTATCCATATAGTTTTATCATTTACTGTTTTAAATCCAATTTCTCTCAGCCATTTGTATACCTTTCTTCCGCTCCAGCCATCGTTACCAACTTTCTCAAACATTTGCCTCACCATTGGTCCCCGTATCGGGTCTACCATCACATATCCTTTTCTGTCAGTTCTCATTTCATTTAAGTACCCGGTCGGTGCCGGAGCTGGCCAGAGTCCCATTTCACACTTGGCTCTAAGTCCTCGCTTCACATTCAATCCTTTCTGGTCATTCTCAAGCTTTCCTTGAGCACCCAGAATCATCAGTAAGAACTTTTCATTCGGATTATTTGTAAATTTTTGGCTGAATGTTCTTATTTCAATAATTACTTTTTGATCAAGAAGGTCCACGAGTACTCCCAGGTCTCCAGCGTTCCTGCTTAATCGATCCGGTGCCCATGTGAGAATCGCATTGTATCTACCCATACGAATCTCTTGGATCATACTATTGAACACTGGACGCTGGAGAGTTGCTTTGGCAGAATGTGCTTCGCGTTTTACCTCCACCACGTCCAATTTGTCTCTTTGAGCGATTTGGAGCATTTCTTTTATTTGGCTGTCAATGCTCATTGCCTGCTTTTCGTCTGATTCGGTACTTTTTCTTGCATAGAGGCAGTACCTTAAAGTCTCTTGGGTTTGTTGATTTTCCATATAACCAAAGGAATGACGCAACCCTCCTCGGTAGTCCATGACCCATAGTTGACAAGCTGTAGGTAAGAAAACCCTTCACAAGACTTCAAAAAAATGGCTAAAAATGCTAACATTCCAAATAATTAAGTATGGCAAACGAATTTCTTACAAATGCAAAAAAGGTGAAAAACGATGAGTTCTACACTCAGTATAGTGATATTCAGAAAGAAATTGAGGCATATTTAGAATACAACCAAAACGTATTTCGCGACAAGGTTGTGTATTGTAACTGTGATGATCCGTTCGAGAGTAATTTCTTTCGCTACTTTGTACTTAATTTCAATAAGCTTGGACTAAAACAGCTCATCACCACAAGCTATAAACCATCACCTGTGGCTAACACGCAACTAGGATTATTTGGTGATGATAAAACACTAGCAAAAGCAAAAGGTCGACCGAAAGTAACTGCCAATAAATTTATCATCAACGATGTGAAAGATATAGATGGTAACGGCGAGTTTAATTTGAAAGATGTCGCCGAGCAATTAAAAGCAAACAAGCATAATGAATGGGAGCCACTAGATGACGATGGTGATTTTCGTAGTGAGGAATCTGTTAATCTACTCAAACAATCCGACATTGTGGTAACAAATCCGCCATTTAGTCTATTTCGCGAGTATATAAAACAACTTATTAGTCACGATAAAAAGTTTTTAATTATTGGCAACATGAACGCAATTACCTACAAAGAAGTATTTCCGTTGCTTCGAGATAACAAAGTTTGGTTAGGCAATAATTATAAAGTTAATGCTGGCGCGATGTTTTTTGAGATACCAGAAAAAATTGCCAATTTGGAGCAAGTCCGTGAGATCAAGACAAATGAAAGCGGTAAGAAGGTTTATATTACACGGGTGCAAGGTATTCGTTGGTTTACTAATCTTGATCATGGTCGACGTCATGAACCACTTCAACTCATGAACGAAAAAGAAGTTGTAAAGTTTACGACGAAAAAACCCTTTGAAAAATATGATAACTACGATGCGATAGAAGTTTCTTTGGTTAAAAATATTCCGAGCGATTACAAAGGCGTTATGGGCGTACCAGTTAGTTTTTTAGATAGTTACAACCCAGATCAATTTGAAATTTTAGGCTCAAATCGTGGAGTAGACCAAGACCCAAATAAAATATATGGCAAAGGCTCTTATTTAAATGGAAAAGAAGTCTATAAAAGATTATTTATCAAACACAAGGAAAAATAATATGAATACAATTTTAAAAACCAACATAACTGTTCAAGAGATCTGTGACGGATTTGTCTATAACGAACTTGAGGGTAAAGGTTTGTTTGGCTTATCTGGCAAGCTTACTATTCAGCCGGAATATCAGCGAAACTATATCTATGCTTCTGATGGAGGTAAAAGAGAAATGGCCGTTATTGAATCAGTTTTGAAAGGATATCCCATCGGATTGATTTATTTCAATAAAGTTGGTGATGATAAATTTGAAGTTTTAGACGGACAGCAACGCGTCACCAGTCTCGGGAGATTTATTACAGATAAATTTGCTGTTAAAGACGAAAACGGGATGCCGCAGATTTTTAGTAACATGGCGGAAGACAAGAAAACTAAGATTTGGGAAACGAAACTTCTTATTTATGAATGCGAAGGGACAGAAAGCCAAATAAAAGAGTGGTTTAAAACTATAAATATTGCTGGTGTCCCACTTAATAATCAGGAATTGCTCAATGCCGTATATTCTGGCCCATTCGTAACTAGGGCTAAAGAGGAATTCAGTAATAGCCAAAACTCCAACATTCAAAAATGGAGTGCATATGTTTCTGGCAGTGCTAATCGTCAAGAGTTTTTAGAGCGAGCCTTGGACTGGGTAAGCAAAGGCAATATTGGTGATTATATGAGCAAGCATCGCAAAGACAAAAATATTAATGAGTTGAAAAAATATTTCAACACCATCATTGATTGGGTATCTAGTATATTTACTGACGTCGAAAGCGAAATGCGTGGACTTGAATGGGGACGACTTTATGAGGAGTATCATAAAAAATCATACAATCCAGCTAAAGTATCAGCCGAGGTACGTAAGCTCTATGGCGACTTTTTTATTAAAGATAAAAAAGGGATTTTCGAGTATATTTTGGGAGGTAATAGCGACACAAAATTGCTTAATATTCGCATTTTTGACGAACCAACCAAAAGAGCTGTTTATGAAAAGCAGACTCGTGAAGTTGAAACTAAAAAGAAATCAAATTGTTCACTATGTGCAGTTGGACATGACGCCAACAAGAGCAAAATTTGGAGTTTTGGCGAGATGGAAGCGGATCATGTATCAGCATGGAGTAAGGGGGGCGCTACTTCAGTAGAGAATTGTGAGATGTTGTGCAAGACACATAATAGATCGAAAGGTAATCGGTAAATCTGGAAAATAAATACAAAGTTGTATGTCTAAAAATCTAAATACAGAATCAGAAAAACCAAGCACAACTTCAAGTCAGGAAGTTGTCCTTTTAAGGTCATACCAAAAAACCATTGTGATTCGAGATGGAAAAGTTTACGAAAACAATACTGAGGTTACTGAACTGGCGCCATCAAGTGATTCAAATCCATTAGCTGGGGATAAACCTGATGATCCAACTGCGCGTGGATATCAGCTGGTTCGGAGTCACTACAAAAAACTCATATCAAGCCCTTTTGAAAACGTTGTTGTCTTGACAGGTGCGGGGACATCGAAGTCTTCTGGGGGCAAGGTTATGGCAGAATTATGGGAGGAAGCGTTCCCGGGCGCAAAAAAGTCAGATAACGACAAATTTTTTAAATCCATAAATTTTCAAGTACCAACATCAGATGAACAGAAAAATCTTGAGGAGTTACTATCACAGGCCCAAAAAGCCATAGAAGTTTTGGATGAGACTGTAGGCAAAGAAGTTTCGCAAAAGATTAAGCAAGTAGAAGAGCTGATAGTTAAGGCGTGCACACTGCAGTTAACAAAAGAGGCACCACATCTTAAATTACTTAATAAGATTACTTCTCGAAAACTAAAGTACTCAAGAGTTAAGGTTTTTACTCTCAACTACGATACTCTATTTGAACAAGCTGCTGCGGAGGGAAATTATATCGTGGTAAATGGGTTTTCATTCTCCAATCCGTCCTATTTCAATGGAACATTTTTCGACTATGACATTGTAAATAGAATAAACAGTCGAGTGAGTAAAGAGGAGAATTTTATAACAAAAGTATTTCATTTATATAAACCTCACGGTTCGATAAATTGGGAAAGAAATGATCAAGACAAGGTTGTCTCGCGAGAAATTACCTCCGCTAGCAAAAAACCACTAATAATATATCCTAATTCTAATAAGTACGAGTCTGGGTATAATCAGCCATTCTTTGAAATGATGTCTCGTTTCCAGCAAGCTGTTAGACAGCCAAACACACTACTTCTTTGTATCGGCTTTAGTTTTGGTGATAAGCATTTTAAAAACGTTATTCACGAAGCCGTGAAAAGTAATCCGGGCCTTAATCTCATAGTGGCCATGCCAGGCTTCATGGGTAGGAAATCAATCCAAGAACTCATAGAGATGTCAGAGAAGCAAAATAATATAACGTTTATTAACGAGGACTTTCAGAATTTGTCCGAACACTATCCGTTCTCTTTAGAATATGAACATGACAACGGAGAACAAAATTAGACCATTTGGGAACAGCCACTTTGTTGGTTATGTAAAGCAGATTGTGCCAGAATATGTGGCGGTCCACATCCCGTCTTCCCACCTGTTGTCCCTCTATCACCACGGTGGAGAGAAACATCACCCTGGAATTGTGGGAACATATGTAGCTATTGAAGGAGAAGAGTATGGTTTTATTGGGAGAATTTTAGAACTGAGTCTCTCAGAGAAAGAGCGTCTCATCCTTACGGAGAAGAGTTTTGAAACTGAGGATTTTCATCCAGTAGCCAAAGTTGAAATCCTGATTTCCTTTAATTACTTCGACGTCACTCAAGTTAATAAAGGACTTGACACATTCCCTCATATTGGAGCAAAGGTGTACAGTTGCACTGCTGGCTTTTTGCAACGATATCTTTTGAAATTTGGATTAAATGACGCTGAAGGGAGTCAAAAGATATTTGAACTTGGAACACTGACAGCTGATCAAGGTGTGGAGGTAAAAGTTGCTCCTCAATCTTTGTTTGGTAGACACTGCGCAATTGTTGGCACTACAGGAGGTGGTAAAAGTTGGACAGTGGCAAAGTTCATTGAAGAGCTAATACGCAACGAGGGCAAGGCAGTGCTTATTGATGCAACCGGAGAATATAAAACTCTGGACGGAGATAAGATTCAGCCAGTAGTTATCGGTGAAGATACTCACTTTCATTACTCACACCTCGGTATAAGTGATTTGTTCTATCTATTGCGTCCCTCTGATAGAGTGCAACGCCCGAAGTTAATGGAGGCGATACGATCTCTAAAAATGGTGCGAATTAATAAGGGAGCGAACATTAAAGAGAAATATAAGGACGGCACAGAAATAAAGGAGGCCGAGATCCCTGTTGAGAATGGATTACTAAAGAAATCTGGGAAAAATAAGAAGGTGCATGGAAATTTTTATCATAAAAATATTGAGCAAATTGAATCTGATAACCTGAATTTCGATATCAAAAATCTATCGAGACAGATTGTCGAGGAATGCATCTGGGACTCTGAAAGGAACGGGAGTCCAAATAATTTTGGAGGTCAGAATGATGGAGATATATCTTTTTGTACTAGCTTAGTGTCTCGTGTAAATAACTTAACGAACACACAAAATTTTCAAAGTATATTTGGGTTTGATAAGGAAAGTCCAGGTGATAAAGATCTTATAAAACTACTCAATGAATTTCTGGAAGATAAAAACAAGAGAGTTTTGAGGATAAGTTTAGACGGTGTCGGATTTGAATACCAGGCCCGGGAAATTTTGGCAAATGCTATAGGTCGACATCTGCACAAGAAAGCAAGAGAGGGTGAATTTAAAACGAAGGGTTCCCTTATAGTTTTTGTGGATGAAGCACATCAGTTTATGAATAAAACCATCCAAGATGAGTATTCTCCAGTCCAAGAACTCAATGCTTTCGATCTTATCGCAAAGGAGACACGAAAGTTCGGCCTATTTCTCTGTTTAGCAACGCAAATGCCTCGAGATATTCCACTTGGAACACTTAGCCAAATTGGAACCTTCATTGTGCATAGATTGATAAACAAATACGACAAGGAGGCAATTGAAAATGCGTGCTCTGTGGCTAATCGTGCCGTCTTGGCATTTTTGCCAGTGCTGGGAAGAGGTGAAGCTATATTACTCGGCGTTGATTTTCCGATGCCTATTTCCATGAGAATTAAGCCACCTAACGTTAAACCTGATTCAAAAACACCTCCTGTAATCTCTACTTAGCAATATGAACAAAGATAAAATACCTCATTCAGTTTCAGAATATATAGCCATATTGAACGATCGCCTTAGCGATTTATTTGGCGAAGTCGTTGGAGAAATATCAGAACTGAAGACCTCAGCACGTGGTCATGTGTACTTTGTCATAAAAGATAAAGAAACAAACGAAATACTCCCATGCACCATTTGGCAAAGAACATATGCTCTTAATGGCCTTGAGCTCGAAGTGGGTATGGAAGTTCTGATTAAAGGAACTCCAGAATTCTATGGTCCGTTCGGCAAATTATCCTTCATAGCAAAGTCGGCTGAGTTGGTTGGTGAGGGAGCATTAAAGAAGGCCTATGAGAAACTGAAGAAGAAGCTCTCTGCGGAGGGTCTGTTTGATAAGCAAAGAAAACGTACTCTCCCAGTGTTTCCTAAGACGATTGGGATTATCACTTCGGTTCACGGGGAGGTTATCCATGACTTCACAAGCAATCTACGTAAAGCAGGATTTAAGGTGAAGATTCTTGATTGCCGTGTTGAGGGACCGGAGTCTGGCAGGTCTCTGACTTTATCCGTGCGAGCGTTTCGTAATGAGCAGATAGATGTTCTTATCTTGATGCGTGGTGGTGGTTCGATACAATCTCTAGCAGGCTTTGACAATGAAGCTCTTGTAAGGGAAATTGTTTCTTTTCCTGTACCTGTCATTACGGGGATCGGACACCATAAAGATGTAACCCTCGCGGCATTAGCGGCTGATGTTGCGGAATCTACGCCATCGTTTGTTGCGGCATTGTTAAATAAATCATGGGATGATGCAGAGCAAGTCTTAGCAAGATTACAACAAAACATCCTTGAGTTATACAAAGATACGCTCGCATCGGCGTCTAGACACTTAACAGGGACTTTTAGACAAGCAAGAGAGGTGCTTGACGGAATTTTAGAGAGGTATGAAGAGGACAAGCGACATATAACTACAGGTCTTGGAAAAATAGGACGGCAGGTCGAAAAAGTAAAAGAAACCACTCAAAGAACTGGACTCGCAATCATAAAAAATATGTCCGGAGTTTTTGAAGACGTGAGATCTAGATATTTTATAACTATACCAAGGCTAGTTAGCCATAGGTATGATTCTTCTCTGCGAGACGTTTCGAAATATATCAGGCAAACGCCACGATGGGTTATGAGAACGTACGCAAGTTCTCTACGAGGTTTTGCTAATAAAACAAATGGTCTTGCGCGTATTGTTCGGGGTCATGATCCAGAGCGGCAGTTACGCCTCGGCTACAGTATCGTTTCAAGTGGTGGAAACATTGTACGAAGCGTGAAAGGGTTGAGGAAAGGTCAAGAATTGGCGCTACGCGTTTCGGACGGCTCTATTTTATCAGAAATAAAAGATGTAAAATAATATTATGGCAAAGAAAGATGAAATTGATTTGAGCGTTAATCTATCAAAACTATCGGAAATTGCCGATTGGTTTGAAAAACAGGATGAAGTGGATATCGAAGAGGGACTAAAAAAGGTCCGCGATGCCGCTACTCTCATTAAAGAAAGCAAAGGGCGTCTCCAGGAAATAGAAAACGAATTTGAGGAAATTAAGAAAGATATCGAGCAAGAAATTGGAGAAGAAAATGACGATGAAGAGGATGAGGAAGAATTGGAACAAAACAACAGTAAACAGAAAGAAAAAGGAGATGTAGATCCTGACAACATTCCTTTCTAGGTATTGATGAAAAAAATAATATGAGCATTTCAAGAAGAATAAAGTTGCTCCTATTTAAGAAAGAAGCCGTAGAGAAAAAGGATGTGATATTTTTCGCAGTTTTCTTTTTAGTAATCTCGGTGGTTTTCCTTGGTGCAAAAATATTTAATGTAAACCTGGCTGGTGTTGGCGCAATATTTTTTGTCATCAGTTTTTCTCTGTTATGTCTTATCACATGGTCTATGGCTGGTCTTGCTGTATTACGTTCCTTGTTTGTAGTCGGGGCAAGCCTAACGCTAATGATATTTATTACTCAGACATATTGTGGTCTTCCAGATATAGCGCGTACGGGCGACGATGCTCTGACAAGTCTGTTTGGTTTTGGTTTGCTTTATGTGGGATTTTTGTTTACCAAATCTTTACATTCAGAGCTAAAGTGTGGATTGAAAAGATTTGAAGATATATATGCCGGCAAGAAACCGTGGATAATGGTGACCTTATTTGCCATATTTATTGGCTTGTTTTTGTGGCAGTTATACCAAGTGATGTTCCCGATTGTTTCTAATCTTTGTGTCTACAAATAGTGTTGGTAACTCGCTTCGCAAGGCCTAATAACTAAGCTAAGATGCTAAGCGGTAGCAAAAGTGCTATCATAATTTTGACAATTTAATAAGAGACCTAACCCCTAAAGTAATTTAGGATATGGTCAAAAATCCCGCTAGAGCTCAAAGGACTCCCAGTCCAGAGTCGCTCTAGCGGGTCATGTCCGGAAACGGATATGGGTTGGCCGAAAGGTCGATCGCGATGGCTGGGAGCCTTTTGCGTTAGGTAAGACTCCTGAGCATAAAACCCGCTAGAGTTTATGAAAAATATAGAAACTGGTCATATTGATTTATTCAACATATATAAATATGTCGCTACTCATCCCACTTTTGTCTCAGGGAAGAATGGGGACATGCTTGAATACACAAGATTAATAAATCAAATTACAAAATCGATACCGAAAGATAAGCCAGGGTGGTACCTTTGGGGTCGGTTTAACGATGTTGGATTTTGGGAAACGGTCTACTTGGGAAAAGCTGGCAACAAGAAAACTTCTTCTCTTTACGCAAGAATAAGAGAAGAGCTTCTTGATGAGCGAGCAGCATTTTGGGCGACAATTTATGGATCGGAACCAACGGAAAGACAATTCCAGAAGATCTATAAGAATAAATATGGCCCGGGTACCCGATCGTACCGAAAAAAGAATGTTCACTTCATCGTCTGGTTTGGTGCTTCTCCTTTATCTGAATCTGAAGTGAAGGAAGAAGAGAGCGTGCTAATTTCCGCTTTTCGACCAGCAATCAACATCCAGCGAATTACATATCCGGCCAGGACAAAATACACCGATCAGGTAATACAGGCAATTGATAAAGAAGTCTCTTTTATAACTAGCTCAAAATAAAAATCTCCGGCTCGGTAGGTAGTGGCTCGCTTAGAACTTCGATTGCAAGAAGAGAAAAAGCATCAGCTAAATCATCCTTCTTCTCAACCCCGAAATTAACTATTTGTTCTGTGAGCAACCCAACGCCTTTTTTGGGAAAAAGTATTCTTCCATGCTTTACCCACTGCGAACAAACAGATAACCTGACGCCTTTCTTACTATGCCCGATTTTTATTGGTCTAGCATTTACACCATATTCTTTCAGCTGTTGGGACCAGGCACTTTGCAGACTTACATCTTCAATCAATATTTCAACCGGCACTCCTAATTTTGAATATTCATGATTAAGTAATCTCAGTTCATCCATAGCAGTCGGAAAATCCATTTTCTTGTTGACTGTTCTGTCTATATAGAGAACTTTCTTACCATCAAGTATATACATCTTGCTTATCACAACCGCAGTGAAATCGTGCCTCTCTTCTTCTTTAATGGCCAGGTCAACTCCCATGCATATCTTGGAAATCGCTTGCTTGGGCAGATCTGTATAATCATATGTCTGGATCCAATCTCTCTTAATAACCTGATGGTCCGGCGAGACAATGCGGAGCATATATTCTCGCTCCCAAGTTATGTGGTCATTGATTTTTCTCTTCTCCTCCTCAACTGAATCAAGATTCGGATATTTGCCTAGCCAGGTGGAATTTCCTTCATCATTAAGAATGGCATAGGCCCTGAATTCACCCGGCATAAGCGTTGATTGGATGTCCTTTTGCAATCTGACAATTAATGAGTCTTGGTGGAGTAAGTTGCCGACCACAAATACACGAGTATCCCTGGTGCCGGCGGGTAATAGCTCACCCTTAAACCATCGGTAGGTTTTGTCGCGACTTTCCTGAGTACGCACCGACTCGAGATCCTCAAGATCGTCGGCAATCATTAAATCTGGTCTGTGGTTTTTGTAACGCAAGCCACGAACACTTTGTTCTGAGCTGACAGCGATAATCTTGGCGTTATACTTCGGGAAAGTCAGAGCAAAAGCGCCCCATTCATCAGTTTCAGATTTGAACGGCCCGAGGTCGTTTTTAAGCAAGGCGTTGTTCTCCACTTCTTCTCTGATGTTGCCAAGGTGCTGTCTGGCTTTAGATCTGGTACCGCTTGAGATAATCACAAAGTGCGACTGGCCGGTAAGGATCGACCAGAGAGGGAATGAAGTAGTGCAGATTGTAGACTTCGCGCTGTCTCTAAAGGCTACAATAACCGACATTCTGTTCTTTACATCCTGAGTCAGTTCAAATATTTCCTGCTGAAATTTTGCCGTCTGATACTTGATGTATTTGCTGAGATAGATAGCGAAGAATAATAAGTGGCTTTCACACGCTGCTCCGATGCGGAGCTTTCTATTGCTGCGGATTTTCTCCAGCAGAATTTCTAGATTCTTGTTCATGGTTTTGAATGTTAGTTCCTATAATGTTTGTGAGTGCTTGGCGGATAAGATTTAATTCTTCATCAGTCAATTCTTCCCTTATCGACACCTCGCCGCTCAATTGGATTTTTTCTCCATATCGTTCGGTTCTATTGTGTTTGAGCCAATAGGCGACTGCTGAGAAATTTCCTTTTTTGATTAAGTTTACAAGCTGGCTTTCAGCCACATCCGATATGAATTCATATCCTTCTCTAGTAGCTTCTTCCACTGCTTTGGCAAATTCAGGATCTTCTTGCTTCCATCGGTAGAGCGTAGTTCGGCCAATGCCACTTTTACTACAAGCTACTTCAATCACTGGCGTCTTTAAGAGTTGCTCTAGCACAGCAGATTTACCTTTGTGCTTTTTCATAACTTTTTAGCTTTAGTTCCGAGTAGCAGTTCAATTCTTCTTTTAATTACTTCCGTGTACACTTCGCTCTTTTCCATCATCCTGAATTTTCGGCCAAGTTTTATGGCTGCCGCTCCGGTGCTTCCTGAGCCGCCAAATGGTTCAACTACCAGATCGTCTCGCTTTGTCAGAACTTTCATATACGGAATTAGCAACTCTAACGGTTTGGTGCCGAATATGATTTCCTGGCCTGAAGACTTTTTATCAGCAGCAATGTGAGTGATATGATCAGTCGGACAAATCTTTTTACCTTTCTCATAACTCTCCCAATGTGGTGAACCGCTTGTTGCGAAGAGAGCATTTTCATATTCGTTTTGGAAAAGTTCATCCTCCTCTTTAAGATTCAAATCAACTTCACCTCCAGTACCCACCAAAGCAATATCCTGCTTGTTGAAGAATTTATACTTACCGCTAAACCCCTGCATTCTGTTTGGCACATGCCAAGTTATAGTGTTCCTATACTTCCAGTGCTTCTCCAGAGCGTTCCAGATAGTGCGGAGATTTTTGGGATGCTCGAAGATAATAATGGAGAAATCTGGCTTTTGAATTTTGGCAATATTGGCCATCCAAAGGTCAGTGAAATTTTCGGGCAGAGTTTCGGTGCCAAGATACACTCTGTTTTTCTTGGCACCAAATCCTCGAGTCACCCCGTCTTTGTTTTTAGTTTTGCCTTTTAGGTAGTCTAGTAAATATGGCGGGTCAGTTAAGCACATGTCGGCCTTGGCCCCATCCATTAACTTGAGCACATCGGCCTCTATACAACTATCGCCATTCATGAGACGCGACCCATCGGAGAATTCATAAACATCTCCTTTTTTGGTATCGATGTTTTTGATATCAAGCTTGGCGAGTTCTTTACTCAAGTCCCACATTTCCGGAGTATCATCCTCTCCAAAAATTGAATCTAATTCTTCAGAGCTGAATCCCGCGTCTTTCAGCAGATTTTCGTCAAACTCGGCAAGAAGACTGAAATCAAACTCTCCTGCACTTCGGTTTAATCTAAGATTTAACGCCTTCTCTTTTTCGATATCGGAGATACACACCGACACTGTGGGTACCTCGGTATATCCAAGTTGCTTTGCCGCCTCGACCCTTCTTTCGCCTCCGATAATTACATTTTTTCGGGAAGGGTGAGAGTTTATGACGATTGGCTCTGCAAAACCATGAGTTTCCAAACTTTTGACTAGGTTTGTAAATCCATCATCTTTTCTTCTTCTCGGGTTATACCCGGAAAGAACTAAACTACTAATTGACATGTATGTAACGGACATGTCGCCGGTGTTTTGCTTTTTCATAATAGTTATGAATTAGCTAATAATGTAGTCTGGTTTTTCTCCAAACAGAAAAAGCCGCGATTAGCGGATACTTCTTTTCAATACTTCTTCAACTACATTAGTGAGCGAATGTGCCGCTCTTATACATTTTCAGTTTCCATTATCTACGATGGCGACAGCTCTGCAAATAGGGGTGTGCATAACTTTGGTTTATAACTTTTATAAGTAGATATAACTGTATAAAATTTTGTATTTTAAATCTGTCAAAACATAGAACTGGCTGGGTAGTCAAGCCAACTTTTTGAAACAAAACATTTACGGAACGGTCTGAGCGTTCCATTTGTTCCGTTTTGACCCTGACCACGACGGGTTACTTTGATATACTGAAGTCGCCCAAAGAAGCCCTATACGGTCTACCGACACGGGTACTAGACACACTTGGCCAGCCCTTCTTCCCTTCGGTCATCATGGCCTTCGACTGATATATAAATAGTAAGAAGGTCCCGAGCAAACGCGAGGGAAAGTATCAGTGCCTGCGGCCCTTTTTCAGCGTGAGACGAAGATACCGAGCGAGTCCCGACCCTAGAGGGGCGACGAGGTGATATTATTTAGATATGTATTTTGTCTATATCCTTGAATGCGCAGATAAATCACTTTATGTCGGTTGTACAAATAATATTGGAAAACCCCGCTCTTTTTGATATCATTGAATAATGAAGTGGGGTTTTTCAACTTCACATATCCATGGATGTTATCGAAAATAAATTTTAGTTTTTAATTTTCTAACAAGTAGTCAACTATGGAATTTACCAACTCTAATCAATTTGAAAGAATGGGGCGGTCTGAGGGCTTTAAAAATCCTAATGATATTGGGGATATTGAAACATTTGACGATATCAAACAAAGAATTGAACAACTTTCACCCAACACCAAAGAATTAGTGTTCGAGGAAGAACTTACTGTTGAAATGAAAAGAAGCCTTGAAAAAATACGTACTTTCTGTGGCGAGTTATCCGAAGATTTTAAGCAAACCTTTTTATCACTTCTAGATCAATATAGAAAAGAACGCCACCAAATATCACAAAAAATCGTTGATTATTTATTAGAAAAAAATTTTGTTCTTCCAAATTTTACAATTGCTAGCGGAGAACAAGCGCAAGCATTACTTGAAGAATATGGACTGAATGGAGAAATTAATGAACAAAATTTGTTGCTTGTATTTCAATTACCTAAACCGCTCGCTCAATTTTGGTGGAAGGGCGGCGCTGATTCATGGGGCAACCTTGCAGAAGATATAAATGACACAGCTATTGAGTGGGGACATTTTTATAGAGAACTTATGCCCGTAGTTTGGGAAACACAAGGTCGCCATGAAAATGAAAGTGGTTTATATTTTCAAAGAGTGAACGACATTGGCGAACATGATCCTAAAAAGTATTATTATATTTGGGAAATATCCGAATGGAAAAATTGAAATACAAGCAATAAAAACTAAAACTTACATAGAATTAGTACTGACCAGCTTACATTGTGCGAGCAGAAGTGTGGTGAGGGTATTCGGCGAGCTCACCATAAATAAAATTTAGCTGATTCTGTCTATTGGTTTATAATACTTACATGAGTCAATTTCAAAAAGATATCCACGAAAGCGTAAGCGAGGTGAAAGGAAGAACCTTCGGCTACATTAGCG
>Ga0210057_1006237_pt1 | contig 14887 bp, 17 predicted proteins | sample CryGeyCG2114_010_2_FD_183968 | JGI IMG/M metagenome (GOLD analysis project Ga0210057, IMG submission 183968) | Groundwater microbial communities from aquifer - Crystal Geyser CG10_big_fil_rev_8/21/14_0.10 (SPAdes) (version 2) | ecosystem: Environmental > Aquatic > Deep subsurface > Groundwater ... | reverse complement strand
TCTAGTTGTTTGTCTAGCTCAGTTTTCAGAAAGTCTGTATTTGATGTAGGTTGTTTTTGTTTTTCTTTCCAGATTCCAAAGTGTTTCTTGATGAGATTCTTATTTGAAAGAAGCTTCACGATAGTAGCCCATACTGTATCATCGAGCACAGTAGCGTTCACGCCCTTATTATGGCACTCTTTTGGTAAGGGATAGCGAAGTACCCTGTCTGTACATCTGTAGTACAAATTATGCGTTTTACTATTTCCTTCGCCCGCTCTTTTTCGACCACACGTGCAATAAGCGAGTCCAGATAGTAAGTAGTCATTCTTTTTATTTCGCATTGCGAAGGAGTCATTAAGAATAAGTTGTTTTTGAACCGCAGTAAAGAGCTCCTTTTCAATGATGGGTTCAACTTCAATAGCAAACCATTGATCTTTGGGATTATTGTGCCGACTGCTTTTCTTAATCTTCTTGTACTTTTCGTTCTTGATAGGATTTTCTGGTACTATCGACTTTGACTTGTTGTAATGAGTGATACCGATATATGTCTCATCTCGTAGGCGCCTTGATAGGGTGCTGGTAGACCAATATTTATTCTTGCTCTTTCTTGGACACAGTTTTTGTTCGTACAATCTTTTTATAACTTGTCGGATTGTCAATCCTTCTATCCCAACCCATTGAAAGATCATCTTGAGTATTTCTGCTTCATGAGGAACTATTTTGAAATATCCCGCTCCTTTCTCTTCACCTTTCACGTACTGATATCCATATGGAGCTTGCCATCCAAATAAAATTCCGCTTTTTGCTTTGTATAATTTCCCTCTTCTGAATCTTTCAGCTATTTTGATACGTTCATAATCATGGAATAAGCCCATGACGTTCTGCGCAAGGAGTGATTCGGGATTTTCACCATTTATATCATGAAGAGAAATGATTTGAATACCAGCTTCGGTGAGCTCTTTTTTCAATATGAGTTGATTTAGGAAGTTACGAGACAATCTGCCAAGATCATACAGATACAAGGTGTCAAAGGCTTTATTTTTTACTGCATCTCGCAAGTTATCTAGAGCAGGGCGGGCGAGTAGTTCACCGCTCCAGCCATCATCAACGTACTGCAAACCCCGTTCAATAGTACTGCCGTCTCCTTGCGCTTTTGACACTATTTCAGCTATCTGAGAGTTTATCGTTTGCTCTTTCTCTTGACCAGAGGTAGAGACACGAGCGTATAGGGCGGAGGTTTTCATTTATTTACCCTCCTTTTTTCAAGAAAGCTATCAAGGTCTTTTTTGTTGACTCTGATATCTTTTGATAATTTATATGCCTTTAAGTCTCCGCGCTTTATCCATCGCCTTACGGTAATAGGGGAAACATTAAATAATTTTGATATTTGTGTGGGTGATAAATAATCTTCCATAATATTACTTTATAGTACTTTATATAATATTGTCAACCGTAAGTTTAAATAATTAATCTTATCCTTGTATTTTTTTCTTTAACCCTTTTCTGCGTTTGCGATATTTGATCAAAAAAGTAAAAAGTCCTGGAGGATTTTTAATTGTTTGCCAACCATTTATTTGACGATGAACTAAATCTTTGATAGTTCTGTTTATCGCCCGAGGGTTCCAATTTTGTGCTACATATAACCAATGTGTCGGCTCGCTTTCCCATTCGTAAAAAAATTCTTTTAGATAGCTTTCGAGTTTTATCGGAGGAGTTCTATAGTTACATCCTTCCAATTTAGCGATAACGTCTTTTTTATGTTGAGTTAACTCAAAGTACACTTGTTGTTTACGAGGCGCATTAACACTCCCACTACCATTAACATTTTCATTTTCTTGTGTTTGAACATTGATATTTGCTATGATTGGAGATGACTCGGCTAAAGACTCACAAGCTAGTAATTGATCAAAGGCATCAAAATCAAGGGTATTTGAACCATATTCGGCGCGATATGTTTGTTTTATTCGGCGAATACAATCTTCAGATGTAAGATTTGTTCGAATTTCTTCTTCCCGACTGTTCATTTTCATTTACTATTAAATTTTGAATTTCATCAAAGAGAATTGAATAAACTCCAGTAAGCTTTTCTTCTGAGTATTCATCAGGGATGAATTTATAACTAATCTTGATTTCCTTTGTATTTCTTTTATTTTTCATACTTATCTGAACTGCCTATCTCACATTGGAAAATATTCTATTTTTTAAATTGATCATAGCTTCGTTATATTGCCTGAGGTTTCCTGTAAGATTCCCAAAGAAATACTCTTTGGAGATTTTTTCACATTGGTCTGTATGTTCAAAGACAAACCAACAAACTCTTCCGTCTCTTTGCATCTCGATTACCTTCCGACCGCTTGTTACAAGCGCAGAAACTTCTCCGATATCTTTGGTTTTATATGTGTTATTTTCCATATTTAATTTTTGTATTCCTCGACAAATGCTTGATAACTCCATTTCAAATCTTCAACAGATTGACATGTTTTTGTATTTGTGGGGATGACTGCTTTCCCGAAGATGTCTATCGCCTTTTCATATGTTGCTCTGAAGATAATCTGGAAGCCCCTTTTAAAGTAGTGTTCCGCCTTGTTTCTAATGAAAAATTGCGTCTTACGGTGTGAAGGGTAGATAGATCGCTTTTCTTTATCTTTTTTTAAAACCAGGTTGATTTTGGGCAGGATATTCATTTTCATAGCTATATGATCTATGAATAATTAAAAGAATGCTTTTAGGGGGACGCTTAGGGGGGACAAATTAGGAAGAATGCCGTTGAAGTTGTCTTTGTTTTGCTTTTTTATTTCTCTGTCTTAATCGCCAACATTCTATATTCTCTTCTTTTTTGCACAATGTTCTATCTCTATGTCCGCCTTTTTTTATATTTAAGATATGTCCACAGCGTTTACATGCAGAGATTGAAAAATCTTCTTCAACTTTTGATAGTAATTCCCAATATAAATAACTTTCCCAACCTTCAAAAACGGTAATCCTAACAGGTTTGAGTAGCCATTTGTTGAATTGGCGATCTTTATTTCTTTCGTCTAAAGAACCCCATTGTTTATCAAGTTCGAGATTGAATAGTTTATCATTTGAAAACTCTTGGTGATAATAGTTGATATAGGCTTTATATTGAGCAAATTTAATTTTTGATCTTATATACGTAGTAATATCTTTTTCTTTATTTGCAACACGCATAGCACAATTTTTTAGATCAGACTGAAAACGATTAAATTCAGAGAGTATATTTGTTTCTTCTCCTTTGGAAGAATAATAAGGGAATTGATTATCTCTAAAAGGAAATCTTAGAAGTTCAGGAAGAGAATCGATTTTAGTATTTATTACTAGCGTAAAAAGTGGAATAGAAATAGTTCTAAAACTCTGGTTAAACAATAAAGGAGTGTAGTGAAGACTACCACTATCACAGTATTCATAATAGACCAGATCGCTTTTATATTTTTCGCTATCATCTAAATATATATTTGATATTTTTTCAGTACTGATCGGATTCCAAAATATAATAGCGCCCCCCTTATCGAGAACGTGGTTTGAAACAACACCCACATGATTCGTTTTAACAATGAAAGCGTCTTTTGGAAGGATGATTTTCATTTTAATATTTGTCTTTATTGTTATCTTATTATAAATATCTTCTAATAAGAAAAATGTAGTAAAATAATATCATTAGTTTGTTGCCTAAACCCACCGGTAACGGTGGGCATGGCAGAAAGACCTCGTGAGCAATAAGCTCTTGTCAGAGCGCTCACGAGGCTGTATTCCGAAAGGGATGCAGGTGGGGTAACCCATCGCTGACAGGAGCTTTTTTTATATGAAAATTAAAATAGATTATAAAATTAAAATTCTTGTTCTTCTTAGTTTGATTACTTTCATCATTGGAACTTACTTTTACAAAAGCTATGATTCAATAGAAAACAAATCCCGAAGGGCAGCACGTAGCGATATCTTGAATTGGTTTTATAGCAGTAAATCTATTGAGTATCAAAAGTCTGATACTCGTAGGAGTATACAATCTAAAAACGAATTTATATACATACGACAAGTTATAGATAATTTAGACAATAATTGGGAATTTGAATATGAGGATTGGGATATAAATGAAGTTAGCTACACGGATTACATCTTTTATTACACATATTTTTTCAAAAACACGAGAACAGGTCAGTTAAAAATATTCAGAGAAAAATACTACTACAACTTAGAGTTAATATCTCCGATACCGTTAAAAAGTGATATTACATTAAAGTCAGATGGTAATTACAAACTTTTGGAAGAAAAGTCATTATGGGAGGGAGATTACGACACATATTGCAAAAAAATTGATAATAATGAAAACTAAAGAAATATTGGTAGCAATAGTTGTTTTGTTGTTAGTAACCGCTCTTTTTTATTGGTTTCAATGGAGACCAGCAAAAATAAGGTCTTATTGCGATTGGAAAGTAAGAAGTAAAACTAATTGGAGGGTAACAAAAAGCTATAATGAAAAATATAATTCTTGCTTGCACGAAAAAGGACTAAAATGAAAAAACAAATACAAATTCTTGGTAAAATAATCGATTATAAGTACTATCCAAAGCTCTATAGGTGGGCAAAGACCAATCCGGAAACCCTTGAAGATCAATTAAAATCTATAGCTAAGGCTTGGCACGAAGGGAGTATCGTTTCAGCGATGCAAGCTTTAGAAAGTGATCTGGGACACGGTTAAGAATAGGGTAAAGATCGCAAAGAGAAATATGGTTCTTAATAAAACAATTCTCATTTTAGAAGATAATCTAAAGGTAGTATCAAGAATACTTGATAGGCTATCAGCGTTAGAACAAGATCAGCCGTATGACTTTTCAGTTATAGTACTAACTACCCATCTACAAGTTGAGGACTATGTAAACAACAACACTAAAGCCACCTTTGACATTCTTCTTTTAGATCGTGATTGTAAGCTCAATGAGTCATTTCATATTCTGGATATAGAACGCTTTGGAGCAGATAAAGTAATATCTATCTCCTCAATCGAGGAATATAATAATGAAGCTAAAGGAAGGGGGGTAAAAAGAGTAGTGCTCAAAGACCTACAACATATTGATGAATTTGCAGAAAAAGTAGTAAAAGAAGTGGAAAAGATGATTACTCCGTCAAGATTGTTACATTTTTAACCCCCCCATATATGAATAAGGGAGTTCTTAGGGTCCATAAAAAAGGGGAAAAAAAATAATTATTCCGGATTTCGCACATGAGAAACTCGTATCAGAAATTAATCTCGAATTAATATCTATTTTAGTCTGTTTGGATGACGTAAATGACGAAATCAGGAGTAGTTTTGCCTGTCCATAAAAAGGGAGGAAAATGATTTTTCTATTACAGATATTTTTAGTTTGGTTTTAAACCCCAATCTTTAATAGAAATAAAGACTTAAGAAGGTTTACAAAAAACATAAAAAACAAGTGTCATTACAGATAACTTTTTACTATAATATAGGGTAGAGTAAATTATTTATGCAAAGCTCTGAAATGAAAATATATGAACGTAATAAATGAAGATGAGACTCGTAAAAAATGGATTGATACTAAGATAATTAAATCTGGCTGGACAAAAATCGTTACGTATTCAAATGATCTTGACTTATCTTCCCTTCACAAAACTGGTGTAAGAGAACTTCCCACAGATGATGGTTTTGCAGATTATGTGTTATATCTTAACGGCAAACCGTATGCAGTTATTGAGGCTAAAAAACTCGCATTGAGCCCGCAGAATGTACTCCAACAAGCTCAAAGATATGCTAGAACAATAAAAATTGGTTTGGGAGATTATAATGGTTACAAAGTACCATTTGCTTATTCAACAAACGGAGAGCTTATTTGGTTTCAAGATTTTAGAACTGAGCAAAGCAGATCAAGGACGGTAAAAGAGTTTCATACTCCAAAAGCTATCGAGGAAATGTATCGCTCTGATAATTCAAAAAATGCAGAGTGGTTAATTCAAAATCCCCCAGATTCTCAAAAACTACGTTATTATCAAAAGGACGCAATAAAAGCCATCGAGGCTGCAATAGCTCACCAGAAACGTTCTATGTTGGTTGCTATGGCTACCGGAACCGGTAAAACCTACACCGTAGCCTCGTTGATCTACCGACTGCTCAAATCAGGTTCAAGCAAACGGATACTCTTCTTAGTTGACCGTAAAGCTTTAGCAGCCCAAGCGGTCATGGAGTTTGCAGCTTATGAAGCAGAAAACGGATTGAAGTTTAATCAGATTTATCAGGTGTACAGCCAAAAGTTTCAACGAAACTACCTTGAGGAAAATGAAAAGGTAGATTTTACGGTACTTCCCACAGGCTATCTAACCGATCCTGACGGTTCACAGGTCTTTGTGTATGTTTGTACGATCCAAAGAATGCAGATAAACCTTTTTGGTAAAGAAGGCATGTTTTCAAATACCGGTGACTACGATCCAGAAGATGATGCTGACAAACTTGAGATACCCATCAATGCGTTTGATACGATCATTGCCGATGAGTGTCATAGAGGTTATACGTCACAGGAAGTAAGTAAATGGAGAGAGGTTCTCGATCACTTTGACGCTACCAAAATTGGTCTAACTGCCACTCCTGCAGCTCACACAACCAGTTATTTCAAAGACATTGTATATCGGTATGGATATGAACAAGCGGTAAAAGATGGATATTTGGTCGACTATGATGCAGTAAAGATTGACTCGGGGGTCAGGATCGAAGGCATCACCATTCAAGAGGGTGACGAAGTAGAAGAAATCAATCCGGAAACAGGCGCACAACAGCTTGATCTTCTTGAAGATGAGCGCCATTTCGAAGTAAGTGAGGTTGAAAGAGATGTTACTTCACCGGATAGCAATAAAAAGATTATTCAAGAATATGCAAAGTATGCTCTTGAGTTTGAAAAAGAGAATGGGAGATTCCCCAAGACCTTAATTTTTGCTGCTAACGATCTTCCACACACTTCACACTCAGATCAGCTCGTGGATCTTTGTAGGGACATTTTTGGTCGAGGTGATGCCTTTGTGCAAAAAATTACTGGTTCTCCAACTGTTGACAGACCACTGCAAAGAATCAAAGAGTTCAGAAATAGACCAGAGCCACATATTGTGGTTACGGTCGATATGCTTTCAACAGGAGTAGATATTCCATCATTGGAGTATATTGTTTTTCTTCGACCAGTTAAATCTCGCATCTTATTTGAACAGATGATGGGACGAGGTACTCGTCTTTGTAATAATTTCCCAAATGGTATGGGAACAGCTCCAAAAACCCACTTCACAATCTTTGATTGTTTTGGAGGTACGCTCCTTGAAGCATTCAGGAACTCAACTGGCATTACTCAAGAAACACCATCGCCCCCAACTCGAACTATTGAAGAGATCATTATAGACATAAGTAATAGTCGAGACTTTGAATACAACACTAGATGTTTAGTCAAAAGACTACAACGGATCAATAAAGAAATAACCGCTGATGGTAGAGTATCTCTAGCAAAATTCGTGCAGGATGGGGATCTTGGTGAATTTGCCAAGTCTTTACCAGATAACTTAGACACTGATCGCGTAGGTACCCTACAGACGCTTACAAACAAAGATTTTATCTATCTTTTGATCCACTATCCAAAGCCAGAACGAAAGTTTATCAAGGCAATAGGTTTCGAAGATATAGTTACCTCTGAATACCTTTTCAAAACTACTGATGGTCGAGAACTAAAGCTTGGAGAATACATCAAGCAATTCGAGAAGTTTGTCAAAGATAATCCCGAACATATTGAGGCACTAGAGGTTGTATTGGAGAAACCAGCATCGTGGAATACTTCAGCTCTAAAGGAGTTGAGAACTAAACTCTCGCAAACACCTGAGAGATTTACAGACGACAACTTGCGCAGAGCATATAAATACCCACTTGCTGATATTATTTCGATGATAAAACATGCAGCAAAAAATGATCCTCTTATATCAGGGAAAGAAAGGATTGACTTGGCTATCACAAAGGTAATAGGTGATAAAACTCTAACAACTCAACAACAAAAGTGGTTGGAGCTCATAAAAAAACACCTAATAGAAAACCTGACTATTGAACCCGAAGACTTTAATATCATGCCAATATTTGTGAGTTATGGTGGAAGTTTTGATCGAGTAAATAGAGATTTTGATAATAATTTAATGGCTTATATTAGCAAGTTAAATGCAGCCATTCCAGAAGTATACGCCTATGCACCAAACTAACATCGTCAACAAGCTGTGGGGGTTTTGTCATATCTTACGCCATGATGGTATGGATTATGGCGATTACGTAGAACAACTGACATATCTCCTATTTCTCAAAATGGCTGAAGAGCGTAGAGTTGCAATCCCACCACAATACGCATGGTCGGTTCTCAAAACTGAGTCTGGCACAGATCTTACAGACTTTTATTCGGACACTTTGAGAGGTCTATCCAAAGAAAGTGGACTGTTGGGAGCTATCTTTGCTGAAGCACTATCAAAGTTCACAAAACCTGTCAATCTCAAAAAACTAATTGACCTTATTGATGAGATCGATTGGTCGGGATTGAATATCGATGTCAAAGCTGAAGCATACGAAGGATTGCTTGAAAAATCAGCAGCAGAGGGCAAGAAGGGTGCAGGTCAGTTTTTTACCCCCAGAGTGCTTATAGAGGCAATTGTAGAGTGTGTTAAGCCAGATCCAAGGGCTTCAAAGGACTTTACGATCAGTGATCCTGCAGCCGGTACTGGTGGATTTATTCTTGCTGCATATAACTGGTTCTATAAGAAAGTTGGTGGAGCGATTAACAGAGATGATCTGAATAAAATTAGGAAACACACTTATTTCGGTACGGAACTAGTTGCCAGACCTCGTAGACTTTGTTTGATGAACTTATACCTACATGGCATTGAGTCTCAGGTGCGCCTTGCAGATTCGTTGTACGAGCCTGAGAATGGTGATAGGTTCGATGTCATACTCACTAATCCGCCTTTTGGTACAAAAGGAGCAAATCAAGTTCCAGAGAGACAAGATTTTACTGTCGCTACCAGCAACAAACAGCTAAACTTTATTCAGCACATTTTAACAATACTCAAACCAGGAGGAAGAGCTGCGGTAGTATTACCAGATAATGTTTTATTTGAAGATAAAGCTGGTGAGATATTCAAGATCCTAACTCAAGACTGTAATTTACATACAGTATTGAGATTACCGAGAGGCACGTTTACTCCATATAGTCAGGGCGTGAAAGCTAATGTTATTTTCTTTACTAAAGGATTGCCCACAGAGAACACGTGGATCTTTGATGCAAGAACAAACGTGCAGGGGATCACTAAAAAGGACAGACCGCTATCGCCAGCTCATTTCGCGGAGTTTTTGAAGGTTTATGGAAATAACCCAGATGGTCTATCAAAACGAGAAGAAGCCGGCTCAAAGGAAGGTCGCTGGAAAAAGTTCTCAATTGAGCAGGTCAAAGAAAAGCACTTCAAGCTCGACAGCTTCAAGTGGTTGAAAGACGAGGATATAGAAGACTCTGGCGACCTACCAGAACCAGAAGAACTTATTACAGATGCTCGTTCGGCATTAAAAGAAGCCTCTGATAATTTGGACAAAATCTATGCAGAACTCACAAACGGCGACAAATAATATCGAATTAAAAACTTTATCTGAAATCATTGACTTTGCAATTGGTGGTGATTGGGGTAAAGACACCTCATTTAACTCTGGAGAGTATACAGAAGTTGGGGTAATTAGGGGTAAAGAGTTCACTAATTGGGATCAGCTAAAAGTATCAAACCCAGCTATTCGAAGAATAAAGCAATCCAGTCTTGAAAAGAGAAAGCTACAATCTGGAGACCTAGTGATTGAAATATCTGGTGGTGGTCCGACACAACCTGTTGGAAGGGTTGTTATTATTGATGATGCTGTAATAAATACTTCAAATATCCCATTGGTTTGTTCTAACTTCTTTCGATTGATTAGATTAAATGAAAAAGTAAACCCATTATATATAAAGTTTGCGCTTGATTATGTATACCAATCTGGTGAGGTAACAAAATATCAAACCGGATCAACAAATCTACGCAACTTGAGTTTCACTAAATATGTAGATGAGGTAACAATTCCCATTCCAAACAAACAAGAACAAGAATTGGTCGCAGAGACGATTAAAAACTGGTCTGTATTAAACCTTGAAGCAAAAAATAGCCTTTTGAAGGCTAAACATTATCTCCAAAAGTTTCGCCGGTCAGTTCTTTCTGCTGCCGTCACCGGCAAACTGACTGAGGAGTGGAGGAGAAAATATGAAGTAAAAGCTAGCGCCATTGATTTTATAAAACAATTACAAAAGCAGTTTACTAAAGTAGTCCCCGTTGATAAATATGAAGAGCTTGAGACGTTGCCATCATGGGTTGAGTGTAAGGTTAAAAACCTATTCTCAGTTCAAACTGGCTCAACCCCTTATAGAAAAAATGATGGTTATTATTTGAATGGAACTATACCTTGGGTAAAAACAGGTGAAGTTCAGAATTGTGACATTTACTCCGCAGGAGAAAAGATAACGCCACTAGCTATAAAGGAAACAAATACTAAGACTTTTCCGATAAACACAATACTGATTGCAATGTATGGCGAGGGCAAGACTAGAGGACAAGTTGGACGATTAAAGATTGAGGCGGCTACTAATCAAGCATGTGCTGCATTGGTTAATCCATCCATACCAGATTTCTTCAACGAATATGCATATATTTATTGTTTGAGCCAGTATTCGCAATTAAGACAAGAGGCTGTGGGAGGAAATCAACCAAACCTTAACCTCAGTAAAATTAAAGAGTGGACTGTGAGTGTTCCGCCTGAAGACGAACAGCGAGAAATAGTAAATAGAGTTAAAAAAATGTTTGAATACGCAGATTTAGTGGAAAAACAGATTAAGATAGCTGGAAATAATGCAGACAAACTCACCCAGTCAATTTTAGCAAAGGCGTTCAGAGGTGAATTATAAATGATGGATTTTAGTAAATATGGGTATGAAACTAAAAGATGAAGTTGATAAAAGAATAAAAGAAAAAATTGACCTACTCAAAACTCGTGCAGGTCACAAGAAACTTATATCTGATTTACTATTCCCTTCGAAAGAGAAAGATAAAGCTCGCCAGATTGCCGAATGTTACGTAGATGTTTTGGATAAGAAAATAAAAGAACTTGAGCCATTGATTAGATCATTGCGCTCCCATATAGATTATATTGGAGATCCAGACAAGTTTGTTGCTGCTTACTTACTTATCGGTAAAAGCTACACAAGCCTCAAGGCAATAGCAATTCTTGTTAGACATGGTTATTCATTCCAAATTGTCGAAATTGTCAGATCTTCAATTGAGTCGTTGCATTTAGCTGCTTTATTCTTGGAAGAAGGACAGGAGAAACTATTAGAACGATGGTTTAATGGGAAGATTATCGGTAATCAAATTGCTCGCGAAGTATTGGATCAGGCGGTCAATAAGATGAATAAGGCATTAGGGGTCGAATCTCTGCCAATGCAAGACGCCTTATCTGATGTTTATTCTATTTATTCTTCCTATACACATAGTGGTTATGCTGCACTCTTTGATTTTATTGACGTTTTCAAGGAAGATTTTGACTTTGAACAGTATACACAGTTTCATTACAACCGAAAAAACCTGCACCTGATAGATAACTTGTATGTAAATATCCTTCTGGGACTGAAAGACTTTTTTATCCGTGCCAAAGATGCAGAAAATCTGACAAAAGTAGAAGCGTTATTAAAAGGCGAAGTTGGATCGTTCGCAAGCCCAGAAGAAATTGGTAACGAATTTGAAAGGTATAAATGAGTAAATCAAAACATAAACAACTTGTCAGAACAGATATGCCGTCACTGAAAACTCAGGGAGCTGACATAGCAGCTTTATTTGTAAAAGCCGGTATGGGGGTAGTTCCTTACGCAGGGAGTTTATTATCCGAACTTATTGTAGCGAGAATACCAAATCAAAGGGTTGACAGACTTGTAAGGTTTGCCGAGAAATTGGAATCAAGGCTTACGGATGTGGAAAGATCGTTACTCGATTCACAGCTTGGTAACGAAGAGTTTGTTGGCGTACTTGAAGAGGTTATCAGTCAAGCAACTAAGTCGACAACTGACGAACGTAGAGAATATCTAGCATCGGCAATCGCTAATGGGTTATCTGACAAGGAGGTTGAACATAGTGAAACACGGCGGATACTAACTTTGCTTGCAGAATTGAACGATGCCGAAATTATTATGCTCAGATTTTATTTAGTAAGAACAATCGGAGGCGATGAGGACTTCAGAGAGAAACACAAGAACATTGTTATGCGTCAAATGCCTGTGATATCTGCCCCACAGTCAGAAAAAGACAAAGCGGCAATAAATGAAAATTACAAAGAACATTTGATTTCGTTGGGGCTTCTGGAGAATGAGTATCGTATTGTTCATGAGTCAGGTCTACAAGAAATAGACACTTTTACAAACGCACCCAAAATCAGTGGTCGTAGGCTTACTGGCATGGGTATGATATTTTTGAGACGTATTGGTTTGTCGGAAACTAAATAATATGCAAATTACTTATTTTCCATTCTTACCACTAAAAGATAACCAATACATAGATTTTGGTGATGGTTTAGTTATTTGGCACTTCCACTCACTTGCTGAAAAGCGTATTCCTGATCAAGCAATGCGTGATCTCATCACGAAACTACTCGATGCAAATGTTCAAGGAGACTTACAGGAGAAAATAAAGGGTATTGCGTTTGCCTCAATTGGAAGCACCGATTTCCGAGCATTTAATGACGCAGAAGAACGTCAGGTGCAGGAAGCAAAACTGATGCTTTTTCTTAGCAAAATTGCCCAGACAAATACAACTATTATGGGATCAGGTGCAGACGGGTGGACGCTATCAACCTCTGAAAACTTTGAACCTGTCTATCAAAACTTTGAAATCGGCAATGACCATATAGCTGAAAGAGCTGGGTATATTATCAATGTGGGCATTGGCGGGTACAAGATCAACGAGAAAAAGTTTTATAAACCCAGTCATGTTGTTATCTCACCATTCGGTTTGTCTCTGGACAAAGAACTTCTGGGTCAATTGTTACGCCTACGTAAGAACAACGGTAAAAGACTGTTCCGAAGGGTCTTGCGCGCCACAGAATTATTGTTTCAGGCGTACTATAACAACACAAATGTCAGCAGAAACGCACGAATACTACTTATAGCTGCAGCTTTTGAAACACTTCTTGATTTGGAGGAACCGGCAAGAAAACATTTCAAAGATTATGTTGAAAAATACTGCGACATTCATAAGGAAACTAAATATCGCCATTATTACTACGCACACGGAAAAGCAAAGCGAGATAAAGATAGTAGTATCAAAGTATTGTGGGCTGATTCATTTTTCCAACTCAGAAATCAAATTATTCATGGAGATGTCGTACCGGAGAATATGTACCAATTTCGGAACGGAGATCGCCATCTTGACATCTCGGTCTTATTTTTTACTCAGTTAGTGAAATCTTTGATCAATGAAAAATCACCGGCTACAAAACCCTTTGCTGATCAAATAGAATGGAAACGTAGAACGAATAATACAACAGGGTTTCATTATAAGGATGGTTCATTGTCCGTAGCACTCTCAAAGTTATTCAGAGAAGCTAAGAAAGTTAAATAACAATAAGAGATTGGTATGTTTTAATTCTGGAAGTGTAAAAGTTATGGCTGCATTGATAAAATATGTTCTAATTTCGTCCACAGTTCGCAAGATTGTTACATTTTTTAAAACCCATATATGAATAAGGGAGTTTTTGGAGTCCATAAAAAGGGGTGGAAAAAAATGATTTTCCTGACTTCGCCCATGAGAAACTCGTATCAGAAATTAATCTCGAATTAATATCTATTTTAGTGCGCTTGGATGACGTAAATGGCGGAATCAGGAGGAGTTTTCCGAGTCCATAAAAAGGGGGGAGGAATAATTTCTCTATTGCAGATATTTTTAGTTTGGTTTTAACAGCGCCCACCAAATCCTCAAGCGTAAGCTCGTGGATATTTATATAAATAATTACCAATTAGATATCAACGATATGTAAGTAAATACTTGCTGTGTCGTTATAAATCTAAGCACTTTACTATAAAAAATGTAAAAAAATAATAAAATTCTGTAAGAACTAGTGATATACTGAAAATCATGAATCATTGGATCTTTCAAGGAAATCCAGAAAAATCTGACATTTTAAGTTTTCTTCAAAAAGGTGACTACTGGATCAAAAAAAATGGCTATTGGGCTTCGAAGCAAAATAAAGAGTTAATGGAAATTGGAGATGTTTCTTACTTTTGGAAATCAGGTAAAAGAGGTGGGCCGGCGGGCATATATGGAATAACACACTTAGTCAGCAAATATGAGAATATTCCAAACGAAAAATTTGGTGATTATTACGTTAAAGTTCAAATTGATAAATATTTAGGTGATAAGTATATTTCACGAAATAAATGTAAGGAAAATCCAATTCTTAATAAATCTTATTTCATGAAATTTAATCAATGGACAAATTATTTATTGACTAATGAAGAAACGGTAGAAATAAAAAAACTTCTTTAACGGGTTTTGAGTAGATTATTGTTATAAAGGTTGTGAATAAGCAATTCTTCCCAGATTATCTCTTTTTGTAATCATCCTTGCTTTTCTCGGTGAAGGTAGGGGAATAGTGAGTTCAAAAGGTAGAAAAGTTCGTGTTGTGTTCACACTATACCGATTGAGAGATTCATGGGGATATTATAACAAGTTATTGAGAGAGAAGAGTAGGGTAGCTTTCAATTCGCTACAACATCTTTGAGTAAATGACAAAATCTCTTTTCAAGTAGTGTTTTGGGAGAAT
>Ga0210057_1006236_pt1 | contig 14891 bp, 18 predicted proteins | sample CryGeyCG2114_010_2_FD_183968 | JGI IMG/M metagenome (GOLD analysis project Ga0210057, IMG submission 183968) | Groundwater microbial communities from aquifer - Crystal Geyser CG10_big_fil_rev_8/21/14_0.10 (SPAdes) (version 2) | ecosystem: Environmental > Aquatic > Deep subsurface > Groundwater ... | reverse complement strand
TATGAGAAGAAATAATAAATATAGATTTTTAATTAATGATAATCCATCAAGATTGGAAGTTCATGATTTGGACAATGAAAAAACGGGAGTTAATGAATGTCAAATAGACGAGATAAATGATTTCAGATATTTAACGTCCACAGAGCTTTCAGGTTTAGCTTCATGGTTAATTGCTAATCCGTCTTACGATGGTTGTGCTTATTGTTTGTCCCGATATAATCGAGGTTAAATAAGGAGGTGAGAAATTATGGCACATACAAAAACAACAAGTAGAAAAGTTGCATCCAAAGCATCAAGTTTGTTACGTAGCAGGTTGACGTCACGTAACACAAAATCTGTTGCGGGAAGCGCATTGAGTCAAAAACACGGTTCAAAACACAGGAGGTAATATGCATGCAGCATACTAAAAGTTATATTACATCTGAAAGGATCGAAGAAGCTTTGGGCTATGTGTACAATGAAATACAGTCTTTAGAAAGAAAGGTAAACGAGTTAGAAGACAAAATTGAAGATTTAAAAAATAGGTAAATTTTCTTTCTTATTAATTTGACTTCTGGGCTGCGGGGTTTTATTATTTTTTTTGGTTTAAACATTATTAACAACATTCATATTTCGTTCTCATGTTCTCGAGAACATGAGAACGTTAGGATAATTTTTTCTTCCGTAGAAAGTTGTTTGACATCTTGACAATATTTTCCAAAACTCTAATAATAATAGGCAATGAAAAAATCAAAGAATCTAGTTACGGAGGAATTTTTAAAAAAAGAATTGTCGGACTTACACAAAGAAATTAAAGAAGAGATGTTGGATTTGCGTGAAGGTATAATTGATCAAGTTGATTCTAAAAATAGGCAATACAAAGATGAAATCTTGACAGGACTTGATAAGGTTATGAAAGAACTTGAAATAATCAGGGAAGATAACGTTATCGGGACGCACCAGATAAGGGAGCTTAGAGTTGATGTTGATAATCACGAAAAAAGAATTTTAAAACTTGAGCAGCCTGCGCAGTAAAATTTCTTCAGTTTTCTTTCCTCCCAATTTTTATTTGGCATCTTAGCCGCGGGAATTATCTTAATTTTGTCTTAAATATTTTATCTTGTCCCGCAAAAGAGTTGCGGTTTCAAAATCAAGACTTTTTGCCGCTTCAATCATTTCTTTTCTCAATTTCTTAATAACTTTTTCTCGTTCGTCAGGAAGAAGAACCTCTTTTTCCATAAGAGGTTTTATGTCTTCCAAAACATCAACTTTTTCAACAAGCCTGGCGCGTATTATTTTTTCAACAGATTTTGGAGTTATTCCATGCTTTTTGTTGTAAGAAAGCTGGTGATTTCTCCGCCTGTCAACTTCTTTTATTGCCTCACTCATAGAACCGGTTATGCTATCCGCATACAAAAGCACTCTTGAGTCTACTCTTCTTGCTCCCCTACCCATTATTTGAATAAGTGACGTTTTGCTTCTCAAAAAGCCTTCTTTATCAGCATCCAAAATTGCAACAAGGGAAACCTCAGGAAGGTCCAGTCCTTCTCGCAATAAATTTATTCCGACTAAAACGTCATAAGTTCCGTCCCGTAACTGATCTAATATGTCTTGTCTATCAAGTGTTTGTACTTCTGAATGGAGATAGGTTACTTTAATTCCGCGTTCCTCGAGGTAAACAGATAAGTCTTCTGCCATTCTTTTTGTTAACGTTGTAACCAGCACTCTTTCTTTCTTTTTAATAACACGTTCTATTTCGGAAATTAAATCATTTATTTGTCCTTCGCTTGGACGTACGATTATTTCCGGATCCACAACCCCGGTCGGCCTAATAAGCTGTTCTGCGATATTTTCTGAACCGGCAAGACTTGTCTCATATTCGTTTGGTGTAGCACTTGCAAAAATAGTACTATCTATTCTTTCAAGAAATTCGCTATACATAAGAGGTCTATTATCAAAAGCAGAGGGAAGACGAAAGCCGTAGTCAACAAGAGTTTTCTTTCTTGCTCGGTCACCATTATACATTCCTCTTATTTGAGGAATTGTAATATGCGACTCGTCAATTACAACAAGCCAGTCGTCTGATACAGATCTAAAATACTCCAATAAAGAAAATGGGGTTTCGCCCGGCGCTCGTCCGTCAAAATACCGTGAGTAATTTTCAATACCGTTTACATAGCCGAGTTCCTTAATCATTTTTAGGTCATATTCTGTTCTTTGAGAAAGCCTTTGTGCCTCAAGAAGTTTTCCTTCTAATCTTAACTCGGTAAGTCTTTGGGCCAAATCGTGCCTTATTTGAACGAATACACTTTCATAACTTGCAGGGTCGGTTATATAGTGTTTTGCGGGATAAATTGTTATAGAATCAACATTTTTAATAAACTCTCCGGTTAAAGGATCCAAAACTTCTATTTTTAGAATAGCATCATCTTCCAAAATAAATCTTACGATAAAATCATCATACGAAGGATACAATTCTATTACCTCACCTTTTGCTCTAAAAGATCCGCGCTTAAAATTATAATCATTTCGGACATACATCAAATCAAGAAACCTTTCCATTAAATGTTTTCTTTCAATTTTCTGTTGTTTTGAAAGAGTAAAAACAATTTTTTTGTATTCTGCAGGCGACCCTAAATTATAAATACAGGAAACAGACGCGACAACGATAGTATCGGGACGGGTCAAAATATTTGTCGTTGCGGCAAGTCTAAGCTTGTCAATTTCCTCATTTATTTCCGTTTCTTTTGCAATGTACGTATCCGTTGTCGGCATGTAAGCTTCAGGCTGGTAGTAATCGTAATATGAAACAAAATAAGAAACGGCATTTTCAGGAAAAAAGTCTCTGAATTCCTGGTATAGCTGAGCTGCAAGAGTTTTATTATGTGAGATTATAAGAGTGGGTTTTTGAATTTTTTGAATAACATTTGACATTGTAAATGTTTTACCGCTGCCGGTTACTCCAAGAAGTACTTGGGATTTTTCTCCGGACAAAAAACCCTTTGTCAATTTTTCTATTGCGTAAGGCTGATCACCCGTTGGTTTGAATTTTGGTTTGAGCTTGAATTTCACAGGTCTTATTTTAACACAATAGGATTTTTATTCGTTCTTCAAGAAAACATCTTCTATGAGGAAACTCTCGCTTTAAAGTTTGAGAAGATGCTATATTGTTTGTACCAGTTTGTCTATCTTGACAACTTCGGATAATTTTCGTATAAATTTAGTATAAATTATTTATAGATTAATTAAAACTAAACCCTAATAACTAATATCTAAACCCTAAATAAAAATGACTGCCGTTTTATACAGAAAAGAAAGAGAACTCCTAACATTTATTCTTCAATTTCAAGAACAACATGGATATTCCCCTACTCTTCGTGAGATGGCTGATGCAACAGGCAGACGGAGTGTTTCAACAATCCATGCCATCATAAGAACTCTTGTTGATAAGGGGTATATGCAAAAAGTTGAAGGAAATACAAGAACTCTAAAGGTTTTGAAAAAGGAAAATATTGATTCTATTCTCGGAACAACCACAAGGGCTCTAGGTCCAAGCATAGCGCTTCCGCTTTTCGGATATATTGCAGCAGGAAAACCTCTTGAACCCCATGTTGATCCCGAAGCAACATTTGCTGTCGCATCAAGTATGATTTCAGGGAAAAAACCGTCATACGTATTGCAGGTAAAAGGAAGCTCTATGATTGAAGATGGAATTTTGGACGGTGACTTTGTAGTGATTGAAAAAACCGAGACGGCAAATAACGGAGATATTGTTGTGGCCTTGGTTGATGAAAATCTCGCGACCTTAAAACGTTTTTATAAAGAAGACGATAAAGTTGTTCTAAGACCTGCCAACCGGGATATGGACCCTATTTACCCAAGGTCTATAAAAATACAGGGAATTGCCGTATCTCTTGTCCGGAGATTTAACTTCTCCTCTACTTCTTAAATAATTTTTTTCTTAGACTAAGATGTTTTTCAATATACACAACAACAGCCAAAATTATTAATCCTGCAATTATAAACTCAAACTTTCTGTAATACGGCTCAAGAGAATTCCAGTTTTCTCCTAAAACAAATCCGATATACGTCAAAAATATTGACCAAATAAGACATCCAAAAGTTGTATATACAATAAATTTTTTCAAATTCATTTCAAACATACCTGCAGGAAGAGAAATTACTGTACGCACAGCAGGTAATAAGCGTGAGATAAAAATTATTTTGTCTCCGTATTTTTCAAACCACTTTCTTGCGCGGTTATATTCATGTTCTGAAAGTAAGACAAATTTACCATATTTCTTAATAATTCCAAGAAGTACAGTTTCCTCCAGAACGTAACCTATGTAATAAGCAGCCAGAGAGCCGGCAACATTTGCGAGTGTACCTACGATAACAATTAAAGTAAAAGATAGCTGTCCTTTTGAAGCAAGAAACCCGGCAAATGGCATTGTAATTTCTGAAGGAATCGGAATAAGAGCAGACTCAAGCGCCATAAGAATGAATATTCCAACATAACCCGTAGAGCTAATTAGTTGTATAATGTAGTGTCCTAAAACTTCAATCATAAAACAAAATGAGTAAAATTGTCATATCGTTAAATAGCATAATTATTCAAGCTATTTAGCTATTCTGAGTATTTATATTATGTCACTTTACATTGTATCAACGCCTATTGGTAATTTGCAAGACATTACTTTGCGCGCAATTGAAATTTTAAAAAGCTCGGATCTAATTCTGTGCGAAGATACCAGAGTTACAGGTGGACTTTTGTATCATTTAGGAATTAAAAAAGAAATGCAGGTAATAAATGATTCAAATGAAGAAACTAAGATTTATGAAATGTTAAAATATCTCCAAAACGGTAAAAATATAGCGCTTGTTTCAGATGCAGGTACTCCTCTTATTTCAGATCCGGGATTTAAACTTATCCGCGAAGCTATCAAAAAAAATATTAAAATTGTTCCAATTCCGGGTCCAAGCTCTATTACAACAGCTCTTTGCGCAGCCGGTGTTCCAACGGATAAATTTTTATATTTAGGATTTTTACCTGATTCTTATGAAAAGAAAAAGAATACACTTCTGCGCCTGAATGATTCTCTTACATCTTTGTCTTCTAACAAACTTTCTCCAACCGTAATTTTCTTTGAATCTCCACACAGATTATTAAAAACCTTGGATGCGCTCCAAGAGGTTTTTGGAGACATAGAAATTGTTGTCGCACGTGAATTAACCAAAATATACGAAGAATTTTTAAGAGATAAATTATCTTTGTTAAAATTACATTTTGAAAAAAGTTTACCTAAAGGAGAATTTGTTATTCTTATTAATTCAAAAACAAACTAAATTTGTTTTAATTCTGCCTCAATTTCCGTAAGCCTGTTATATTTGAGCACGCGTTCATGAACAGGTGCGCCAAACTTTACATAGTCTGCGCCTACTCCGACTGCAAAATCAGCAATAAAATCATCCATTGTTTCACCGCTTCTTTGAGATACAACAATTTTTAAGTTCTTAAATTTTGCCATCTCCACAACCGCCAGAGTCTCTGTAACCGTTCCTGCTTGATTAGGTTTTATAACCATACCGTTTATAACATTGTTATCTAAAGCAAGCTGAAGCCTGTATGGATTTGTTGTTGTTATATCGTCTCCTATTATTAAAGTTTTTGAAGAAAGAGCATTATATATTTTTTTCCAACCCTCCCAGTCATCTTCCGCAAAAGGATCTTCTATATAAATAAGTGAGTATTCATTAAAAATATTTGTATAATATTCAACCAAATCATCTTGATTGTAAGGCGTTGGCCGGTCCAAAAGTCTATACTCTTTTCCATCCAGAAAAAAATGCGCGGCCGCATCAACTCCCAGAAATACGTCAAACGAAAATTTATATCCCGATTGATCAATAGCCTGCTTTAAAAGATTCAAAGCTTCTATATTTGAACTGGTGACCGGAGAGAAACCGCCTTCATCTGCGTTTAAAGTTGAAAGATTTCTATCACGCAAAAGCGTCCTAAGCGATGAGTATACGGCGCTGGCAATTTCAAGGCTTTCTGAATAAGTTTTTGCCGACGCAGGAACAAGTAAAAATTCTTGAAAATTTATGCTGCCTTGTGCATGTTTTCCGCCTTCAATAATGTTAAACATTGGTGTAGGAATTTTTGCAGGTTTATCATTAAGGCCCAAAAATTGACGGATATATACTGACAAAGGAAGAAGAGAACTTTTTGCTCCTGCTTTTGCAACAGCCTGAGAAACAGAAAGAATAGCATTTGCCCCAAGTCTTCCTTTATTTTGAGTCCCGTCAAGCTCAATCATTAATTTATCGATTTTTTGCTGGTCGGTACAATCCATACCTACAATTTTTGGGGCAATAATTGTTTGTACGTTTAAAACGGCATTTTTAACTCCAAGACCACCGAATCTTTTTGTGTCACCGTCTCGTAATTGTGAAGCCTCATATACGCCTTTTGTTGCCCCGTTTGGTACCGATGATTTTGCCCAGACACCATCACTTAATATAATTGTTGTTTCAATTGTAGGATTGCCCCTTGAATCAAGTATTTCCTCGGCAAGTACTTGTTTTATCTTTGCCATAATTTTAGACTAAAATGCTTCCTGTTAATATTGAGCCTGTAGTTCCGTCAAGTGTCACAATTGTATCTTTACCGAGATAAAATTGATTTTGAGCATCTATTCCTATAGCAACTGTGGGAACACCAAGATTTTTAACTCTTATAACTGATGCAAGCCTATCGTTGTATTTTTTAAGGATTAGACCACTTGCCCTCTTTACTTCAGGTAGATAATTATCAATAGAAAGTGAAGTTACAACAATGTGTCCTCTTTTGATTTGAAAAAAATCCGCTGGATTATTAACATAGACAATTTTTCCTATTCCAATTCCCGGAAATACTGCAATTATGTCTTTTGACTCACTAAAATTTTCTTCAACGTATGGCGTATATTCATATCTTGCCTTAACATATATTTTATCCACCTTCGCAGAAAACCGAGAGCGTAAGCTCGCGGATGAATGTGAAGAAATTTCTGCTTCGGCGGATTCCACTCCGCCGTGCAGAGTGGAGAAGATATCGCGGGTGTTAACCCGCGGATCTTCATCTTTAACGCAAACCCACTCAATTACTTGAGGGAAATAATATTTTTTTTCAGCCTTTTCCGTTAATGTAGCCAAATATAGTATCAATCCGTCACTAATTTTTTGATTTTGTGAATATTTTTTTTCTACTTTTGATTTTACAAAAACACCTTTTTTATATATATGCATTTCTTCCTGCCGAACTATTTTTTTTTCTACAATACCACCTTTATTTTTCAAAACTGTGTATGTGTCATAATCAAAACCCGTTTCTAAATACCCAAAGCCTGCTGCTATAAATACATTTTCCTTATCCAAGGTTTTGGATGAGCCTGAAGCTAATACGTCAAGTACGTTTGTTATAACTACTGAACAATTCTCACAAGCCTCAATAAATCCGTTTTTATATCTTTCTATCAAGGCAGAAGGGATATAGCAATATGACCAAATTTTTCTTAATGCATCCATTACAACAGCGTCCCCTTTGAAAATTTCTGCTGTTTTGCAGTATCTTTCGTTCAAAAAGCATTGCATGTTAGATTGTTGTATTAGAACGTATGAGTTTTTTCCAACAGACTCGTAAAAAGAAAATATTTGATCTGACAATTCACGAGGAACTTTTGATTTTTGGATAAGTTTTTGAATATGCGATGAAACCTGAAGAATAGATGCCTGATTATCAAAATTTATACTTCCTAAAAGGTGATTGATTTTCTTTTTTAGATTTCCCTCCTGCAAAAAAAGTTCGTATGCGTTTGACGTTACGACAAAACCCGGAATAATAGGAAATCCGTTATGAGACATCCCTCCAATAGAAGCCGCTCTTTCTCCTGCATATGCAATGTCGTCATTCTCAACATCATTTAAAGACACCACAAAATCATGTGATCTGATCATACTATTATTTTGGACAAAATCTGAGGAAAAAGCAAGACTTCTGTCTGAAAGAAAATTACGCAAGCACTTTTAATTTATCCTTAAAAAAGTCAACCCAAGGATTTGTTGCGGGATTTTGTTCGTAGATAAGTCCCAAATAGAGAGTTAAAAAACTTCCGTACGCCAAAACCTGTAAAAAATCCTGGTATATATTATCGCCGTTTGCTGTAAATTCATATATATCATGATTATTTTTTTGTACGACCTCCAAAGTCAGCATCATTCTTTTTTTAATTTTGTCTGAATAATTCTTTGAGTTAAAGCTTATAAATTTCAAATTAGTAGGATTTGGAAACTGCAAACCTTCCATAAGATGGTGGTTAAGATCCGGAACCAAATAATACGCAGAAAAGGTTTTACTTGTTTCATTGAATTGATTCCTTAAAATTTGAGCGTTTCCTGCTAGGTGTTCTGCGGCAAATATAACCGGAATTTTTCCTATAAAATTTTGGACGTCATTTTTTGCTTGATCTTTAATATCTCCAAAAATGCCTTTTAAATTCTCAATTGCTCCTGTCAAATTTTCATTGTTTAATTTTATAATTCCGACTTTTGCTAAAAGACCCATAAGACCCACTATTGTGTATCCGTTTCCAAGACGAGGCACTCCTGCAGGATTTAGTGCACCATCAAAAATATATGAAGGAATATTATTTTTTCTCGCAAAGTCTGCCAGCTCTCCCCCTTTTGTCAAAATGAGCATTTTTGCTCCTTTTTGCAGTGCCTCAAAACCACAAGACAACACTTCTTCTGTAGTTCCAGAATAAGAAGTTAAAACAACCAATGTGTTTGAATTTACAAATACTGGAAGATGATAATCAGATACAATTTCAACAGGATAGCCAAAATCTGCACCAAGAAGTGCTTTTGTGACAAGAGCGCCGTAAATTGATGCACCCATGCCGCAAAAAACTATGTTTGAAACAGTCCCAAGGTCAGCAGGAAGAGATAATTCTTGAACTTGTTTCCATGCTACATCAAGTTGTTGCGGAAGCATTTCAGTCGAACCGAGAGTATTTTGCGGGTCAATTTTCTTTATAGCTTCTATATCACTGAGATCAATCATATTTCTCCTCTTTCTTTTTTACGCTGTTCCGGAGTTTCATCAGGCCGCGCATAATCATCTTCAAGCCTCCAAGTTGTTCCCATCTCAGGAGTTGAAACCTCTACAATGTCGCAATCCGTAATACCCACCAATCTGTGTCTCTGACCAATTTTACATGTGTACCCTTGACCTGCATCTAGTTCTGTTTCAATCAATTCTCCCTTTTCATTTTCCCAAACAACTTTTCCGCGACCGTTAATAATAAACCAGCTTTCCTGTTTTTGATCATGCGCCTGTAAAGACAAGCGCTTTCCTGCGCTGACATGGAGAATTTTTCCCATATAAGGAATTCCTTCAGGAACCCAATGAATTTCCCATCCCCACGGTTTTTCTATTCTTCTAACATATGGAGAAGTACTGAATTTAGTTTTATCAAATTCCGGAATTTGCTTTTGACCACTCATAATAAATTAATGTCCTGTGGAATCCCAGTCTTTACTTACAATAGGAAATTTGTCAAGTTTTTCTTTGAATAGTTTCTTAATTTTTTCAAGACCTTCCTCTGTTTTTGCCTCAAATCGTAGTACTAAAGTTGGTGTATTAGACGATGCTCTAACCAAGCCCCATCCGTCATCTACATATACACGGGCCCCATTTATATCGTTTACGTTATATCCTTCTTTTTTAAATTCTGCAACTAATTTATCTACCACATTATATTTATCTTCATCCGTTGTTTTAACTTGAATTGTTGGGGTTGAGATATAATACGGAGTTCCTGCAATTATTTCTGAAAGCCTCTGGTTTTGGCTTGATAAATATTCTAATAATTTAAGACCTGCGAAAAATGCGTCATCAAATCCATAAAAATCATCAACAAAGAAAATATGTCCGCTCATTTCACCTGCCATAGCTGCCTTTTCTTCGGTTAATTTTGCTTTAATATATGAATGACCTGTTTTCCACATGATAGGGATTCCTCCATGGGCTTTTATGTCTTCCGGAAGAGCTTCCGAAACTTTAACGTCAAAAACTATTTTTGCTCCCGGATGTTTTGAAAGAACAAGCCTTGATAGAAGAATAATATATCTGTCAGGCCAAATGATATTACCTTTATCGTCAACCAGTCCAAGTCTGTCTCCGTCTCCGTCAAACGCAAACCCTAAATCACAACCGTTATCAACAGTTTGCTTACCCGTATCTTCCATCATTGCCGTTCCGTCAGGGTTTGGAGTATAGTTGGGGTATGCGGGATCAACATTTGTAAAGTGTTCAACTATCTCACATCCTGTTTTTTTAAGAAGTTCCGGAGCAAAATGTCCGGCAGTCCCATTACCCGTATTAACTAAAATTTTAAATTTCTTAGTAATTTTTGATCTTGAAAGTAAGTCCTCTATGTAAGCATCTTTTATATCTTCTTTTCTTACCGTACCTTTCCCATTTACAAACTCTTCGTTTAAAATAATATTGTAAAGTTCCTGCATTTCAGCTGTCAGAAGAGTGGAAGAAAAATCCGTACCGAATTTTGCCCCGTTCCAGCCGACAGGATTGTGACTTGCAGTAATCATAACAAGGCCTTTAACTTTCAAATAATACTGAGACCAATAGCTCATTGGGGTTGTTGCTGTTCCGATATCGACAACATTTATTCCTGATTCAATAAGCCCCTTTACCATATTTGCATGAAAGCTTTTTGAAGTACCACGAGCATCGTGGCCTACAACAGTCTCAGTGAGATTTCTTTTTTTCAGAAATGCTCCGAACCCTCTACCCATGAAATAAACAGAGGTGTCATTCATTTCATCCTCTGATTCGCGGCCCCTGAGGTCATATTCGCGAAACATTGTTTTTTTAAGCTGTGGCATATTTTTTATCTTATAGAACTTCTGGCAATAAATCTAGACATTTTCCTGACAATGCAATATTACACTATAACTTGGTTTTTATAAGCATGTCAAGTTGATCGGAAAAACTTAGCGGAAGAGTACTTGTTTTGGCACCTATTTCAAGCTCAAATAGATTTCTAAAAAAGCCAAGTAGTCTATTTTTATCCCAGTTTTTTAACTGACTTTCAAGTTTTTGAATCTGCCATCCCTGCATAGAACTTGTTTCAGAAAAACTATTTTGATTACCATATGAAAGCATAAGAAGAACCCTTATTCTTTTTATTATATGATAAAAAATTAGTTCTGGCGGAACTTGCTCTTTTAATTTTTGAAATGTTTCAAACGACATAGATCCGTTTCCGGGCATAAGATTATCAAGAAAGGGAAAAAGATATTTTGGAAGAGTAAAAGCTGTTACTTTTGCACCAATTAATTTTTCAAGAAGCCTTTTATCGATTGCATCGTCGTGCCACAAAACAATATCTGTATCTTTTGAATTTGAAAAAGTTAAAATTTTTGCTATGAAAGGTTTTATACTCGTGCTTTTTATATCTTGAAGAATAATTATTTTCTTGTCTTGAAAAAGGCTTTTGGCTTCAAAGGCGTTAAAAATATCAATACCAGAAGATTTATCAAGGTCAAAAACGAAAACGTTGGATGTGCTTTTGAGAAATTCCTGCAATTTTTCTCTTGAGGCAACCGCATCTTCACCGTGTAAAACGTAAATCATATATTTAATTTTTAATTTTCAGTTATCAATTTTTAATAAATTTTCAATGACGCATTGTAACATTCAATGGAAATTGTAAATTATAAATTGAAAATTATTTACTTTTCATCATCCTATACAACCTATCAACTTCCTTGTCTATTCTTTTTCCTCCGTATCTATGCGGAAGAAGACTTCCGGAGAAATTCTTAGGTATATGCAAAAGCTCATGAATCAAAACTTTTACTTTTTGTTCATCATTAAGGCGGTCGAATTTTTCAGACAAAACTTCAATAACATACGTTGGTGGAACCTGTAAGACTTCTTGAAAGATTTTTGGGAAAGCCCAAATTCTAGCATATGCTCGGGCTGTAGATCCGGTTGTTCGGTAGCAAAAAACTTGTTTATGGGGAATATGTGCAAATTCTAAAAGCTTAACTAGTGAATTTAATTGTTTTTTTAAAAACAAGTCTTCTTTCCACTGAAGATTTGAACGTTTTTTCTTTCCCATAATAAAAGGTTTAAGCAGAAAATCTACCTAAACAGTAAGGTATTCTATCACATTTTTTAGAGCCCCAAAATGCTTTTAAAATAAAATTTTATAATCCCTGACGGTTTTAAATAAGGAGGAGGAAATAAGGCTGTAGGCCTAAAGTTTCTGATTCCCAAAACAGCTTGAATGACATTTTTAGGAGGTGGAGGAGGAGAATTTAAATCAGGCTCCCCTTTTATTTTTGAAATTCCCTCAAAGACTTTTGCGTAGGGTGTTAAACCGGCACTTTTTATAAATGAAAATTTGTCAAACTGACCGTTCTGGGACTCAAGCAAAAAAGGAGTAATAGCAACAATTTTATCACTATCTTTTTTCCATACATCTTCAAAAGCACGCGTATAATACGTTCCGATGGTATCATCGCTAAGAGCTTTACTATTCCATCCTGTTTCAGTTATAAAAATGGGTTTTTTTAAAGATGTAAAGCTTGATATGATGTCGTACTCAAATCTATAACTGGCAATTCCCATTGGTCTGTTAGGATTTGTGTTTTGTGAAAAATTAGGATTTGGATAAGAGTGACTTGCGAATCCGTCAATTCTATTATATACGGTTGGGCGTGCCTGTCCCATTTGTCGAAGATAATCAAACACGTTCATGTATTTTCCTTTTTCATTCGGAGCGGCATTGTCAAGTCCACCCATAATTATAAAAAAATCATTGTTTTTACTTTTAAAAACATCTACCGCATAGTCAATAAGAGACGCATACTCTTCAGGATTTGGTGCATCACCTCCCCATTCGTCAAAACGGTTTGTCTCGTTGAAAAAAAGAATATATCTGTTCTTTGTAGGCCAATAAATAGAGGACAAAAAATTAGCAAAATCCAAAACATCCGATTCTGTTGGTTTTCTCCACACACCTGATTCTTTATAGTCACTTTCCGTTGCAAGACGTAAAATTGGTATTAAATGAGAGCTATAGGCACTCACCATGAAGGTTTGCCATTTATCAAGGTCCTTGTCCCCTACCTGAATAGGAATTGTTACGTATCCCCAATCTCCTCCGGCAGAATTTACCAATTCACGGGCTTTTGCAAGCTCTGTAGGAAATAAAATATGTATTCCGAAAAAATTATTTGGCCGGCTCAGGGGATCATAAATTGCATAAGCATCTTTGCAAGAAATGATTACAAAAAAAATTAGAAAAAATACAATAAATTTACATTTCCAAAACATACAGAATAATTATACTATGAAGATTAAAATGAATCTACTTTTTTCTACTTTTTGAAGATCCGGAAGGTATGTACCAAAGAATAATTCCTCCAACAGCAAATAGTGCGCCTGTCAGCTCACTTTTATCTTTAGTAAAAACTGAAATTTGAGGAAAAAAATAAATTACAAACCCCACTAATACCAACAATACCGCCATATTTTTTTTGTCCATATAATTCCTCCTAATTACTATGTAATACCATAAAAATTAATTAGTCAAGTATCAATTATCGAAAAAAACATGAAATGATAATTATATGTATATGGTACGGGACAAAATGCTATTACAAAATGTTATTTTGCCTTTTTTGAAGATATCTGTGCTCTTTGCTTCATTACTCTTTCTTCACGCTCTGCTTTCATTGTTTCATTTTTAACTCTTTTTGCCTCCAGTTCCTTTTCTACGATTTTTTGGCAATCTTTATCGGGGCAAATTGTTTCCGTGTGTGTAAGAACAGATACTCCTGAATACGTTTCCAATTCTTCTTTCCACGTTTTTAGAAATACCCTTTTTTTTCCACAACGAGTGCAGTTTGTAAAATTATATGTTGATTGAGCTTGTGAAGTTATCAAAGTGAGTGTATTTTACCACAATTTTGCTTAAAAGTCAAAGCGAATAAGCATCTTTAGACCTGAACTGATAAAATTTTATATGAAATTGGGCCTTTCGGTGTACGTACAACTGTGTGGTCGCCGACTTTCTTACCGACAAGAGCATGACCTATAGGTGATTTGACCGAAATACTGTTGGTTTTGGGATTTGACTCATATGTACCCACAATCCGGAAAGTCTTATTATCTTTTCCGTCAAATATTTCAACAGTAGATCCTATTCCGATAATTCCGTTATTGCTTGAAGTGCGTACAACGGCAAATTTTATTATATTCTTTAGCCTTCGTAAATTTGCATCAATTCCGGAAAGTCTTGATCTGGCACTTTTATACAATCCGTTTTCTGATAAATCGCCTAAATTCCTTGCATCAGATAAAGTTTTTACGGCGTCAGGACGTGTCCGAAGAAGAGTTTCGTAGTCTTTTTTTATTTTATCAAGACCTTCCTTGGTAAAAGATATAGGGTAAATTTTACGGATATTTTTTTTATACATATTAGATTTTGTGATCCCGCTAGTACCTTAAACAGACTGCGTGAATTCTCCGAAACATTTCTGTCTATGAGTAGTTTACCAGATTTAGTGTGGTGGTTGTGCCCCGAATTAGCCTCGACAATGCCGGTGATAAAAGAATAAGCCAATTTTCACCACAATTTACTACTTTCAAATCTTAATGTTTTGCGGATTTTTTCTGTATAATAAAGTGCAATAACTATTTTCAATTAATATGGTGGAGAATAAGATAAGATTACTGTAAAAAATTATCGACCTTATAATAGATCAAAGCTTTTGATATAGTAGAAATATGGGTATGAAATTTTACTGGCAAATTATCCGTTCTGTCACGAAGGCAA
>Ga0210057_1006234_pt1 | contig 14895 bp, 12 predicted proteins | sample CryGeyCG2114_010_2_FD_183968 | JGI IMG/M metagenome (GOLD analysis project Ga0210057, IMG submission 183968) | Groundwater microbial communities from aquifer - Crystal Geyser CG10_big_fil_rev_8/21/14_0.10 (SPAdes) (version 2) | ecosystem: Environmental > Aquatic > Deep subsurface > Groundwater ... | reverse complement strand
ATTGGGAGATTGTGATATGGATTTATACAATGCTGGAGAGGGAACCCTACCTAACGGAAATCCATTTAAATGTTTCAAATGATTTTCAAATAGTGTAATTCGCCCCGCTAGCTCAATTGGAAGAGCAGGAAGCTCTTAACTTCAAGGTTGTAGGTCCGAGTCCTACGCGGGGCATAAATTTATGGACATTTATTTTAAAAAAGGGAAAATAGGGATTCTGTTAATTCATGGTTTAAATAAAAGTCCAGAAGAACTTAGGCAGTTGGCTTTAAGGTTGGCTGCTGAAAATTTTACTGTCTTCTGTCCCACTCTGCCCGGTCACGGCAGTTGCCCCAAAGATTATGGACCCCATCCCACCATCAATGACTCCTGTCCCTTTCAAGTAATGAATAGTACCTTGAAAGAGTGGAACCAAAAAGTTGAAGAGTCATTCAATTTTCTAAATAAAAAAGTTGATAAAATCTATTTGGCTGGAGTTTCTTTGGGAGGCAATTTGGCTTTTCATTTAGCTGGCTCAAAAAAAATCAATGGTTTAATCTCTCTCGGGGCTCCAATTTTTCTCAGTAAGGGTTTAGATTACGGATTAAAATTAGCTAGCGGTGGTTTGCGTTTCTTTAATACAGTGAAGGGTAAGGAAAAAATAATGTTTCACAACGTCCAACTTTCTTATGTTGAAGAATTAATTGGAGTTTTAGAGCAGACCAAAAAAGACCTCCCTAAAGTAAAATGCCCGGTATTGATTTTTCATTCTCTTTTAGATGATATTTCTCATCCCAAAAGCGCTAAGTATGTTTTCAGAAAAATCAGGTCTAACAATAAAAAACTAGTTTGGTTAAAAAATTCTGTCCACGGTATTACTTTTGAAAAAGACCAGCTGGAAAAGATTTTTCAAGAAACGGTTGATTTCTTTTCGGAAATAGAAAAGCTTAATACTTATTAATGTTCGAATTAGGGTAGTTTTAAAAAAGCAACGAGTTTAGAGCCGGTCTTCCGGCTTTTTACTATTTTTTCTTTTTGTGATAAAATAAAGTATGCTAACCCCGGAAGAAAAAACTAAAATAATCAAAAAATACGAACTTCACCAAAAAGATACTGGTTCTCCTGAGGTTCAGGTTGCCATTTTAACCGAAGAAATCAAAAGATTAACTTCACACTTAAAAACCCATGCCAAAGATTTTCATTCCCGGCGAGGCCTTTTAAGGCAGGTAACTAAAAGGAGGTCACTTTTAAATTATTTAAAAAGAGAAAATATAAGGAGGTATAATAAGATTATTAAAGCAATTGGGTTAAAGAAATAATGTTAATAAAACATAAAGAACAAAGGGTGACGGTTTTGATTGATGTTCCAAATTTATATCATTCAGCCAAAAACTTGTATCATTTAAGGGTAAATTTTGGGGAGGTTCTAAAAACAGCTGTTAGCCGGAGAAAACTAATTCGGGCTTTTGCCTACGTGGTTAAAACAAAAACCGGAGAAGAAAAGGCTTTTTTTGAGGCTTTAACTAAGTTGGGAATCGAAAGCAGAATAAAAGACCTCAAAGAATATTACGGAGGTTTCAAAAAAGCTGATTGGGACGTGGGAATCACTGTTGACGCTATCAGGGTTGCCCCCTGGGTTGATGTTATTATCTTGGTCTCGGGAGATGGAGATTTTATTCCTTTGGTTGAATATTTAAAAAATCAAGGAAAAAGAGTAGAAGTAATTGGTTTTGGGAGGTCTACTTCTTCTGACTTAAAAGAAGAGGCTGATGAGTTTATAGATTTAGAAAAAAGCCCCGAGAAGTATTTGTTAAAAAAATAATGCCGTAATATCCATGGAAAAGAAAGAATTTAAAATTAAAATAGGAGAAAAAGAACTAACTGTTGAAATTCGCAATTTAGCCGAACAGGCAAATGGTGAAATTTTGGTTTCTTTCGGTCAAACAATGGTTTTGGCAACAGCAGTGATGTCAAAAGAAGAAAGAGAAGAGGTGAGCTTCTTGCCTTTAACCGTTGAGTACCAAGAGAGATATTATGCCGCCGGGAAAATTCTGGGCTCCCGATATATCAGGAGAGAGGGAAGACCATCAGAAGAAGCAATTTTAACTTCGAGGTTAATCGACCGAACCATCAGGCCAAGATTCCCGGAAAATTTCTCTCGGGAAATTCAGGTTATTATTACCTGCCTTTCCTGGGATAGAGAAAATGATCCTGATTTCCCGGCCCTAATTGCCGCTTCTTTAGCTCTTTCTCCTTCTGATATTCCTTTCGGAGGACCAATAGCTGCCTTGAGAATTGGGAAAATTGGAGACCATTTTCTACTCAATCCTGATTATGAAAAAAGGGAAGAAAGTGGATTTGACTTATTTTTGAGCGGTCTTGAGAGCAAAGGAGAGATTTTAATTAATATGATTGAATTTGAGGGCGAAGAAGTAAAAGAGGAAGAAATTCTAAAAGCAATAGAATGGGCAAAGCCCTACTTAAAAAAATTGCTCGATTTCCAAAAAGAGATTATTAAAAAAATAGGAAAAGAGAAAATAAAGATTGAAGTCCCTTCCCAAGACCCGGTTTTAGAAAAAGAAATAAAAGATTTTTTAAAAAATAAATTAGAAAAGGCAATTTTCCAACCAAAAAAAAGGGAGAGGGCCGAGGGTTTAGAAAAACTTAAAGAAGATTTATTGGATTTTATTGAAGAGAACTATCCTGGTCAAGGAAAGAAGAAATTGGCAAAAATTCTTTTTGAAAAAGAAGTTAGAAAAATCCTGGAAGAAAAAATAATAGTTAAAGAAGAAAGACCGGACAATAGAAAACCTCATCAATTCAGAGAAATTCAAGCAGAGGTTGGACTCTTACCAAGAACTCACGGCTCAGCTCTTTTTTGCCGGGGAGAGACCAAGGCTTTATCGATTTTAACCTTAGGGACTCCGGGCGACCAGAAACTTTTGGAAGGAATGGAAATAATCGGCAAAAAAAGATTTATGCATCATTATAATTTTCCTCCCTATTCGGTAGGAGAAATTAAACCTTTAAGGGGGCCGGCTCGAAGAGATATTGGACACGGAATGCTGGTTGAAAAAGCTCTTTTACCCCTGATTCCTTCTTTTGAAAAATTTCCTTATACAATGAGAGTGGTTTCAGAAATTTTATCTTCTAATGGCTCCACCTCTATGGCTTCGGTTTCTTCTTCCTGCCTATCTTTAATGGATGCCGGCGTTCCAATAAAAGAAGCGGCGGCTGGAATTGCTATAGGTTTATTTAAAAACGAAGAAACAAAAAAATACAAAATCTTAACTGATATTCAGGGGCCGGAAGATAGCTACGGAGATATGGACCTAAAGGTGGCTGGCACAAAACAGGGAATAACAGCTATTCAAATGGATGTAAAAACTGTTGGTATCAATGAAAAAATTTTAAAAGAAGGTTTAGAACAAGCTCGAGAAGCCAGATTGAAAATTTTGGAGAAAATAAAAGAGGTGCTATCTAAACCAAGGGAAAAACTTTCTCCTTATGCACCGAAGATTTTAACCTTAAAAATTGAGCCAGAAAAAATTGGAGAGGTCATTGGTCCCAAGGGAAAAGTTATTAATGAAATCATTGCCGAGTGTCAAGTAGCAATTGACATTCAGGACTCCGGTCTTATTTATGTTACTTCGGAGTCGGAAGAATCTGCCAAAAAGGCAATCAGCTGGATAAAAAACATTACTCGAACAGTCAAGGTGGGTGAAGTTTTTCAGGGAAAGGTAAAAAGAATTTTAAATTTTGGAGCTATGATTGAAATCTTACCGGGCCAAGAAGGACTCTTACATATCTCAGAACTTTCCCCCAAAAGAATAAAAAGGGTTGAAGAGATGGTAAAAATTGGTGACCTCATTTCCGTCCAGGTAATTTCTATTGATAATCAGGGGAGAATTAATTTATCATTAAAAAAAAGCGAAAGTTTTGGTAAAAAATATGCCCAAAAAGACAGATAAACCAATACAACTTTTAAAAAAGGAGGTGATTAAAACAATGGAAAAAGACATTAAAGGACTGGAAAAAGAAAAAAAACAAACCTTAGAAAAAAAGAGGGTGGAAGAAGAAGAAAAGAAAAGAAAAGAAAGAATTGGCAAAATTATGGCCGAGGAAGAAGCTAAAAGAGAAAAGGAAACAGTGGAAGAAATTAAACAGAGAGCCAGGGATAGAGAAGAAAAAATAAAACAAGCCCAAAAGGAAGAGGCAGAAAAGAGAGAGAAAGAAGAAGAAGAAAGAAAGAAAAGAGAAAAAGAAGAAAGGTTGGCTAAAATCGTAAGTGAAATAAGAAAAGGGTTGTTTGGAGAAACAGAGGCAGAAGAAAAAGAAAGATTGGCAAAAAGGAAAGAAAAAGAAAAAGAGCTAATTGAAAAGATAAGGAAAAGAGCAGTTGAGGAAGCTAAACTTCAGGCAGAAAAAGAAAAAGAAATTACAGAAATGGAAGAAGAGGAAGAATTAGAAAAAGAAAAGCAAAGAATAGAACAGAATATTCAAATGCTCCAGAAACAAAAGGAGCCTTTGGAGCTGCACAAAAAGAGACTTTTAGAGAAAGAGGCTCCTTTTAAAGAAAACTTAAAAAGGATTTTAAAAAGAGAAATTGAGGTTGAGAAAAAGGTAAAAGAGGTTAAAGAAAAAGAGGAGAAAGCCCCAGCCCCAAAAGAAAAAAGAGAGTTGGGAAAAAAGAGGTGGGAATTAGAAGAAGAAAGAAAAAAAGTGGAAGAAGAGAAATGGGTTCAGGCAAAAGAAATCGAGGTTATAGAGGACCAAATAGGAGAAATAGAGTTTAGTTATCAGAAAATCTTAAACGAAGAGAAAGGCTTAGAAAGAAGGAAAGAAAAAGTTTTAGTCCGTCAAAAAGAGATAAGGTCAGAAAAAGAGAAAATCGAAATCGAGAAAGAGTTAGGGCTCCTAAAGGAAAAAAGAGGGCCTTTGGAACTAAAAAAAGAAGAATTTTTAGCCAGAGAAGAGAAATTAAAAGAGGAATTGAGGAAAATTTTAGAAAGAGAAAAAGGGGTGGAAAAAGAGATAGCCAAAATAGAAGAGAAAGAAAAATTAGCCAAACTTCCCAGCCAGGAACGAGAAATAGAAAGGGAAAGGTGGGAAATGGAACAAAGAAGAAGAGAAATAGAAAGGGAAAGATGGAACCAAGAAAAAGAATTAGAAAAAATTAGAGATGGTATTGCTAACCTCAATTTAGAATCTCAAAGAATTTTAGAGAGAGAGAAAGGGTTTGAGGAAAGATTAAAGGAAATCGAAAAAGTTCTTAAATTAAGGTCCTTAAGGGTATTTGTCAGAGAAGAAAAAGAGAAAGAAGAAAAAAAGGAAGAAATGGTCGAGGAAGAAATGGTCGAGGAAGAAGAGAAAGAAATAGTCGAAGAAAAAGAAGAAAAGGAAGAAAGGGGGAAAGAACCAAAAATAGAAGAAGTTAGAAAAAGACTTGAACTTTTAAGACAATTAAGAGAAGAAAAGGGTAAAGAAATAGAAAAAGAGAAAGAAAAACTCAAAGAAAAAAGGAAGGAAGAATTTATTGGAAGATTGGCCGAGGTATCAGAAAAAGAAAGAAAAGAGAGAGAAGAATTTTTAGAAAAAATGAAAATGCCAGGGGAGATACCCGAGAAAGAAAAACCAGTCATTGAAAAACCAAAAATAATTTATCGTCCCCTACCAAAAAAATTAGAAAAGAAATCAAAACTTATTTCTCGGCTAATAATTGTTATTCTCTTGTTTGTTTTTGTTATTATAGGCCTTTTTCTGTTCTGGTATTTTAAGATAAAATAGATTTATGAAAAAAGAATCTTTAGAAAGTTTGAAGAAGAAATTAGAAAAAGAGAAATCTCAAATCGAGTCAGAACTTAAAAGATTTGCTAAAAAAGACAGGAACCTGGAGGGAGATTGGGATACTGTTTTTCCAAAATTTAACGGGGGAGTTGGAGGACAAATTTTAGAAGAAGGGACTGATGAAGTAGAGGAGTATTCAACCAGACTTCCTATTGAATTTAGTTTGGAATTAAGATTAAAAGATATTAATTTAGCTTTAGATAAAATTAAAAAGGATAAATATGGAATTTGTGAAAAATGCGGCAAAAAAATTTCTCAAAGTAGATTAACAGCTTATCCCGAAGCCAGAACCTGCGCCAAATGCCAAAAGAAATGACCAAGTATTTTAAATATGCCATCTAAGGTTTTTTCAGCCGCTATTTTGGGCTTGGAAGCTCAAATTATTGAAGTAGAAATAGAAACTTCTTTTGGTCTAAGACATTTTAATATCGTTGGTCTTCCCGATAAAGCAGTGGAAGAATCAAAAGAGAGGGTGGGGACAGCATTAAAAAGCTCGGGTTTTTCCTCTCCCCGCTCTCAATCTCAAAGGGTTTTGGTAAATTTAGCCCCAGCTGATTTAAAAAAAGAGGGGGCTTTTTACGACCTGCCGATTGCTCTTGGTTATTTATTAGAAACTAAGCAGATTAAATTTGAAGCCAGAAATAAAATCTTTGTCGGAGAATTGTCTTTAGATGGAAGACTGAGAAAGGTTAAGGGAGCAATTTCTTTTGCTTTAGGAGCAAAAAAAGAAGGGTTTTCGGAAATAATTTTACCAAAAGAAAATTTCTCAGAAGCCTCTTTAATTAAAGGACTTAAAGTAATTGGTTTAGCAACCCTCAAAGAAAGCGTTGCCTATTTAGAGGGGAAAATAAAAGCCCCTTCTCTTCCTTTTTCTACTGAGCTTCCTGAAGAAAATTATCCTGTTGACTTAGCTTTTATCAAAGGACAGCAGTCTGCTAAGAGGGCTCTGGAAATTACTGCTGCCGGCGGTCACAACCTTTTAATGATGGGTCCTCCGGGAGCCGGCAAAAGTCTTTTAGCCAAAGCTATCCCTTCTGTTTTGCCTCCTCTTTCTTTTGAAGAAAAATTGGAAGTTACTAAAATTTGGAGCGTGGCTGGTCTGCTGTCAAGCAAAACTCCTTTAGTTTCGGAAAGACCTTTTAGGTCTCCCCACCATACCTGCTCAGAAGTGGCTTTAATTGGTGGAGGAAACCCGCCAAACCCGGGCGAAATCACCCTGGCCCATCGCGGGGTTTTATTTTTAGACGAATTTCCTGAGTTTCATCGAGATGTCTTGGAATCCCTGCGTCAACCTATTGAAGAGGGACGAATTACCATCTTAAGGGCTAAACACCGACTGACTTTTCCAGCTCAATTTACTCTGGTAGCTGCCTCTAACCCCTGCCCCTGCGGTCATCTCGGTGACCCGGAAAAAGAATGCATCTGTACTTCTTCTCAAATCGCAAAATATAAAAGGAAATTATCTGGTCCCTTAATAGACAGAATTGATATGCTTGTTAATGTGCCCCGTTTGGAATACGAAAAATTAATAACCCCGGATGAAGAAAATTTAAGTAAAATAATTAGAGAAAGGGTAAAAAGAACTCGCCAAATTCAAAAAGAGAGATTTTTAGATTCAAAAATCTCTCTTAATTCAGAAATGTCAATTCCCCAAATTAAAAAATATTGCCCAATAGATTCAAAATCTCAGGCTCTTCTAAAAAAAGTAGTGGATTCAGGAAATTTATCGGCTCGAGGTTACCATCGAGTTTTAAGGGTGGCCAGGACGATTGCTGATTTAGAGGAAAAAGAAAGCATTTTATTTTCCCATCTCAGCGAAGCCCTAATGTACAGGTTAGAAAAAACTTACCAATAAAAAAATGGAGATCGGATCTCCAACAGTTGCTCTTTATCTGGCAAAGGGGTTTTTAGCTCCCCTGACATCAAAGTGTAAATGACAGCCGGCCGGCCCGGAAGGAATGGTGAAACCAGTATAACCGGTATAACCAATAATTTGACCTTGAGAAACTTTGATTCCCGGGGAGGTTAAAATTTTGGAAAGGTGGCCGTAAAAAGTAACCACTCCATTAGGATGTAAAATTCTAATATATTGTCCCCAGATTGAGTGATAACCGATTTTTTGGATTTCACCCCCGGCTGCCGCAAAAACCGGCTCTCCACACTTATCATTAGAAAAATCAATGGCATTATACCAATGAAGGCCTTGAGTAATCCGACAGGGAGAAGGAATGGGACAGATAAAATAACTGTTAGCTATCGGCAGCCAGGCAGAGGCATACTGAGGGGAGGAAACAGGCATCACTCCATCAGGAATAATCAGAATATCGCCAATAAAAATATCTCCTTCTGAGGAGAGATTGTTGAAAGTAATAACTTCTTTCAAATCTGCTTTGTAGGTTTCGCTAATTTGGCTTAAGGTGTCGCCTGTTTTTACATGATAAATTACTCCTGAAACCGGTAAAATCACTAATTTTTGCCCGACCAAAAGCACTGAATTCTCATTTAAATCATTTGCCCATAAAATAGTATCAAGAGAAATGTTATATTCTCGAGCAATTTGCCAGAGATTATCTCCTGATTCAACTATATGCTCAATCACCTCTTTGCTCTCTTCTGTCCATTCAGTACCTGAAGCTAAAGCTCCTAAAACTTGAGGGGTGACAAATTGGGGAGGAGAAAAAGAAATTATACTGTTTCCCTGAAGCAAATTTAAATCTGGCGCTTCTCTTAGTTTTTGACCAGTTAAAAAGAGAAGGGAGGAGTCATTTTCAGAAAATCTGGTATTCTGGTTAAAATATTGAAGGTCGTTGTAAAGTTTTGGAGAAAGCAAAACAACCAGAAATAACAAAAGACAAATTATTTGGAAATAAAAAGCCGGTTTTTTCAGAGATTTGGCTGAAATTCCTTTTCTAATCGAGCTCCAAAGAAGTTTTTCCCTTTTTAAAATTTTTCTGATAGAATAAATAAAAATGATAGTATTTTACTATCCCTAAATTGGTTTGACCTTTATTTTAATAATTTTATCATAACCCCGAATCAGGTCAAGTCCTTTTTCCACAGCCAGAATTCTTCAAAATTGTGCTAAAATATGATAATAAAATGAACCCAAGAACAAAAAAACATTTAATCTTCTTTTCTTTTTTAGTCTTCGGCTTGCTTCTTCCTATTTATTTTGTTGGGGCGGCATTTTCGCTCGCTGACTTGCCTTTAAAAATTGCCACTGCTATAGGGGGCTGGGTAATTCAGATGTTTATTTATCTTGGCTATCTGATTTATAAAGTAGCAGGAATAATTTTGGATTGGGTAATCTCCCCTTCCTTTATTTCTTTTAAATTCACTACCAATGAGTTTGTTAGAGCCGGTTGGACCCTATGTCGAGATTTAGCCAATATGGGCTTTATCATTGTTTTGGCAGTCATCGGTTTGGCCACTGCTTTAAGAATTAAAGAATATGAGGTGAGAAAGACTTTGCCCTGGTTAATCATTATTGCTCTTTTAATTAATTTTACTCCGGTTATTTGCGGTTTGGTTATTGATGCCTCTAATATTATAATGAATTTTTTCTTAAGCGAAGTAAGTGGTTCACGGGCCTATCAATATTTGCTTGATTTACAATACAACAAGCTCTCTCATCTTTTTGAAAGCCACGCCCATCTTGCTCCGGGTGAGGCAGTGGGTTTCTTGGTCCAATCTCTAACAATGGCTGGTTTTTTCTGGGGAACAGCTCTTATCTTCTTTATTTTAGCCGCTTTTTTCATTATTAGATATGTTGTTCTCTGGGTTCTGGTAATTTTATCACCCCTGGCTTTTTTCTGTTATATTTTGCCAGCTACCAGAAAGGTTTTTGCCCAGTGGTGGCAGCAGTTTTTGCAGTGGTCAATAATTGGAGCAATTATGGCTTTCTTTCTTTATCTGGCAGAACAGATGTTGGTAATTATTACTAAATCTCCAAAGTCATTAATTGGAAACGTGCCCCCACAACAGATTATGGAAACTAGTCCGGCTGGATTTTTTGACCAAACCCTGCCCTATCTCATCCCTTTGATTCTAATGGCTATCGGCTTTAGTTTTGCCCTGGCCTCGGCTCCGGCCGGCGCCAGTGGTATTATAAAGGCCGTTACTAAAGGAGAAAAAGCGGTCGCAAGGTGGAGAAGGAAAAGAGCTAAAGGGGCTAAAGAAAGGGCTAAGGAGCTTAGAGAAATGGAGAAGGAAGAAACAATAAGAAAAAGGTTAGAAAGAACACCAGTTATTGGTGGAATCATTGGTGGACCAAGAGCTTTTGCCAGGGCTTCTGAAAGACGGAAGAGAAAAGAAATGAAAGAATTGGGTAAAGATTTTGAAGCCCTGCCCCCTGAGGCAATTGAAAGGGCTTTGAGTGTCCGTCCATCTACCCGGAGGGAACGATTAAGACAGGCTCGACTTTTCGAAATTTTAGAAGAAAAAGGGGAGATTTCTGATGAAGCTATAAAAAAGCATCTTCCAATGGCTCAACGGATGAAATTAGATATTGATAAAATTTTAGAAAGAAGACCGGACGCCGCCCCGATGGTTGATAAAAAGGTTAGACAAGTTATGGCAAAAATAGATCCCGAAACCTTCCGCAAAAGAGTTCAGACCGAGGCCCTATATAAGCCAGAAGTAGCTCTCAATGTTCTTTTGGATGAAATGAAATTTAATGAAATAGATAAGCTTGGAACACCAGCCCAGAGAGAAGCGATTACGGATTCTATCTTAAAACCTTTACCACCTGATATTCAAGCTTCTCTTACCGAGGAAGAAAAATCTATCTTGCATAAAAGAAATAAATATGTTTTTGGAAACCCCAATTGGATTAAAATTATAATTCCTCACTAAAATTCAAAATTATGAGAAAAAAATTTTTACCAATTACAAAAGAAGAAGAAAAAAGGGTCTTTCCAGAAGAATTTACTTTGCTTATTGAAGAAATTTTAAAAAAGCACGGGTTATATAAAACCCATGAAGAGGGGGCTATTAAAATATTGGAGTCCAGGGATTCAAAAGAAAAAAGAGAAATTTTGGAAAGTTTACCAGGATATATAATAGCTAAATTTGTGAAAGAATTTGCTGATAGCAAAGTAACTTCAGAAGAACTCCTTTCCCTTTTAAGGGAGAATATAGATTTACCCGAAAATGGGATAAAAAAATTAGCCAAGGATATTGCCGAGGATATTTTAGTTTTCATTAAACCGATTAAAGAGAAAAGGGGAATTCCAACCCCGTCAGAAGTGAAACCGCCAACTATTTCACCAGAAAAGTCTAGACCAGTAAAAAAAGATACTTATCGAGAACCAACAGAGTAGAGCAATAAATCAACCCTTTTCTTAGTTTTTTTTGGCATTTTGCTAAAAATTATGAGATTTGAGATTCCACAATTTATTAAGAGAGAAGCGAGGATAGTGGGACCATTAACCTTTAAACAGTCAATATTTTTTGGAATTGCCTTGGTCGTTGTCTTTATCCTTTATTTCACCTTAGCTAAAAAAAGTGTTATTCAGTTTCTTTTAACAGCTATTTTGCTGGTGGGAACGGCTTCTTTTCTTGCTTTCGGCAGAATTCAGGGTAAAACTATTCTAAACTTCGTTCAAGATTTTTTCTCTTTCACCGCTGGTTCCAAGATTTATCTTTGGAAAAGAAAGGAGGGGGCAAGAATTATAAAAAAAGAAATTAAAGAAATTAAAAAAGAAACACCTTCTTTGAGAGTAACCGGTAAAAGTTTATTAAAAGGTCTGCTGACAAAAATAGAAACCAAAACAAAATGAATCACCTTTAAATTATGTTTGCTTCACCTAGTCAACAATTCTTAGAGCTTGAAGAGGTCAAGGAAGGAATAATTATCTTAAAAAACAAAACCCTAAGGGGATTATTAATGGTTTCTTCCTTAAATTTTGCTTTGAAATCAGAAGAGGAACAAAATGCTATTTTATACCAATTTCAAGATTTTTTAAATTCTCTTGATTTTTCAATTGAAATTTTAATTCAATCTCGAAAATTAAACATTACCGGTTATTTAGATATCTTAAAAGAGATTGAAAGAAAACAAGGAAATGAATTATTAAAAACCCAGACTGCTGATTACCGGAAATTTATTGAAGAATTAGTAAGGGGCGGAGAGATTATGACAAAAAATTTCTTTGTTGTTATTCCTTTTTCTTTGGGAGAGACCAGGGGTATCTCCCAAAAAAGGAGATTTTTACCCACCTTAAATGAAGAAGCATTTCAAAGGTCTAAAATTCAACTCTGGGAAAGAATGGAATTTGTTGCTTTGGGGCTAAGAAGATGCGGCCTTCAAAGCGTCCCCTTAAACACATCTGAGGCCGTTGAGCTTTTATGGAGTTTACACCATCCCAAATGGGCCGAGGTCGGCTATTTCCCGGAGATTCCCCCGGAATTAACAAAATGATATGAAATTGCCTTTTTTAAAGAAAAAAAACGAAAGAACAGAAACAATGTTTGGGGCCCAACCAATAAAAATTCAGGATATTATTGCTCCTGCCTCGGTTGAGATTAAACAAGGTTATTTAAAGATTGAGGAAAGGTTTGCCAAATCTTTTTTTGTCCTCTCTTATCCCAGATATGTAAACAGCGGCTGGCTCTCTCCGGTAATTAACTTAAATATTCCTTTGGACATTGCTCTTTATGTTTATCCTTTAAAAACCGAGCAGGTTTTAAAGAAATTACTCAAAAAACTAACTGAAGTTCAATCGGAATTAATGGAAAGAACCCAAAAGGGTTTGGTTAGGGACCCGATTTTGGAAACCGCCTATCAAGATATTGAAACTTTAAGAGATAAACTTCAAACCGCCCAAGAAAGAATGTTTGAACTGGGGGTCTATTTAACGATTTATGGAAAGACATCAGAAGAATTAAACGAGATTGAAACAAATTTAAGGTCAATTTTTGAAACCAGAATGATTTATTTAAAACCTGCTCTCTATAAACAAAAGGAGGGGTTTGTTACTACTTCCCCTTACTTTTTAGACCAAATTGGAGTTTGCACCATAATGAATACTGGTCCTCTTTCCAGTTGTTTTCCTTTTATCTCTTTTGATTTGAGTTCCCACGAAGGAATTTTATACGGAATAAACCAGCATAACAACTCCTTGGTCTTATTTGACCGATTTTCTCTGGAGAACGCGAACGCCTGCGTATTCGGAACGGCCGGCGGAGGCAAAACGATTCGAGGAAATGAGCCAGTTTTAATAAGAAATAAAAACAAAATTCAGTTAATAAAAATTGGTTCCTTAGTTGAAAAACTGATTAAAAAAGAAGGGGCAACTAAAATTGATGAGGAGATGGAAGGAGTAATTAATCCAGAAATTAAGGTCTATAGTTTTGATAAAAATCTTAAAGGAAAATGGTCAAAGGTTACAGTAGCAATGAGGAAAAAGGCGCCCAAGATTTTTTATAAATTTACTACCCGTAGTGGCCGATCGATTACCACGACCGGAGACCATAATATGTTGGTTTTAAGAAATGGAAAGATAAGAGTAGCAAAAAGCTCTGAAACAAAAGAGGGGGAATGTGTCCCACTACCGCGCCGGATTAATTTCCCTCAACAAAGATTTTCGTTGGATGAAGGAAAAATCGATGGAATTCGAACAACTGAAAAACAATTTGTAAGAGCAGTGAAGCTATTAGGGGGTTCTGGGAAATCAAAACAAAAAAAGGTCTGGCCATTTATCTTTAATTTGGATAAAGAAAAAATTGCTAAATATTTAACTGCTTATTTTGAAGGAGATGGAGGAATAGAACATAATAATGAAATTAGTGCAGTTTCAAAGTCAAAAAAACTAATTTCAGAAATCTCTTATCTCCTTTATTATTTTGGAATTATTGGAAGAATTTCAAAAACAAAAAAACGGGCCACTAATGCCGATTGGAAACGTAAAAAAATATACTGGCAATTAAAAATTTCTGGCCAAGACAATCTAAGAAAATTTGCCGAGAATATCAATTTCATTTCAAAAACAAAAAGGAGAAAACTTTCTCAAATTATTCAAAAAGAGGGTAATACTAATGTTGATATTATTCCGGGATTAGGACCAATTTTCAAATCAATGCAGCAATTACTTCCCTCTTTATTTTATGGAATTAAGGAAATCGTTGATTGGAAGATCGGTAGAAGAAATCCTTCACCCCAGTATTTACAAAAAGTAATCAATGAAATTGAAAAAAGAATTCATTATTTCAAAGACCTAACTTCCACTTTTAAGGTTTTAAAAGAACTTCCTGAGTTGGCTACAATTGTTGATTTAGGGAAAGACAATAAAAAATTAAATCGGGCTTTATGGCAAAACCTTGGTCAAGGTTGGAGATTAATGAAAAACCAGGAAGTAAGACCTTTTTCCCGCAATGTCTTTAAAGCAATTAAAATAGTAAATGGTCTTTCTCCTGAATTAACTGAGATAAAAGAAAATATTCACTTAGGGTTTAAAACAATGGGGCTCCCAATAAAACATTATAATTGTTCTCTCCAAAATGTTTTGGTTCACCGTAAAGAAAGTAATACCACCTATGAAATAATTCATAAATCAGCCCAATTTATCTGGCAGAATTATCAGAGAATCTTAAATGAAAAAATCCCTCAAATTGAAGAAAAATTAACTCAACTCAAAGTTTTAGCTAATTCTAACCTTTTTTGGGATCCAATTGTTGAGATTAAAAAAATCGAAAATAAAAAAGAGAAATATGTTTATGATTTAACCGTTGATAATGAAGTATTTTTAGCTGGAGAAGGGGGAATGTTTGTCCATAATTCTTATGCGGTCAAATTAGAGATATTGCGCAGCCTAATGTTAAATACTGACATAGTGATTGTTGACCCGGAAAACGAATATGAATTTTTATCTGACGCTCTTGGCGGTTCTTATTTTAAAATCTCTTTAACCTCTCCAAATCATATAAATCCTTTCGAACTACCCGTCCCTCGAGAAGACGAAAGAGCAGAAGACGTTTTAAGGTCAAATATTATTAATTTGGTAGGATTGATGAGAATTATGCTGGGAGGTTTAACCCCGGAAGAAGATGCCATAATGGACCGGGCTCTAA
>Ga0210057_1006232_pt1 | contig 14898 bp, 14 predicted proteins | sample CryGeyCG2114_010_2_FD_183968 | JGI IMG/M metagenome (GOLD analysis project Ga0210057, IMG submission 183968) | Groundwater microbial communities from aquifer - Crystal Geyser CG10_big_fil_rev_8/21/14_0.10 (SPAdes) (version 2) | ecosystem: Environmental > Aquatic > Deep subsurface > Groundwater ... | reverse complement strand
GGCAAGCCGCGATGAGCGAGATCGGCGACGGCCACTACCGACACTCGCTCGACCTCGCGGCGATCACGAACCTCCCAAGTGCAACTGTTGCGCTCTCGGCGGAGTACGCGACCACGGGCGCGGTGGCGGCATCGGCGCATGATCTGCTGCTGCTGGTGGCATCGTTCCTGGATCTGCCGACGGCGGCGGCGGTGGCCTCGGTGCAGGCAGATGCGGACGACATTCAGACGCGGCTTCCTGCGGCGCTTGTGAGCGGGCGACTCGACGCGAGCGTAGGCGCGATGGCGGCTGGCGTACTGACTGCCTCATCGCTCGCGGCTGATGCGGTGGCCGAGGTGGCCGACGCGATCTGGGATGAAGCGAAGGCAGGGCACATTGCTGCCGGGAGCTTCGGCGAGGAGGTGCAAGGCCACGCGACGCAGGCCGAGATCCTTTCCGACGCCACGCCTTTCGCTGGCGCCTCCATTGCAGCGATCCTCGCGGACACCGATTCGCTCGACGCCACCAAGATCACGACCGCGCGCGCGAACGCTCTCGATGAGATCACGGTGGCGCGCCTTGGAGAGTTGGACGCGGCGAACCTGCCGGCGGACATCGCCGCAGTTCAGGCAGACGTGGACGACATTCAAACGCGTCTTCCTGCAACGCTTGTTGGTGGGCGCATCGACGCGAGCGTCGGCGCGATGGCGGCGGGCGTCGTGACGGCCTCGGCGATCGCCACCAACGCCCTCGACGCCGATGCCCTGGCGACGGATGCAGTCGCTGAGATCGTGGCTGCAACAGACACTCAACTCAGCTCGACGCATGGCGCCGGGTCGTGGGATGCGACGGCCACCGTGCCTCCGCAAACGATCCGGGACGCGATGAAGCTCGCGCCATCGGCGGGTGATCCTGACTCAGGGTCTGTGGATGAGATGCTTGTGCGGGCAGAGTTGGCATCGGAGATCGTGCAGGACGCCATTCTTCTCGCGAACCTCACGGCTCAATCTGGTGCAACAGTTGCATACGTTCCAACTGGATCTACGGCCGCTGATGGGTTCTACGATGGGATGACGGTGGTGGTTCGAGGATCGTTTGGGGCCGTCGCGCGAACGGCGCTTTCCTACGCATCTGGTGCATTTACGTTGCACCCGAATCTTCCTTCCGCTCCGGTTCTTGGTGACTCGGTGTACGTTCTGGGGGTACTTGGAGAGGCGGCGATTTCAAGCAGCCCGAGCATGGCTGTGCAACTGGCGGAAATTCATCGGCTGATGGGCTTGGATGAGAACGCTCCGTTGTACGTGTCCAAGGACAGCCAGATGGCGGGGACACTCAAGCTGACTCAGTCTGAGGTAGGATCCAGCATCGTTGTCCAGAGGATCACGTGATGTTGATCGTCGATCCGCGTGCAATTTCGTTTCGTGGGCGCGGTTTCGGCCAGTACGCACTGGCCACGCGCGGGTATGCCCTCCTGGCATTTGCGGTCACCAAGTACTACCTGACCGCTGCCGTATCTGCCTCGTCACTTGCGGTGGAACTGTCGTCTCCAGATCCGTACAAGGCAGAGATCTGCGAGTCGATCCTCCATTCGACTGTAGATGTGCTGGAAGTCGCGGCATCGGTGTTTTCCGACGAGCCAATGTCGGCGGATGTCCAGGCATACGACGTGGTATAATCGGCGCGATGCCTCATCCTGCCAACAGACTGAACTCCATTCGGCTCGTTCGTGGCCAGACGAAGGTGTTGACGGTCGTAGTGAAGACGCAGGCCGGAGCGCCAGTAAATCTGAACGGAGCCACGGCGTATTTTACGGCGCGTTACCTGACGTCGACCGGGGCTGTGGCCATCTCCAAGGTCTCTCCAGACGGGATCGAGATCACGGACCCGGTCAACGGCATTTGCGTGATCACGCTGTCGTCGTTGGACACCACGGTGGCTGCGGGCAAGTACATGTACGACATGTGGGTCGAGATTCCAACGGATCCACCGGACAGGCATCCGGTCGTGCGATCTGCGGAGATGTTCGTGGAAGAGGCGATCACGCAGTTCGCTTGACCTTTGGCGTGGTAGGATTCCGGCGTGGCATTCCTCGACATGACATCGGCGGCGATCTTGGCCAAGAGCGGGATCGGGACTTCACCTACTGGTAGTGGTTCCAAGAAGGTTCGGTCGGCTGCTGCGGGCTCATACGGATCGTCCAACGTGGTCCAGGGCACCAGGGCGTACATCCCGTTGTCCGCGTTCTTCCTCGGCATTGGCGACTCCGAGAGCCAACTCTACGGCAAGGTGGAGCCCCCGAGGATCAAGGCCAAGGTCGACAAGACGGAGAGCGCTGGCACGATGAGCGTCCATGTGGCGTCCGTTCCGATTCCGATCGGGAGCGGCGATGGTAAGAAGTTTCTCGACTTCTACGAGAAGCCGGGACAGAAGAAGAAGCAGAAGAAGAAGCAGGGCACGCCCATGCTCAGGAGAAGTTGAACATGCAGAGCGAAGGAACACCGTCGAGCGGCCTGGCAAGCTCGGGAGTCTTGGAAGTCGAAGGAGAAGGGAACGGGTACGAGCCGTTGACCGATGGCGCAGCCGAGCGCGGTGCGTTCAAGCTGGTCGGCGGGTACATCCTCGACGGGAAGGTGCAGAACGAGGTGGAGTTGCGAGCCATGAGCGGCGACGAGGAGGACATGCTGGGTAACGGGTCGATTCCCGTTGTCATGCGCATGAACTCCATCATGTCCGCGTGTACTCAGCGCATCGGAGACATCCCAGGATCGGACGCCGCGATGATCCAGAAGGCCATCCGTGGGATGCCGTCTGGCACACGGACGCACCTGTTGATCTGCCTGCGCGTGGTGTCCCACTACAAGACCGAGAAGGACAAGTACGAGATGGAGGCGACGTGTCCGCACTGCAAGCACCCGGTGCAGTGCCACGTACTGCTTTCAGAGCTGGAGAAGTATGACTGGGAGGCAGGACATGCCAGCATGGAGTACGACTTCACGCTGCCCTACTCCGAGGTCGATGTCACATGGCGCGTGATGACGAGCGACCAGGACGCCGTGGTCTCCGAGTTGAGCAGGCTCAACGATTCGATCAGCCTGTCTGTGTCCATCGCCATGAGGCTGGTGAAATTCGACGGTGAGGACTGTGCGCTTTCCAGAGACGACTTGCTGGATTCTCGTGGCAAGAAGATGAAGCTCTCGCGTCGTGGCCGTCATGTCATGGACATCGTGCGGAAGATGCAAACGGGCGATCGAGATGCGCTCAGGGCCCAGTTCCTGGACAACGAGCCGGGTATCGAGACGACCGTGACAGTGGATTGCAGCAACGATGCGTGTGGCCGCGAGTTCGAGGTCGGATTGGACGTGTCACAGCCGGGTTTTTTCTTCCCGCAGGCGACGTCGATGCGCTCGAAAAGGAAGCGCACTACCTGATGCTGAGATTGCACCAGGGGTATCGGGACGTCATGTCCATGCCGATTGGTCGTCGCAAACGCTTCTGCGAAGAGCAGGAGCACCTGGACAAGACACGTGCGAACAAGAGCAAAGGAGGATAGGTAGTGGCTGCATCCGGTGGAGCGCGGCTGCTTGGCTTCGGTTTCTTGGTGGGCGCCAAGGACGAGGCGTCGCCCGTGTTCGACCGGATTGCGGAGTCCGCGCGAAAGATGCGCGCTGCTGCAAGCGGGATTGAAGAGACGTCGGCTTCCGTGGATGCCTTGGATCGGTCGGTAGCATCGCTCAATCCAGATACGCTCAAGGAGGGAGCGGCAGATGGCGCAGAGGCCATGAAGGACTTGGCGGAACGCTCGTCGGACGCATCCGAGCAACTGGATCATGTGTCGGAATCAGCGGCCAGAGCCGCTGACCATACGAGCCGATGGAACACGATCTTGCAGGCGCTCAGCTTGCACAGGTTGAACCAGATGGCTGATTCGATGCGCGGATTGGCCGAGCGGGCTGGCGTGTTCAACCAGCAGGCTGAGGGGTTGCAGGCCACCGGCATCGAGTCGTTCGGCGTGCAATTTGCGAACACGTATCGCACGGCAACGGCTGGTCTGGGCGAGTTTGCGGGCATCGTCGATCATTCGAGACGTCAGATAAGCTCGCTCGCGTATGGGCTGGAGGTGAGCGCGGAGTCCATGCTGGCCGTGAACTCAGCGGTGGCTCGCACGGGTCACTCGCTGGACGAATACGGGATTTCGCAGCGGGCCTTGGCGGGCATGCTGAAGGCGGGTCTGGTCGAGGGTGATGCGTTCGGCGGGATGCTCGCCACGATGACGGATAGATACCGTCTGAGCGCATCTGCCGCAGGCGATCTGGTCAGTCGCATGACGTCGCTGGGCGAGCATGCCGGTGACGTGCAGGGAGCCATGAGCGGGCTGCCTCAGATCATGGCGGCCGTGAACGATGCATCGAGCAGGTTCCCAGACATCGGAGAGAATTTCGATGGCGTAACCATGTCCGTGATGAGGTTGGCCACAGGCATGCACGATGCGCTGGGCATCTCCATGCAGGACTCGGTGGCGAGCGCGGTCAACGTGTTCAACAAGCTCACGGAGCAGCGTGGTTCGTTGACCGACATGTTCACTGGCCTTGGCAGTGATTTCAGTCAGGTTGCCACCGAGCTGGGCGTGGCTTCCGGGGACATCAATGGCGCTGTGGACGCCGTGTTGTCCAACCCGGACGAGTTCGCAACGACACTGTCGAACCTGTATGCCACGATGGGAGAGGGCTCGACCGGCGCGGCTCGCCTGAGCACCATTCTGCATGGCATTGACCCCAATTTCACGGCTCTCATCCATCGCGGCACGGAAGCGGCAGACACGCTGAACGGGCTGAGGACTCCGGCAGAGAACGCAGCGTCATCGTTCGAGCGCGTCGGCAATGCCGCAGCTCACCAGTCGAGGACGTTGTCGGAGTCCATGCAGCGCAACCAGGACGCGTTCACGAACAGCTTGAACCGCATGACACGCAGGCTGGCCGGTGGAGCCGGAGGCATCCTGCGTCAGCAGCAGGCAATGTTCGGCCGCACCAAGGCCATGATCGAGGACTACGCTGGGAGAAGTGGTCCTCTGGGTATGCTGACCAGAGGATTCTTGCGGTCGCGCGCAGGGATGTACGGCTTCACGTCCACACTTCAGGCACTTGGTGGCCCGCTCCTCGACTCCGCAGCAAGCATGGCTCCGATGGTAGCCATGGCGAGTCAGATGGGCGTGTTCCGGGTTGCTAGCGGCGCGGTGATGGGATTCAACTCTGCTCTTGGCGGCATGCCAGGGAAGCTCCTGGGCGTGCTCGGGCCGATTGGGCTTTTGGCTGGAGCTGGATACCTGATCTACAAGAACTGGGATAACATCGGAGACCTGTTCACTAGCATCAAGGCGAAGATTCTGAAGGCCATTCCGAAATTCGAGGAGTTGACCGCACGGGCTTTGGCATGGGTAGACGGAGTGGATTGGGATGCCATGGGGCATTCGCTCGTGTTGGGCATCCAGCAAGCGTTCGGAGCGATGGAAGGCGCGGTAGAAGGCGCTGCGGGCGGCGAAGGTGGCCCGGCTGCCCAGAGCCTCGGCAGGGCGTTCGGAAACTTGTTCAAGGCCGTGGCTCACGCTGTTCCTGCGCTCATGCGTGGGATCTGGGATGCCGTTGTGCAGTACGTTTCTGAGCCCAGTGACGTCACGGGCCGAATCAAGCGCGGGGCTGCGGTGGGCGGCGTGGCCATCGGCGCTGCCATGTTCACGCCCCTTCTTGGCCCACTGGTGAGAAGCGGGATCGGCATGCTGTTACGCGTGTTCGGTAGCCTCAGCTCGTCTCTCGCAGGCAGTGCATTTTCGGGGTTCATGAGCATGGGACTCAAGAAGATCCCGGTCGTGGGAGCCATCATCGGTGGGCTCATGGAACTGCCCAACGCCATCGAATCGTTCCAGAAGGGTGACACCGTCGGAGCGCTGCGTCACCTGTTCCACGGCGTACTCGATGGCCTCCTGCTCGGCATCCCTTCGCTGATCGAGAGCTTCACCGGAACGAACGTGTTCGGTCAAATCACTGATTTCTTGTTCGCGTCGTCGAACATGGGGAACGTGACCCAAGCGATTCAGGACGGAAATTGGGGAAGGGCCGTTGCTGAAGGGTTGTTCATGTCGATGAACACGGCGCTTCTGGGGTTGCCTGGGATGATTCGGACTGCGCTCTCCGGTGAAAAGACGGGAGATGCGTTCGGGCCGTGGATGGAGAGCTTTGGCAACTTCTTCTCTGGGATCGGTGACACGCTGAGCGAGGCGTGGAGCGGGGTGTCGAGCGCGCTGAGCGATTTCTGGCAGGAAATTTCTGGACCTCTGGAGGAACTCGGCAAAGTGGCGAAAGAGGTTTTTCTGGACGCCATCTTGCCAGCGGCCGAGGCGGTGTTCGGGTTCCTTCGCACTGTCGGGGCAGCGGTGTTCGGCTTCGTGGCCAACAAGGCAACGTGGCTATGGGACAATGTGCTACACCCGGTATTCTCCACGATCTATTCCGTGTGGGCGAACACATGGAATGATGTCGCGGGAGTGCTGAAAACGGTTCTGAAATTCGTGGTGACGACCGCCGTCCATGCGTTCTTCGGCATCATCATGGCCATTGAGAACCTGAAGATCGCGTGGAATACGATGAAGGGCGTACTGGTGGCAGGGATCACCTACGTCGGTCTGACGATCCGGAATTTCTTCCTCAATCCGTTCATCGAGGCCAAGTCCACGGTGCTTTCCATGTTGGAATCCATGCAGATCGGGTTCTTGACGGTGAAGAGGTCGGTGGTGGGCCTGGGACTTTCGCTGCTGCAACTGTTGCAGCGCATGCCGGGCGCGAGTCTCATTGCTGGCCCACTGGATGCTGGCATCGAGTCGCTGACCAGAATGCAGGAGGAGACGGATCGCACGATGGATTCGCTGGCCACGGCCGGTCGTAGACGTCGCGAAGAGATGCGGGCGGAGCAGGCCGCGAATGCCGCAGAGGCAGAGAGCGCCCGCGCTGCCATGGGGGCGACTGCACAGGCCGGTGCTCGTGCTGCTCGTCCATCGGTTGCGCACCGACTAGAGCAGGAGCAGCGTGTGCAGCGATCGGTTGACAGCATTTTTGGCGCGTCGGAAAGGCTGGGCGGAAGGGTGTCGAATGTCGTGGATCGGGCTGGTCAGTCTGCTCGCGTGGGAATTCCCGCGACGACTTCCGTGTCGCCTGCGGCAACCCCTGAATCGGCCGTTGCTGGCGCCGTGGAGGCTGTGACGCCACCATCTCGGGCCACAGCTCGTGCTGCGCGCATGGCTGGCGAAAGCCCAAGGGTGGCGGCGGCTCGTCGGACCACGGCGGCAGAGCGAAGAGCACAGACCCGTCAGCAGCGAGAGCCGCGAACGGTAGTCATCACAGAGTTCCTGCCTGCTGCGTTCAGGCAGTTAGATCACGCTCTTACCGTTCATGCTCCGCAGCGCCATCACAACCAACGGACGGATGATTGATCGATGTCGGTCAAGATCGGCAACATGTCTAGGCTTCGGTTCGCGCGTCTTCTGCACATCGGCGGCGTCGAGGCGTGGGACTTGCCTGTGTATCCGGACCAGATCGAGCAGCGGGACGACGACACGCGGTATACGGTTCTTCGGCGAGACAGGATCGACCTGCTGTCCAACAGATTCTACGACTCGCCAGAGCTTTGGTGGGTGATCGCCCTGGCCAACGGACTTCGGCTTCTGCCTAACGACATGTACGAGGGCCAGGAGTTGCGGATCCCATCTCGCCAGCGGGTGTTCGGCGAGATCATCCGGTTCTCGAACAAGGGCAAGCGTGGGTCTGTGTGACGTTCTTCGACCCGGCCGGATGGCAGATGTCACTTCGGATGATCACGTCTGAGGGCGCTTTCCCGTTGTGGATGGATGGCAACAACCACGAGAATGGCAAGAGCATTTTCCACAATGACCAGCCGTTCAAGGATCTCACCATCGTCAAGTCGGTCGAGATGGAGATCAACCGTGGGTACAGTGGAAAGCTCACGGTGCAGATCTCTGCTCCGTACGATCTTGGTCTTGCGCTCCTAGACAGCGAGCTATTTCGGATCGGGAATACGCTGGAGTGTCAACTCGGGTATCCCAAATTCGGGCTATTCACGCCGTGGTTCGCGGGCATGACGCTCAAGCCATCGTTGTCGTTGAATCCCGCTGACGGGTTGACGGCCACGCTGAATGTGGACGGGGCCAACTTCGCCGCGCACAGGTCGACCGACAGAACGACGTACACGGGGTCGTATCGGGACATGATCAACCTGATCGCGAATCGTAACAAGTGGTATCTGGACATTCCGCCACGTCCGGCGGGGTTGTCTCAGAGAGACGAGATCGACGTGGTTCGCGGCGGCGTTTCTCAGGGCAGCAGAACGGACTGGCTGTTCATTCAGCACATCGCTCGGGACGCCGGGTACGATGCGTACCTGTTGCCGTTCCCGGAGGGTCGAAGTCAGCAGAAGCTCGTCGTGGAGAAGAGGTCAGACACGCTGGCGCGCGAGCCCAAGCTCACGTTCGTCGCGCGTGGGGATCCGGACTTCGACGCCACGTTCCCGCTGCTCTCCATCGAGACGGAGGCAGAGGGCATCTGGGCGCCTGAACTCTCGGGCACGGTTCATTCAGCGGACATCGATCCGGACAACCGTGGCGAGCCGGTAGAGGCCGAGGTCAACCCCACGACGGATCAGGCGGCGTCTACCGGCACCACCATGGTTGGTGTGGGGGAAGTGGAAATCGGAGGCCACCGCATCGAAGGTCGTCGAGGCGGGGTAGACGCGTGGATTCCGCAATCACATCGTAGCCCGAATGACTCGCAAGCCATTTTGCGCGCGCATTCTGCCGAGGCTGCCATGCGCGCCGCGATCAACCTCACGATTACCAGCTACGGCATTCCGGACTTGTTCCCCAACCGGACGGTGCGAGTGGAGAACGTCGGGGTATTCTCGGGGAACTACGGGATCGATGGGATCACTCACTCCGCGTCGGAGTCGGGCTGGAACATGTCGATCAAGCTCATCGCGAACGCCCTATTCGAGGACGCGTTGAGCGTAGGATTCAGCGTAGCAGCGCCGAATCCCAACGTCCGGCATCCCACGGAAGAAACTCCGTCCGCTGGTACCGGTGAGAACGTGGTCGAGGCAGAGGAGGATGATTTCTGATGGGCAGATGGATCGAGCACGTCATTCCTACGCCACCACGCGGGATGGTTGGTTTCTCTGGTACTGGATTCCGCCAGTTCAAGGACCAGCTACTACGCATGGGCATGGAGTTTTTCGGGCTGTACTACAGCACGTACAGGGCCATCGTGGTGAGCACGGACGATCCTGAGTCGGATGGCCAGCCCGATCCGCAGGGGCGCATCAAGGTGCGGGTCCCGGCCGTTGGGGACACGGAAGACCACGCACGACTCGCCTACCCGATCTTCGGGTGGGGAAGCTCGGGGAACGTGTTGAAGTCGATCCCGGCCGTGGGCGACATGGTCTATGTGGAGTTCGAGTTCGGGAACCTGGACATGCCGCTGTGGAAGGGTGGCTGGTTGGCCAGGGGAGACATGCCCGAGTCCCTGAAGAGTGTGAAATCTCACGGATGGGTTACTCCAAGCGGTCACGAGATCGTGTTCGGGGAAGACGAAGGTTCCGAGGCCGTTCGGCTGAAGCACGCGAACGGGGCAGTGCTAACCATGGACAGGGACGGAAACATCTCCATCCTGAACGTGGACGCCAAGAAGGTCACCGTGGGCAAGGGAGACACGGACCCGGCGGTGCTTGGCGCGAAGTGGAAGTCGCTCATCGAGCGCCTGATCGACGCCATCAACCAACTCACGGTCCCAACCGCAGTGGGTCCATCCGGCACTCCGATCAACGCTCCGGTGTTCGCGCAGATCAAGGCAGAGCTTCAACAGGCGCTGTCGACCACCGTGGACGTGGCCCATTGAGCCTGTCCGAGTCGCTGTTGCGAGAGCGCCTCATGTCGATCTTCAGCGATCCGGTGAAGTCGTACGCGCAGGCCGAGGTCCGGCTTGGCCATGTGTACCACGAGTACGCATCTCAAGCCGTAGACGCGAGCGGGGACAGTCTGCTCTCGTCGAATCCGTCCGGGTTCAGGAGCGCCTTGCGATTCTCTGGGATTTCCAAGCTGGAGTTTGCGTCGCAGATGGACACGGCAATGCAGTCGTATTGGACCGGCGCGGCGTTCGGGATCGGCTCTCTAGTGGTTGGGACTGGTGTTCCGTGCCCAAATGTAGGAGGAACCGGGTTGTTCTCGTCCGAGATTTCGAGCCTGGTGAGCGTGGTGACTCCGGGCGTCATGCGCGGCGCATTGCTGGCAGATCCGTTGAGTCTGACGCGGAACAACTCGATGTCTGCGGCAGTGGCGTTCGCTCGTGCGATGCACCTTGCCACGTCTTCTGCCGTGCTGGTTCTGATCGCCGGGCTTGATACCACGCCGCCTCCAGGCGGCCCATTGCCCGTAACCAACACATGCCACCTGTTTTGAGCCGCCGATAGGCGATGGATGGGGTAGTATGCCAGCATGCCCGGCATCGCGTACCCGTTCGGTCGGACTTCGACCGCTTTCCCTGCCACGGCAAGCGGGGACAGGTCTGTCGATGACAGCATCAGGCGGATCATCACAACGCCAATGGGGTCTCGTGTCATGCGGCCGAGGTACGGCAGCTCGATCTACAAGTTCGTTTTCGAGAACACGGGCGCCCTGCTCAACGCTCTCATCGACTCGGAGGTCCGCAGGGCGATTGCGGACAACGAGCCGAGAGCGCATGTGGCCAGGGTGTCGATCGATACGTCGGACAACCTGATATCCGTCACCGTGGACTACGTTTCCGCTGGCCGACGCGGTAAGACGACCGTTGGGTTTTCTACATGACCGATCCGATTCAACTCAGTAGTCCTCAAGCTCTCATCAACCGGGCTCGGTACGCCGGAAAAGACTTTTTCACGTTCGTCGATGACCTTGTTGCCCGCGTCAAGTCCAATTTCGGCACGGAGTATGACGAGTTCGTTGTCAGCGCTCTCGGCCAGATGCTCATCGATCAGGTGGCATGGGCAGCGGAGACGCTCTCTTTCTACGTGGATCGCCAGGCGGCCGAAAGCTATCTGTCCACGGCTCGTACTCGTAGAGCAGCGTCGAACATCGCGCGCCAGCTCGGCTACAAGCCTGCTCGCGTGATCAGCGCGACCACCGACGTGGCCGTGAACCTGAACAATGTTCAGCCGGTGGATTCAACCATCAACGCCGGGTTCAAGTTCCAGGGCCCGAATGGGTTGGTGTTCGAGGCCACGCAAGCGGTGACATTCCCAGCGGGCGAGGGTCCGGCCAGCGTTGCGAGGTCGATCTCCGTGCGCGAAGGGAAGACCAGGACAGAGTCGTTCGTGTCCAACGGAAAGAAGTCTCAGATTTTCCCGCTCAGCCCGGCCAATGGCATGGAGGTGTTGGATGGCGTGAGCGTCACGGTGGATGCCGCTCCGTGGACCGAGTCTGAGTTCCTGACGTTTGACCAGGCCGACCAGTACGAAGTCGATTACCATGAGTCGCCGCCGATCCTGGTGTTCGGAAACGGAGTGGCGGGCAACATTCCGCCGCTTGGAGCCACCATCACCGTCGAGTACGTGGAAAGCTCCGGAGCGGGCGGGCTCGTGTTGAGCAACACGATCGTGGATGTTGTGAACACGTTGGTCGTCGGGGCCACGTCCGTTCCCATTACCGTCACGAATCCGACTCCATCGTCTGGCGGCTCGGACGCGGAAACGCTGGAAGAGATCAAGGCCAGCGCGCCAGGGTTCTTCGCGTCGCGCAATGTGGCTGTGACGCAGCGCGACTATGTGTCGCTGTCCCAGGCGTACGCAGATCCATTGGCCGGCGCCGTCGCCGTCGCGCAGGCATTCGTGGCGCACGGTGCCAGCGACGATCTGACCCTACTTGGGCTCATCTCGGACGCGAACGCGATCGCTCAGGCCGTGAGCGACGCAGTGGCTGTGGAGACATCGGACATTTCGTCCCAGGTCACGGGTGCCGTGGCCAATCGCGCGTCGTTGGACACGAACATCATCAACATCGACGCCAGGCTAGATGACATCGCGCTCGATCCGCTGGGCACTCCGTCGGGCAAAATCGTCGACATCAGATCTGCCGCTGCCACGGTTCGTTCTCAGGCCACCGACATTAAGGTCATCGCGGACGACGGCATCGCTCAGACGCCGGCACACGGGCCGAAGGACACTCGATTCGGTGAAATCAAGGCGGCCATCGACGCGCTCTTGCCCGCGCTGGACGGCATCTCTGTGACCGCCGGACTGGTGGCACAGGATGTGGCTGATGCGAAGACGGAGACGTCTGCTGCAACTGTTGCACTGACGTCTCTTCAGGCATCGATGGATGCGATCGTGGTAGATGTGGCGAACATCGATCTGGCCATGGCGACCGGGTTCGTGGGCGAGGTGTCGTCCACGATGACGGAGATTTTTGACCACGTTGACGGCTGGCTGAGCCAGGACTGCAAGGCCAATCTCGTGCAGGTGCCCATCTTGGCCAAGGACGTGGACGGATTCCTGGTGGCTCCGTCGAATGCTCTCATGCGATCATTGGAGGCATACCTGAATGATCGTCGTGAGATCACGCAGGTCGTGGAGGTGGTTTCCGGCGCTCCGTGGCTTGTTCCCGCGTCGATCGGCGGGAAGATCGGGGTCAAGGACGGGTACGTGGTTTCCGTTGTGCTCGCGGACGTGCGAAAAGCGATCGAGGATCTTCTGAGAGGCCGTGCATTCGGTGATTCTCTGAGGCTGTCGGCGGTGTATGCTGCGGTAGCGCCCAACGAGCTGACAGGCATCGGCGGGGTGTCCGGCGTGAGCCATGCTGTGATATCGATCGTCGGATCCGATGCCGACGGAAACCTGATTGTCACCAAGAACCAGGTGATCTCACGCGGGACGATCACGCTGAGCCAGGACGCAACTTGAAGACCAACCGACATATCGTGCTCTATCTCGTCACGTCGATCTGGGACATCACCGTCTGCTGGCCGGTCGTGCTGTTGGTGTGGATGTTCTGGGGCACCGACCTTCGGTGGACGGCTCCTCCCAGGGGCCAGAGTCGTCGTCTCGGGTACGGGCTGTGGTGCGATCTGAAACCCACCTCGTGGCCTGCGCGCACATGGTACCGCGAGAGGCGGGACGGAAAGTTCCACATGGTCGAGAGCGGTGCCGATCAAGTTCGGTTCGGTACATGGGAGACGTGGGGAGGCACCACGCTCGGCCACGGAGGGTGGTTCGGCCCTGGATGGCGTGCGAACGGTCAGTGGTCTTCGCTGGAAGAGCACGAGAACACGCACGTCAAGCAGTTCGAGGCCGTCATGCTGCGGTCGTTGCTCGTCGGCGCCATGGTCGCCGTCACGGGCGCGTGGACGCTCGGACTGGCCATCTGGTGGCTCGGATACATCATGATGTTGGTGGGCGCGTACACGTCGGCATGGCTGCGCGGGGAGCAGTTTTATCGTAGGAGCTACTACGAAGAGGCTGCCTACGATCGGCAGGAACTGTACGAGCAGGGCCGTCAATGACTGAGCAGTCGACGAAGATGGCGTGGCCGTTCCCGTCAGCGAACGAAGACCCGTGGTACACGTCGTTCACGAGCTTCGTGAACGCGATGGACGTATCCGCGTACGCCTTCCGCGAGGACAGGCACGCCATTCTGATGGGCGGTGGAACTGTCACATGGGATGAAACGACGGGGACCGTGACATGGTCGGAGGCCATTCGCATCTCGTCTCCCATCACCGGGTTCCAGTGGAGCATCGCGGCGGGCAGCGCACAGATCGCGGAGGGGTCCACGCTCAGTGTCACGCTGAACAGGGGGCCGCTGTCGGTGTCCACGGTGACTGCGTCCGTTGCTTCTACGGTCGCGTCCACCGATGGAGCTTTCGCGCTCGCCACCAGATACAACGGGAGCCTGTGGTGGCGCAACGGCGTGATGATGAACGATGGCGACTCTCTTCCGAGCCTGGGGTCATTGGCGGCACACGCGCCCACTTCCGTGAGCATGGCGCACAACGAAACGCTGAGCACCGCAGTGCCGGGACCACTCATCATCGGGGGAACGGCGTTTAACGCGGGACCGTTTGCCGTGGCGGGGCTTCAGCTTCGATTCGTCTTGGTTGGCCGGTACACAGCCACGGGAACTGTGGGCAACTGCGTGGTGCGCGTCTATGACCGAGGTGCACCAGGGGTGCCCGTGGCTGGGGACCTGCGCTCGACCGTGACTATCCCATTCTCGTCCGCGGGAAACCTCGACGCCTTCAGCGCAGTGCTGTCCGTGGTGCCTGCTCCAGGTGTCGGAATCGACGAGATCGGTGACACGCTCCGGGTGTACGAGGCCGAGGCTGAGATCGTTGGATCGAATGGAGCCGCGGATATCTTCAAGATCCACAAGGTAAGTTTTGAGGTGCTCTAATGGCCAGGAACGTGAGCGGGTCTAAGCAGTTTTCGACAGACTTCGTCGTGGCGGACGCGACGAAGCCCTTGCAGACGTGGGACGAGATCTTCGCCATTCTCATCCTGGCGGGTTGGACTGCGGTCGACTGGAGCAATGGCACGGTTGTCACTGCCGGTCTTGGTACAGAGCCGGGTTTCGCGGCTGCGGCCAGTGCATGGCAGCGCCTTCGGGCGCCTACGGGGACCATGGAGATGATCTGGCAACGTTCGACGTCTGCTGAGTTGTGGAACGTCGAGGTTTGCGATGATGGATACAACGCCGATGGTGCGCCCACGACTCGTCCAACGAAGGTTGCTGGCAGTCAGGTCGTTCGGCTTGTAGGGAATGGTCCCGGGAGCTACTTTACAATGTCGTCCGCAACAGCGGCAACGGATTACAAGTGGCAGATCTGCGCGGACTCC
>Ga0210057_1006230_pt1 | contig 14900 bp, 20 predicted proteins | sample CryGeyCG2114_010_2_FD_183968 | JGI IMG/M metagenome (GOLD analysis project Ga0210057, IMG submission 183968) | Groundwater microbial communities from aquifer - Crystal Geyser CG10_big_fil_rev_8/21/14_0.10 (SPAdes) (version 2) | ecosystem: Environmental > Aquatic > Deep subsurface > Groundwater ... | reverse complement strand
CCGCAGACTGGTTATTCGTTACGAGAAACTCGATGTTGTCCACGAAGGCTTTAAATTCCTTGCCTACTCAATGATTAACTTACGCTGGTTTATCAAGAGCAAATGATTAACTACTGGAGACGAGTTCATTAACGCTAGTTTATCAACAGTGTAAATTTTTGTCAAATTAGCTGAAATCTATTAAAATGAATATGGTATTAATTTTTAAGTTAAAATATGATTCTTTCAGACAGAGACATAAAAAAAGCAATCAAAGAAGGTCGCATACAAATTAAACCAAAACCGAATTTTAAGACCCAGCTTGGTCCCTGCTCCATAGATTTACATTTGGGAAACCGGTTCGCAGTGTTTAAGTATTCAAAGTACCCATTTGTGGATTTAAAAAAGCCTGCTCCGACAGAGGGTATAATGGAAGAGATTGTAGTAAAAAAGGGCGAGGCTTTTATTATGCAGCCGGGGGATTTAGCTTTGGTAACAACGATAGAAAATCTTAAAATAGCGGACGACCTAATTGGGCGGATAGAAGGCCGCTCGTCACTTGGAAGGTTGGGAATAATAGTTCATGGTACAGCAAGTATTTTTGATCCAGGATGGGACGGCAAGCCAACAATGGAACTTGGCAATTTAGGAGTTATGCCGGTAGCTCTTTACCCCGGCATGAGAGTTTGTGCCTTTACCTTTGAAGAACTATCCAGCCCCGCAGAGGTGCCTTATAACAAGAAAAGCACCGGTACCGGCAATGTGTATTTAAAGCAAAAGAGCGCTAAGCCACGGATTACCAAAAAGACCATTTTTTAGAGGTGTATATTTAAATGATATTTATTAAAACCCTCCCGATTTATCATGATCTGAGCCCCAAAAAGTAGACTCCTAAAAAGAGTCTCTTTTTGTTTGTGTATAATCAAATAGATTTCCTCGCAGCTTGCTGCGGGGTGTTCCCCGGGCCCATGCAGTGATATACTGAAAGCATGGCGGAACACATAAGGAAACGACACAATGTAAACTGTATGCTGTACCATCTGGTCTGCCCGGCAAAGTATCGCAGAAAAATATTCACCAAACCGGTAGAACAGACGCTCAAGGAAGTTTGTGTGGAATTCGCTCCGGCCTACGACATCCACTTCGTTGAAATCGGAGCCGATGAAGACCATGTCCACTTTCTGATTCAGTCAGTGCCGATGATGCTGCCGGCAAGGATTGCCCAAGTCACCAAGAGTATCACCGCCAGAGAAATCTTCCTCCGAAACCCTGAAGTCAAGAAATTCCTCTGGGGCGGCCAATTCTGGACAAAAGAATACTACATCAACACTGTGGGCCTTCATGGCAACGAGGAGCAAATCAGGAAATATGTCCAGGAACAGGGAAAAACCTACCAACAGATTCACCGAGATCAACTAACCTTATTCTAACCATCAACCTTGACCCAAGCTGTGATACCTCGCAGCTTGCTGCGGGGTAATTCATTTAAGAAGAAAGGAGCTCAAATGAGTAACCGCGTATATTCGCCAGAACAGTTGGAGGCATTACAAAAGAACCCTAATGTTGCCAAGTGCGGGCAAAAATCAATTACATATGTCAAAGATTTTAAAACCAGGGCTGTTAAGGCTTACTACCAAGAAAGCTTAAGCCCCAATATGATATTTGTACAGGCCGGTTTTGATCTTAATATCATTGGTAGGGACCAGCCCAAAGAATGTTTACGCAGGTGGCGGGCAATTTACAAGACCAAGGGAGAGAAAGAGCTAAGTAAAGAACGCCGGGAGCGGCCAAAAGGCCACAAGGCGAAATTCGATGAGTCTGACCCTAAATACTTAAAAACCAAAATTGCCTACCTGGAGGCGGAGAACGATTTTTTAAGGAATCTGAAAACAAAAAACAAAGCCTAAAACCTCATCAAAAATATCAACTCATCAGCGCATTGGGATGGCCGCCTGCCCTACTCTGCCGTATTACGGAAGTTTCCAAGTCCGGCTACTACAAATGGCTCAAAGATAGCGGCAAACAGCCAAAAGACTACGAAGATTATCTGCTGGTTAAAGAAATATTTGAGAAGGGTAAAAAAAAACTAGGCTGGCGGCCCATTCAAATGCGGTTAAATAATGGTTATGGGTTGATAATGAACCACAAAAAGATCAGACGGATTATGAACAAGTATAGTCTTGCCTGCCAAGTCAGGAGAAAGAATCCTTACAAAATGATTATGAAAAAAACTCAAGAGCACAGGACATTCGAGAATATACTGGACAGAAACTTTAATCAGAACGCCCTACGAAAGGTTCTGTGCACTGATATTACTTACTTGTACTATGGCTTAGGCAGAAAAGCCTTCCTCTCTGCCATTAAAGACATTGCCAGTGGAGAAATTGTTTCCTGGGAGCTGTCTCAGAACCTGGAACTGGAATTTGTAGTCAAAACAGTCGCCAGGCTGGAACAGCTATCTTTGCCACAGGACTCAATACTTCATTCCGATCAGGGCTTCCACTATACCAGCCCGCTTTACAGCCAAAAGATTAAGCAGCTTAAAATCATTCAGTCTATGTCGCGCAAAGGCAACTGCATAGACAACGCGCCGATGGAATCCTTCTTTGGGCATTTGAAAGACGAAGTGGACTTTAAGAGCTGTAACACATTCCAGGAGCTAACTGTGAAAGTCAACGAGTATATGCAATACTACAATCACCAAAGGTATCAATGGGAATTAAAAAAGATGACCCCGGTACAATACCGGAATCATCTTCTAGCGGCCGTCGCCTAGGTGTTTTATTTACGAGTCTACTAAAAGGGTCTCACTTCAATCGAGGGTTTTAATAAATTAATAATTTTGCAAATACTCCCATACTAAGTAGTATGGGAGTATTTGCTTTGTTGGGTTTTGAGACGGATTTTACTTTTTCAAATTTATAAAGGTGTATTTTAAGCCGTTGTATTCGTGTTCTTCCTTGAAAGCGACGTTTTTAAATACGTCATCATACCTTGGGAAAAAAGTATCCGCGTCTGGGTATTCTCTATCAACCAGTGTAATATATAATTTGTCCGCTGAAGGCAAAAATTCTCTGTAAATTTGTCCGCCGCCGATTATAAAAATTTCATTTTTTTCCAGTTCTTCGCCAAGTTTAAGCGCTTCATTAATTGAATAGGCGGTTAGGGCGCCTTCGGTCTTGTAGCTTTTGTTGTGGGTTAATACAATGTTGGTGCGGTTAGGAAGCGGGCGGCCTATGGATTTAAAAGTATGACTGCCCATTATGACTACGTGGCCTGTGGTTATTTGTTTAAACCTTGCCATATCTTCGGGAAGCTGCCAGAGTAGTTTATTGCCTTTACCTATTTCTAAATTTTTGCCGTGCGCGGCGATTAAAGAAATTTTCATTTTAGGAATTTAAATATTTTAATCCGACTTTATTGAAACAAAAATGCCGACGGAGGCTTTAGGCTTCATTTTAGTTTTTCTTTTTTTGAACAAATTGTTTCCAGTCGTCCGTAATAACGCCGCCGGTGGGGGAAAGGGCGGCTTTTATACCCGCGTGCGGTTCGTAAGCAGTTAGTTCAACTTTTTCCGGGGTAAAGTCGTCAATTTCCTTAATATCATCAGCGAGTTTTATTTTTGGCAGAGGCTTTGGTTCTCTTGAAAGTTGTTCCTTGGCTTGTTCCAGATGATTGTCGTAGATGTGAACATCACCGAAAGTATGGATAAATTCTCCGGGTTCATTGCCGGTAACTTTGGCTAAGATGTGTGTGAGCAGGGCGTAGGAGGCAATGTTAAAGGGTACTCCCAGAAAAATATCCGCGCTTCTTTGGTAGAGCTGGAGAGAAAGTTTGCCGTTTTTGACGTTGCATTGCCACATATTGTGGCAAAGGGGAAAACGGCTGGCTTCTTGGGGCAGAGCCATCCTGTAAAGGTATTCCGGGTTCCACACATTTACTAAAGTGTTATGCGCGTCGGGGTCTTCCCGAAGTTCATTAACGAGCCATTGCACTTGGTCAATGGTGCGGTTATTTTTTGCCGGCCACTTGCGCCACATTTCGCCGTAAATTTTAGGGAGCTCTCCGTGCTTTTTTGCAAACTCCATATCCGCCGCGATTTTTTGAATAAATTCTTCCTGCGTGAGTTCCGGAAGCTCTCCTTTGTTCATTTTTTCGCGGTAGATGCGGTAAGGGTAGTCGTCCCAGATATGCACGTTGTTGTCCACCAGGTATTTAATGTTGGTCTGTCCGGAAAGAAACCAGTGCAGTTCGTAGAGTACGCCCTTCCAGTAAACTTTTTTGGTAGTGAGCATTGGGAAACCTTCGGATAAATCGAAGCGGATTTGCCTGCCAAAAATGCTATGGGTAATTGCTCCGGTGCCTTTGTCTTCCTGTTTAATGCCCTTTTCTAAAATTTCCCGCATTAAGTTTAAATATTGGTGTTCAGGGTGGTTCATATAATTTTTGATAGAATATTTACGCTTCGTTCATAGGAGACCCCATATAGATCCTTTGTTTATAAGCTTTTAGGAACAGTTTTTTTTCTTCATCTGACATTGGTCCTAATTCGTGCTCCGCTTGTTCAATATTTACCCTTGTGATATGCGGTTTAATTTTTATGTCCTGCGGATCTGGAACAAATAACCAAATTTTTTTTTGAGGGTTTGGTATGGGATAGTTAAGTATAGAATGAAATTCATCTTCATCATTGATTGCCAGTGAATTTAAATAACATTCGGCAGCTTGTTTGCCCAAAGCAACTATTTTATTACGCCTTTCTTGATTTTCCGGGTTCGGTTGTGATTCTCTCATAATTGCTATTCAATGGTAAATGTTTTCTCTGTCCCGTAGTAATCTTGCCAATTTTTGTTGTAAAAATGGAACATGCGGGCAAGTCTGTCTTGAGGGAGTTCGGTTATTTCCAGTTCGGCCATCAAATCTCGGATTAGTTGTTTGGCTTCCGTTGCGCCCGATTCATCTTCCAATATTTTTTCAAATTCTGCAAGATACCCATAGCCCGCGTTTTTATCTATAGAAACGTTTAAGTCTTTGAATTTATAATCGTTTCTTTCTCTTGACCATTTTGCTTGGTAAGAAAATCCTGTTTCAAGAATTAAATTATCTAAGTCATCGATTGTCATTATATTTTGTTTCTTATCACCCGCCCTCTGGTCTCCCTCTCCCGCCAGAGGAGAGGGAGAAGACATTGTAGATTCAAATTCTATCCTGGCGGTGCCATTTTCGCTTGTCGTGTCATCCACAGTTGCTTTTACTACTAGTATAACCCTGCCGTCAGCCTGTCGCGTACGAACAGAGAAATCTTTGGCTCGTTGTGATAAATCATCTAATTTAGTTTTATAATCTCCCGAGAGCATAGGAGACATTTTTTCGTATAATTTTTTAAGATTTCCACCATCAAAATAGTGATTAAGCTGACTGTGGCTGCCCAAAGCTTTAAGATTGCGGTCTGCTTTTCTCATTTTAGCCACTAAAGCGTCGGCCGTTTCTTTTCCGCCAAGTAAGCTTTTAATTTCAATTTCGTAGGAATGCTTTACCATAAAAATATTTTAACATAAAATCGGTAAAACAGGCTAATTGGCTTGGTTTTATGGCTTTTCGCCCGTTTCAGCCTATGCTATACTTCGGTTATGAAGGTAATTTTGGGCATAGTGGGGGAAAAGCTTGCCGGTAAAGACACGGCCGCGAAATATTTAGAAGACAAATACGGAGCTTTTCATATAAAATTCAGCCAGCTTTTGGACGAAATTCTAGAAATTTTAGATATGGAAAAAAGCAGACGCAATGAAATCGACCTGGGACTGGGTCTGCGTGATATTTTTGGACCTGAAGTTTTGTATCAGGCTTTAAAGAAAAGGGTGGCGGAAGCTCCCAACGATTTGTCCGTGATTAACGGAATCAGGATGAATGAGCAGGAAAAAATAATAAAGGAGCTCGGGGCCAAAATTATTTACGTTACCGCGCCGGTGGAGACGCGATTTAGCAGATACATGCACCGGCATGAAAAAGTAGATGACGGTAAAATGAATTTTGAACAGTTTAAAAAGCAGGAAGAGACCGAAGCTACCGAAGTGGGCATTCCAAAATTGGGGGAGCGGGCAGACTTTAGAATAGACAATACGGGAAGAGTGGAGGATCTTTTTGAAAAATTAGATGGGATAATGAAAAATTTAAATATAAAAATGTAAAAAATTTGAAAATATGACAAAAAAAATATTGATTTCATTTTGGTTATTATTATATTCAGGACTTACGCGTTTGGCTCAAGATGGTTCCCATTGTGTTAGTGCATAATGTTAATATTGAAAAAATAAACGCAAAATGCCCATTTTATTGTTGTAAAAAGATATTGAGAACACAATGGGAACCATCAAGCGAGTAAGTTATGACATTGTTATTTATAGGAATTTTAGTTAATTTTAAAATCCAACAGACAAAGCATCAAAGAGCGGAAGAATTGCCGTCTTATACTGCTGATGAATGTCGCGCGTTAGGCGGACAAATTGCTGGTTGTGGTTTAAGTTACGAATGCCCTGAAGGGGAGGAATTGATTGGTACGGTTACCGGATTTTTGTGTTATATGGGTTGTTGTAAATAATTATTTGTCATCCCGAGCGATAGCGAGGGATCTGCAGGCAGCGATGGCTATCTTACTTTGCAGATTTCTCCCCCTCGCTCAACGCTTCGGGGTCGAAATGGCAGAGGCATTATGGCGATATTTAAACGAAGTAAAAAGAAAAAGCAACGTGGCAGGTTTATTGTGCTGGATGGCATAGACGGCAGCGGCAAGTCCACCCAGTTTGATCTGCTCAAAAAAGAGTTGGAGCTTTCCGGTTTTGCAGTAGAAGTAATTAAATTTCCGCGGCACGGAAAGCCAACGGCTTTTATGGTGGATGAATATTTAAAAGGCAGTTATGGGGAATTAAATTCCTACGCGGCATCAATTTTTTACGCCACGGACAGGTTTGACGCTTCTTCAACAATCAAAAATTGGCTGGAGGAGGGCAAAATAGTCTTAAGCGACCGTTATGTGGTGGCCAATGCCGGGCATCAGGGAAGTAAAATAAAAGACCCCGCGGAACGGCTTAAGTTTTTTAAGTGGCTAGATAATTTGGAATACAATATTTTTGGTATACCCAAGCCCGACTTAAATATTATTTTAAACATGCCGGCCATGAACGCGTTTGGGCTCCTTAGGGGGCGAAAAGGCAAAGCTGATCATAAGGATAATATGCATGAGATAAACCTTACGCATTTAAGGCAGGCGCAGGAAGCTTACGTGCAAATTGCCAGGCTGTTTCCAAGCACCAAAATGGTGGAATGTTTAGTTGGTAAGGATGTGCTTAGTCCAAAAGAAATACACAACAAAGTATGGGAGCTTGTCAGGAGAATTGCGCTTAAAGATTTTAAGACGCAATAAGAGTTATTAACGTAGTAGGTATATAAGCCTCTGTTCGTACGGGGGTTTTTTTGGTATACTTTTCGGGCGCTGGCTGGCTTCCATTCTTAAGATGATCATTAAGGATGGAGGCAAACAAAGGGAACGTCGCCATATTGAAGTAAAATTTGGCGACAAAGAAAAAAAGGAGCTCGAGAGGCTTCTGCCGGAACAGAGAGGGACCGATGCAAAAATTCGGTTTTTCCTTGAAGTGATGGTAGAAGTCGCACTATCTGACGAAAAAGTCAGAATAGTGCCCGAGTCTTTATTGGCCTGCAAGGGGAAGTCTGTGTGGATTAGCGCTGAAACATATCGGCTAGTTTGTCTTTACGGCAAATTGGCAAATATGAGCGCGGGCGCACAGGCGACCAACTTGTTGGTTGCCGGGCTCGAGCTTTTAAAAAAGAGCGGAATTTCTCAGCCGCTCGGAAAGGAGGAACTTGCCCGCAAAATTACCCAAGAGCTGGGAAAGCGAAACCGGTTGGGAGAAATCCGGCAGGGTTTTCGTTTAATCTGGCGCGGGTTGAGCGGGCGTTAAATAAGTGAATAAAATTCGCGGGGCCGCTTCTTTTGGGACTAAGACTATCCCAAACCATCTGAGTGCGGTCCCCCTTATTTTTTTAAGTATTTAGATGCTATAATTTTCTTATGAACGAACTTATAAGGCGGCTGGAAAGTTTAAAATCCGAAATAATAAATTTAAAATCTAATTTGAATCTGCCTCAGAAAGAGCAGAGGATTTTAGAATTGGAAGACCAAATGCAAGGCAAAGATTTTTGGGCGGACAATCAAAATGCTCAAAAAGTAAGCCAGGAACATAGCCAACTTAAAACTTTTTATGAATTTTGGGTAAATTTGGAAAAAAATACCGTTGAAATTTTAGATTTGGTAAAAAATAACCGCGATGAATCTGTTGAAACTTTGGATTATCTGAAAAAACAGACAGATGATTTGGAAACCCAGTATAAGAAAAATCGTTTTGTGGCGCTATTGAGCAAAAAATACGACGACCATAACGCGATTTTCTCCATCCACAGCGGTGCCGGGGGAGTGGACGCGCAGGATTGGGCGGAAATCCTGCTTAGAATGATATTGCGTTACTGCGAAAAAAAAGGATTGGCAGCCGATACTTTAGAAATAAACCACGGGGAGCAGGGAGGAGTAAAATCCGCCGTGGTGGAAGTTAATGGCCTTTATGCTTTTGGATTTTTAAAAAGCGAAGCCGGAGTGCACAGGCTTGTAAGACTGTCGCCTTTTAATCCGGCACATACCAGGGAAACATCTTTTGCTCTTATGGAGATTTTGCCGGAACTTGAAGAAAAAGAAAATTTAAATATAGACCCGAAAGATTTAAAAATTGAAGCCAATACGGCAAGCGGGCACGGCGGGCAAAGCGTTAACACCACTTATTCCGCTATCCGCATTACCCATATTCCTACGGGAATTAAAGTATCTATTCAAAATGAACGTAGCCAGCACCAAAATAGAGAAGTGGCAATGAAAATTTTAATGTCGCGCCTTAAAACTCGGGAGGAAGAAAATCTTCAAAAAGAGAAACAGGCCATCCGCGGGGAATTTAAGTCAGCGGAATGGGGCAACCAAATCCGCAGTTATGTGCTGCATCCGTATAAAATGGTTAAAGATCACAGGACACATTTTGAAACTAGCGACCCCGATTCGGTTTTAGACGGGGAATTGGATGAATTTGTGGAAAAGTATTTGGAAATGACCATTCAAAAATAATAAAGTCTGATATAATTAAATCATTGTATAATCCGAATTATCCGAATAAACACAATCCGAATGACCCGAAAGGGAATTTTGGAGCATTCGGGCACTAATTCGGAGCATTAGGATTATATTGTGATTAAATTTGAAAATGTAGTTAAATATTACGGTAACAGCAAAGCATTGGACGGCGTGAATTTAGACATTCATCACGGCGAGTTTATTTCGTTGGTCGGTATGTCCGGCGCCGGCAAAACCACGATGTTTAAGATTCTTTTAGGGGAAGAATCGGTGGACCGGGGGAAAGTACTTATTGACGGAATTGATATTTCGGAAGTCAGGAAGCAAGATATGCCTCTCTTGCGCAGAAGAATTGGCATGGTTTTTCAGGATATGAAGCTTCTGCCTGCCAGGACAGCTTACGAAAATGTAAGTTTTGCCATGGAAGTCTGCGGGTTTAGCCGAAACATAATAGAAAAAGATGTGCCAAAAATTTTGTCTATCGTAGGACTTGGCCATAAGGCTAAATTTTTTCCGGATCAAATGTCCGGCGGTGAAAAGCAGCGCCTTGCCATAGCCCGCGCGCTTTCGCATAGGCCGGTGCTGCTGCTTGCCGACGAACCCACGGGGAATCTGGACGAAATTAACGCCGGTGAAGTCTTGGAGCTTTTATTAAAAATAAACCGACTTGGCACAACGGTTATACTTGCCACGCATGCGGTTGAGCTTGTAAATAAAATTAAGAAGAAAGTTATTACAGTTAAAGACGGAAAAATCGTCAGAGAGCAGGAAATAGGCAAATATAATTTAACTTCTTCTTGAAAACCCGGAGCCTTAGTATAAAAATATGTTGGATTCAATTTCTTTTTTTAGAATTATAAAGACAGGCTTTGTAAATTTTTGGCGAAATTGGCTACTGTCTTCAGCCGCAACCATGGTAATGACCATTACTTTGGTTATTTTTGCAGTGTTGTTTTTGTTGTTCGCGCTTACTAATTATTCCATTATTACGATTAAAGACACGATAGATGTAAGTGTGTATTTTAAACACGCGGCAGAGGAACAACAAATATTAAGTATTAAAACCGAACTTGAACAAAATAGTAAAATAAAGCGTGTGGATTACACTTCTGCCCTTGATGCGTTGAAGAATTTTAGGGACAAGCATGCAAACGACCCGCTTATAACGCAGTCGTTAAATGAGCTCAACGACAACCCGCTTCCCGCCACTCTTAATATCAAAGCTAATAAATTGGAAGATTATCCGGAGATTGCCGATAGCCTCAAAAATGATCGCTATGATGGTTTTATTTCTGAAATAAATTTTGAAGACACGCGGCCGATAATAGAAAGGCTTAATAAAATTTTAAGTTTTATTATTACAGCCGGCATTATTTTGGTGGTAGTATTTTCTTTAATTGCTATTTTGGTAATTTATAACACCCTAACTTTAACTATTTATAACCGCAGGCAGGAAGTAGAAATAATGCGCCTGGTCGGGGCAACTAACGGCTACATCCGCGGGCCGTTTGTGGTGGAAGCTTTGCTTTACAGTTTTTTTGCCACAGTTATTACCTGTCTTTTGGTGTCGCCGATCTTTTCTAATATATTGCCCAAAATCGCATTGTTCGTTAATCCGGGCATTAGCGTGTTTAACCAGAACATTTTTAGTTTTTGGATTTTAATATTACTGCTGTTTATAACTTCCGCGATCCTTTCTGTCATTTCCACGTTTTTGGCTATCCGGAAGTATTTGACGGTATAAGGATTGTCCTATATACTGAAAAAGAGCCCAAGTAGCGGCCTCTCGCAAACGGGGCTTTTTTATTTGATTAAATTCACAGAAATAGAAATAACCAATCCGTAAAATGAGTGTTATCAGTTAATACGCTAATATATGAAGGTAGTATTTATAAAAGACCAGCCGGGGGGAGCAAAGAAAGGCGAAATAAAGGAAGTATCTTCCGGTTTCGCCAGTAATTTTTTATTGCCCAAAGGCTTTGCTTTGGCTGTAACGCCGCAATTGCAGTCAAAAATAGAAAAAGAAGAGAAAGAAGCGGAAAAAAAGAAGCAAAAAGACCAAGAAAAAATAGAAATGTTAAAAAAGCAGTTGGAGTCGCGAGTGTTCGGGGTAAAGGTAAAAGTGGGGAACAATGGCCAAATGTTTGGGAGCGTGCACGAAAAAGAAGTGGTTGATGCGGTTAGGGCTAAAACAGGAGTTAATTTTGATAAGCACCAAATAACCATTGACGCACCAATTAAAGAGCTCGGCGAGTATAAAGTCAAAGTAAAATTAAACGGTGGCTTAAATGCCAATGTTAAAATTAAAGTTGAAGCAATTTAACATAGTTACAGACAAATTTCTCTCTGGCGTTTGAGTCGGCAGGAGAAGTAGATTTTTGGATAGCTTTGATTATTGTTTGCCGCTTCGGGAATGACAAAAAGAAGATGGTTTTATTGTTTTATAAAAAGTGTAATTAAACATTTACTTTCATACTTGCAAGTATGAAAGTAAATGTGAAAAAAAGATTTATGGCGATGGATGCAAAAAGCAAATTATTTATTGTGGCAATAGTGATGATTGCCGGAATAGTGGGAATATTCTTGCTTTATAAATTCAATATTATGAGCAACGAGGATCTTGACCAGACGTTGCAGAGTTATGTGCAGAGGTTAAGGCATAAGCCGGCTGGGACGGAGCGATCAACTAGCAGCCCCTCGGCTGCGCTCGGGACCGATGGCCTCTCGGCTTCGCTCGAGGTTGAAGATTGGCAGACTTACCGCAACGAGGAGTATGGGTTTGAGTTTCGCTATCCCTCTAACGGAACTGTGGAAGAAATAAGTGGTAAAGCCATTCTTCAGTTTAATGGCGAATCAGTTGAAGTTTATCTGGTAAAAGGATTAGTAGGTTACCCTGGCTGTTATTTTTCCGAGGAGTTAAAGAAAACTAATTTTTTTGGAAATCATACCTGGGTTTCCTGTAGTATTGGCTGGGATACATTGAATTTAAACGAATTGGCGGTAGTCATGCCATCAAGGGGAACAGATAAAGAGTTAGTAGAGGAGATTCTTTCCACCTTTAAATTTATTGAATAATTTTATTATATAATCATAACTTACGCGCTTGATGGTTCCCATTGTGTTTTCAATATTTTCTTACAACAATAAAACGGCCATTTTGCGTTTATTTTTCAATATTAACATTACGCACTAACACAATGGGAACCATCTTGAGCCAAACGCGTAAGTCCTGATAATATATTACGTAATAAAATACGTATTTAAATAAGTATTTTGTCATTCCGAACGCGAGCGCGGCGAGCGGAGGAATCCGTAGATGAAGCAATTATCAATATATACAGATCTCTCGCCGGCGCTCGAGATGGGAAAAGAGTAGATTCCGGATATTTTTGACCCTTCGACAGATTCAGGGATTAAAAATTCCGGAATGACAGAAAGCCGATAAATCGGCTAACTACAATCTTAAATTTTAAATCATAAATTCCTTATGTCATACCATATAAAAGCCCGTAAGGCGAAAAAGTTAGACACCAAATTTATTTTTGTTTCCGGCGGGGTTATATCTTCCGTCGGCAAAGGGATAACCACCGCGTCTTTGGCAATGCTTTTGGAGTCGCGGGGCTACAAGGTGGCGCCGGTAAAAATGGATATGTATTTGAATGTGGACGCGGGTACCATAAGGCCGCAGGAACACGGGGAAGTGTTTGTAACAAAAGACGGCGTGGAAACCGACCAGGATGTGGGAAATTACGAAAGATTTATGAATACAGACTTGTATTCATCAAACTACGTAACTAACGGCCAAATTTACCAAAAAATTATTCAAAAAGAAAGGAATTTTGAATACGACGGCGAAGACGTGGAAATTGTGCCGCACGTGCCGGAAGAAATAATTGCCCGTCTTGAAAAAGCCGCGCATGAACGTAAAGCAGATTTTGTAATAGCGGAGATTGGCGGAACTGTGGGGGAATATCAAAATGTTTTGTATATGGAAGCCAACCGCATAATGAAGTATAGGGACGGCCGGGATGTAATTCACGTCCATGTGGGGTATTTGCCCACACCGCCAAGCGTAGGAGAGATGAAGTCTAAGCCCGTCCAAACATCTGTTCGCATTTTAAACGGCAGTGGTATTCAGCCGGACTTTTTAGTATGCCGCGCCGAACAGCCGGTAGATGACAGACGCAAACAGACTTTGGCCTGGATAACCAGCGTGCCCGCGGAAAACATTATTTCCGCGCCGAACGTGGATACCATAAACCGCGTGCCTTTGAATTTTGATCAGCAAAAGTTTACCGACAAGATTTTGGCTAAATTTGGATTAAAGTCAAAAAAACAGGATTTGAAAAAATGGAAAAATTTAACCACAAAGATTTCTAAAATTAATTCCAGCAGGAAAGAAGTGGAAATTGCCGTTGTGGGTAAGTATTACGAGACCGGGGCGTATAAACTCGCCGATGTTTATATTTCGGTGGTGGAAGCCATTAAGCACGCTTCCTGGAATAATGGAGTAAGAGCGAATTTTAACTGGGTGTCTTCTGTTGACGTGGAAAAGAAAGGCGCGAAGAAAGTTTTGAGCAAATACGACGGAATTGTCGTGCCGGGAGGTTTTGGCGCACGGGGCACGGAAGGGATGATTTCTACCATAGAGTACGCGCGCGAAAATAACATTCCTTATTTGGGTCTTTGCTACGGTATGCAAATGGCCACTATTGAATTTGCCAGAAACGTTGCCGGACTAAAAGGCGCCAATACCACGGAAGTGGACAAGGACGCCCCTCATCCTATAATACACATTATGCCTGACCAGGAAAAAAAGCTTTTAAAGAGGGAATATGGAGCCACAATGCGTCTTGGGGGCTGGGACTGTGTTATTAATAGGGGAACTAAAGTAGAAAAAGAATATTTAGCATCCGGAAGAATTAAAAAAGCAGGCAAAGCAAAAATTAACGAACGCCACAGGCACCGTTATGAATTTAACAATAATTATCGCGAAAAACTGGAAAAAGCGGGTTTAGTTATCGCGGGGACAACGCCTGACGGGCATTTGGTAGAAATAATTGAACTTAAAAATCATCCTTATTTTGTTGCTAGCCAATTTCATCCGGAATTTCAGTCGCGCCCTTTAGATCCGCACCCGTTGTTTAACGGCCTGCTTAAGGCAATATTAAAAAATAATAGGACTTACGCACTTGCTGCCCAAAATCGGGCAAAGCCCAAATTTTAGGGCAGCTGCGTCGAAGTTTGGCCGATTTCTTTGTTATTTTACTCCGGTTTTTCTCGCCGTAGTTTTACTACGGCTCGAAAAATCCTCGTAAAATGCCTCGAACTCGGCCAAATGCGTAAGTCCTAAATAAGAAAAAATAAGAAAATCCCTCTCCAAACGGAGAGGGATTTTTTCTAAAGTAAATTTATTTGGGGTTCACATTCACAACTCTGGTTTTTCTTAAATTTCCGTGGAATTTCTTTATCATCTTCTTTTGAAACTTGATTACGCCGTCAGCCATGGCGTAAAGCGTGTCGTCTCCGCCCTTTTTGACGTTTTTACCCGGGGCGAATTTGGTGCCGCGCTGTCTGATTATTACCTGGCCGTTTTTTACTTTTTGTCCGCCAAAAAGCTTAACGCCCAAGCGCTTGCTTTGTGAATCGCGGCCTAAACTAGTTGAGCCTCCGGCTTTCTTATGTGCCATTGAAAATTAACCTTGTTAATTTTAAAATTTAAGATCCAAGTATT
>Ga0210057_1006229_pt1 | contig 14900 bp, 19 predicted proteins | sample CryGeyCG2114_010_2_FD_183968 | JGI IMG/M metagenome (GOLD analysis project Ga0210057, IMG submission 183968) | Groundwater microbial communities from aquifer - Crystal Geyser CG10_big_fil_rev_8/21/14_0.10 (SPAdes) (version 2) | ecosystem: Environmental > Aquatic > Deep subsurface > Groundwater ... | reverse complement strand
CCACCGCTTTTGTCGGCAAACCGACAATATGAAAACCGGGGAAACCTTTAGCCGCCACATTCACCTCCACCTCAATTTCGATTGCCGTAAGCCCCATACTGGCCACCGACCACACCTTTGTCAACATGAATTAAGTATAACAACAACTACTCTTCTGTGTACTGAATCTGATATTCCGGATCAGCCACATAAAATCTCGTGACGCCATTAACTCTCATTATCACTCCCGGCAATTTTAATAACTCATCCTCCGTTGCCGTTTCCATTTGCGATTGACCATTAATATATACTATCGGTTTCATGCCCATTAGATGATCTAACCTCGTTGGCGGTGAGAATTTGGGATGATCTCTGTGCTGCCATAATGCCACGTCCAGCGGCAACCCCATTGCCAACAATCTTTCCCAGCCTTTTGACTCGAAAAGACTACCCCCTGTGATTACTTGTCTATTACGCCTGTTCTCACCAGAACCTATGCTTGCATTTTGCATTTGAACTCTCGCCACCAACAATGGCAATGCCTTGTTGCATCGGTCATTAGGTTGGATAAAATCCAGATAAGCAATCAACTGGCTCATGTTATTAGGACCTTTATATGCTATTGATGTTGTTGTCGTCAGTAAGACAGGAAAACTGTCCCGATCCAATCGTTCCGGCAACCTTGATTTACCCCAACCCCGTCTGCCGTGCGTCGTACCCCCAAGATCAGTAACTAACTCTGGTTCAGCATTAAAAGCCCCAACCATCCAGTCTTGTAATTTTTCCACCGCCTCTGAGGGATTTTCTAATCTCAATAAATCTTCAACCGCGCCCGGCCGGCCGCCCCTTGGTCCGGAAATTAATTCAAATCCTTTTCCTGCCTCTGTCATATTAAATCCTATATTATCATAAAAGCTTCATTCTGTCAAAATCCTACCATAAACCTCCCGTTGTTTTCCTCTACCAATCCCTTCAGGCACAACTTAGACAGTAAAATATTAATTTGCGCAATCGGCTGATTTAATTTTCTCGCTAATTCATCTGCTTCCATTTCTTCTCTTTTTAACAACTCCATTACCTCTTTTTCCTCCCCGCTTAATCGTAAGAACCGAACCTGCGGTTCTACTCTGTTAATATCACCTAAAGTTGTCAAAACATCATTGGTGCTGGTTACCAAACTCGCCCCGTTTCTAATCAGCCAGTTCGTCCCCTTAGACAAACTGGCTGTAATCATCCCCGGCACCGCCAACACTTTCTTTTTCTGCTGAAACGCCCAGCGCGCCGTGACCAAACTGCCTGAATTCTCTCCGGCCTCCACCACCAAAACTGCTTGTGACAAACCGGCCACAATCCGGTTTCTATAAGGAAACGTCCACAGCTTGGCCCCCTGTTTCGGCTCAAATTCACTCACTACCAACCCACCGCTTTCTAAAATCTTCGTGTACAAACCATCGTTCTCCGCCGGCGTCAAACAATCCAAACCACAGCCCAAAACCGCCACTGTTTTGCCTTTATTCTCCAAACAAGTTTTATGCGCCTGCGTATCCACCCCGTACATAAACCCGGACACAATCATGTAGCCTGCCTCTGTCAATCCCCTCACCATCATCTCTGTCACCATCCGGCCGTAATGAGTTATTCTTCTCGATCCCACCACCGCCACGGCCTTTTTGAATAAATCTTTGTCCCATTCGCCCCGGTAAAACAACTGCTTTACCTCCGGCCGCACCCGCATTAACCCGCCGGGAAAATCTTCCGGTTTTAAAATTTTAATTTCCCACTGTTTCCATTCGCGCATTAATCTATTATAATCAATTAGATTGGGGGTGAGGTAATATGGCAGTAAAGAAAATCGGTACCGTTATCCATTTTTATGATAAAATTTTAGTGGCGATTGTTAAACTGGCCGCCCCGCTAAAAACCGGCGATAGTATCAAATTTAAACACGGCGACAAAGAATTTACCCAAACCGTCGAATCAATTGAACTGAAGCATAAAAAGATTGACAGCGCCAAAAAAGGCGACGAGATCGGCCTGAAAGTCAATCAGCCGGTCAAGGAAAAAACTGAAGTTTTTGCAGCTTAAATTCCGCGGTTTATTTTATCACCCCGCCGCCCAAACATTCAAGAACAGTAGGTTCGGTTCTTACTGTTTCTCGGTATATCGCCGCGACCTGGCCGGGGGCAATCCCATATTCTGCTTTTTCCAAAAACACTTTTTTACCCGTAATCTTACACCCAATCAACCTCCCCTGATGCCTAATTCTCACCAATAATCCAAGGGGCGAATACCCCTTGCTCTTTAAACTCTTGACAATCTTTAGGGGGTGAATACCCCCCCATCCCTCCACCTTAAACTCTTTTTTAGCTAAATCTGGCTTCTTCCCCACTATCAATCTATTTCGTTCTATATCTTTCCCTATCACAAACAACGGTCTGGCATAACTTTGGCCGATCGTGTAAAATTCAAACCCCTGGTGTTTGCCGACTACTTTTCCGTTTTTATCTACCGCCTCGCCTTCATGTTCTTTGATTTTCCTTTTCAAAAACTCCCGAAAATTCAAATCATGGCCGATAAAACAGATTCCGCTGGAATCCTTTTTATTCCACACTTTCAGACCTCTTTTTTTTGCCTCCAAGCGCACTTGCTTTTTCGTTAAATGTCCGATCGGAAACAACACCCGCCGCAACTGTTTTTCTTTCAACATTGCCAGAAAATACGTCTGGTCTTTTTGCTCGTCTGCCGACCGGAGCAAATGAGTTGACGCAGGCGATACAAATTTTTGCGCGCGCAGCGTCTCATCTGGAAAGCCAGATAGCTGTGAGCACGCAGAAAATTTCGTATGCCGAGTCGAAATTAGTTGGCAATAGTGTCCGGTGGCCAAAAAATCAAATTTATTCTTTAGTGCCCACTTTAAAAACATCCCGAACTTTATTTCCTGATTGCAGACAATGTCCGGGTTCGGCGTTCTCCCTGCCTTATATTCCCGATAAAACCAATCCAGCACTTTTTGTTTATACTCCTTCTTAAAATCCAAAACTTTAAACGGGATTTTTAACTTTAACGCCACCCCTAAGGCATCCTGCCTATCTTTATCCCCCTGACACGGTTCATTTTTACCCGCCATAGCTTCAGCGTCGGCGGGCCAGCATTCCAAAAACACCCCGGTCACCTCATAGCCCTGTTCTTTTAACAGCGCCGCCGCCAAGGCACTATCTACTCCGCCGGAAACTCCCACCGCTACTTTCATATCAATATTGTATCAGCCCTGTATAATTCATCCATGCCCCAATTTACCAACTCTAACCTTCAAATTCTTTTTGCCGCCGCCCAAAAACTTAATCTTTCTCCTGTGGTTATTTCCGTTCAGCCGCCAATTCTTAGTTTTCGCTCCGGCCAGCGCACCCACCAAATTACGGAAAAATCTTTCGGCCTGAACTCCACTAAAACTATCAATCTATCTCTTAATAAATCAAAAACAATCAAAAAACTCTCTCAATATCATCTGCCTGTCCCTCAGCAAATTATTGTTCATTCAGTTAAAGAATACCTTTCTGCATGTCAGTCCGCCCGCTGGCGGATCCCCCAAGTAATTAAACCTCTAACCGGCCAAAAAGGCCAGTTTGTTTTCTTAAATATTCAAAACAAAAAATCCGGCCAATCAGCTGTTAAAGAAGTTTTAAACCATTATCCTGATGGCTGTTTAATCGAATCCTATCATCAGGGCAATGACTACCGCTTTTTCGTTTTAAATTTTAAAGTTATTGGCGTGGCTCAACGCTTGACCCCAACCATCAGCGGCAATGGCCGCTCCACCATCAAACAGTTGATTGATGCCGAAAACCAACGTCGCCTCGAGTTATGGCAAACTAGCGGCAAAAGACTTCTCAACCGGATGAGAAATTGGCAAAGAATTTCCTGGCATCTTCACCTGCAAGGACAGTCCCTGCAGGCTGTTTTACCGAAAAATAAAACTATCACTCTTTACCCCATTCCCAATTTCTCCACCGGCGGTTCAGTCAAAACCATCCCTCTCCGCTCAGTTAATCCTACTTTAATCCGTCTCGCCGAAACTGCTGCTAAAATTATTGGTTTAAAAATCTGTGGCATCGACATAATTGCTGGGCCAGATTTATCCGGCGAATGCCGGATTATCGAGCTTAACTCCGACCCCGGCCTTAGGCTTCACGACTGGCCCAACCAAGGCCAATCCCAGCATGTCGCCGAAAAAATCTTAAGTTATATCTCCAATAGGCATTAATTCAAAACTATCATAAACTGCTCTGACTGCTTCTTTTATTTCCGGCAGCAGCTTGCCTTTTTCGTCCACCACCCGGCGTTTAAACACCAACCTCCCCAGCCTTTCCGCCGGCTTCAGCACCGACTCCTCTCCCGCCACCCGATCGCACAACACAAACTCTCCGCCGGCTGGCGGATCATCTTTAATATCTAAAATAGAAAACCCCGGGCGCAAGTATTCTGTTAACTTTTCGTTTTTCGTTTTGAGTTTTGAGTTTATTCTGTACACCCCCGCCTTCACTGTTTTCGTTGCCGTCACTGTTCTTCTCTCCAAATTATGTAAAAGCAGCTGCGCCCCGCCTCGCGTCGACTCGCCGCGAGTCGAGGCGGGCCCTTTCTTCTCCCCCCTGCCCAGTTTATTCACCTCCTCAATATCCATTTCATAATCCATTCCCAGCCATTCCAGCAAATGCCACACATCCAAAGGCATCTCGTGATTATCAATCTGCATCATCGTGTACAGCGGAAAAGCGCCGGTATAGCGTGAATTGCATTCGATTGGAAATACTTGGTTATTTTTATTAACAATAACATCCAGCCCAAACACCCCCTTATATCCTTGTTGATACAAATAATCTCCCCACTGTTGGCACAATTTCTCCCCTTCGGCTTGCGCCTCGGGGCTAAAGGCTACATTCCAATCATGCCCCAACCACACCCCGCTTCTGCCCGCCGGCGCCGCCAGCTCCGGCTGGTCAATAATCTGTTTTTGCAACCTTCCTGTTACTGTCCCGAATTTAGTCGCGCACCCCAAAATACTCGCCGCCTCTCCCTCGATAAACTTAGTCACATTCACCCACTCAATCACTTTATTCAGCTCCCGCCTCACTTCTCTTCTTCTCGCCACAAACTCTTTAAAACTGGCAAAATCATTCTTTGAATTAATAAAAAACGTGCCCAAACCCCCGCCCACGGTATAATCCGGCAATTGAAACACCAGCCTCTCGCCGAGTTCTGCTTTACATCTCTCCCATCTCTTCTCATCCATTTCCTCCACCTGCAAGGAACATCCTTGTATCGGTTTTAAACCGGCTTTCACCAGCTCTTCCCGGAAAAACTTCTTATTCTCAAACACTTTTCTGATTCTCCCCTCTGTCCCTAAAATCTTTAAATTTAACTTCTCTGCTTCCCGGTCAATCGCCTCGCTGTCTTTATACACAAACAAATTCTTTTTCCCTTTCAACCACTTCTTGACCGCTGCTAAACCCAAAATGCTCGAGGTATTAAACTTTTGGGGCAATCCGCCCCCTAAACCTTTCTCCACGCTTACCACCGGACAAATCTGCCTGATTGCCCCCAAATCCGCAGTTTCCAACAACGACAAAATCTGGTAATTCGGCAATAAATATCCCAAGGCCGCCCGCGGCCACCCGGTCACTCCCACTCCCACTACCCCAACATCTTTAGGAAACAGTTTTTTGATCTCGGAAATTTGGTTAAATTGTGCGGGAATTTTCATTCCCGCTATTTTACCACTTTATCTATTTTAAATTTACCAAACTTTGTTTAAATCTTATTTTCATTTCTTTTCTGCCGTCACTGCTTTTCAAATACTTTTCTCTCATTCCCGCTTCGTGCTTTGTTAAATATGCTTCGTATCCTAACAATTTCAATGGTCGTCTATTTTTGGTTGAAAAAACTTTCCCTTCAAAATGACTTCTTAATCTTATTTCCAAATTACTAGTCAAACCAATATAAAACCTATTGTCTTTTAACGAAATCAGTATATAGACAAAATACATATTAATTTCTCAGTGGCGAATGCCACTGAAACATTTATCTCTTTAATTTTAAGGGGCGCATGCCCCTACGCCTCCTGCCCGGCTTCGCCTTCTTTCACCCTGATCGAAAATCCCAACAAGTCCCGCCTGGCGATAATCATCGGCCGTTTTAACTTCGACCGGTCAGACACCGACGCCGCGGTTTTAATTTTCTTGCCTTTTAAATAAAAAGTCACTCCCACCACTTCTCTTTCCTCTCTGCCTAAAGCGCTCCGGTAGCTTCTTTCCCATAAAATATTTTCCGGGTCCATCAATCCCAGCTTCCTGGCTAACCCTTCATCAATCGAAGTCCGAAACGCCCCGCTGTCAATCTTTGCCTTTATCTGCTGTTTTTCTCCCAAAAAATTCTCCACTTCCACCTCTTCAAAAATGCCGATATTCAACCACCCGCCCTCAATCGACTCGTCTTCATCCCTGGCGGCAAATAACTGCTTGCCGATATTAATCCCCTGTTTGACTGTCTTAACCGGCAAACCCTCCACCCGCTCCAGCCTGCGCTTCAAACCCGCCTCATTGGCCAGCTGAATTTTCAAGCCCGGCTGGGCATTGACTTCCAGCACCATCGGCGTGCTTTTCAGTTTGCCTGTTTTGGTTGTCCTTGGCTGCAGAGCAATATCTACGCGGCAATAACCCAACCCTACCGCCTCGGCCGTTGTCACCGCCAGCTCCAGCACTTCCTCCCAGCGGGGAATATGAATCCCCGCTAGCCGCCGCCGCGAATCCGGAAAAAACTTCACTTCGCTGGTATATTTAACCGCTTTTGTGGTCACTCCGGTGGCCATATCCACTCCGCAGGCCACGGCCCCCTGAAACATGTTCGCCTTGCCGTGCGACTCTTTTGTCGGCAGCCTTAAAAAGGCCATCACCGGAATTTTATTAAACACCAGCACTCCCACATCCGGAGTTCCCTGACAGCTGATCGGCTCAAATCTTGGATGAACCCTAACCCTTTCTTCAATAAACGCCTTATCCGGCAAATCCAGCATTGAATATTTCCCAGCCAGAATATCCAAAATGTGTAAGCGCAAATCATTAACCGTCAGCTTGTTACCGTCAACGCTGACCCATTCTCCGGCAAACTCGCCGCCGCGGTCAACCACCAGAATCCCTTCCCCGCCCAACCCCTGGCTCGGTTTAATCACAAAACTATCCGGCAAATTGGTAAAATCAAATCTTTCCACCACCCTTTCATTCTTAAATATCCGGTGCAGTCTTGGCACCGGTAACTTAGCTTTTTTCAAAATCGACTTGGTTACCAGCTTAGAATCCGCCGCTCTTTTCCCCTTACGCGAGTTATACTTCGACTGATACAAATGGTTCCGGGCATTCATGCCCAAAATGTCAGAAAATTTTGTCATTTAATTATTTTTCTGAACTTCCACATTTCCAGTGCTCTCAATCCCGTATACCTGCCCACATAAATATCCAGCAAAGCCATCACCAGCAAAGAAATTTCCGGATTCAATAAGACTAACTTCTGCACCCAATTGGTTTTTAAAATCACTGCCCCGATTATCGCCATTACTAACGTCTGGATCATCACCTGCACCGCTTCATGCCGGCTTTTGCCTGTCTGCACCTCAATAAAATTCTCGGATAACAGCATTAAAATTAAAATCGGAAAAATGGAGACCGCGCTTAAACTGCCTAAATTAATGTTCACTGCCCCCAAAAGCACTGCCAGCACTGCCGCCGACACCAGCCACATCATTAAGGCCATTCTTGGTAAATACTGCAGTTTTAATCTTTCGGTAACTTTCCTGGCCAAGCTGGCCCCTAAAAACACCACCGCGAACATGATGATACCTACTTTAATACCCGTCGCCACAAAGGCAACTGATAACATTGCCGGCACAAAAATCCCAAACCCGGTTAAGCCGATTAAATGCCTGGCCGCGGCAATCAACCCGGCCACCAGCGGAAACAAAAGCACCAAAACAATCGTATTCGCCGACACCCCTTTGTCCACCGCCTGTCTGATCGCCTGCTGTAAAAAATTTAGCCAACTTAACTTGCCAATCTCTTTTTCGTCTAAATATCCCTCCAACCTTCCCTTGACTGCCGAAGTTCTCTCAGTAATATCCTGCTTGGTCACCGCTTCAATGCTTAAAGTCCCCGCCGAAGTGGCCATCTCCGCGCTGGCCGTCGCCTCCGCCGCCGCCGCCCCGACGGCCGTCGGGGCCAAAAACAGCAATAGGAAAATTATCGCTATCCGCTTCATGGCCGTATTATACCGTATCTCCGCCAGCTGGCGGATTACTTCAGCGCCTCGTCAATCGCCGCTTTAAACTGGACAAACGGCTGCGCTCCTACCAAAATCTTCCCGTTAATCACAAAACTGGGCGTGCCGCCCAATCCGCCCCTTTTCGCCAAAGCTACATCGGCCGCCACTGCCGCCTTTTGCTCTCCGTTAGCCACGCACTGGCTGAACTTTGCTTCATTAAGGCCTAAACTCGTCGCATATCCGGCAAAAGTTTTAGTCACATCTGTTTCTGTCGACCAACTATCCTGGTTTTTAAACAGTAAAGTGCTGTACTCAAAATACTTCCCTTGGACCCCGGCACACTTAGCCGCTTCTGCCGCGGCTTGGGCAAACTGATGAAACTCTAACGGCAGAGTTTTGGCAATATATCTAACCTTGCCTGTAGCCATATACTCTTTTTCAATCTGGCCCAATGTTTCCTCCGCGTACCGTTTGCAAAACGGACATTGAAAGTCGGTAAACTCCACCAGCGTCACTTTAGCTTTACTATCGCCTTTTACTGCCGTTGGATTTTTTATAATTTCTTTCCAAACATCATCGCTGACTTCTTTCGGCTCTTCCGCTTGCTGCTGCGGCTGCTGGGACGCCACCGGTTTACCCGCTGGCTGATTGCCACTCTTCAACATTTTCAACTCCGTCCACATGCTCCCGATCGCAAATGCCGCTATCACCAACAACCCCACCATTATCGGTTGCAATAAATTCTTTTTTTTCTCAGTCATATTTCTCCTTTTATTAATTTATCAATACTACAATATAACACAACATCGCCTTAACTTCATCGCCTTCTTGACAACAAAGAAATTAATACATAAAATGTATTATATGGATACAATTACCATCAACATCACTCTGCCTAAACCGATGAAACAGGCCGTTGACGCCCAAATTAAAACCGGGCTCTATACCTCTTTCTCCGAGTTTGTCCGCAATGCCGTCAGATATCTGCTGTTCTCACCCACTGTTGTTCCTTATGGTCCGCCTTTCTCACCCCAAGCCGAAAAAGAAATTCTTAAATCTGCCACCGAAGCATTGACCCACAAAAATAAAAATATCGTTTTAAAAACGCCGCAGGATATTGATAATTTCTTTAAAAACTTATAAATGTTCGAGTTAGAATTCTCTCAGAAGTTTAAAAAAAGAGTTAAGAAAATTAACCCTCAAAGAAGGCAAAAATTACCTCAACTATTCAAACTCTTCCAACAAAATCCTTTCAGTCCAAAACTAAAAACTCATAAACTTTCAGGAAAACTTTCCCGGTTTTATGCTTTTTCTGTCAGTCCTAACCTTAGAATAGTTTTTTATAAGAGCCGGCAAACGCTAATATTAATAGATATTGGTTCCCACGATCAGGTTTACCGCTGACCGCCTCTCATTTTCATCGCCTTGACCACCCGGCCAACGGCTAAAATATATGCCGCCATGCGCGGTGTCAATTTTTCGTTTTTCGTTTTGCGTTTTGCGTTTGCATAAATCTTCCACACCTCCCCAAAGGCTTTATCCATAATCACTTTAAGCTTAGAAAAGACCTCGTCTTTTCCCCAATAATAACCCATGTTATTCTGGCACCACTCAAAGTAAGACACGGTTACTCCGCCGGCATTGGCTAAAACATCGGGAATGGAAATAATGCCGCGCCGATGCAAAATTTCATCCGCTTCCGGCGTCACCGGGCCGTTAGCCATCTCAATAATATACTTAGCTTTAATCTTTCCGGCATTATCTTTGGTAATCTGATTCTCCAATGCCGCCGGTACTAAAATATCCACGGGTAATTCCAGCAATTGTTCATTGGTAATCTTTTTCCCTTTATACTCTCCGCCCTTAGAATTTGACCAGGCAACGACCCGGTAACCGGCTTTCTTGGCAAACTCAATAAACCAATAACCGACGTTACCCACCCCCTGGACCGCTATCGTAATATTTTGCGGCAGGTTCCGAACCTTCCGCAACTGCTCCAGCACATAAAAACCGCCCAACCCTGTCGCCTCGGTCCGGCCTAAAGACCCGCCCACCTCCACCGGCTTGCCGGTAATCACTCCCGGCTCGTGTTTACCGGCAATTTTTTCATACTCGTCCACCATCCAGGCCATAATCTGCGGGGTGGTATTCACATCCGGAGCCGGCACATCTTTGAAAGGACCGATATATTTGGCAATGGCCTGAATATAGGCCCGGCTCAATCTTTCCAACTCCGCCTCGCTCATGTTTTTCGGATCGCAGATTACCCCGCCTTTCGCCCCGCCGTAAGGAATCCCCACCACCGAACACTTCCAGGTCATCCACATTGACAGCGCTTTCACTTCGTCTTCGCTGACGTTAGGATGAAACCGAATCCCGCCTTTATACGGCCCGACCGCGTCATTATGCTGCAACCGGAAAGCCTTAAAAGTTTTAATTTTTCCATCATCCATTTTTACTCTTAAATCAGCCTTAATCACTCTTTTTGGACACTTTAACTCCTCCAGGGTCCGACCCTGCAGGTTAATGTATTTCGCCACTGTTTCTAACTGCTTCACCGCATTCTGATATGGATTATTCTTCATATAATTCTTATATAATTTATGATGTTTATGATTATTATTGGCTTTGATTCTCCAGCCATTTTTCTGCGTCAATCGCCGCCTGGCACCCCATCCCCGCCGCGGTAATCGCCTGCCGATAACGATAATCAACGCAGTCACCGGCCGCGAAAACCCCCTGAACCGAAGTCATTGTTTGCCAAACCTTAATATAGCCTTTTTCATCTAAATCCAGCTGGCCTTTAAAAATCCAGCTGGCCGGCTTATGGCCAATTGCTAAAAACACTCCGTCGGTTTTTACTGTTTCTGCATTATTGATTTTAATTGCTTCGACTTTATCTTCTCCCATAATTTCCGTTACTTGGCTCTTCCATAAAATCTTGATTTTAGGATTATTTTCCACCCGCTGTTGCATTATTTTCGAAGCCCGCAATTCCTCCCGCCTGACCACCAGCACCACTTCTTTGGCAAATTTCGTTAAGGCCAAAGCGTCTTCCACCGCCGCATCTCCGCCGCCGACCACCGCCGCCTTTTTATCTCTGTAAAATAACGCGTCGCAAACCGCGCAGGTCGCCACCCCCCGCCCTAATAATCTTTCCTCTCCGGGAATATTTAATTTAATGCTCTCCGCTCCCGTAGCCACGATTATTGCTCCGGCCGCATACACCCCCGAGGTGTGAGCATCTTTCACCTCGGGGGTGAAAATCTCAAACGGCCTGTTCGAAAAATCCACTTTAATCACCTTTTTATCGATTATTTTGGTTCCGAATTTTTCCGCCTGCTCCCGCAAATCCCGCATTAACTTCGGCCCCGTCACCCCGTCTTTTGCCCCCGGCCAATTTTCCACCACCATTGTATTAATCAACTGCCCGCCGCTTTTTTCTCCGGCAAATAAAAGCGGGTTTAACCCGGCCCTCCCCGCATAAATCCCGGCCGTGTATCCCGCCGGCCCGGAGCCGATGATGATGAGTTTATATAACATTTATAAAATTTATAATCATTATAATGGTTATTTCTCTCCTAAAACTTTTTTCAAAAGTTTTACCACTCCGTCTTTCCCCCCGAACCCGCTCACCCTTTCCGCCTCTTTCCCGTCTTTAAATACTACCATTGTCGGAATACTCATAATCCCATATTTGCCGCTGGTGTTCTTGCTTTCATCCACGTTCACCTTGCCGATTAACACTTTCTCTTTATACTCCTCTGCCAACTCCTCAATCACCGGCCCGGCCTGCTGGCATGGCCCGCACCAGTCAGCGTAAAAATCCACTAACACCGGCAGGGTACTTTTTATTACTTTCTCTTCAAAATCTTTGTCAGTAAAATGAATTGCCGGCATACTTTCCTCTCCCGATATCGGTAAACCGAATCGTGGACTCTCGATGCTATTAGCATCGGAGCTTTTTAATTTTTAAATAATTGCTTTAAAATTTTGTCAAACTTATTTTTTTCTGATTGTTTCAACATACACTGGCAGGCTTCCTGTTTCAATAGTTCCCGGCCGACCCTCCCCAGCGCCTGCCTCGCCGCCGCCGCTTGCTGGACCAGCTCCAAACACGGCTTTTTCCCAGCATACATCTTATTAATGCCTCTTACCTGCCCCTCAATTCTCGCTAATGATTTTTGTATTTTATCCATACTCCCTCCTAGTATACTAAATTTCCCACCTTTGTCAACTACTCTATCTCCGTACCCGTAAATGGCTTCCCTTCCAAAATCTTCTCCAAATTAGCAAAATTGTGGCCGTTGGCAATAATCACTTTTAGGCCGATTTTCTTGGCTAAACAACAGGCAATCGGATCAAATGGTGAGTTTAATCCCGGCGTCCATTTACTGCCCACTAAAGCAATCAGGTCTTTCCAGTGTATCTTTTTAATTGGTTGAGCGTCTTTAAATTTATTCGGGTCTTTGTCATAAACCTGGTCAATGTTCGACAGATTAACCACCGTATGAATATTGTAGTCGTGGGCAATTAAGGCCGCGTCATAATCGGTTGACCAACCCGGCTTCCAGCCGCCGCAGATTACTACCGGAGAATTAACTGCGTTTTTATCCACCATATCAAAATGCTTTAAAATCCACGGGTAAGCCACATCCCGAAAAATCGTCCGAAACAGATGGGCGTTTAATCTGGTAGCATGGATTCCCAGCCAGTCCAGGTCCTCGTCGGTCAGATTCCGTCCGGCCGCTTGCTTGGCCGCGTCGCGGTACTGCCGGGCAGTATAACCGCCGCCGCAGACAATAAAAAATCGCCTCTTTTTGGCGATTTGTTTTCTGATAAAGGCTTCAAAATCATGAAGATATTGAATATCAATCCGGTTGTCTTGGTCATTGGGAGCAAACACTGACCCGCCGACGGACAGCACGAAAGTATTTTTTAGTTTAGTCAAAATCATTTCCGCCCCATTATGAAGCCCAGCGCTCCTAAAATCAACCCCAGACTGATAATTTGGGCCACATTGATTCCCTGAATTGTCCAGCTTTCAATCCGTAAAAACTCCAGCCAAAACCGCCCAAACCCATACAAACCAAGGTAAGCTGCAAAAATTTTCCCCCTCCCGATTGGTATAACTTTTATAATCTTTATAATAATTATAAATATTATTAGGCAGTAGATACTTTCATACAACCACAGCGGGTGAAAATACTTAAAATCCATTACTTCCAACAGCCGGTTTTCCGGCCTGATATAAATTCCCCAAGGTAAATTCGTTGGCAGACCGTACAATTCCTGGTTAAAATAATTCCCCCACCTGGCAATCGCCTGCCCCAGCGGCAGTCCCAGCGCCCCCGCATCCAACATCTTTAAAAACCGTAGGTTCGGTTCTTCCCGTCTTCTAGTATAAATCCATAGGCCTAATATCCCGCCCAAAATCCCCCCATATATCCCCATTCCCCCCTGCCACACTGCCGGAATTTGTGATAAATGCTGACTATAATAACTCCACCAATCAACCACATGATACAGCCTTGCCCCGATAATTCCTCCGCCAATCACCCAAACTAAACAATCCCAAATCTTTTTATCTTTTTTACTGGCAACCCACGCGCCAACCAGCACTCCCAAGCCAATCATTAAACCGTACAAATGAAAAGTTACCGGACCAACAGTAAACATAACCAAGCCACCGCAATTGTTTTACCAATTAAATACAATTTTAATTCCTGATTCTGCCATTCTTTCTTAATTTGCCACAAAAGTTTCTGGCGCAATACATCTTTATTCTTCAGCCAATCCCGCCATTCCTCCAATAAAATTCTTATCCCTAAAACCATCACCAGGGCCCGGCCGAACCAGCCGGGCACCGAAGTCACGGTAAAAATAGCTAAAACCAGCCAAGCGGCTTGAAACAAAATTCCTCGGGTTGTTAGCTTGTCCAACTCTCCCTGCCGCCTTTGTAAAGTTTCTAGAAAATTCTTCAGCTGTTTTTTTTCCAACTGCCACTTCAGGTATTGGGAAATCTGCGCTTCCGGATGCAAAATATAAATGTAAGCGATCTTATCCAAAATCGGCAAAAACCACCCCACCGCCCCGCCTAATATAATATTTATAATCGTTATGATCATTATAATCGTTATCCTTTATTCTTCTTCCAGTATAGCAACTTTCTTCACTCTTGCCAGCGGCGGGCCTTGATACAACCTGGCCAGCAATGTTCCCACTGCCCCATCCCCGCCCGAAAACTTTGCCTCCACCGTGCCGTCAGGATTATTCCACGCTTCTCCGCTTAAACCCAGCTCTTTAAACTGCTGTTTAACCCAACACCGATATCCCACCCCTTGTACTTGTCCGGAAATTAAAACATGAACTTTATTCATAAAAATTTATCAGCGCAGGCAATACAAATTTTTGCGCGCGCAGCCTCTCGCACACTCACGGCAGGTGTGAGCACGCAGAAAATTTCGTATGCCGAGCTAAATTTTTTATCTCCTTTAACTTCCACATAAACAACTTAGCCTTGTTTTTCACCTGATACGCATCAGTCACAAAGTTCTTGGCGTTTTCCAAATCCTGCCGCGGCGTATTTTTCGCCAGCCTCATATACAACGATTTAT
>Ga0210057_1006228_pt1 | contig 14903 bp, 14 predicted proteins | sample CryGeyCG2114_010_2_FD_183968 | JGI IMG/M metagenome (GOLD analysis project Ga0210057, IMG submission 183968) | Groundwater microbial communities from aquifer - Crystal Geyser CG10_big_fil_rev_8/21/14_0.10 (SPAdes) (version 2) | ecosystem: Environmental > Aquatic > Deep subsurface > Groundwater ... | reverse complement strand
AGAGAGAAAGATTATTGCCGAATCGGTTAAGGGATTATCATCGCCAATTATTTCAATGCCAAATTGATTAAAGACTCGATAACGGCCAGCTTGAGGTCTATCATAGCGAAAATTTGGTCCCCAATACCAGAGCTCAACTGGTTTCGGCCAAGCATTCATGCCGTTTTGCAAATAAGCACGGACGATCCCCGCCGTATATTCTGGTCTTAAAACCATGACTCTCGCTTCCTTTTCGTCAAGGGTATCAGTAATTACGCTAGAAGCGCGTTTTACTTCATACATTTCTTTTTCAACAATATCAGTACCTTTGCCTAAAGCCCGAGTGTAAATATCGCTAAATTCGATAATTGGCGTTTCGATTCTTCGCGCCCCGAAGGATTGCATTTTTTCTTTAACAATATCATAAACAGCAAACCAGTATTTTTGTTCGTCGGGCAGAATATCTTTTGTTCCCCTCGGGTGTTGGATAAAGTCTTTGCTCATTACTTATATACTATAGCTGTTTTTATCTGGAAAAGCAAGCCCCCACACCTATGAATTTTTTAAATAATAAGAAAATCACGTGATATAGGCTTAGGTGTGGGGGCAAGAGTTTCTTGGCTCGTTTATCTTGCTTTGGCTAAATTATCAGTTGACCCTTCCCTTATCCCGCGTCTGATTTGCGACTTAGCCAAAGAGGTTTTCACGAACTCAAGCCAGTCTCTTTTGGGACCGACAACCCTTTTTGCCTTGATTATCTCGACAATATCACCATTGCGAAGCGCGGTTGCCAGACTCGCCATCTTGCCGTTAATTTTTGCGCCAGTGCAAGAGTTCCCAATTTCAGAATGTATTGAATAAGCAAAATCAATCGGGGTCGAGCCAGCTGGTAAGTCTTTAACCTCACCTTGCGGCGTATAGACAAAAATTCGATCAGAGAAAAAGTCAACCTCTAAATTTTGGCTGAATTCAAGATTATCTTGGAGGTTCCTTTGCCATTTCGCCAACTCTTTTACCCAGCGCAAGTCTTCTTGGGGCACTCTTTTAATCCTTTTTAAGATATAATCAAGAGTGCCTTTTTTCTCAGAATAGTGCCAGCTGGCGGCGATGCCATTTTCTGCTTGCTCGTGCATCTTTTGCGTTCTAATTTGAAATTCAACAATTTTCCCTTCCAAACAGAATACTGTCGTATGTAGCGATTGATAGCCATTTGGTTTGGGCATAGCAATATAGTCTTTGATCCGACCCACCAAAGGTTTCCAATTCTCATGAATTATTCCCAAAGCTTTATAGCAGTCGCCGACTGATTTAACAATTATTCGGAGGGCGATTAAATCGTAAATCCTTGAAATATCATTATCGTAACGTTGTAATTTACGCCAAAGGGAATATAAATGTTTGGCTCGGCCATGGATCTGAGCCTCAATTCCTTCTTCTGCAAGTTTTTTCCCCACGACTCTTGTTACTTTTTCAAGATATGTCTTCCGGGTTTGCAGGGCTTCGGCAACTTGTGATTTCACCTTTCTGAATTCGGCTGGATAGACATAAGGAAAAGCTAAATCTTCCAGTTGACCTTTAAGCTCTCCCATCCCCAACCGATAAGCCAGCGGCGCGTATATTTCTAAGGTTTCTTTGGCAATGCGGAGCCTTTTTGACTCTTCCACTCCTTCTAATGTCTTCATATTGTGCAGGCGATCGGCGAGCTTAATAATCACCACCCGAATATCTTTCGCCATGGCCATAAACATTTTTCTTAAAGTTTCAATTTGGCGATCAAAAGTCTCTAATTCCTGTTTATCAACTCTAAAAAACCACTTTTTGACAATTCTAATTTTTCCTAATTTGGTGACCCCGCTGACAAGATGAGCTACGGTTTTGCCGAAGTTTTTTTGGATCTCGGCTAAAGTACAACTAGTATCTTCGATGCAATCATGTAAGAGGGCCGCCGTAATTGAGGCACTGTCTAACTTCAAATCAGCAATAAAAATCGCGGTCTGCAAAGCGTGATTGATATATGGTTCGCCAGTATGTCTCTTTTGTCCCAAATGGGCTTTTTTAGCAAATTCAAAAGCTCGCATAATTTGTTTTTGTTCTGGTTCGGGGAGATAGACTATTTTTTTCTTGAGGACTTCTGATGGCATAGTTTTCCTTCTAGCCCATTTTAAACGCAGGTTAAAACAAGCTATGCTTATTTTAATCCAAAATAGCTAAATTGTAAATTCTTTTAAGCCCAATCGAGAACAATTTTAGAAAATTTTATTGATACTTTCGTAAGCGGCCTGAAACCAAGGCGGATATTTCCAAAATAAATAAATTGCGATTGCCGCGAGCAAAAAGACCAGAATAAAAATTTTATTAAAGCAAGAACGCAGACAACCCATTACTTGGCCTCCGTTAGTCCCCCGGTGGTTGGTGTCGGAGTTTGGGCGGACGGCGTTGGAGCGACTACTTTCTGGGGGATGTTTCGCATTATAAAGGAAATAATTATTAAAATTAGACCTAAAAAGAAGACGGCACCGGAATAGATTAAGGTGGTTTGGGTGCTCCCTGAAATGATTTTGTCAACTAAGGGACTGACAAATTGAATTGATTCATGCTTTAGCCCCGTATAAATCTGTTGGGTGGCCAAATTTGCGAACGGCTTGTTCAAGAAGGATCCAATTAAACTTAAACCGCCGGGAATCATTAAAGCAACTCCGGTCCAGCGAAAAATCGAAGAAGGGTTATCTTTGCCCAATAAGATTAAAAAGAAAATAAAGATTAAACTTAGAACTATATCAACATAAAAACCAATTTTTAAGATGGTATAAAAAAGGCGAGGTCCATAGAAAGTTTGAGCGGGATTTTTAATAAAATCGGCTAAAATCAACTGATCGGGTATCATTTTGGTGAGATCTCCGGATCATAATTTTCCATCAATTTTTTAACAAAATCCGCTTGGCTCGTATCAGCGGGTAGACAATTAATCTCTGCCGATGGTTGTTGATTGGCCTCACATATCGGGAGGTTTTGAACCTCCTCGGTAACTATTGGCGGCAGCACGATCCCTGACTTTAAAGTTATCGCTGATTTAAAATTCCTTAGATCAAAACTGACATCCAGGGTTTGCTTTTCATTGCTGAGATAGCCCACAAAAGCAATGCTATTTTTTTCAACTTGAGCTTTTAAATCAGCTGGTTCAATCAGTTGGCCAAATAGTTTAATAAATATTTTTGACTGAAAACTTTGGTTCTCACTTCCATCAGCCAGCGAATTAGCAAAATTATGTAAATTATTATAAAAGTTTGAGGACGAAAGTGCCTGGTTTAAAAATTTAGCCGTGGTAATTGATCTAAGAACTCCAAAAGTAATGAAACCATACACCGTGAGGATTAGAACAAAGACAATAAAACTTCCGAGACACCGATGCTTCATCACCCTCCTTTCCAGGTAGTGAAACTTTGCTAAATGCTTTGCAGCATTTTCGAAGAAAATAGCAAAGTTCTACTACCTGGCTTTGCTCTCTATTTAATTATTCCACAAGAAGAGACGCGCGTCAAACCGATGATTTTACCAAAGGCGTCCGTGAATGTTTATAGTAAAAAACAATCTCCCTTTTTTTAACTCGAACCGCCACCTTTTCATTTTTTTGCACCTTGCCAGCAAGAATTTCCGAAGATAAGGGGTCTTCGATAAGCTCAGAAATCGCCCGACGGATGGGCCTGGCGCCAAAATTTGGATCAAAACCCTCTTTGAGAATTAAATCTCTAACCTTTGATTCAAAATGCACCTTAAAACCAAGGCCGGCAAGACGTTCGGAAAGTTGCCCTAAATTCATATCAATAATTTTTAAGAGATCTTTTTTATTGAGTGGTCTAAAAATTACAATATTATCAATTCTATTTAATAATTCAGGCCTGAATTCATCTTTGAGGCTTTGTAAAATTTCATTTTTCATTTTTTGGTAATTTTCCTCGAGCTTTCTTTTTTGAGAGCCAGTGGCAGAAAAACCAATCGCCGCCTGTTGATTTAATTGTTGGACGCCCAAATTCGAAGTCATGATAATAATTGTATTTCTAAAATTAACTTTTTTTCCTTTGGCATCAGTTAATTCGCCATCTTCCAAGATTTGCAATAAGATGTTAAACACCTCGGGATGGGCTTTTTCAATCTCATCGAAAAGAATAATCGAATAAGGTTTACGTCGCACTTGCTCGGTCAGTTTTCCGGCTTCGTCAAAGCCAACATATCCTGGGGGCGCGCCGACTAATCTTGAGACATTATGACGTTCCATAAATTCAGACATATCAATTTTGATAATTGCCTCTCGAGAGCCGAATTTTTCCTGGGCCAAGACTCGCGCTAGCTCGGTTTTGCCAACACCAGTTGGACCCATAAATATAAATGAGCCAATCGGACGGTTCGGGTCAGAAATTCCGATTCGACGGCGGCGAATTGCTTGGGTAACTTTTTTAATCGCTTCATCTTGACCAATGATATATTTTTTTAAAAGTTTATCTAAATGTAATAATCTCTGCCTTTCCGATTTAGCTAAATTTTCAACTGGCACATTCACCCACAAAGCAAGCACTCTGGCAATGTCTGGAGCTTTAATTTCCTCTATTTTTGGGGGATGAGTTTTGCGAGCGGATTCGATCTCTTGAGCGACTCTTAACTCTAAATCCCGGAGCTCGGACGCTTTTTGATAATCTTGCAAACCAAGGCTTTTCTCTTTTTCGATTCTTATTAAGCCAACTTGCTTTTCTAAATTTTTGATTTTTAGAATTTCAGGGTCTGCTCGATTTAAATGTCGGCCGGCCGCGGCCTCATCAATTAAATCAATTGCTTTATCAGGCAAAAAACGGTCATTGATATATTGACGAGACAAATTGACCGCCGCCTCAATCGCTTCGTCAGTGATTTTAACATGATGAAATTCTTCATACTTTGGCCTTAGCCCCTTAAGAATCTCAACCGTTTCCTTGGCTGTCGGTTCCTCGACCTGAATTTTTTGTAACCGTCTTTCAAGGGCCGAATCTTTTTCAATTACCTTGCGATATTCTTCGGCGGTGGTGGCGCCGATAAGCCTGATTTTTCCTTTTGCTAAAGAGGGCTTTAAAATATTAGCCGCGTCAAGCGAGCCTTCGGCCGAACCAGCCCCGACAACTGTATGCAATTCATCAACAAATAAAATTACATTGCCGAGTTTTTCGATCTCGTCTAAAATTTTTTTGATTCTGTCTTCAAACTGGCCGCGATACATTGTCCCTGCCACCAATAAGGCCAAATCAAGCATAATGATTCTCCTTTGCAAAATAGTTGCGGGAACTTTGCCTTGGGTAATCCGTTCGGCTAAACCCTCAACAATCGCGGTTTTACCGACACCTGGCTCACCAACTAAAACAGGGTTATTTTTGGTCCGACGCGAAAGAATTTGGATCATTCGTATTAATTCACGCTCCCGGCCGATTAAGGGATCGGTTTTGCCATCGGCCGCCAATTTGGTAAGATCCGTTGTATAATAGTCCAAAATATTCTTTTCTCGAGCGGGAATGTGTTCTCCGATCGGCGATATTTCATGAGGGCTGGCGCGCTCTTCAATATTTAGAGATGGTGGCATTTGTAATTGTGTATTAGAACCTCTAAAATTTTGCAAGTCAACTTCTTCAATGTCGCGAAATAAATCAGCCACTTGATCGTGGATCGTGGTTGGGTTTGAACCAACCCGGGAAATAATTTCATAGCCTAAAGCATCTTCTGAAGAAACAATTGCTAATAAAATATGTTCAGGATCAATCTGGCTATGATGATATTTTTTGGCCAGGAAAACGGCTTTTTCCAGGACTCTTTTGCCTTCAAGGGAAAGGCCAGGCGAGGCTTTTTTATTCTTTGTTCCCCCTAGTGATATTACCAGTCTGATCTGATCGAGAGAAATCATATGCTCTTCGAGAATAGAATGAACCAATGTTCCTGGCGTAATCGCGAGGGCTAAAAGAATATGCTGCGAATTAATCGAAGAATTAACGCTTTGGGCGATTTTTTGGGCGGAGATTAAGATTTTCCGGGAATTTTCTGAAAATTTATTAAATATTTCATTTGGATCGTTCATTCTGACTCTTTTTTATCTTTAGCTTAGAAATTTTTTTACTCTTGGCGGGTTCTTTGACTGATTGATCAGGCTGGGCGGAATCCTTTTCAGCCGGAACGGCTTCTGGTTTTCCTTCATCGGATTTTTTGGGGGGTTTTAGAGCAAACTTTTCGACATCAATATTCCAACCACTTATTTTAGAAGCAAGGCGAACATTTTGACCGCCCTTGCCGATGGCCAATGACAATTGATCCTCCAAAACTTCCACGCGGGCTTTCTTTTCCTTTTTGGAAAGTTTGACTTTTTCTACTTTTGCTGGCGAGAGGGCATTAATAATAAATTGATCGTCTTTCGGAGCCCAAAGCACAATATCAATTTTTTCTTCACCAAGTTCCGCCAAGATGGCCTGAATTCTTGTGCCCCGCTGACCAACGCAGGAACCAATCGGATCTAAACCTTCTTGTTCGGTAAAAACCGCCACCTTTGAGCGCGAACCAGCCTCCCGGGCAATGGCTTTTATTTCCACGCTCCCGGAAGCAATTTCCGGTACTTCCAACTCGAACAAGCCTTTAATTAGGCTGGGATCAGTTCTTGAAACTAGCACTCGCGGACCGCGGTTGGTTTCTTCGACTTCACGAACATAAATCTTTACCCGTTGGCCGGTATAATATTTTTCTTGGGGCAATTGATCAGAAGGAAGCATCAGGCCGTTTAGTTTCCCAAGATCAATAATGACATTTGAGCCCTCAATTTGCTGGACAACGCCATTAACGATTTTTTGCTCTTTATCTTTAAATTCTTTGTAGAGCATCTCCCGCTCCGCTTCCCTTATTCTTTGGATAATGACTTGTTTGGCCGTCTGGGCGGCAATACGGCCAAAATCTGTTTTTGGTTCAAGTTCAATTTGGATTTCGTTGCCAAGTTTGGCTTTTTTATCGATTTTTTTGGCTTCAGCTAAGGTTTTTTGGGCTTCAGAGTTTTCTACTTCTTCCGTGACTTCAAAAGCCTGCCAGACTTTAGTTTCGCCGGTTTCAGGATCGAGTTTAACTTTAATTACTTGTGAGGGCTTACCGAAATCTTTACGATAAGCAGCCGCGATCGCCGCCTCAATTGTTTCAAGCACAATTTCTTTGGAAAGACTTTTTTCGTCGCAAATTTGATTAATTGCCGCCATAAAGGGTGAAATTGCCATCTTGCTCCTTTACCCCCACACCTAAAACTTTTTGGTTAAATCGAGATGATAGTTTCGTAATTTTAAGGTGTGTGGGGTTTAGATGTAAACTACACTTTACATTGTAAGTTAATTAATTTTCCTTGTCAAGCCCCGCCAAAGGCGGGGCGCAGACCCCGCATACGACACTCCTGACTTACCCTGCTTAGCGGGGTAAGTCAGGAAGGAGTTGTGCGGGGTATAAAAAAAGGTAAGTTTAATAACTTACCGTCTCTGATATCATTATATAACCTTATTTTTTAAAAGTCAACTATTCGCCTTCAAACTCCACCAGTTTAAATACATCATATTTTTTAAGTTTTTTACTGCCTTTTAGTTCCGGCAATTCGACGATAAAAGCGCAGCCGACAACCCTACCACCGAGCTTCTCAACAAGTCTACAGGCAGCCCGCATTGTTCCACCAGTAGCCAAAAGATCATCAACCAGAAGGACTTTATCACCTTTATTGATGGCGTCGGCATGGACTTCGATTTTGTTTTTACCATACTCCAATTCATATTCCTCGGAAACGGTTTTAGCGGGTAATTTACCTGGTTTACGGATCATCACAAAGCCCTTTTTTAATCGGTAGGCCAAAATAGAGCCAATAATAAATCCGCGTGATTCGATTCCGGCGACGATATCAATTTTAAAGCCTTTATATTTTTTTAATAATAAATTTATTACCTTAGAGAATGCCTTATGATCTTTGACCAAAGTCGTGATATCGCGAAACATTACACCCTTTTTCGGAAAATGCGGCACCGTCCGGATTTTCGATTTAATGTATTCAAGATGTTTTTGATGGATTTTCTTTTTAGTCCTTGGTTTGGACGGCATGTTTAAAATCCTCCTCGCATGGACAATCTAGATAAGTTTTGATTTTAGGAATAATTTTTAAGATGAGTTTAACAACTTTGTCGACATTTTTATTCATTGTCTTAATGACCATATTAACATCGACACGCTCGGATTTTTTCCAGCAATCGTAGTCAGTTGACATGGCAATTGAGGCATAATGCATCCCCGATTCCCTGGCCAAAACAACTTCCGGCACAGTGCTCATATTAATAACGTCCGCGCCCCACGAACGAAACATCAGACTTTCGGCCAAACTGGAATATCGAGGCCCTTCAATCGTCACCACCGTCCCTTTTGGATGATAGCGAAATTTTAATTTCCGAGCTTCGTTCGTAAAAAGTTTTCGTAAATTTGAGCAAAATGGTTCAGCCATGGGAATGTGGAAGGCCAATTCTTTCCAATACATCGAGGGCCGACGATGGATTGTGCGGTCAATGAATTGATCCAAGAACACAAAGTCGCCCGGTCTGATTTTATGACGTAATGAGCCACAGGCAGTCGTGGCAATAATATGAGTGCAGCCGAGTTTTTTGAGCGCCGCGATATTGGCTTGGTTGGGAATAAAACTCGGCGGGATTTCGTGTCTTGAGCCGTGGCGCGACAAAATGGCGACCGGGATCCCTTCAATTTTTCCGGTAATAATTTTTGAAGACGGCTTGCCGTACTTTGTCGTCACGCTGATTTTTTTGGCAGATTTTAAAATCTCCGGGTTCTCCAACCCGCTCCCGCCAATAATTCCAATTTTAATTTTTTCTTGATTGACCATTGCAGCCATATCTTATTGAAATTGAGATCATTTTGTCAACCCATCTATTAATAGCGAGGCGGTGCAGACCCTGCGCCGCCGAAGCAAGTGATGGCTAATCGTCTTTCAGTCGGCCGTCAACGAGGATCGCGCCGATGAAGGCGAGGAGGACGACAATGATGCCAGAGAACACCAACCAGCATCCCTTAGGCTGGAGAAAGGCGACGATCGTGGCGATCACCAATGCCGCCAAGATGAAATAGTCGGGCACCCGGCAATGAGCGGGAATCTCAAGGCCAAAGCACGCCAACAGTCTCGATGAGAGGTTATCCCAGGTCAATTTGGGTTTCTTGCCGGCCACTTGTTCTCGCTCCCTGTTTCCGGAATTGAGTTCAATATAACAAATTATGTCTAACGGCTCAAGGGGTGAGCCATTGGAATTTATCCTACAACCTGTTATTTATTCTTGATAAAAGGAGTAAGTAATCGCTAGTCTTGTCTAAGATGCGTTTTAAATGATTATTCCAAAATACACGCTCGAGCTTGAATATTGGAAAATACCTTTTTTGTTATTGATTACTTAGGCTACGAGAATTAGAGATCAAAATATTCTCTCGCCTTGCTTTCGTCGGGAATAGTTCTGGCTATCATAATGGCGACATATGGTGATATTCGCAAATTCTGGGCAACGACGGCGATTTCTTCTTTGCATTCATACGGATGAACCCACAAACTTTCTTGAATTTGTTTAAATTCGAGTCGTTTTAAGGTAAAGCGAAACCAATCTCTTTCTTTCTTTTTCTCGTTCGGAATGTCGTAGGAGACTAAATGCCAAAGGCCATCCCATTTTTTCGGTCGAGAGATTTCAACGTTTTCAATCGCATATTTCTGGGCTAATTGTTTGCCCCTTTTCGTTAATTTAATCCTATCACCGCTAAGATAAATTACCCCTTTTTCCTCCAATCGTTTAAGAGATCTTTTAAATTCATTTTTCCCGCGCCTTTTTAAAAAAGGTTTAAGTGCTATTGGTAGATTAGGAAAAACAATTACCGTGGCAACTAACAGTCCCAAACCAACTGCAATAATTATCTTTTTCTCCGTGTCGCCAATTTTTATTTTCTTGATTTTTTCAATAATTTTTTTCATCTTCTCAACTATCCTTTTCAATTTTAATTTCCCACAATTCCATTATACACGCTCGAGCTGGAATAATGGAATATCATATTGTCCGGTTAACTATAAATAATTGGGGCAAACATAATGACGGGATCGGCTTGAAAAAATCCCCAGAAGCGAGTAAGTTGAGGTCGAACCCACTTCTGGGCAATTGAGGCAAATAAAGATTTTTTGGAGTGGATTGAGGAGAATACCTGAGTATGCATGAAGATAAAATTATTTTAAAAAAAATTAATCAGAAGCAGTTAGGCAAATATATTGATCAATTATTAAAATATTGCCAAGTTGGCAAACATGAGATGGAAAATGGCTTTTACACTATCTTTCATCACGGAAATAAAAGTTGGGGGGTAAAAGACGAGGGAAGAAAATATTTAAAAATAATTACTGGGATGCTAGCTGCTGAAATACCTTTCGCCAATTGGGACGAATATGAAAAAGTAATATTCGACGTAATTCAAGAGAAAATCTTTAATAAAAAAACCGATATATTAACATTTGCCAAACAAAGAATCGTTGAACTAAAAACAAGTATTCAAGTATATGAAATCTGTTTTATAATCTATAACATCGAACTAGAAGAAGATTTCGATTTAGGTGTTGTCAAATTTAAACCAAGGACTCTTGAACAAAAATATAGATTAAAATTGCGCGATGAACTTGTTAAAACTTCACAAAAATTTTGTTGGGCGTGCGCACAATCAAAAGGAACTAAGCTCTACGCTGAATTAGAGGTTGAACCAATTATTCAAAGACATATTGATGTTTTAACATTTCTATTCCATGCCATCGCAGTTGAGCATACACATGTAATAGAACATCATATAGCCCAAACTGGCACACTTTCGCCCCAAAGAATCGAAACTAAGTTAATTAGAGAGAAGGGAAGTAACAGATTCATCTATGAGGATACTTTGTATGGAGGCATTGATCCTATAATACTGAGCGGGAGAACACTTAGGAAAATTAAATCCAATTTCTTATTTCTTGAACTTGATAGTGTCCTAAAGAAAGGATTCGACACAAAATACACTAGCAAGTTACTTTCTGGTATATCATTTTTTATAGATGCTATGCAGGAAAAATTTCAAGGTGTAAAAATACTAAAATACGCAATTTGCATTGAGGCGTTACTTGGCTCAAAAAATGATCAAGTAGATGCTAAGATACAGAGCAATCTTGCTGAAAAGGCAGCATTTATACTGAACAAAGATTTTGAAAAAAGAAAAGAAATTATTAATGATATTAAGGAGATATATGACTTTGGCAGTAAGGTGAGACATGGTACTTCGGAAAATATCAACTTTAATATATTAAATAAGGCTTATTTATACTCTCGCGCTATTTTAACCCATTACGTAAAAAAACGTGCTGAACTCCAGGATATTGACGAATGGTTTATAAAACAGAAGTTGACATAATCAAATTAGTTTTTTTAACTTAAAGATTCGGTGCTATGAAAAATATTAAGAATCTCACAACTATCATCTTTCATCCCACTCTCCCCTTCCACTTCAACGGCACGTTTCACAAACCGTCGCAGAGTAGTCACTAGTAGCTAGAAACTAGAGGCTAGTTTTAAGAGCGAAAGCTCTTTTTTATTTTCCCCTTGAAAAATCAGCGGTCATATTATAAGATGTGCGTAGCATCCATTGGGCTGAATGTCCTGCCCTGGCGTACCATAGGAGTGAAAAGATGGCGAAAGGGTCCGAAGAGGAGTCATGGTTACGTCCCGTGGACTTTAGCCGGCGGCTTGAGGGGCTTGAGCTGACAATTGGGCCAGCGGCACGGCTCTGCGGGATAACTGTGCGGCAACTCGCGCATTGGACGGATGTCGGCCACATTCCATACATCGATGATGGCCGCAATCGTGTCTACAACTATGCCGCCATCGAAAAGGCCGCTCTAATCATCCAAGCGCTCGAGAAGAGCTACAGCCTCAATGGGGCGGCCGAGGCGGCGCAGGCCTTTCTGGACCGGCGCTCTGCGGAGCAAGCCGAGCTCGAGGCCATGCCGATTGAGGAACTTCAGGCAAGAATCGTGGCAAGGACTTACCGGCTCCAAGAGCTAGCCAGCCGCATTCGAAAGGATCCGGTCGCTAGGCCTATGGCTGCTGTCTCTCATCCAATCACCAGACCAACGGCGCCTGCGGAGGAAAGCCATCTGGTGTCGACTGGAGTCGCAAGGCTGATCGTTTTCTTCCAGTCTCATCCCAACACGGTCTTCAACGCGGGAGAGATCGCATCGTTTCTTCTGAGGCAAACAGAGGAAGTGGCCGAAGATCTGGAAACCCTGGCTGGCCGTAGATTCCTTAGCCGGCTCGTCTATCCGGCGGGAAATGTCTACCGATTCCTTTCGGGCCGGTGATGATAGCCAACTCGAGGGCGGGACGCGAGCTTGTGTCCCGCCTGACTCATTTTTGGAGAGCAAAAGCTTTTTTATTTATATTTAGATCTCAAAACCCCCCAGGGAAAACGAATGGTGGCAGTGATGATCCGATTTAATCTTTTTGGTTGAGTCAATAAACGATAAAGCCACTCCAACCCAAGCTTTCTAATCCAAACTGGCGCATATGGGACAAATCCCGCGATATAATCGAATGTTCCCCCTACTCCGACACTAAGCTTGGGTAAATCCGAAATCCTAAATCCTAAATCCGAATGAGATGAATGGATTAATTTATAAATAAATTTCTCCTGTTTTGGGGCGCCGTAAGCAACGAATAAGATGTCTGGCTTGGCCTTCCCTATCGTATCGATAAGACCTTTATCACCAGGATCAGCGGCCGAGATTCCGACAATTTTAAGGTTCGGATGAACCCGTTTAATATTTTGAGCCGCTTTTTTGGCCACGCCATGAGCGCCACCGAGCAAAAAGACGCTGTATCCCCTGTCCTCGGCTAATTTAATTAAACCCCAAGTTAAGTCCACGCCCGTAAGGCGTTCTTTAAGCGGAGTACCTAAAAACTTGGCGGCGAGCATCAGGCCAAAACCATCAGGCGTAACGAGATCAGCACGATTTATAATGCGTTTGAGCTCGGCATTTTTTGTCGCCGCCATGATTATTTCTGGGTTTAAGGTGACGATATAGGCTGATTTCTTATTTCTTATTAAAATATCGGCATATCTCACAGCCTCTTGGAAGCTCAAAGAATCAATCTTGACACTTAAGATTTTCATAACAATCAATATTAGATCAAATTCAAACGAAAATCAAGTTCTAGGCCCGGATTTGCATGCGAAAATGCGGCTACGCGCGCATTTTGACATAGACGGCCCAGATCGCCAAGACGGCCGCGATCAGCACCCATTGGGTTGAAGCCAGCCAAATGTCCGTCCCAAAAGCCCCGATAATTGAAAGGGCAACGGCAATCACCGAAAGGCCGACCAACCAGTCACCTAATGATTTCATCTTCCCTCCTAGTTAAATAGTGTTATAAATTTTCCAAAACTTCAAGGGTCTTTTGAGCAGTTTTCCGCCAGGAAAAGAGAGACGCCCGAGCCAGGCCTTTGGAAATCAAGGCTTTTCGCAATCCCTCATCATTAATAACTTTACTCAAAGCCGCTGCCATTTCAAAAGGTTTTTCTGGGTTAACTAATAAAGCCGCTTTGCCGGTAATCTCGGGAATCGAAGTCCGATTTGAAGCCACCACCGGTACGCCAGCAGCCATGGCTTCAAGTGGTGGCAAACCAAAACCTTCAAAAAAGCTGCAGAAAAACAAAATATCAGCGTTTTTTAAAAGCTCAATATATTTTTCCTGTGAAACATAGCCGGGTAAGATTATATCTTTTTTAACTTCTGCTGGAAGCCTATTTATCTCGGCAATAATTTTCTCGTAGCCAAAGCCCGAGTTCCCAGCCAAAATAAATTGATGTTTAATTTCTTTTTCTTGGCGCAATAAGGCATAGGCCTTGATCATCCCAATAATATTTTTCTTTTGCTCTAAACGGCCAATAAACAGGATATATGGTTTTTTAGTATTTTTTAGCCCAGAGGCTCGGAAAGCTTTCTCGTCATACCCTTCATAAATAACCGTGATTTTTGCCGGATCAATAGTAAAACACGCTAAAATATCTTTTTTAGTGAATTGGGAGATGGCAATAATATGAGAAGCGTGCTTGATTGAGTGCCCCATTGCCCAGTTGTGATATAAAAGATCATTTGACGAATAAAGCTCGGGAAAATGTTTAAAGCCAAGATCGTGTAAAGTGACGACTGATTTTTGGGGAAAGACTAAAGGTAAAGTATGGGCGGGGACAAAAAGGAGGTCTGGTTTGTGGTTGATCATCTCCCGCGTTAAGCGAATCTGGGTCCAAAACCGGCCAAAAGGTAAAACTTTGAATTTGAAGTTTTTCCCCAAGTTGGGTAATTGTGCTTCGATTGATTTTGGCGAATATAAAATATAGTTATTTCGACGATCAATTTGAGAGAGAGCTTTAACAAGCTCGATCGTATATGTTTCCGTGCCCGTTCTAATCGGTTTTGCTATCCTTGATGCGTCAATGCCAATTAACATTTTTACCTCAACCACAAAACAGACTTTTTAAAGGCGTCTAAATTTTCGATGGCAATTCCAGTTCCCTTGGCAACTGAAAGCATTGGATCTTCGGCTGTCTGGCACGGTACGCCGGTGACTTTAGTGAGAAGAGAATCTAGCCCTCTAAGCAAAGCCGCGCCACCAGTCATCACAATACCCTTATCCATCACGTCAGAAGCCAGTTCCGGCGGAGTTTTTTGTAAGACACTTTTAACGGCCGAGATTATTTCATTTATAGGTTCACGCAAAGCCAGCACGATATCGGATGAGCTAACAATTAAACTTTCGGGGAGACCGCTGATGGCATTGCAGCCTGTCACCTCCATT
>Ga0210057_1006224_pt1 | contig 14907 bp, 9 predicted proteins | sample CryGeyCG2114_010_2_FD_183968 | JGI IMG/M metagenome (GOLD analysis project Ga0210057, IMG submission 183968) | Groundwater microbial communities from aquifer - Crystal Geyser CG10_big_fil_rev_8/21/14_0.10 (SPAdes) (version 2) | ecosystem: Environmental > Aquatic > Deep subsurface > Groundwater ... | reverse complement strand
TTATTGTGTAGTTGTAGTCTCTTTGTCCGTTTCCTTGCATTGTGTAATTCGTTGCCCAGGTGTTTAGTGTTGCTATGCATGCTGTTGCGTTTCCTGGTTCTGTGGTTACGTTTAATCCAATGCTACTTCCTGTATAATTCTGGTCTTGTGGTGTGTTGATGGTGATATTCAATGCCCCGATATCCATTATTGAGAAGTTTCTACTCCAGCTTTGTACTTCAAGAGTTACATTCCCTGCGTTTAGTGAGGTGTAATTAGCACATATGCTTGCTTGGCATATTGCGTTGCTATCAATAAACATCTTAGGATTACTCATGTTAGTGGGCAGATCATAGAATGTTATATTCGCTGTTTTGTTTAAGTATTGATTACTTGAGTTTACTGATGCTAAGTTGTTTGATAAATGGACATCATAAGTTAAATTAGTTCCTGAAGCATTTATTGATTGTGAGTAGTTTATAACTCCTGCCCCTGATCTTTCAAATTTTATTAGTCCTGAAGAATTTAAGAATGAGTATTTTTCAATATAATAATCTTTGATTAGTGTTCTTGCTGTTCCTAAGTTTGAGTTAGTAAAGTTTATTGATAAATTTCCGTATTCGGCGCTGCCATAAATATTTGTTGTTGTAAGATTATTAAAGATGTTTGACAAACTAGATATAGGATAAAAGTTGTTTATTCTTATAGCATCTCCCCCCGTGTGGTTTATCATTATATTATTAAATGTGTTATCTAGACTTTGTGAGATGTACATTCCCTTAAATGTGGAGTTTTCAATAGTCATATTAGATATTTGGTTTCCATCAGAATCGAATATACAAGCTCCAGTTCCTGTAGTTTCTTTTGAATAATCAAGTATCAATTCATCAAGGTTTATTATGCTGAGGTTATTAATAATATTATTATCTGAATTATTTATGAATAATTGACATCCAAAATGACCCCCACTAGAGATGAAGTTGCTGATATTATTTGCTCCAGAATAAAGTAAACTCAACCAGCCAGAAACCCCATCTATATTACTTAAGGTTGTATTTTCCATTCTTAATTTATAAATTGAGGTTACATTTGCTATCCTAAGCCCACGATTTTTTAATGAATAAAACATACTATAATCAGAACTTAAGGTATCGTTTATAAAGGCGACATTAGTTGAGTAAGCAATAGTTATAACACGGTCAGTTAATAAAAAACGGGAGTTGATTATACTAACATTTATTAGTCCAGAAAAATTAACATCATTTGCAGATGAACTAGCATTTAAGTTATTTATGTTTGCATGAGTTAAATTATTTAGTTTTAAAACAACAGTAGTACTATTAATAACTTCTACGATTTGAGCATCAGTTAAATTAATAGTATTAGCTGTCAAGTTTATTATTTTTGTGTTATTAGAGCTTGTAATTAATAATTGATTTGAGGAGATATTTATATTTGTTAGGTTTAGATAATTTGTTGAATAAACTAAGAATGGGTTTTTTGATGTTATTTTTGTCATGTCTGTTAATGATGATCCATGGGCGCCGCAGAGTATTACTTCAGCAAAATTTTGGCTGCTTAAGATGATTGACGAGTTATAATAAAGTAGCGGGTGTCCTCCAGTTACTGTGTTATTAGCGATAAAGTTCACACAAATGTTAGGTATTTCTTCTAAATAAAAATCTGTGTTTACTCCAGTAATGTTATTCCATCTTACTGTGTTGTTTACTGATGCTAAATAAACTCCATATGTTCCTCCGTTTATTGTGTTATTATTTAATGTTTGGTTCTGGCTTCTTATTATTGCTCCGTATGTCCCTGATGCATTAATAGTGTTCAGTGTTATTTTACTTGTTCCGATTCCATAGTATATATCAAGTCCATTGCTTGTTGAGTTTATTGTGTTATTTGTTATTTCTAATGATTCTATTGTTTGTGGATTAGCTCCAGGATCAACAAACCCTAGAGTAATTTGTCCTACTTGTTTGTTGTTTGTTATGTTTATGTAGTCATATTGTTTGTTTATTGCGTTTATTCCTGATCTGTAAAAGTTGTTTTCTTTTATTGTCAGATTCCATCCAGACCCGGTAGATATTATCCCTCCTGAAAGATTGTTTTCTTGTATATAAAAGTTTCCCGAACTTGATGTTTTGTTTAGGTTTATTTCTCCTGATGTTAAGTTATTTTTAAATATGTAATAGTCTTCTTTTTGTGATGCACTTGTTGAGGTGTTTATTAGTATGTTTATTGAACTTCCAAGATTGTTCCCTGTGATGTTTACTTTTCCCAGTCCTGTTGTTGAAGCTGCTAATGAGGAATCATGTAGTGATATTCCTTCTGCTGAACCTCCAGAGACTACCGGGGTAAAGGGGTTAGTGATTGCATTATTTATTATTGTTATGTTCGGACTTGCTAAATTAATGATTATCGCTCCTGAGTTGTTTGTTAAATTATTATTGGTTATTATTAGGTTTGTTACGTTTGTTGCGTCTATTCCGTGACGCGTGTAGTTGTATGTTGAGTTTTCTCCAGGGGTTACATAACAGTTTTGTATTGTTAGGTTCTCTCTGTTTAATGCTCTAATTCCAGAGAAAGTTGTTGAAACGTCAGAGCGATTTCCGTAATAGATAATGTTATTATAATCTCCACAATCAAGAGTGATATTATCTGATATTATTGAGAAACAATTATTTGGTGATGATACCATTTGTGTTAGTGTGTATACGGTGTTTGCTGCTGATAGAACGCCACAAGCGCTTATAGGTGAAGTTGCTTGTATACTGACTCCATTGCCTTCATCAGTTAAATTTTCTCCTTTTGTTTCATTAGCTATTTCTTGTTCTGGTATTGTTTTGTTTTCTTCTTCGGTTATTTCTGGTATTTCTATCCCCCTTCCTTTTTCTTCTGTTTTATTTGTTTCTTTTGTTTCGTATAGTATTCCGTTAATTGTTGTTGTTGCTTTTCCTTTTATTTCTATTCTTATTTCGTGTTCTTCTTTGTCTAAGTTATTGTTTGTTATGTCGCAATTGTCAGTGCATAATTCTTCAAAGTTTATTTCAGAGTTCAGGGAGTACTGTTGGGGAAGATCAATTCCTTTTTGGGTATTTTCAGTACTCCCTGTTTCTGAGTGTGATGTTTGTGATGTTTGGTTCTCTTTGAGAGGAGTTCCAGACTGGGGAAGATCAGTTCCTTTTTGGGTATTTGTCTGGTTCTCCTCTCTTGAGTATGATTCTTGTTCTGGTATTCCTATTGTTTTCTCTGAAGGGATACCTTGCTGGGGAAGATCAGTTCCTTTTTGGGTATTTGCAAGGTTCCCTTCTGAGTATGATTCTTGTGATTCTTCTGGGATGTTTATTGCGAATCCTGTTATTCCCCTGCGAAGAGTTGTGGTTTCAGTGTTAGTGTTTGTTGTTTCTTCTGTTTCTTTAACTAAATTTTTTGTATCAATGATTAGTATATTGTCAAGGTATATCTTAACATCAGCCCCGTTTATTGGAGTTATTTTTCCTGAAATCTTTGCGTTAATTATTTGTCCAGGATTTTCTTGTTTCCATATGATTGTTCCATTTCCTTCTATTTCTTTGTTTATTGCGTCGTAGTGTATGTTTGTTATTTCTCCAGAGGGTGTTATTACCGTCGCGTATCCTACGATTCTTGGTGTTGTGTATAATGATAGTATAGTTATTATTCCTATAATCGTAAGTGTTAGTGTTGTTATTAGTATTCTTCTTTTTGTTCTTTCTTTATTTTTTCTTCGTATTAGTTTATCACAAGTTTTTTCGTAGTCTTCATAATAATTGTACCATTCGCTTAGTGTTCTTCCTTCGTGTTTCTCATTGAATCTTTCCCAGTATTCATAATGGGTTATTTCTCTCTTTAGTGTTTTGTCTTTTAGTTCTTGTAATTGTCGTCGGTATTTGTCTTTGCGATAGTTCGCCCTAATCTTTTGGTCTTCCAATTGAGAAATTGCACTGCTAACTAAGTTGATCTTCCCCATAATACCCACTATTTATGTATAATCTTACCTTTATAAACCTTTAGAAATATGCTAAAAATACCTATTATTTATGTATTAATTCCCATTATATATAGGGCTTAGGATTATTTTTGAGTAATTCTTTGTTAAAAGTTACCCTTAAAGTCGTTTTGTTAGTTTCTAGTTGAACAAGTTAGAGGTTTTTTCAGGATTAATAGGATTAAGGTAGAGTCAAAAAAGTTGAAATTAGAAGGCTTATTGAGGAAAAAGGTTAAATAAAAAACATCGCTAACTAAACATAACATTTTTTAAGGATTAGTTAAAAAAAGAAAAGATATCAGCTACTTCTCTTGGGAAGAGTACCCCTGGTTGTAAAGGATCTTCCCTAATCAACCCCTTATTTCCTGATGAGGTATCTACAAAATCTGTTGTTATACTAACCCCATTTGTTGCCCTATCATTTAAGAAAAATTGTGCTTGCTCACCATCACTCACATACTCAGGAACAGCTATAGTATTCACTAAACTTTGTGGGATTTCAGTGCCACCCCTTATAGACTCATCATTCGCAACAAAATCACTCAATTCACCATCCCATAATGTGGATCTTGCAGACATCCAGTCAGTAGATGTTTGATATCCCATAATCATTGATTGATCACCTGACCTCATAAGTTCTGCTAATTCTCTTTGAGGTAAATCAATACTTACCGGAAGTCCCGTAGACCTTCTCAGAGAATCTGCCGCAACGATAGCTTCATGCATATTCCCAACAGTAGCACTTAATTCATAGGCTTTTAAATTATTAGCTTGAGCTAACCCAGCACCTAATGATTGAGGAGTCAGGTCCCCTATAACACCAACAATCCCAGTCCCAAGGCTTCTAGAAGCATTAATTATATTACCATCTAAATTTTCAATAGGAGTTTTAATATGATCGTAACCCTCATTTTTTAGTATAGAAAGGTCTCTTTCAGCATTAGCAGTATTTTTAGGATTATAAACTAAAATTTTTTCACCACCCATAAAGTCTGCATTTTGATAAGCTCCAGAATCCCTAACATCAACAAAAACACGTCTTATAGAATCATCACGAATAGCGCCATTATCTTGAGGCCTCCTAAAATCATAACCTGAAGCTACAAGATTGATTTTAAAAGTATCATCAGTGACATTTTCATCCCTTTTAAACCACGCAAAAATTCTATGTTTACCTGTAGTTGGGTCTTCAACAAGTCTAGCAAGCCCATTACCATAAGTTTGACCAATAGTTACTTCTCCACCAAGACTCATAACAGTCCTATTATCTTCCCTTCCTGTTGAGTCTCGATTATATAAGTCTTCAACAAAACCATTAGTTACAAACCAACCACCTTCTTCGACAGAAGTATCTAAACGTTCATAAGGTGCAACTAAACCAAAATCTTCATATTCCTTATCATGCTTTTCATTTGGTGTCATAGACCCCCCGCCGCCACAAGCAACAACAAGACAAGCAGTTCCAATAACTGCAGTCCTTCCTACGTATTTGGCAACGTTTCCTAGCCTCCCTAATAGACCTTTTGTCATAATTACATAATGAAAACGCAGGTTTATAAAGATTAGTATTATACACCACACATGTTTTTTTGGTTTATCGTCGGCGTAGAGGTTTTTTGTTCCTCGGAGAAAAAAAATTCATCCACATTCGTTATCATATTTTATGGACAAAAAGTTTAGGGTGTTATCATGACTTCCGCTGTCAGCTAATGCTGGGAATCTCCTAATAACCACACCAATCGTCTTGTTCAGAATCATCTTGTTCAGCATTCAACAAAACAGTGATACCAATATTGTAAAAAACTCCGGTCTGAAGACACGGAGCGTTTTCAGAGTTCCAAGAGAATGTGAATTCTCTGGACCAGAAAATCAGAATATAAGATTTTCTTGATTTTTAAACTCGAAAATTGTTTTTACTATCTCACAAACCTTCAGAAATCTCTGATTTCTGACAGTGCTCAGAAACTTACGTTTCTGACATAAAGTAAGGAGCTTGCGTAAAAAACAATTTTCTCTGTGTCAAAATTATTTAATTTATGATAATAGGACGAATAATCTCACCACTCACTTCGTTTGTTACACAGCAAGCTAGGGGGTATTAATCCAAAATGTAATAAAAGAATTTATAAAATACCTACCCTTATAACATCTACGAAGGATCAAATTTCTCTTACAGAAGAGATTCCAAAGATCGTTGTTATTCCTGGAGGAACAGACCAGATAGGCTTTAAGATTGTTGATTTATTTCTTAATCATGGTGCTTCAGTAGTTGTGCCTTCAGTATCGGGAGATTTTTCCCGCTTGTCTGATTTATCAAAGCGATTTACTAATAAACTTTTAATGACATCCTCCGCACACTAAAGTGTGCGGTTTCCCTATCGGGCTGAGTGATGGACGTGTTGGTTTCTTACGTATTCGTTGATTACTTCTATTTTTGTGAATCCTGTTGATGTAGCAAATTTTCCTCTGCTCCATAAGTGTCCTCGTGGGTATCTTAGCCTGGCCTTCTCACAAAAAGTGAAGAACAACTTTGCTAATAATCCTTTAAGTATTTATAAAGCCGTTGATGGACTCATCGATAATTTCAGCCCTATAGAACAATGAACATGTTCGGGTTCTACAGATAATTTAATAATTTTTATTCCGTGCATTGACGCTGCGCGTCTAATACAAGCAGTTACTAAGTTTTTCATGTGTTCTTTAATGAACATTCTGTAACGGTACTTCGTGCACCATTCAAAATGCCACATTGATATTCCAATGCTATGACTCCTCCTCTCGTATTGTTTTTCATAGTTCCAACTAAGGTTTTGTTCCATTTTTTTTCTCCTAGCCTTCGCTTTTTTGCGAAAGCAAATGTTTATTAGAACTAGATAATTGCTAACTACAACTTTAATGCAGTGGGCTAAGACCTAGCTCACTGTTTCATAATCACTCAAAGAATAAGTAACTTTTCTCGCTATCATCCACACACTAAACTATGCGGATTTCCCGCTCCAGAATTAAGACTTAAAGTTAAGAGAATACTAAAGATTCATGGTTATCCCCCGATAGGCAGAGAAAGAGCAACAGAACTAGTATTAAAGCAGGCAGGAGTAGTAGCTCAGGACTGGGCTGAAAATAGGTATTAGTCACAAATTCTTATCTTCTAACCAACTCCAGTATTTTTCACTGCCAATTATCACATGATCAATTACTTTAATTTCCATGCTTTCACCGAGAGCGATTAAAAATAAAAAGTAGCCATTTAGGGATTATAATAATATCCTGGAGGTCTCCGTACTATGATTGAGTCCAAGAATTCCAAACACTAAAAAACTCCAATCCGAGACATTCTTTAAATTTCTTATAAAAACTCTCTTTAGTTTCTTCATACTCCAAAAATCTGATTAGTGAGAAAAGTTTCTCTTTTCCAAACAGTTTAATGAGGTGGCGGGTGAACTTCCCAGATGTGAGGTAAGGATTACTACGTGACCATTCTTCTAACGTAAAAGCTTTAGTTAAATCTTGTTTAGTTCTCAAAGTTTCTAAATCTTGATTCGCAAGCACATAAGCCAAACCCTCATTAAGCCACATTGGATAATTAAATGTGAAGAGTTTCTGAACAAAAATATGAGTCATCTCATGCACGAGAGTTGGGAAAAAGGAATTATCAGGATGACATGATTCTTTAGAATAAACATCTATATCAAACAAGTACAGGGTATCATCACCGTAAGTTCCACCAACGACCCAATCTTCGGTTCCAGTGATACCAGTCTTAGAAAGATGGACATCATCAAGCTCCTTACGACTCTCAAGAAATACTATGGAAAAATCTGTGCTATAATCAAAATATTCTCCAACAATTCTGGTGGCATCCTCAACTAAACTCTTAAGATGTGAATTAACCTCAGAAACTACCTTATTATTCTTTATTGTTAGATACTTGCTCATCTTCTTAACCAGGAGATTATTGGAGAAATTAAATCTTTCCCTAGTAGTTCTGGCATCTTCTTAGCAAGGTAGTTATAAACCATCCTGTGAGAAACACAGTATTCTGAACTACCGCTATCAGAATAATGTGAGCTGGCTAAACAACCCCCACCACAATTCATCTTCCAGAAACAGATACACCCTTAAGATCTGAAACAGAGATACCCTCTAAATTTTCTGTCATAAAAGGATTAAGAAAAAGAGATATTTAAGCTTTGTTGTCGCAGTTAACAACTATCACAAAGTATAGATAAGCTACGTTGTAACAACTATTTGCTTCACGACAGCATATAAGAGGTAAAATAGGCAGAATAACAACCATAAGATAACTGCTACAAATGGATGACTAAGAGCAATTATGATATTCTCTTCCGCTAGATAACCAAGATACGACCCACTTAGTTCATCTACAATAATCTCTGTTGCGGCCCTCTCTTCAATAACAAAATCGTAAGAGGATGCCTTCTTTACAAGACCAGCACCCCCATAAACAATTAACTTATATTCTTTGGACCCTAAAGTAACTTCACAAGTTCGATTGACCCAACTGCAGATTACATCTGTCTTTCTATGGGGTGTAAGAGTTTTACTAATAAGAAAAATTTCAGAATTCTCAGGAATGTTTGGGGATAGTGTTATAATTACCTAAGTTTTCCCTAGTTTTTGTACACTACACCTAAAGCGCTCATAATATTTTTTTGTTTTGGCTTTAAGGGTACTATCAAATTCCACTCAAAATTATTTGTTTTGTCAAATAATCTTACTTTATATCCATACTTCAAAGATTCTAAGGCGTCTGTTGCAGAGACTTTTATCTTTTTTAGTTTGTAATTCATTAAAGATAAGATTGCATATGCGAGGTAACAAATCTTTATGTGTCCTTCAACATGATCTGTAAGCCAAACTCTTATTGGTCTTAAATTTAGAATTCCTTTCATTTGTTTAAATGCTCTTTCAATAATTTCCTTTTCATAATATTTTTTAACAACTTCTTCAGGAGAATAATTAGTATTATGAAAAATTAATGAGAAGCCTAAGTCTTTAGGACTATCCAGTCCTTTTTCAAAATTATGATTCTTTTTTATTAATTCTATCGACGGATTATATACCAGAATTAATTTCCCGTTCAAGTAATCAAACGTCTTGATGAAAACTTTTGTATTTTTTAACCGCACCATATTTTTAAGCGAATAAATTTCTTCTTTATCTAGTTTGGAGATAAAGTTTTCAATTAATTTATTATTTTTTCTTAATCCCGCTATTAAGCTTAATTCTAAACTAGAAATTAGTTTTAGATTTTCTAAAGACATCATCCCTCTGTCCATTATCACCGAATTCAATCCCATTTCTTTAACTTCTAAGCACATATCTTTTAGGATATGCACTCCTGAAAGATTTCCCTGATATTGTTTATGAAAAATTGGGAAGCCGTTATTAAATGATGTTGCCAAACCTATTTGGACTAATCTTCTAAATTTTCCATCTTTACCCTTTCTTTTCTTAACATCAAGACTTTTTCCTTCAAAATAAGTATCTGTAACGTCGATAACTGCAACATCTTTAATATCTTCAATTTGGTTAAATATTGCGTGCATATTTTTATCAATGTTGATAAATTCTCCTTCAGGAATTTCGGTAAGTGATTCATAAAGAAACTTTGTAGATGGTTTATCTATCTTCAAAACTTCCGGGATTTCTGTGTATTCCATCCATTCTTCAATCTTGTTTATGCTCCGTTTCTCAAGCAATTGTGAATAAAAGCTTTGTTATAATGATGCCTTTCTCTTGGTAATTATCCTCACATGTATTCAGAAGTGGCATATGTCTGGTGGGAGCATAGTAATTATCCTCACATTAAGTTTTTATAGTTCTAGTATTTATTACCCTCATGGTTAGTACTAAGAATGTTTCTAAGTCTGATGAGATTTTGTCTGTTGCTTCTACTCGTGGTTTCTTTTTTCCTACTGCTGGTATTTATGGTGGTCGTGCTGGTTTTTACACTTATGGTCATCTTGGTAAGTTATTGAAGAGTAATTGGGAGTTTTTGTGGAGGAAGCATTTTCTTTCTAAGGATAATTTTTGGGAGGTTCAGAGTAATAATATTCTTCCGGAACCAGTTTTTAAGGCTTCTGGTCATTTAGAGAATTTTTCTGAGTGTAGGGTTAAGTGTTCTAAGTGTAATTCTGAGTTTCGTATTGATGATATTGTTCTTGATGATTCTAAGTGTCTTAAGTGTAATAATAAGTTGGTTCTTTCTAAGGATGATGGTTTTAATATGATGTTTCCTTTGGTTGTTGGTTCTGGTGAGAAGGCTTATCTTTCTCCTGAGACTGCTCAGGGTGCTTATATTACTTTTAAGGATGAGTTTAAGGCTACTCGTGGTAAACTTCCCTTAGGTCTTGCTATTCTTGATAAGGCTTATCGTAATGAGCTTTCTCCTCGTAATCTTTTTTTTCGTCTTAGGGAGTTTTCTCAGGCAGAGTTACAAATCTTTTTTAATCCTGATCTTCCTGGTTTTCCTGATGATGTTGAGTGGAAGGGTATTAAGGATTACGGATTATTATTAGCTCAGGCTGATAATAATCATAAGGTTTCTAAAGTTTCTTGTTCTGATGCTTTTAAGAAGTTTAAGCTTCCTAAGTTTTATCTTTCTGGTCTTGTTAGAGTTCAGAAGTTCTTCCTTGATATTATCGGTGTTCCTTCTGATAAGTTCCGTTTGTTTGAGGTTCCTGAGGGTGACAGAGCTTTTTATAATAGGATTCATTATGATGTTGAGATTCTTCTTGATTCTCTTGGTGGTTTTAAGGAAGTTGCTGGTGTTCATTATCGTGGTGATCATGATCTTTCTCGTCATCAGAGTCTTTCTAAGGAGAAGTTGGAGGTCTTTCATGATGGTAAGCGTTTCATCCCTCATGTTCTTGAACTTTCTTTTGGTGTTGATAGGAATGTTTGGTTATTATTTGATATTTTTTATCATAAGGACTTGAAGAAGTCTGATACTTTATTATTTCGTTTTCCTAAACTTCTTGCTCCTTTTCAGGTTTCTGTTCTTCCTTTGGTTAATAAGGAAGGCTTGGATGTTAAGGCTTTAGAGATTCATAATTCTTTTAGGAATGCTGGTATTTCTTCTTTCTTTGATGATTCTGGTAGTATTGGTAAGCGTTATGCTCGTAATGATGAGGCTGGTACTCCTTTCTGTGTTACTGTTGATGGTCAGACTCTTGATGATGAGTCAGTTACTATTCGTGTTCGCGATACTTCCGAACAGTCGAGGGTTAAGATTGGTGAATTAATCATTACACTTCAAAGGTTGCTTTCTAGGTGAATAGTATTTTTAAATAAAGTTTTCTTGTTATTATCATGAAGTTTTTCTCTGGACTTCCCGCATTGGTTCTTTCTGGAGCTTTGACTCTTTGTTCTCTTGGTTGTTAGTTTCAATTTTTGAGAATGCCTAAAAGTTATAGTTAAAACAAAGAAATAGGAAATCATATTTTTCTCCCATCCAATAGGAGAGACGCGCTTAGTCCTTTCAGGACAGATAGCAGAAACTTCGTTTTTGAATTTATAGGGGATTTCCTTAGTCCTTCGGGCAAATAGTCTCGCTTTCAGCGAGTGATTATAATTCAAATAAGATTTTTGGATTTTAGAATGGATAAAATTTGGTTTTGTGCCTCTTTAACACCAACGTTTTGCGTATTTATTACAATACTAGCAAACTTTTTGGTTGGTTCGACATATTTTTTTTGCATTGGAATCAGTATCTTCTCAATATATTCTTGATTCTGTTTTTTAGTTCTTCTTCTTTTCATTCTCTCTTCAGTAGATAAATCCAAAAATATAGAAAGATTATATAATCCTCTTACTTTTTCGTTTGCAAGAGCCATATAACCCTCGATAAAGATTATTTTTTTTGCTTTTATTACATGGGGTATCCTTTTCCAATTTTCAGCATATGAAGGATTATATTTTTCATTCTTAGTCATTATTTTAACATCTTTTCCTTCTTTTAATTTTGTTAAATCAAAAAACAGTTTATCAAAATCAATTGCCTCTGGGCAATCCCAATTTTTCGTCCCCTGATGAACCGGGACTTGTTCTATGGATTTTTGATAGTCTGTAAAATATATAACTTCTATCAATTCTGGAAATTGTTCTTGTAGACCATATACTAATGTAGATTTCCCAGATCCAGTACTTCCTGCAACACAAATTAAATAGACCATATTAACTTAATTAAAATTAAAGATTTATAACATTTACTAAAGTTAATTAATTGCAAATGTAACTAATCAAGAGTAACATTTATAAAACTCTTTATAATACTATATTTATGGAAAAACGAGCATTTGAAGAGAGACTAGAACATTATTCAAGAGTGTATGAATCCGCTAAGTTTACAGATTGGAATAGATTCTATCTTTGTCTAAACGATTTGGAGGAAACTATATTAGCAACATTTTCAGATAATACTCCTTTAGTAAAATTGGTTGGGTCTTCCGCAACTAGAACTATGAGAAAGGGTGAAGAAGATTTAGATTTTGCAGTAGCTTTTCAAAGTCCCATGAGTAATGAAGAATTTTTAGAGAGAATAAGAGAAACAGATTTAAGAATAACCGATGTAAATCAAAATAAGAAATATGGTTATGTAAGAATAAGTGGGAATCATAATGAAATGGATTTTGTCTTAGTTCCTATGAGAAATCCAAACGGAAATATACAAACTTACGAACAAGATGCTTTTTACCATCCAGAATTTATTAATAAACATAAACAATCTACTCATGCTCGAAATGTAATTTTAATGAAAGAGTTTTTTGAACAAATAGGAGCGTATAAAGAAGTAAAAGGAATAGGTTGTGAGTTAATGACATTGCATTTTCGAGATTTTGATCTTATGTTGGATTCATTTGCTAGACGCGAAGCTTTGAGAATAAATTTTAGTCCAGATAACTTAATATATTCTCAAGCTCCTTTAGTCATTGATTATCCTCATTTAGGAAGACGCTCATTCACAGAAAAAGTGACTCAAGAGATTTACGGACACATACAAGAATCTGCAAGAAAAGTTTTAGGAGATTATAGGATACTTAAGGTAAAAGAAAAATGAAAAAATTAATTGAAGATGTACATAAATTTAGAACCCTAAATACATTAAAGAGCATTTATAGAAAAAATTCTGTTGGCAACCGTAAGGAGAGTTCAGCAGAACATTCTTGGAGTTGTCTATTATTAGCAGATTTTTTACTGAGTAGATTAAATTTAGATATAGATAAAACAAAAGTTTACGAATTATTAATCTACCATGATGTCTTAGAAATAGAATCCGGGGATATACCTCTCGAACCAGAAAAGAACAATGCTCCCAAGGATAATAAGGAAGAAGAGATTTTTCTTGAAAAATTTCAGAAACAATTACCCCAACCGATGGATAGTAAATTTTTAGATTTATATAGTGAATTTAAAAATCAAAAAACTATTGAAGCTAAATTTGCCAAATTAGTTGATTCAATAGATCCAATAATCCATGAGATGGATTATAAAGAAGATTGGGTTGGTTGGTCTAAGGAGTTTTTTATCAAAGAAAAATCAAAATATTTTAGTGAATTTCCAGATTTAATGCCTTTTTTTCACGAAATATTAGAATACCTCCTACAAAATAATTACTTTACAGAAAATAATGAATATGTAATTAAAAATGGAGAAGATAAAAATTTACCTAAAGAATTTGAGAAGGATTTTAATGAATTGTTCAAGAGTTTTACTGAGCCATTTATGAAAGAAGACAATGCCGATTCTTATATCTGTGGAAAAATAATGAAAAGGAATAATTTAAAAGCAGTTTATGTGATAAAAAATAAACATCAAGAGTTATATGGGGGTAAGTTGTGGGGTGATCCTGATGTGGAAATGATTTCAAATATGGATTATATGTATAGTTTACATTCATGGGATTGGGCAATAAACCCTACATATCCTTCTAAAAACTTTAGAGTAGAATATCTCAATCATATCCCTAGAAAGTATGGGAATACAATTATATTCACAGATAATAACAAGGAGAGAGAAGGATATTTTAAGAATGTTTTAAGAAAAGAAGGTTTTGAGATTATAGAGATAAAAAGACAATATGAGTTAAATAATATTGAATTTTTTATGTTTTATGATTATTATAGGGTTTTTCTTCCATTAAAAATGGCAAGGGAGTTAAATAGAATAAAAACAAATATAGAGAAAATTAAACCCTACAAAATATACTTTTTATTCCGTAGTGGTTTTTTACTTTCAGAGTTTTTTGATTATCCTGATATAAAGAAAGAGATAATAAATCCAAAGAATTTTAAGGGATTTCTTGAAGGAGAATTTATTGTAGATGATTGTATTGTTATGGCAAGAACTTTGGAGAAACTACATTTAAAAAAAAATTCTTCCTTTACTCTCTCAATCCTAGACTGTGCTATACCTAGGAAAATATACGAAAAAGAATATCCAAATGCATACATTGATGGACCAATTGATTTAATAAATATGTTTTCGTGTAGGATATTCGAGAAAAATCCTTTTCTTATAGGAATTGACTTGGCTGATGAGAAAGAAGTTTATTATAATAGTCTTGTAAGAAAAAATTTTATAGAAGAGATTAAACAATTGCAAAAACTTAAAAATATAAGAGAAATTGTTAATTCAATGGCAATAGACATATTTAATTACAGAGAAGGAGGATATAAAAACAAAAATTTTGAGAAGCTTATATTTACTAAAGATGAATAATAATTTAACTTATGAGGAATGCTTAGAGGAATTCAAAAAATCTCTAGAGGGTGGAAGCGAATTTGATATTTTAATAGAAGGAATTGTTAAAAATATATCCACAAACAGAATAAGATGGTTTGATGTTGGAATCGGAGATGGGCATTATCTAAAGAAAATAGTAACAGTTT
>Ga0210057_1006223_pt1 | contig 14918 bp, 17 predicted proteins | sample CryGeyCG2114_010_2_FD_183968 | JGI IMG/M metagenome (GOLD analysis project Ga0210057, IMG submission 183968) | Groundwater microbial communities from aquifer - Crystal Geyser CG10_big_fil_rev_8/21/14_0.10 (SPAdes) (version 2) | ecosystem: Environmental > Aquatic > Deep subsurface > Groundwater ... | reverse complement strand
TCACACACGTGAAGAAGAAAGTGGGGCTGCATGGAGGTCTGAGAATCCATCAGAAACAACCGATGATTGAGGAGTTCCTACGAGGCGAGTGATCTGTGTTTCAGCCTGCAAAAATGTCCACTTTACCTCCAAAAACAAAAAACCGCCAACCAAGTAAACGGGTGACGATTTTTTGTATTTAGTCACTGGAAGTGGAGAACAAGTTCTTCTCAACCGATGACAACACTAGTATAGCAAACTTTACACATTTTTCCAAGGGTTTTGATCTGCATTGACTATCTATTTTTATCTATAACATCAAAATTATCTAAAGAACAGGCAATAGAGTCCTTTTGATAATTTATTGACTAGTTAAGAAAAATTGTCATCCCATATTTTGAATATGGTATGTTTGAAGATTAAGATTAAGGTTAAGGCTAAGGTTAAGAAGTATTCTTTTAGTCTTAACCTTAACCTTAATCTTTCCTAAGAAGGGATACCGGGAACCGGGAACTGCAGACAGAACGCCTTTACTTCTTCGTGCAGTTTTTCGATGGCGGCATCATCAGTTCTCTTCTCTACAGCCTGTAGCATGAAGTTTGCGAGAGTGACCATGTCGTCTTCCTTCATTCCACGGGTAGTAATGGCGGGAGTACCGAAGCGAATGCCCGAAGGATCCATTGGTTTGCGTGGGTCGTCTGCGATCATATTTTTATTCAGCGTAACGCCTATGCGGTCGAACAGTGTTTCAGCTTCCTGTCCGGTTATGTTCCAGGAGGTGACACAGTCGAGGAGCATCATATGATTATCCGTTCCATTGGTAATTAAACGCGCACCATTTTCCATAAAGTGCTGCGCCATAGCTTTGGCATTCTTTATAATCTGATGGGCGTAGTCCTTAAATTCCGGTTTGAGTGCTTCACCAAAGGCAACGGCCTTGGCGGCAACCATCTGCATAATGGGTCCGCCCTGAAAACCGGGGAAGACAGATTTATCTATTTTGCGTCCAAGCTCCAGTTCGCGCGACAAAATCATACCACCCCGGGGTCCGCGCAGGGATTTGTGCGTGGTGGTCGTGATGATGTCGAATCCATCATCAAACGGATTGCGTAGAGCACCGCCTGCTATCATCCCTGCAATATGCGCCATATCAGCAACGGTGTAGGCGCCCACCTCTGTGGCAATGGCCTGCATCCTGGCGTAGTCGAGTTCCCGTGGATAGGCAGAGAAACCGGCAAGAATAATTTTTGGCTTTTCCTTTAGAGCCACTTCGCGCATTGCATCGTAATCTATTTCACCGGTTTCCACATTCTTCATTTTGTACCGGACGAAGTTAAAGATCTTGGTGATGTAGGTAACGGGATGGCCGTGCGTAAGGTGCCCTCCGTGACTTAGGTCCATCCCCATCACCGTGTCTCCCGGTTCCAGAAGAGCAAAATACAGCGCTACGTTGGCCGGTGCACCTGCATGGGGCTGGACGTTGGCGTGTTCACACCTAAAGAGCTTTGTAGCACGTTCTATGGCTATGGATTCCACGCAGTCGGTGTACTCCTGTCCGCCGTAGTAGCGTTTGCCGGGGTACCCTTCGGAGTATTTGTTGTTAAACACCGTTCCCATGGTTTCCATGACGGCAGGGGAGACGTAGTTTTCTGAGGGAATGAGTTCCACTCCTTCTTTCTGTCGTTTCATCTCTCCCATGAGAGCATTATAGACATTGGTATCAGCTTCTTGCAGAGCGGTATAGGTTGGCATGGCAGAGCGGGGAATGAGTGAAGAGCGCGAAAGCGTCCGTCTCGTTGAGGCGTTCTTCTGAGCAGTCGGTGTAGGCGAGACGTTCATGTTTGCCTTGGTAGAGTAGCACAGGGGGAGGCAATGCAAACAAGATGTTCCATTTTTTGTATGTGGTATGTGGAATGTTGTACATGGGTTTCGACATACCACATACGATATCCGGCATACTTTCACAGGATTTATAAAACAACAAATTCAACTCCGCGTGCCGTTACCACAGCGTCCATTTTCTCGTCGTGTGCTTCTACGGGTACCTTTTCCACCATTTGGCATTCCAGTGCTACCCCAAAAAAGAGTGTGTGAGGGTTGTGTTCTCTCTGGAGTCGTATCCATCTGTCATATCCTCCGTTGCCCCGGCCCATACGGTTGCCTTCGGCATCGAAGGCGCGACCCGGTACCAATACAATATTCATTTCCTCCGGAGGCGGTTCCTTGGCATTCTTAGGAGGCTCTAAAACGCCGAGAGCTCCCTTCTGCAGTACTTGTCCCGCTTCCCATTCACGAAACAGAAGTGTTCCCCCTTCAAAACAGGGAAGAAAGACCCTCTCGCCGCGCGACTGCAGTTGGTCTAAAAGAGGCAGAATATCCACTTCTGTTTTCATGGGGTGGTACGCACATACGCAAGATCCCTTCGGGATGTGCGGCAGTAACTCCCGACAGAGTGTGCGACTTTCGGCACTGTGCTCCTGTGCAGAGATGCGCGCAATGCGTTCCTCTACGGCACGGCGGAGATGGGCTTTCTCGTCTGATGTATGCATGGTGATATTTAGAAAATTTCTGCAGCGGCCTCCGCAAGGTTTACAGAGGATTCCTCCTCTCCCGTTGGTGGTTCTTCTTCTACTACGGAATCGAGTACGCAGCGCAGTCTGAGCTTCCGCTTAAAAATGCGTTCCATAATTTTTTCTATCGCCTGACTTGCTTCTGTTTTTGCCACAGTATCTCTGTGAAAACTGGAGGAGAATGTGACGGTCACATCCGTATCTTCCAGGGTCTCCAGACGTCCGTTCTTCAGTGACATTTTTACCGGAGCGGGCTTGGTTTCGTTTACCACAGAACTCCATACCTCCTGCAGACTCTCCAGGGAGAGTTCACGGGCCTCCACAATGGCGGAACTGGCATCGGGGAGCGTTTCCTCCAAAGGCTTTGCGGAGTTCGTGCTTTCCTCCTCTTCTGAAGTCATTTCTTCTTTGTTCTTCACTTTCTCCGTCTGCTTTTTTACATCTTTCTCTTTGGCTTCCACAGCAAACAGATCATCATTTTCTTCCTCTTTACCTCCCCTGGTGCAGAGTGAAAGCAGTGCTGATTCCAGTACCAGACCGGGGACCGGTGATACGCGCAGATCGCGTATGGCATCCAGGAGGACATCCAATACAGCTATGATTTCTTTGGTGGGCTTCTTCTTTCCTATAGCTTCGTGCATGCGTTCCCGCACGACAGAGAGAAGCTGACGAAGAAAATTTTCTATGGGAATGCCATGTTCTTCCAGTTTGCGTACCGACTCCAGCAATGCCTCGGTATCCTTCCTTTGGAGTGCTGTGAAAATATCGTCAATGTACTCATGTCCTGTGCCCCCAATGCGCTGCTGAACTTCTGTAAGCGTAATCTTTTCCAGTGACCGCATCTGGTCCAGCAAGGAAATGGCATCTCGTAGCCCTCCTTCCACGTGGTGTGCTATGGAGCGGAGTGCATCGCGGTCTATACTGATACTTTCCTGATCTGCTATGAACTGGAGTCTTTGAATGATGTCTTCTTCCCGTATGGCCCGGAAAGGAAAGCACTGGCAGCGTGACTGGATGGTAGAAGGCACCTTATTGAGCTCCGTGGTAGCCAGTATGAAGTGTGCGTAGGCAGGTGGTTCTTCCAGAGTTTTGAGGAGTGCGTTGAATGCTTCCTTTGTGAGCATGTGTACTTCATCAATGATGTATACCTTTGCACTCGCCACTACGGGGGAGAACTGAATCTTCTCCACAAGACTGCGAATATCGTCTATGCCCCGGTTACTTGCACCGTCAATTTCCAGCAGATCCACAATGGTGCCTTCCTCCACTCCCCGAATAATTTGTTTCTGTATCTTTTCATCGGAAATGCTCTGAATCATCATAATTTTAGCCAGTATGCGTGCAACGGATGTTTTCCCCGTGCCTCTGCTGCCGGCAAAAAGGTAGGCATGAGCCAGTTTGTCCTGGCTTGCTGCCTGTTCAAGTGTGGTCACAATGTGGTCTTGTCCCACAACATCGGCAAAGGTCTGCGGCCGGTATGTTCGGTAGAGTGCCATCTGGAGGAAATGTAGCATATCTCTATCCGGTATATTTAGCGAGAGAGTCCTGCAGAAATTGCGGCGTTCATTCCTTAGGAATTCCAGTGATTGTCTCCCTGCGGAAAGATTCCCTCCGGAGACTGTGAAATTGCGGTATTGTGCCGCCATTGGTCCATTTTTGAGAGACAGGCAAACTACAAGACCGCAATTCCATAAAGAATCGTTCATGGAGTAATTCCTTTTCCGTAGTTGTAAGGAAAGAACCCCGCAATGCTCTCAATAGTTTGCTTCCTCTTTTCTGACCTGTCATAATGGTGTCGATGAAGCGTCTCCTTTTTCTTGCCGCAAGCCTTCTGTGTGTTGGGTGCAGTTCTGCAACGACGGTTTCCAACCGTACACCAAAGGGTAACCCCAATGCAGCAGTGGTAGTGGAGGAGTACGCCGATATACAGTGTCCTGCCTGTCGTGCGGCACATGAGGGAATAACCAAACAACTCATTCAAACCTATGGTGACCGCATTCGGTTTGATTTTATGCATTTCCCACTTCGGTCCATACATCGCTATGCACTGGAAGCTGCAGAGGCAAGTGAATGTGCTGCGGATCAGGGGAAATTCTGGGAGTTTGTAGATACTGCGTACAAAAATCAGCGGGAACTTAATTCCGATGTGCTCCCGGAGTGGGCACGGCAGGTTGGAGTGAATGTTCCGCAGTTTGAGCAGTGCATAAAGTCCCATGCCAGGCGTAATACAGTGTTAGCTGACTACACGCGTGGTCGGGAACGAGACGTAGGCGGCACACCAACATTCTTTGTAAATGGAAAGCAGGTTCAAACAGGTTTTGATACTGTGAGTGCAGCAATAGATGCGGAGTTGGAGAGGCTGACACAGAGACTGTGATTGGTTACTGGTTACTGGTTACTGGTTACTGGTTATTGGTTATTAGTTGTTAGTCATGAAGGCTCGCAAAGAAATGTAAAGTTTAATAGACTTATTTTTCTATGAAGTCTTTTGAAGATTTAGATGCTTGGAAGTTTGGTATGGATCTTGTTGAAGAGGTGTATGCGCTTGTAAAACAGTTGCCAAAAAATGAGCAATTTGGATTGTCCCAACAGTTACGCAGGGCTGTAACGAGTGTGGTTGCAAATCTTGCTGAGGGATTTTCAAGATATACCTGTCTGGATAAGGCGAATAAGTTCATTATTGCCAGAGGTGAATGCAGTGAAGTCAAAGCTCTACTTTTGATAACTATACGTTTAAGGTTGCTTTGTAGAAGTGAAGCAGAAAAGGGATTACAACTTTGCGATCAAACAGGAAAATTGCTATCAGGTCTTACACACTATTTTCAGCAGCAATCTAAAATCTCTGTATCTTCCACAATACCAATAACCAATAACCAGTAACCAGTAACAAGCAACTAAAACTACTTCGTGAGTTGGGCGAATCCGTATAACCTTCCTATGTCGTTATCCCACAGTACGGCTGTCTGGTATTGCAACGCATCATCCACTGTCGGTACGGCATATGCCTGTGCTCCATAGGCGGAATCCAGCTTTCCAATATCCACGGCTGTTTCATCCGGAAATTCCACATCCCGGGGATCCGGCACCGTCGTGACGTAGAAGTGCAGATTTGGGCCGGGTGCCGTATCAAAGACGGTATCTGTATAGAGAGTGTTTCCTACATACAGAATTTCTCCTTTTACATCTTCGTTGATACTGATGAGGAGACCATGTATCCCTTTGTTCTGCTCTTTTCTTGCAACTCGTGCTTTTTCCAGCCATTCCTTTCGTGCATCCTCTATGAGTGCAGCTTTTTTTGTATCTTCCAGAAGGGGATCTTTACGAATGGCGTACTCTACCATGCGGTCTACCATTTCTTCGGCATACCGTTCTGCAAAGAGGGGATTTGCCATGCGCTCCTCCAGCGTTGCCTGTTTGCGCATACCCGTACCACAGGCTGTAAGAAGAAGTGCCGTACAACAGAGGAGTAGTGAGGATTTTTTCATAGGTGCACATTGTAAACATTCTTTCCTATGCGGCAAGCCGAAGGCCCCCGGAATGTGTTTGGGACCCCCTGCTGCTGTTGCCAAAAAGGGAGAAACCCACACCGGCGTCACGTAACTTTCGCATGCCGCTCTTCAGTCTGTGATGCACAGTGGAAACGAGGTATGCCTGTTTTTCGTAGGAGATATTTGTAAGTCTGAGAGTGGACCAGTAGTCCCGGGCGGCATTTTTACCCCGTAGTTCTTCTAAGTACCGGGCACGGGAACTGCCGTTTGCACTGTTCATATGGTAGAGCGTGGGTGCCCATGTTCTGTTATAGGGTCGCATGGCATCCGATTTGTTCTCGGCATCCACCGAGTCCAGATTGATATTCTCCAGACCGCGTTGCCTATGACCCTTCTCTACAATTTCTTCCGTTTCCCTGAATGATGCGTTGTAGAGCACTTCCTCCTTGTGGCCGTCTAAGTAGCCGTTCCGGTGGCACCACACAAGGTTATACATTTGCGAGGTGAGAGCAGAGAGCGTGTCGTACCCGCGCTGCATGGCTTCCATATACAGCACCTGTACGGAGCCCGGCACCTCCGAGAGCGTTTCACGCAGAGAAGCCAAGGTCTGCTGCACCGATTCTCCCGGTGCACGTTCTTCCTCATCAATTTTTCGGAACTGTTTCAGGTAGGTTTCCATGGAGCGGAGTTCCTGCCTGTCGTTTTCTTCCGCGATGGTCCAGGCTTCTGCCATCAATTCTTCCGCTCCCTCCCAGTCCTTTACCTGCAATTCATGGCGAATGCGGAGCTTGAGTTGGTCGATAGGTTTGTCACTTGGCCCCTTGAGACTGGTTTGCATTGCACGTTCTGCCTCTTCCACGTAACTCTCACGCTGCGGAAAATCAAGTTCCAGAAATTTCCCGGGTGAGAGCAGATCAAACCCCTGAGGAATGCCGTGTTTCTTCATCTGGTCTCCTGCAAGGTCAAAGCGGTACCGTACTTTTGTCCATGCTCCTATGTATTGTTCCAGTGTTCCAGTGAGAATCTTTTCAATTTCAGCAGGAGTGCGGTTTTTGTGAAAGAGACTCTCGAGCCACTTACCTATTTTCTGTTTGCTCATGGCACCCGAACTTGCAGTGGCTTCTAGCTTCGCCTGAGCCTTTTTAAAGAGTACTCCATTCTTTGCAGTTCCACTTTCAAATACGGCAAGTGCGGCTGAAGCGATAGCAATGGTATTCAGCCTATCGCTGTAATGACGGTCGTTGAAGTCTTTCTTTTCTATGTCTGCGAGCTCCGGAACCTGTTTGGAAGTTACGCCTAGTTTCTGCACCTTCTTCATAAGAGACTGTTTCTTTGTGTGCAATTCCTTCCAGTTTTTAAGATAAGATTTATTAAACTCCAGCAAAAATGCTTTTGTAGACTGCCAATCACTAGAGCGTGTATGGAGCCTTTCTCTCCAACGTTTTGCACTATCCTGCGAAATCCATTCCTGCTCTTCTGCCATTTGTACATCTGCGAGGAAATGCTGACTCATCTGTTTTGCTTCCTCCACAAAGTGCTTTGTCCACTCCGGCCAACTGTGCATCCATTTTGTTTTATCTGCCTCAGAAATTGCGCCACCTGCTTCCAAAGCGGCTTCTGACATGTTCGCCATGAATGTTTTATATTCTTCTTCAGTAATGTACTGATGCTCTACTCCTTGGGAAAGGAGTTCCAGACATTGCATTCGTATACTCTGGCGCTTTGCGCTAAGGTCCATTCCTTCCTCCTGTAGCTCTGCCTGTTCCATCATTGATGTTTCCACTGTAGACATGCCAGAGTATTCTACTGCAGTAGTCTTCTCCGAGTGTAAATTCACAGTTGTTTTTTTGAGATCTATGCTACTCTAGCACTCTGGTAATTTCTTTTCCTTTTACGCAGATGATTCTCTCCGACCGTGACATTAAAAAGGCCATAGAAGACGGTTATGTGCACATTACCTCGCCGTACGAGGCAGATCTATTCGCTCACATTCACGCCAGTAGTATGGATTTACGACTGGGCAATACCTTTAAGCTCTACGAGCACAGCAAGTTTTCTATTCTGGATCCCAAGAAACCCGAAACCTTTGCCAATAACATGCGTACGCTCACGGTAGAAGACGATGATCCCTTTATAGTGCAGCCCGGAGAGTTTGTGCTGGGTGTTACACAGGAGAAAATTAAAGTACCCGATGATCTGGTGGTACGTGTGGAAGGCCGGAGCAGCCTTGGTCGTCTTGGCATCATCATTCACTCCACTGCAGGGTTTGTGGATCCCGGTTTCGAAGGCACCATTACCCTGGAAATAAGTAACCTCAACCGTATGCCCATAGCGCTGTACCCGGGTATGCGTATTTGTCAGATTGCGTTTGAAAAAATGACCAGTGCCGCAGAGCAACCGTACTACAAAAAGCCCCACAGCAAGTACCAGGGGCAAATATTGCCGGAGGAAAGTCGGCTTTCGGTGGACCCGGAATTTGCGAAAAAATAAAAAACCGCAGCATCTTTTGATGCTGCGGCTGAAGATCCTTCCAAATCTCCATTGAGGTGCTTTAGTTTCCTTCATTGCTTTCCATCAGCTTCCGGTATTTTCCTTGCAGATCCATGGACTCGGATGCAGAGAGAAGTCCCAGCATTCCTATCAGAATTTGTACAGCAACTGTTGGTGTCTGTCCCCATTCGATTACCGTACTTATTCCAATTGCCCAAAAAAGGAGATACGGTGCGAAGACGCACGCTTCCCGAAACCACGTTACAAAGACTTGTTTCGAGGTTACTTCATTCATGGACACTAAGATGACAAGGAACAGAGCGATCTGTGGGCCATTTCCCAGAGGCGAGAGGCCTCCGAAAGTCACTGCAGGAAACAAGTTGAACCAGACAAGATACATACGACCTAACGCTGCGAATTGCGGATACGCAGCCGCAAAAGCTGCTGCGTTATCTGCTCCCAATGTTAAGGCGATGACGGCTCCAACCATCCCCTGATTTCCTATCTGAATATCGTGCAACCCACGGTGGGCGAGTGCGACAACAGAAAAGAATGCCAGAAAGATGGTTGCTGTTTCCAATGACCAGTGAATTGTACGATGCTGTTCTTCATGTCCAAAGAACACGAATCCACAGATTCCTACAACTACACAGGTAGTACCAAGGACCCACGTAACCATATAGCCCTGCAGAAAGGTTATGCTGAGCCCCACTGTTGCTGCTATAGCGGTACCAAACAGTGCTTTTCCAACATGTACACTCCTGAGTAGGTCTATGAGGTCGGTAAAACCACCGAACTCCACACCTAATCTTTTCAGGACGCAGGCATAGAGGGCCATGGTAAACGACATGTAGAGCCAAAACTGAGTTACCGGGAAGAAGAAACCCAGTGGACTTCCTGATTCTGAGACTTTTACAGCCCAGTACGCTTGAGGCGGATCGGCCGCCAGCGTCCCGAGTGCCATAAAGTTCATACTGAATGCACAAACAGTAATCAGGATCATTAACCATCTATCCGGGTACAACCTTTTGAGTGTTGGCATGAGTGAGAGTCCCACCGGCACCAGTGCCCATGTGGTTCCGAAATTCCCTGCAATAGGGCAGATAAACCATAGAAACCATCCAAGTTTTGTTTCTTTTGACGGATTGACTGCAAAAAGACCAAGTGCTGCAATGAGTACAGTACTCACGGGTATGGGAATGAACTGTACATAATCTACCATGAAAACTTCATGCAGAACTTCGTGGCCTATGTGTCCACCAAACAGGTGAAGTCCGCAGTAGGTCAGTCCCAAGGTTCCCAGAAAAACCGCAATTTTGGCCCGAAGATCGGAAACGAATAGCGAAGTTACAATAATGACTCCGAGAGCCACCGCTGCGAAAGAGATAAATGTCATGAATCTTTCCCCCTATAGGATTGTAAAAAATATCTTCGTTTGCACCTCTAACACAGAGGATCTGGTGATGGACAAAAACTGTCAGCCATCAGATCCTCTGCTGTATTTGGAGATATGTTGTGAAGGACCAAGCATCTTCATTCCGACTGGAATGAAGGGCGTCTTATACGGGAAGTACCTGAGAAAATCAAGGGTCTAAGAGCTTATATTTGGCTTATTTAAGCCGATTACAAGAGAGTTCTGCAAAGAATTATTGCTGCACTTCTGTAGCCGTTCTACACTTCTGGGCGAAAATCACTCGGACGATTAGCTCAGCTGGTTAGAGCGTACGGTTCACATCCGTAAGGTCACTGGTTCGAATCCAGTATCGTCCACCATTCGACTCGACCCTGCGGGGTCTCGCTCATGGCAAGCCACGGAAAGCCATTTTCTTCGGTTCGAGTAGAAGGGCATTCTCCGTTCTGTTCACCATTCTTTGCGTCTAATGCATATCAATTTTGTTGACCTCTAAAAAGGGAGGTGCCATCATTTCTTCAGTAGAGTATTTGACAAAATATAATAAATTTGTTATAAATATTCAACTATACCCCCCTTATTTATGCGTCTTTCCCTACAACAGGATCAAACCCAAGCGATGAGCCAAAAAAATGAGTTGGTGCATGAACAAAATATGGCAATAGGAACTAGTCGTGAGGCAGAAAATGACCGTAATTCTGCTCAGATGCTTCAGTTAGTTGCCAATTTGCCTTTGGATCAACAGAAAGATGTGCTTGCTCGCATGTCTGACTCTGCATGTGTAGCTAAAGTGCAAATGCTAGCTTTGTTGAGCGGTAGTGCAGGTCGAGCCTAAATCCATCATCGGTAATAAGATATACTCCCCGTATGCCCATCTCCCCAAGCCGCATCCTTTATGAGGACCCACATCTTCTCGCCGTAGATAAACGCAGCGGAGAGTTGGTGGTAAAAGGGAGTGGCACGGTCGAAAAACTGCCGCTGCTGGATTTTTTAAAAAAGGACTATCCCGGCTTGCGGGCGTTGCATCGTCTGGACTTTGAAACGTCGGGTGTTGTGCTCTTTGCCCGTACGAAGGAGGCGTACGAACAGGTACGTGCGTCGGATTTTGCCGGGTGGAAAAAAATCTACAGCACGCTGGTCATGGGACGTATGCCACGCCCAAAAGGCACCATTGCAACGCCGCTTCCCGCGCGGAACGGAAAGGGGACAGTGGAAGCCGTTTCGCACTATACCGTGCTGGAACGCTTTGCGAATTCCAGTTTTCTGGATGTGGAAATAGAAACAGGACGACATCACCAAATTCGCAAGCATCTTGCGGAGATTGGTCATCCTCTTGCTCTGGATGACAAGTACGGACATATGAAGTTTAACCGGTTGTTTACCAAAGAACTTGGGTTTCGCAAATTCTTTCTACATGCAAAGCGTGTGGAGTTGCCCCACCCCAAAACGGGTGAAGTCATTGCGGTAGAAGCGCCTCTGCCTAAGCCCTTTGCAGATCTACTGCGTGTGCTACGGTCTTTATAAAAGGAGCCCGGGGTGAGGTCTCCCTGTGTGCCAGGAGGTGTTTTGCAATGGAGACGGTGTCATGCATCATCCGTGAATGAACATCGGTCCATTGCGACACAGGCTGGAGGCTACGTTTCGGGCGGCAGTGCGTGTAGCCTCGTCCCTCACCCCGGGTTTGGTTCTGCAAAGCAGAATGAGGTCATTATCTTCGCTCATTCTTTTTTTTACAAGGAAGAAGGCTTGTTTTTAAATGAGACCGAGGTGGGGGTCTCCGGTTGTAGAACCTGGTTGACTCTACTAAGACCTCTGGGCTGCTGCTCACCGTGTGCCCTACCCTCATCGTGTGCAGCCCGTTCCACCTCGGTCGTCCTCTCCGCCTGTTAGGGTAGAAAGTAGTCATATACTGCGGTGATCGTTGCGGTTCCGCAATGGTTTTTCTGCAATTTTTCCTACACAAAAAGAACCGAGGCGGTTCTTTTGGGTGCATCATGTGTGATGCACGGAGTCATGTTCGCGGGATAGATAACAGTAACATGACTCTGTTGGGTGGGAGAAACGGAGGCACACACGTGGGACGAACGTGCGTTACCTCCTCCGCCTCGGTTTGCAGGTTCTCCAAGGGAGACCAGATACATCATCCACCTCATGAAAAAGGCTGGCAATGTTTTAGTTTCAAAAAACCAAGGCGGTTCTTCCTGTTTGCACCTTTCAAGGTGCTTTTGCTCCTTCAGGTACAATAGCGGAGAAGAAGAAGCGAGAATGAAACAAGAAGTAGGGAGTAAAGTGGGTCTGCGGAAAACAGATTCACTCCCTCCGCCTCGGTATGTGGCCCTCAGGAGTGAGAGCCGTATACAGAGCATGCTCCCGGTATGAGCAGTGTGCAATTTTATTTCCGGCATTCTCGCAGGTGCATTTTGCACCGTACTTCTGTACTCTTTGTGTATGCGCATCCTTACAGGAATTCAGCCGTCGGGCACGCCGCACATAGGCAACTATTTTGGTTACTTTAAACAGAACATAGACCTACTCGGCGAAGAAGAGAACCTGCTGATGATGGTGGATCTGCATGCACTGACGACTGTGCAAAGCCCCGATGACCTGCGCAAGTACCGGCAGGAACTCAGTAAGGACTTTTTAGCCTGTGGATTTGATCCTTCCAAGGGAACACTGTTCTTCCAGTCCTATGTGCCGGAACATACAGAGCTTATGTGGATTCTTTCGTGTGTGACTCCCATGGGTTTACTCGAGAGGGCGGTTTCGTATAAGGACAAGGTGAAACGCGGGTTGGAGGCAAACGTAGGTCTCTTTGCCTATCCCGTTCTTCAGGCAGCGGATATTCTCCTCTACGGTGCTGATACTGTTCCGGTCGGTAAAGATCAGATTCAGCACATCGAAATTGCGAGGGATATAGCACAGAAGTTCAATAATCGTTACGGAGATGGTCTCCTCACGATTCCGGAAGCACGGGTGGTACCTGAAGTAGCTGTGATTCCCGGTACGGACGGTCAGAAGATGAGCAAGAGTTACGGGAACGTCATTCCCATGTTCGCCGAGGAGAGTGTGATAAAAAAGGCCATTATGGGCATAGTGACCGACAGTAAAGGAGTCGATGAACCGAAAAATCCCAAAACCTGCATTGTCTACCAGTTGCATGCGTTGCTTCTGGATGATGCGGGCAAGAAGGAACTGGCGGAGACGTACAAGGCCGGCGGACTGGGGTACGGTGATGCCAAGAAGAATTTCTTTGAGGATTGTATGGACTACTTTGGTTCCATGCGCAAAAAGCGCGAAGCACTTAAGGATGCAGAAGTGATTGCCGTCATAGAGGAGGGATCTGCCTATGCCCGGGAAATCGCCCACAAGACCATGGAACGGGTCCGAAAAGCGGTAGGATTGCGATAAACTGCAGAATTTGGTACAATAGAGGGAAAATTCCAGTCCACCTATGAAACACAGACAGTCAGTACGCGCTATCATGGTTGCCCTTCTGGGTGTTATGACCGTACCTGTTGCTACACAGCGTCTGCTCCAGGGGCAAATTGTCCGAAGCGAAGGAGAGTATGCCATTTATCATTCGCAGGACATGACAAAGGATAACGTACAGGCGGAAGACATTCGTGAGAGCGTGAAGGCGTATCAGACCACTGTGCGCGCAAAAAATCGTGCATACGTTCGTGCCGTAGAGCGCTGCAGGGACCGTCTCCGCACCGGAGAAGATATTGTCTGTCCCGATATTAACGATCCCGATTCCTTTGGATTTGAAGATCCCGGTTTGACTGCCGTGCAGACCAGTGTGCCGGTCAAACAGGCAGTACGTTCCGCTGCACCAGCTGCTACGGTTTCAGTGGATAGGGAGCTTACCACTGCGGAGCGGGAACTCCTGCGCACCAATACACGTGCGAGGTATTGCAGTTCTGCCTTGGGGGCATACTTATATTCTCTCTGTATTTCCATCGTAGGAGACAAATTGCAGGAAGCTCCTGTGGGAATCACAAATGACAACGTGAAGCTGCACAGTGAACATGCTGTACCTCCCACATCACTGAAGCTGCGTTTGCAAATGCTGGATGAAGCTATTTCGGGTTCCAAGGGCAGGCGGAGCGGAGTGGCTGTTCCCATGCGGTTTCAGGGGGGACTCAACAGGTAAGACTTTCCTGTGTGTTTGAACATCCAACAAAATTGATCATTGATGTTGGATACCTGATAATGCAGTATCTCTTTAAAGAAGAGGTCTGCAGCTTTTCTCTGAGTGTATTTCTGCACATTCTATGTCAACATTGATTCTTGCATCGGCAAGCCCGCAGCGTAAAACCCTCCTGGAGGGACTTGGCTTGGCATTTACCGTTTGCCCCAGTGCGGCAGAGGAGTCCCTGTGTACGGAAACAGATCCTGTATGCCGGGCAACGGTACTTGCAAGAATGAAAGCAGAAGATGTGCGAGTCCGTCATCCGGATGCATGGGTTCTCGGCTGCGATACCTTGGTGGTTTCCTCTTCCGGTACACTCCTGGAAAAGCCTGTGGATGCCGAAGATGCCAGACGAATGCTTCGACTGCAGAGCGCATCCGCATCCACGGTACATTCCACTCTCTGTCTGCTGAGTCCGGAGGGGGAATCCTTTGAAGGTATTTCTTCATCCACTGTGCACTTTACAACGCTTGCAGATGAGCAGATAGAGTGGTGGATTTCTACGGGTGAGTGGAAGGATCGTTCGGGATCGTTTCAAATAGATGGCAAAGGCCAGCTCATGATAGAAAAACTGGAAGGAGACTGGTCGGGTGTTGTGGGGTTGCCTGTTTTTTTGCTAGGTGACCTCTTTTTTCAAGTTGGATTTTCTATTCAAGATTTCGGTAAAGTGGACATTTTTGCAGGCTGAAACACAGATCACTCGCCTCGTAGGAACTCCTCAATCATCGGTTGTTTCTGATGGATTCTCAGACCTCCATGCAGCCCCACTTTCTTCTTCACGTGTGTGA
>Ga0210057_1006222_pt1 | contig 14920 bp, 11 predicted proteins | sample CryGeyCG2114_010_2_FD_183968 | JGI IMG/M metagenome (GOLD analysis project Ga0210057, IMG submission 183968) | Groundwater microbial communities from aquifer - Crystal Geyser CG10_big_fil_rev_8/21/14_0.10 (SPAdes) (version 2) | ecosystem: Environmental > Aquatic > Deep subsurface > Groundwater ... | reverse complement strand
AAATAGTAAGGCAAAGGCTCTAGGAATAGACATGCCAAGCTGGGAAGATGCTCTAAAAAGATATTTGGAGACAATTCAATAATATGGCGCAACCTCTTGTTTCTATAATAATTTTAAATTGGAATGGTAAAAAATGGCTCGAGAAATGTCTTCCAACTATTAAAAAAATTACTTACAAGCCTCTTGAAGTTATCGTTGTCAATAATGGATCAACAGATGATAGTTATGAGTATGTAAAGAATAATTATCCGAGCATTCAAATTGTTGAGTTAAAAAAGAATGTAGGTTTTTCTGGAGGCAATAATATTGGAGTTGAAAATGCAAAAGGAAAGTATGTTTTGCTCCTTAATAATGACACTGAGGCAAGTCCGGCATTTCTTGGTCCTCTTGTTGAGCGCATGGAAGAAGACAAGACGATAGGTGGGGTCCAGCCGGAATTGAGAAGTATGGTTCATAAAGAATTAATTGATTCAATTGGTTCTTTTTTCACCTTCACAGGGTTCCTCTATCATTATGGGTATTTTCAAGAGCATAAGCACAAGAAGTATCAAAAAGAGCTTTCCATTTATTCGGTAAAAGGCGCTTGTTTTCTTATGTTAAGAAAAGACTATATTGAGCTCGGTGGACTTGATGAAGACTTTGTCTGCTATGTAGAAGAGTCAGATCTGTGTCATAGAATTTTACTAACAGGTAAGAAAATAATTTCAATGCCAAAAAGCTACATTTATCACTTTGGTGGAGGGGATATGTCTATTATGACAAGGAGTGAGCTTACTATTTTTAGATCATTCAGAAATAGAGTGTTGTCGTATCTGAAAAATTTAAGCGTCCCGTATTTGCTTATGATTTTGCCTGTGCATTTTCTTTTGTGTGAGGCGCTTATTGTTGCATCTTTGCTTCGAGGGAAATTCAGGCAGGCAATAGCTTCGCAGCTGGGTCTTATTGGATGGATTCCAATGTTGCCATCAATTCTTAAGAAGAGAAAACATATTCAAAGTAAGATTCGAAAAGTAAGCGATGCAGAAATTTTCAAAATAAGTCAGCACAACCCTAATATTTCCTATTATTTTCATTTCTTTTTCAATCCAGAAGGTAAATTTGAGGAGAAAGAAGCACCTAGTCTATTAAATCAGTAATCGCTTTTATTTCAGTATTTTGTAATTCTATTGAGTCCAGACACTTTTCCTTAATAATCTTATCAAATGTTTTGCTGTATATGAGCAGTTTTTTGGGTGGATTTTTTTTCAATTGTTCGAAGCTTTCGATGGGATTTTGAAAAGTTGGCAAATATTTATTATGCATATTTAGGTTATCGTCAACTAGTCTACAGCTTGAAATACCCGCTAAATAAAACATATTCATTGCTCTCAACGGGCAGTAAACTGCAAGATCTTCTTGTCTAGAATTTTTTACAAACTTAATTACTGCTTGATTAAACTTTTCCATCTCTGTTATAAACCCATCTTCCAATAAAGGATTAGATATTTTGGTAAGATTTGTACTTTGCTTAGTTAATTTTGCAAAGAATAAGCCCCCCGCGATACTTTTTTCCGTTTTGACTAAAAATAGATTGGCGCTTTTTGCAACGTTCGCAATATTATATTTGGTAAAATAATTAAAATGCTCGTGTAAAAAAAGAGATATGTCACCATTTTTCAAATCTTCTTCGCAATCAGGTATCGCGCATATTATTTCTCCTTCATCTGTTAGTAATTTTTGCTGCTCAATTAAAAAATTTACAGGATCATTTATATGTTCCATCACACCAAAATGAAGAATTAAATCGAATTTATCTTTTATTTTTTTTGAAGGAAAGAAGTCTCGAACCATTTTTAGGTTTTCATTTTCAATGCCCTCAACAGGAGCAGGTTCCAAACCAACGCACTGTATCCCCAAAGCAGAGAGTTTTTGAATAATTTGACCCTCACCGCAACCAATCTCAAGAATTTTTATATTCTTATTTAAATTAAAATTTTTCTTAATAAAATCAATTGCTGAGTCTACACGAGCATTACCAATAATTGCATCATTCATGCCTCCAGTTAGCATTGAGCCCTTCCAGTATGCGCTCTTAAGTATTTCTTTTAATTCTTTTGAAGGTATTTGTCTAAACATGCCCAACGTTTCATCGAGGCGAACTTCAAAAGGAAATGATTTGGGAAAACCCCCGTTATCATTTTTTTCGGTCGCTTCATAGTAGAAGGGTAATGTGTATTTCATTTAACAAATTTTAATTATACAACCTAAGTTTGCCTTTTGCATTAAAAATTATTATACCGTAAAATATTGAGAAATGTATAAAAAAAATGTTTGGTTTTTTAAAGCATTGCCTTTATTTTTATTTTTTGGTCTGATAACCTTTTTCTATAAAGATATTTTTAATTCATATTTTGAGGCAGATGAATGGTTTCATTTTACGTACTATTTACCCCTAACAAGAACTTCTAGTGGGTTTTTTGATGCGTTTATCTCGACAATTATTAATGCGGGTCCTTTATCAGCAGGGCAACATGTTATCCCTTTTGGATCTGTTATCTTCTTTTTAAATACAAAATTGTTTGGATTAAATTATGCTCCTTATGCTTTTATGTCAATTTTTTTTCACGTACTTAATAGTTTTTTAGTGTTCCTTTTTGTTAAAGAATTTTTTTATCCAAATAAAAACATAAAGATAGTTGCGATAGCGTTTCTTAGTGGAATTTTTTTCGCCTTATCTCAGGTTCCAATGCATGCTGTCCTCTGGGCTGCGTTTTATGGACAAAATGTATTTTCAGTAACACTATTTTTGATGTGTTTATTATTTTTTAAAAAAGCAATTAACAGTAAGAAAAAAAAATATTTATACTTATCATTACTGTTTTTGTTATTAGATCTTTTTCTTAAAGAAACTGCTGCTACGCTTTTTTTAATTCTTCCAATTATGGCAACGATTGAAAAAAAAGTTTTTTCATTAAAGTATTTACTGAAATTGTTTATGTTCGCATTGCTAGTATTTACATTTTTTAGGTTTGTTGTTCCAAATATGTACTTTGGAATTGAAAATATTGTAAATAGATGGACTGATAATTATATTGCTGTTGCAAAACAGAGTGCGGGAAATATGGATACCGGAACAATTGTTAGTACGGATTTATCAATTTATAAAAATGTTTACGGGGAATTGCTTTCCAGGACAATAAGATTTCCCTTAAAGATGACTTCGGAATTGTATTTTCCAAGAGAAATTATTTTCTCTTTTTTACAGACATTAACTCCAATTATTTATCCATTACCGGAGAATGTTACTGGAAACGAGGAAAAGACAAGAGTTCAAAATTATAACCTTTTTTCTAATGGGCCAGGCAATGATCTTATTATTTATATGTTAAGCATAGGTATTCTCTTGTTGCTTTGTTTTTCTGCAAATACGTATTTTAAAAATAAGCAATATGAAGATCTTCGCTTAATGGTGATTGGTTTGGCGATCGTTATGTGTGGTTCCTTACCATTGGTTTTGATTGTGCTATCTTTTCCCAGATGGGGATTTGATACATATTTTGACTCGAGGCATTACTATATGTCTACTGTTGGGGGAGCCATTTTATTCCCATTTTTATTATTAGCTGTAGAAAAATTCGTATCCAAAAATTTGATTAGGATGAGAATTGCAATCCCGAGCTATTTTATAATAACAATCTTATTTCTTTTTTGGTTTGGATATAATCTGCATGCATTTAATACGACTATCCATATGATAATAGAATCTAATAGTGTTCCAAGAAAACAAGTTGTGAATCAAATAAAAGAATATCTTCCTGTATTACCAAAGAGCGCAGTGTTTTATGTGGAAACGGATGGTCTAGGAGCGTACGGACCAGCGTTGCCTTTTCAAACCAATGTTGCGCAGGCGCTTACTGTAATTTACTACGATAAGAATCCTCTCCCTGATGAGTTTTTTGCCTCCACCATATTTGAAAAAACCGGAACAGGCTACAAATTTGTAAATGGAAGAGGATTTGGATTTTACAATACAAAAAAAGGACTTTCAGAAGCGCTTCTGGAAAATAAATTTTCCACAGACGATGTCTACGCTTTTTATTATCACACGAATGCAATAAAGCTTGATGATATTACAAAATCTACAAGAAGCGAAATGCAGCAGTACTTAGAGGATTCAAAAGAGAATGATAATTGGGTAGTGTTTCAAGATGCAACAACAAAAATATTATTTAGGCACCCTGCTAGCTCTCAAGTAGTAGAAGAGGTAAGCGAAGTAATTGACCCAAGACTCCTCAAAAAATTCACTATTATTGATCCTTCTTTTACGGTTCAGCTAAGTGTTGTTTCTATTGCTCCTACTTTCGATTTGAATGACATGCAGACAGTGGTTGGTGGCAGTACGGAAGCTAAGAAAATATACTATGACGCATATCATTTTACTGATGCGGTGATTATGAGGAGTAGTTTTGAGACTATCTATTTTGTTAAATTTCCAGACAAACTTATTAGGTTAACGGTGTCTACAAAAAATACGCTTCAAGAAAAGATATTTGAAAAAATTATTGGCTCAATTAGCGTAAGTGAATAATTATGCTTGAGTAATTTTGAGAATTTAGTGTACAATATTATGAAATAAATTTTTATATTTATGAAAAAAAATAAAAAAATTGTGGTTTCGGATAAGTCAAAAAAATTTGAAGAGAATTATTTTGAAGGATACTATAAAAAAATTGCAGGTAATAACGCGTTGCGAGATAGAGAATTGTCGAATTGGTTCAGGGGAATGTTTTCTTTTGTAAACAAGTATGTACCTATTAAGAATGCAAAAGGAAAAAGAATTATAGAATTTGGGTGCGCATACGGTTCTTCAGCAGTAGTACTTAAAGAGTTTGGGCTTGATGTATTGGGTACAGATGTTTCAAAGCTTGCAATTCAGAGAGCGAAAAAAAATCATCCGGATATTTCATTTTCTGTTCAAGATATGCAAAAACTTCCCAGTTCTAAGAGAAGATTTGATTTTGTTTTAGCATGTGATGTTATAGAGCATCTAGAAAATCCAGAACAAGCAATAAGGAACGTATATAAGTTGTTGAAGGTTGGGGGTGTAGCAATTATTTCTACGCCAAATGACTTTCCTTCTTCGTATGCTGACCCTACGCATATTAGCGTTAAAGCTCCTGAGGAGTGGAGGAGGATTTTTAAAAAGGCTGGTTTTGGTAGCGTGGTTATTAAGCCCTCCACGCGCTTCCTCCCATTCCTCTATAGGTTGCACTGGCGATTAGACTTTATTTTGCCAATTGCAGTTAACTCAACGATATTTTCCTCAACTGTTTTTATCTTCGCAAAAAAAACAAAATAGGTAAATTCCATAGCTTCCAGACATAAAATAGCTTTTCGTGCTTATGCTATAATATTGAAAGTTTCTATTATTTTTCATGATAAAAAGAATATTTGATTTTATCTTAATCTCTATTTTAGGTTTAATGCCTCTATTGTGGTTTCCCGGCAAAACAATGTTGTTTGGGCACGACGCAGGATATCCATTCGATCCGATTATTTATTTTCTTGACAGATTTTCTGTTTGGACGCAGAGACTCGGAATGGGTCATGATCAGAGCAGTTTTTTATTAGGCGCATTACCAATACATGGATTGCAAGCATTCTTAGCTTGGGTTGGATTTTCTCTTAAAACTGCACAGTTAATAGACTTCATCTTCTGGTTTTCGCTACCCGGTTTTTCAATGTACTTCTTTGTTTATAAATTGTGGCCAAGTAAAAAATATTTACCTCTAATAGCAGCCGTAATTTATATGATTAATTTTTATTTGCTTCAAGCATGGTTTGTCGCGGAACAAACAAAAATAACAACATACGTAGCGCTCCCAATAATCGCTTATTTCAGTCTTTTTTTCTTTTTGAAAAAAATTAGCTTTATGAAAAGTATTATTGGAACTGGATTGACACTCGGAATTTTAAATGGCGGAGGAAGCTTTCCTCTATATGGTGGTTTGATAATTTATTTCGGAATGATGGCTTTGTACATTAACTATATTAATCCAGGACTAAATACGCTTAAAAGAACCATGTCTTATTTTATAGGAGTTGGAATAATCTATGTCTTAGTTAGTGCTTATTGGCTATTTCCTTATATTTATTACATTTTAGGGTCATTTAGTAAGGATCTGGCCCAGGCGGGAGGAGTAGGGGGGGCATTGCAATGGTCAACATATCTTGCCAAAGGCTCAACATTTATTAATCTTTTTCGTGGTCAAGGAATTCCGGAATGGTATTTAAACCCATACCATGCATATGCTGCAAATTATCTCACAAATCCAGTCTTAATATTCTTAAGCTCTCTCTTTCCTATACTCGCTTATTGCTCGTTATTTTTTGTAAAACTAAAACAGGAAAAATTTTATATATATCTTTTTGTTCTGATAAGTTTGATTTCGTTAATTTTTGCAGCCGGACCCGGATCGCAACTAGGAATTATTTATGAGTATATGATTCTGCATGTTCCGGGTTTTGCGATATTTAGAAGCAATTTCTATAAATTCGGATATCTTATTTGGTTTACGTATGCGATTCTTATTGCATTTAGTCTAGATGCTATTTTTTCTAAAATAGAAGATTTTTTCAATAGAAAACAAATAAAGATTAAGCTCTTTTCTTTTGTATTACCAGTCATATTTATTGCTGGATATGTTTTGTATCATTATCCCTTTCTGAACGGATCTTTTATGGATTATTCTAGTGAGCCGGGGAAGGAATTAACCACAAGAGTGACTGTTCCACAATATGTTCTTGATTTTGGAAAATGGTCAGATCAACAAAGTTCAACTAAAAGATTTCTTGTTGTCCCCGAAGTAAATGATGTAGGCTATGTCGCTTATCAATGGGGATTTTGGAGTTTGGCCCCTATTAATAGTCTATTAACGAAAACTTCTTTTATTCAAAACTCGTTCTTAGTTTCAGAGACTGATAGAGTAATTATGAAGCAAATGTATAATGCACTCTTGAGCGGGAATATACAAAGTTTTATTGATTTTACAGAAGTTTATGCTATTGATGGAATAGTTGTTCATGAAGATTTTGACTGGAAAAATTTGAGTTGGGGAACGACCGATCCCGCTAGATACGAAAAAGTACTCGATAATAATCCAAACTTTAAATTAACAAAGACTTTTGGAAAATGGAAAGTATATGACATAGTTGGGAGAGCAAAGTCTCTTAGGATTACAGCATCTCCAAAACTTAATTTTCTTCAAGGGGATTTGAAGAATGTAGTTTCTTTCCCAAAATTTGATTCTAATAGCCCTTTGTTTATGGCTGATTTAGAGCTTTCTAAATCATCATATTTTGCAAATGAAGCAACCGACTTATTCATTGCACCAGGATGCATTAAATGTGATTTTAAAAAAGAAGATCTAGGGTTTGAATATTACAACCCTAAAGTTCTTCCTGGATCAGTTTTATATCCTCTGATAATTTATAGAGAGAAGCAAATTAAGAAAAAATCAACTGATTTTGAATCATTGTTAAACTTTTATATGACCACTTCCGATCGAAGGCTTGTAGAAAGTAAATGGATGATAGATTCAAAGCAGAAGCTTGATTTTTTACAAAAAGCTATTAGCGCACATTATAATTCTTTACTTGAATTGAAGGACTTTGTAGGTTCGAATTGGGGAGTTTCGACTAATGATGAAAATAGACTTTCTAGAATGGTAAATGGTCATCTTCTTCAGCAGGTAAATTTTATAGATGCGATATTTGAAAACCCTCTTCTAGATACCGTATATAGAGATGTTCTTATTCTTTCTTATGATGAAATTCTTAAAATTAGGGAAATTATTGAAAAGAAGATGTGGGTAACCAATAACGAAAATGACATCCGATACATACTGGACTTACCCAAAGCAGGGTCTTTTGATGTTTATGTAAGAAGAGAAAGTCTTTCACAACCAGCTGCTGATTTTTCTGATTCAGTTATCTCATTTGCAAACAGTGATCAAGAGTTGAGGCCAATATCAGAAAACGCAGGATGGCTATATTTTGGCAAGTTAAACACTCAAGAAACAGAACTTAAATTAGCATTTAAAGACGCTACGTTAAAAAACCTCGTAGAAAATGTAACTCCCGAATTTCCAAGCGGTTCGCAGGGAATTACTAATGAAAAAAACGTTTTTTCTATGAACGCAGCCAGTATAAATAATTGCTTCACATTTACAATAAAAAATTTGGAAATTGACACAAAGTATCTAGTGTCATTTGGCTACAGAGACGCTACGGATAACAGGGATTTAGGATTTTTTATAAGTGGTGAAAATACAATGCCGCCCAAATTACGTATAAGACAGTCGTTGCTTCTTAAAAGTAGGGAGTGGGCAAATTATAATGAAGTTGTAACGCCACTAGAAAGTAGCATGAAGCTTAATTTTTGCAATAATTTTATATCCATTAGTCAAAAAGAAAGAGTTGGGCAGCGGGAAGATCTACAGTTGCTAAGCCCTGGCCAACCCGTGCTAGATGTGCAAGATATTTCAGTCTATAAAATGTCAAACCCAGCCCTCGTTTTATATCAAAGCACAACGAACAGTGAAAAAAAGAACTATGTATTGGACTTTGAAAAGATAAGTCCGGAAGAGTACTCATTAAATGTAGCAGCTTCAAATAGTCCTGTTACATTAGTTATGCGTGAGACTTATGGTAAATATTGGCAGCTTTGTGATGAAAATAAAAAATGTCTTTCATTTGACGACAAAAATCATTTTATAGCCAATGGGTTTGCGAATGGATGGTATTTTAAAAAAGGCATAGAAGGTAAACTAACTTTGTATTATAATCCGCAAAAAATGTATATTATTGGTGTGTATGTAAGCATCACTAGTTTTATTTTTATTCTAGGGGGAATATGTTGGAAAAAATTTATAAAAAAATAACAAAAATAAGCTTGGGTTTTTCGAGATTCTTTAAAGAACATTTGGCTCAAATAGTCTTTCTAGTTTTTGCTTTCCAAATATTGTCTTTCATAGGAGCATTACCATACTTTAACCTGATCGCTAAATATCAATTTTATATCGCAAGCTTGCTTTGGATACTAGCAAACTTTCTTTTCAGGCAGTATATTAATACGAAAATAATTTTGAAGCTAGCTCTATTAGTTTTTATTCTTGATGTTCCGATTATCATATTGGATTTTGAGTCACTTAGCTCAGTCTCGGGCTTCGTCGCGTTTGTTTTATTATTTACTTATGTGTGTAGAAAGATTTTTGTAGAAAGAAATGAATTAAAAAATATAGGGTAGATGTAGCTGAAAAAAATGATTGATATACTGCGTGGCGATTTTAGGTTTTTTTGGCCGGAGAGTATTAATTCTTTTTTCCATCCTCCGCTTGTTTGGGACGCAAGCCTTAATAGTGGAATTGGAATTAATGATGCAAATACGCTTTGGATAACATCCTATCTCAATTTTACCTCACTTTTTTCTCACTTGGGAATGTCGTGGTTTTGGGTTTCGTTAATTTTTTGGTTTTTGCCCCCGCTTTTTATAGCTTTTTTTGGCGCATATTTTCTTTTTAAAATAAATATTGCTAACAACAAACTTTATGCGATTATTGCCGGTTTAATTTTTTCAACCAATACTTATTTTTTGACAATTCTTGGAGGAGGACAGGCAGGAGTTGCTTTCGCATATTCATTCATACCGATTGTATTCTTAGTATTCTTAAATGTTTTGAAAAAAGAAAACTTAAAGAGTTCTTTGGTCGCAGGTCTCGTATTCTCAATTCAAGTTCTTTTTGATCCAAGGTTTGCTTTTTTGACTGCAGGCTTTTTTGCTCTTTTCTATCTTTTGAGCTCGAACTTTTCAAAAAGACACATTAAATATCTTCTTATTATTCCAGGAGTCGTAGTTATTCTTTTGCATTCCTTTTGGATACTGCCTTTGATCTTGTTTAGATCCCAAGTTTTGCCGCAAGGATACGATTCTCTAGCTAGTGTTAAATTTTTAAGCTTTGCTACTATTGAAAATACTATTTCTCTTCTTCATCCTAATTGGCCGGAGAATATTTTTGGAAAAATTTATTTTATGAAGGTGGAGTTTCTATTTTTGCCTATTCTTGCTTTTGCTTCTCTTCTTTTATTAGTCAAGTCGAAATTGCAAGACAAAAAATATATATTAACTTTTGCGCTCCTTGCATTACTTGCTGCCTTTTTAGCAAAAGGAACAAATGAGCCTTTTGGAGAGCTTTATATTTGGATTTTCAAATTTGTTCTTGGAGGCAATCTTTTTCGTGATTCAACAAAATTTTATTCTATCGTAGCCTTGTCGTATTCAATTTTAATTCCATTTACTCTTTTTAAGCTTTCTGAAAAATTTGTTAAAAAGAGAAATTTGATTCTGGTAGTATTTATACTTTTTTGGGTTTTTAGTTTAAGGCTTTTATTCACTCCGTCCGTTAGCACATTTAGATCAAATGAAATCCCAGAAAGCTATAATCAGTTGAGGAATTTCATAGTTTCTCAAAATTCATACTTCAGGACTCTTTGGGTCCCACAGTGGCAGAGATATGGATACTTTTCAGACACCAATCCGGCTATTGGAAGAGGGGAGATCTTAAAAATTGCAAGCGCGTCTTCTATGTTTTTAGAGTTTGAAAAACCTGAATTCAAGACAATGCTTGAGGACTTTAGTGTTAAATACATAATCGTTCCTGATGATTCTGAAGGCGAAATTTTTGTCAAAGATAGAAAATATGATAGAGGTGAATACGAAAAAACCATTTTGATGCTTGATAAAATTCCTTGGCTAAAACCGGTAGGTGGGTTTGGGAAGATTGCTGTTTTTGAAACATCAAACCACAAAGATCATTTCTTTTTCGTATCAAACGGAAAAATCTTAACAACTAAAATGGCTAGTTCAGTTGAGTACAGAATTACAGTTAAGAATCAAAAGAATAACAATCTGCTCGTTTTTTCTGAAAATTTTGATGCTCATTGGTATATAAAAGTGGGCTCTAAAAAAATATATTCACAAAAGTTCAGCTCAAACCTTAATAGCTTTAGACTGCCCGAAAGGGGAGAATATGAGGTTTTAGTTTATTATGAGCCACAAAAGTGGGTGTATTGTGGAATGTTTGTGGGCGCTGTGACTCTATTTGTGATTGTATTTATTGTTAGAAAAAAAAGATGAAACCACAAGATATAATTTTTTTAGTTATTTTGTTAGTGCTTCTATTCAAGAGAAGACCTGAATGGTTAATCTGGGCTGGATTAGTCTCGCTTATAATTTCTATGCCTCTTTTTTACTTTTGGATATTTTTTACTGCTCAAAGATTGGTCGAATATGCAGCTGCGTTCTTTCTGATTGCAATACTTCTCCTTCTCTTTAAAAATAGCCGCAAATAGACTAGAATAATAAATACTCAAAGAAATATGAAAATTGGAATTGATATTAGTCAAACTGGGTTTGAAAATACGGGAGTAGGGAATTATCTTTCAAGTCTTGTCACTTCGCTTTTGAATAGTGATAAGCAAAATGAATACGTGCTCTTTTTTTCTTCTATGCGTCGCTTGCCAGCCTTGCGAATTATGGAAGTAGTTAGAAATCATCCCAATGTTAAGTTAAAAATTTTTAAAGTTCCGCCCACGGTTCTTAATTTCATGTGGAACACTCTTCATATTTTGCCAATTGAGAATTTTATTGGAAAAATTGATATGTTTATAACATCCGATTGGACCGAGCCACCGACAAAGTATGCGCGTAAAGCAACGATAATTTATGATTTGGTGGTGTACAAATATCCAGAGGAAACACATGCTAAAATAGTTAGCACTCATAAGAAAAAGTTAGGATGGGTGGTAAAAGAGAGTGATTTGATTTTTACAATTTCGCAATCAACAAAAAAAGATGTAGAGGAGATACTGGGAATCAGTGAAAATAAAATAAAAGTAATTTATCCAGGAGCTTGAATTAGTATATAGAAGAGAGTATTCAGTATTGAGTATGGATAAGATCTCAGACTTTACAGACTTAATAGTTTGGAAAAAAGGGCATCAACTCGTTTTAGATATTTATAAAACTACCGAACTTTTTTCTTCAAAAGAAAGATTTGGCTTGGTAAGTCAAATGCAAAGGGCAGCGGTTTCTATTACAAGCAATATTGCAGAAGGATTTGCAAGAAGAAGCAAAAAGGAGAAGGTGCAATTTTATTTTACTTCTTTAGCATCTTTAGCAGAATTAAGAAGCCAACTTATTATTTGCAAAGACATAAAATATATAAACGAAAAAAGTTTTAATATCTTTGAAGAGCAGGCTGTCGAGATAAGAAAATTACTTAATGGTCTAATTAAAAGTTCAAATAATTACTGAATAAATTAGTAAATACTGTATACTTTATACTGTATTTCTGAATACTAAATTATGATTACAATAGGTATTGATGGAAATGAGGCAAATGTAGAAAAAAAGGTGGGCATAGGTGAATTTGCCTATCAGCTAATCTTTGAGTTTTCCAAACTTTCATTAAGAAACAAAAATTTAAAATTCGTAGTTTATTTGAAGAATAAACCGTTGCCTGATATGCCCTCGCAAACCGCTAGCTGGAAGTATAAAATTATAGGACCAAAGCCTCTATGGACTCAAATTGGTTTACCTCTCAGACTTCTTATAGAGCGAGAAAAGCCTAATGTTTTTTTCACACCAACTCACTATGCTCCTAGGTTTAGCTTTATTCCTCAAATAATCTCAATAATGGATTTGTCATACATTTTTTTTCCAGAAACTTTTAAGAAGCGTGATCTAGCTCAGCTTAAAAATTGGACGAATTATTCGGTTAAGCGTTCAAAAAGAATATTTACGATTAGCAAAAGCAGTAAAAATGATATACTTAAAGAGTACAAAATTGATGACTCACGGGTAAAAGTAATATACCCTGGTATTAAACAAGATGTGCTTGATGTAAATTTATTTTCTATGGACAAATTATCCGACAAATACAATATCAACAGCGATTTTGTTCTTTTTGTTGGAACATTGCAGCCCAGAAAAAATATAGTTCGCCTTATCCAGGCTTTTAAGAAGTTAAATAAGCCTAGCCTCAAGCTTGTTATTGTAGGTAAAAAGGGATGGCTTTATGATGATATTCTTAATGCTCCGCTTGATTTGGGCATAGAAGATAAAGTTATTTTTCTTGATTATGTAAAAGACCGCGATTTACCCGCTCTTTATAAAAATGCCAAATGTTTTGTTTTGCCAAGCCTTTATGAAGGGTTTGGGCTTCCTGTTTTAGAAGCAATGAAACACGGTTGTCCCGTAGTTGTTAGCGACATCTCAAGTCTTCCAGAGGCTGGAGGAGATGCAGCTCTCTATTTTGATCCTAAAGACATTTCTGATATTGCCCAAAAAATCGACAAGGTTTTAACTGACAAAGAAAAAAGGTCGGATATGATAAAAAAGGGATATGCTCAAGTTAAGAAATTTTCTTGGGAGAAAACAGCTCGTGAAGCATTAAAATACATAGAAGAGGAAGCGGAGTGAGTATAAATCAGTATAAAGTAGAAAGAATAGGGTATAGAGTATATGGCTGAATACTGAATACTGGACACTAATTTATTATGATGAAAAAAATTATTAATCGAATTGACACGCTTATTTTAGAATCTGAAAATATGATTTTGAGATATGTTGGATATGTCCCAGTGCACAGCGTGAGACGGTTTTTTTATAGGTTAGGAGGCATGAGTATTGGGCGTGGGTCAAGCATTCATATGGGAGCAGTTTTTTACGATGCGTCAAACATCACGATTGGACAAGACAGTATTGTTGGTGAGAATAGTGTCTTAGATGGTCGGGGCAAGCTCACGATAGGAAATCATGTTGATATAGCAAGTGAAGTTATGATTTATAACGGACAACATGATATTGAGAGTCTTGATTTTAAGGCAGAGTTTGCAAAGGTCGAAATCGGAGACTATGTTTTTATTGGTCCCAGAGCAATTATCTTGCCCGGAGTAATCATAAGGAAAGGTGCGGTTGTTGCAGCAGGAGCTGTAGTTACAAAAAGTGTTGAAGAAATGAAGGTTGTTGGTGGTGTCCCCGCAAAAGAAATCGGAGAGAGAAAACTTACAGACTACAAATATAAATTGGGACGTGCTGCTTGGTTTCGCTAGAGTAATATGCCTGAAATTTCCATTCTCATTTTGACCTATAATTCCGAATTTTATATTGAAAAACTTCTTAAGAGCATCATATCCAAGTATCATAATGAGCTCGATTCGGGAAAGATCGAAATAATCGTGTCTGATAACAATTCTTCTGACAGTACTCAAAAAATTACCGAACAGCAAAAGAATAAAGGAATTAGGTTTGTTCAAAATGGAGGAAACCTTGGATTTGCAAAAGGAATAAATAGTGCAAGCAAAAATGCACGGGGAGAGACGTTGTTGTTTATAAACCCTGACGCTACATTTATTTCTGGTGATTTTTTTTCAATAAGTGAAAATTTAGTAGGTGAAATCGTAGTTGTTGGTGGAAAAATTATTCAGCAAAATGGGCAAAGAGAGTTGTCTTGTGGAAAATTTTATACACTTTTTAATGTTTGTTTGTTAGCTTTAGGTTTGGAGGAAAAAATAGGTGTGAGATTTTCACCGGAAAAAAATAGAAATGTTGATTGGGTAAGTGGAGGATTTATGATGGTCAAGCGTTCATTTTGGGAAAAAATGGGAGGATTTGATGAAAATTTATTTATGTATGTTGAAGATATGGAGTTTTGCTTTAGAGTTAAAAAAGAAGGATTTAAAATCTTTTTTTCAAATGATGCAACGATTAAGCATATAGGACAAGCGAGTTCCAATAAGTCTTTTGCGGTTGTTAATATTTATAAAGGACTTTTTCATTTTCACAAAAAGCATATGGGCACATGGTCTTATTATTGTGTAA
>Ga0210057_1006220_pt1 | contig 14922 bp, 12 predicted proteins | sample CryGeyCG2114_010_2_FD_183968 | JGI IMG/M metagenome (GOLD analysis project Ga0210057, IMG submission 183968) | Groundwater microbial communities from aquifer - Crystal Geyser CG10_big_fil_rev_8/21/14_0.10 (SPAdes) (version 2) | ecosystem: Environmental > Aquatic > Deep subsurface > Groundwater ... | reverse complement strand
TAAAGTCAATGCCCAGCAAGCCCGCAGAGTGCTTGACCGGCTGGTCGGCTACCTTCTTTCGCCGTTTCTCTGGAAAAAAGTCATCCGCGGCTTATCAGCCGGCCGGGTTCAATCTGTCGCTCTCCGTTTGATAGTGGAACGCGAACAAGAAATCCGGGTTTTTAAACCCGAAGTTTATTACACTATTTCGGCCATTTTTGAGAAACCCGAAGCCGACCAAAAATTTGAAGCATTGCTTTCCAAAATAAACGGCGCGGCCCTGCCAAAACCCGGCATAAAAACCAAGCAAGAGGCGGAAGAGATTGAAAAAGATTTAAAAAAATCAGAATTCAAAGTTCTAACCGTAGAAACAAAAGAAATCAAGAAAAATCCCTTGCCGCCGTTTATCACGAGCACTCTCCAGCAGGAAGCCAACAAAAGATTAAGATTCAGCGCCAAACAAACAATGCGGCTGGCCCAGAATTTGTATGAAAACGGTTTTATCACTTATATGCGCACTGACTCCGTGAATCTTTCCCGTGAATCATTAACGGCCGTTCATAAATGGATTGCCAAAGAATTGGGTAAAAATTATTCCTTAGCCGCGCCAAGATTTTTCAAAACAAAGTCCCGACTGGCCCAGGAAGCTCACGAAGCCATCCGGCCGACCCGCCCAGATTTTGTTCCACAAAACCTAGGCGGGCAAGCCGTTTTTGAAGACGGGAATCAGGAAAGATTATACGAACTTATCTGGCGTCGGTTTGTCGCGTCGCAACTGCCCCAGGCGATTTTTGGTTCAACAAAAATAGAAATTGCCGCTGAAACCAAAAAAAATAACTATCTTTTAACTGCTAACGGCAGCATTCTTCGTTTTGACGGATTTTTGAAAGTCTGGCCACAACAATTTGTGGAAAAAGAATTGCCCAAACTTCAGGAAAACGAGGGTCTCAACCTTCTTGAGGTAAAAAACACCGAGCATTTTACAGAACCGCCGCCGCGCTACAATGAAGCGAGCTTAATCAAAACCCTTGAAGAATACGGCATTGGTCGGCCTTCAACTTATGCGCCGATTATTTCCGTTATCCAGGAACGTAATTATGTCCAGAAAAACGAGGACCGCCGATTTGCGCCCACTGAAATCGGAGAAATCGTAAACAAGGTTTTAACCGAGCATTTCCCGGAAATCGTTGACATTCAGTTCACGACTCATATGGAAGAGGATTTGGATGAAATTGCCGACGGCAAAATAAAATGGCAGGAAGTGGTGCGCGAATTTTATGAGCCATTTTCAAAACACTTGGAACAAAAATACGAAGAAGTTTTAAAATCCGATTTAATCAAGGACGAAAAAACCGCTGAGGTGTGCGAAAAATGCGGCAAGCCCATGGTTATTAAAATCGGCCGCTTCGGCAGATTTTTGGCTTGCAGCGGTTTTCCGGATTGTAAAAACACCAAATCCTTAAATAACGGCTTTAATGGCCAAAAACAAAATTTCGGGCCTTGCCCCAAATGCGGCCTTGGCCAGATTGTCCGGAAAAAAACAAAAAAATGGAGATTTTTCTACGGCTGCAACCGTTATCCCGAATGTGATTTCGCTTCGTGGAAAAAACCGGAGAACAAATCTGAAGAAAACCAGAGTTAAATCCGTTACCAACTTCTAAATCCTAAATTCTAGATTCTAGATAAGCGACTCAGCGCCTTCTTTTTGCGGAGCGGCTCCTTCTTCCTTGGCTTCGCCGGGCCTTTTGCCTTCAATAATGGCTTTTTCCTGGGCGCTCCGGAAAATGGTGGTTTCTTCTTCGGCAATGAGTTTTTTGGCGGCTTCGGCAGAAATTGTGAATTTGAGGCGCGAAGCCTCAATGATTTCTTTTTTGAACGAACGATGAGTGGGCGGCAAAACTTTTAAGGTCTCGGCGGAAAAGGGGTCATAAGTTTCACCGTCAACGGTTTCTTTGATGTAAAATTCCTGCATGCCGAGGTTAATCATGTCTTTGGCTTTGAAAACCGGCTCCATTTCTGACTCCAAGACAGCGGCGTCTTCACCGCCGACCCGAAAAACAACTATGCAGCCGGTGTTACCCAAAACCGCGGCCTGAACTCTTTCAGTAATCTGACCCATATATTGATGGGCAATGGTCAGACACAAGCTGTATTTGCGGGCTTCAGACAAAATATTTTCAAAAGTCTCGGTCACTAAGTTGTGAAACTCGTCAACGTAAAGATAATAATCAATACGCTCTTTTTCCGGCAAAGAGGCCCGAGCCATGCCAGCTTGCTTGATTTTAGTAATGAACATTGAACCCAAAAAACTTGAGTTTTCTTCGCCTAATCTGCCTTTGGAAAGATTGATAAAAATCAACTTTTTATTATTTATGGCATACTCCAAATCAATCCTGTTTTCTTTTTGACCGAAAATATTGCGCAAAAGAGGATCGGATAGGAACTGGCCGAGTTTATTAACCAAAGGAATAATGGCGTCAGTGTCAAATTTTTCCGACCAGTCAGCGAATTCAATCGCCCAGAAGCGTTTAACCATGTCATCCTCAATGTATTCAACGACTTTTTGACGGTAATTGCGGTCAGTCAACATGGAAATCATGCCCCGCATGGTGGCATGAGGATAATCAAGTAAAGCCAGACAAGTGAAACGGAAAACGTGCTCTAAGCGCGGCGTCCAGTTGGCGCCGAACTGTTTTTCCATAACTTCAATCAAACCTTGGGTTAACTGATGCTTAAAACCCGGGTCAACGTTGGCTAAAGGATTAAATGAAGCCGGGTAATCTTTGTCAGTCGGGTCAATGATAATAACATCTTCAATTCTGTTTTCGGGAATAAAATCCAGAATCGCGTCAATAACGTCGCCGTGAGGGTCTATCAGGCAGGCGCCATGGCCATAAGCAATGTCCTGGCGTACAAAAAGTTCCAAAAGTTTTGATTTGCCGACGCCGCTTTTGCCGACGATGTAAATATGGCGGCGGCGGTCAAGCCGTTTGATGCCGAAAATAAACTTTTTCTCTTCAAGAGCGGTAACGTAATTGGTGCGGCCGATAAAAGAAACGTCTTTGGGATCAACTTTGCCGTATATGGGCAATTCCGGCGGCGGCGGCGCGTATTTAATTATCTGAATCTTACCAATTTTAGGCATACCAATTAAATTATAGTATTTCCAACTCTTTTAAAAACGACTCGTAAGCTCCAAGAAGCTCTTTGATGTCAACCGAAGAAATATTGAAATCGGGATTGTGAACAAGCTCATTCCGAATCCGATGAACCCGCCAAACTTTATCCAGCGTTCTCAATTCATGAGTGCCTAATTTTTCAAGCCGGTCAGCCATATGCTCGCCCGGCAACCCCATTTTTTTCAGAATATTATCAACAAACTTGTCGGCTTCGATAATGCCGAGTTGAAACGATTGCGGCGGCGCTAAGCCGGCTTTCTTTAAAATTGTTTCCCATTGTTTTCTTATTCTTTCGTCTTTTTTAGGAACTTCTCTTTTCTTAGCCCGTTTAAAAACCGGCGAGCTGAATCCGGGCCGCAACCACCAGGATTTAATGAAAAACACAACAAGGGCGATAAAAAGAATAACATCAACGACAATAAATATAATTCTTATCACATAATAAATTTTGAGCCAAACCATGAATTTGTTGGAACTTATTTGAACTTATCCACCTCTTCCTCGCCGCCAAAAATAGCCAAACCGGCTGGCGGGCCGGCTTTCCGGCTTTCCACCCGCCTGATATGAGGCGCAGTCAAAACTACGGCTGTTGGCGGGTGAAATAACGTAGCCACGCCCTCAACGTTCATCGCAAACCGTTTTGAAGAAAAATTCCAGTTTAAAAACTTGGAAGTGACAAGCCGGCCCCACCAGGTTTCCGGCGGTACCTCGCGTTTCCGGTAATTGTAAAGGAGACGCTGCTTCCGATAATCATTGCGCCATTTCGGGAAAATATGAGGCCAATTCCAAATCCTGGTTCTGGTGCTCATCGGATAATTTTGAATAAAATCATTGAGATTTAAAGCGGCGTATTGCCTGAAAGAACCGACCAAACCGCGGCGGGCAAAGCTGTCATAAAACATGTCTTTGGGAGAAAGATAAATGAATCTAAGAAGGGTGGCAAAAGCGGGTTTGGAAAGATTTTGTTCAACTGCTTCCAGAATTTCGGTTTGACCGGGCGTCCGCATAATCGGCACTTGCCGCATCGCCGTCGTCATTCCAGCGCCCTCTTCGTCCTCAATTTTGGCAGCGGCTCTTAAAGTCATCAAAGCCGGCTCTTGAAGTTTTTTTACAAACCCGGTCCACTCTTCTCTCCATTCGGGCCCCAAAGGCGCTATCAACATTTGAATGCCGACAATTTCTTCTTTTTTGATTTTAGCCAGCACTTCCAAGAAAGTTGAGATGGGGTCAAATTGTTTTTCTTCGGCTTCATGCTCAAAGTCCGGATACATTTTTATGGGATAAGCATCTTCGCGCTTTAAAATCATTTCCGTACCCCAAAGCTCAAGATTTCTTTCATACAGCTCTCTGGTGGTGGCCGGAAACGCTTTGGCATAATCCTCAACTTCAGCAATCTCAACATCCGGATAAAATGAAAAAAATGCCGCCTCAACAAGATTTCTCTGTTTGGCGTAAACTCTCGCGTAAAGATGGATTTCGCCGCCGAAACTTACCATTTCAAGACCGAACCAACGAGTCACTTCGCCGTCCCACCATTTTTCCCGAATGTCGCCGGCCACGTTGCGAAGCGAATGCATTGATTTTAAAACCTGTTCCATTGCCTGCGGGCTTTTGTTGACCTCCCGGGGGATGCGGAGTTCCAAAAGAACAAATTTAATGGAATTTTTGAAAAGTTCCTGGCGCCAGAAAAGCCAAATTGAAGTAAAAATCGGCCGTAAAATTAGGAAAACCCAAAGCCACCAGGTCCAAGCTAAAATCACTAAAATCCAATGCCAAATCTGAGCCCAACTAATCGACGGCAAAAATACCAAAAGAACGCCGCCGCCAATGACCACCAGAATCAACAAAACCCAAACCTCTTCTTTGCTGAAGAGTTCACCGATTATATCAAGAATGTGGTTTATTAAATCTCCGAGCATACCCAGTAACATTACTTTGATAGCAATGTTGGATTTAATGACATTGCTTTTGACCTTTGCTTGGCGATTTGATGATGTTTCATTAGATTGGAACTAAGGCAATTAGACATTGAACTTAAATCAATCGAAGTAATGTTACTGGGCATAATTAAACTCCGTTCGCTGAACCGAACTTATTAAAATTATACCAAGAAGAGTGAATTAAGGAAATGAAAAGCCGGATTTTACCCCGTTAGAAGTAGCCTCGCCAAGGTCTGCAAGACTCGTCCCGTTAGAGAGTTATTCTGTCAGGTTTTCTTGCTGTTTTGAAATTAATACTTGTTGTCATCAGACTCTTTAACGGGACGAGCGAGACTTCTAACGGGGTTTATGCTTCTTTCACGTGATAGCGGCCGTCGTCCAGTCTCTTGAAGAAGCGGCGGTTCTGCAAACCAAGTAAAATTGTGTTTTCTTTAAGAATTCTCTGCTTATTAACCATATTGACCACTTCCTTCGAGGCAAGGGGGCCTTTTGACCGTAAAATCCGGGCAATCACTTCTCTTACTGTCCCCGGCTCATAACCTTGTTCGCGAAGGGCATACATTCCTCTGCCCACTAAAACAAAACGGCCATCTTTGATGAGTTCATTGTGAACCGTTTGAACGTGGGCCGGCTTCTTATCAAGACCGTAGCTGCCGATATAGCGAGCAATGCCTTCAAAATGAAGCGGCGCACTATATTTTCGCAAAACAAGATAAGCTTTATCGCGGATTGTCTTCGGCTCAATTTCGGGCCAAACCCGCAAACCAACGTCGCCAAAAACATTCACGCCAAAATCTTTGGAGATGGAAAGAAAATGACAGTTATGAAATTCGCCGCACTCGGCTACGTAAATCTTATCGTCAAGAATTTTTTTCTTGTCGTTCGCTTTAAAGAAATTGGTCATATGCTTCACGAACTCAAAAAACTTTTTCTTGGCCGCGTCGTTTGAATACCAAAACGGTTTCATGAAATCGTCTTCTCTGTAATAAAAGGGTTTGCCGCCGGTTAAGAAAATAAATCTCAATTTTTGGTCAAGATATTTGGCGTTGGATTTCGGCAGGAGTGAATGCTTTACTTCCGTAAGAAAACAATCGTCGCGCCGAACGTCACCGACGCTATTTAAATATTTGGCGGCAAATTCCAGAGTCGGACCGGCCTCTTCTTTAACCAGAGGATTTAATTTTTTGAGCGCCTGCTCCTCAATCTGACGAACGCGTTCTCTGGTTACGCCCAATTCGTCGCCGATTTCCTGAAGAGTGGCCTTTTTGCCGTTTTTAAGCCCGAATCTGCCGGCAATAACTTTGCGGATTTTTGGGTTAAAGCCGGAAAGGACTTTATCAATAAATTGGTCGATGTTTTTAACCATGATTTTATTGTTTGAATTTTAGCATAATAAGTTTATAGCGTCAAGGGACGGCTGTCAAGGGATGGATAACTCTAAGGACTGCCGGAATTCCTGGGGCTAGAATTGGGAGCTTCCTCAAAATCGCTGGCGTTATTGTCCGTATCGCAACCATTGCCAATTGTCGCATCGCTTGAAGCCGGAACACAACTCCCCTGCCACCCTTTTCTTATCATACTCCGATTAGGACCAGGATTTACTGGAAAAACAGAACCTTCAATAAAAGCATTTTGAGCTCCGCCCCAAGCAACGCTGTCAATAATTGCTCCCGTATCGCTCGATCCAAAACGAATAGCGATACCATTATCATCAGCAATACTTGCAGTCGTTGCGGCGTCAGGCGAAGGAGAGATGCCGGAATAACCGCTATTTGCCCAGAGATAAAAACCGTAAGGGGGAACAAAAGCGTCAGAAATCCAGGACTTAATAGACGTGTCACTCGTGCTGTTCTTGGCTCTTTTCACTAATCTATGTCCTTTCAAATTAAAAGATTCGGCGGTCGGATTATAAATTTCAACAAAATCATTAGTGGTCTGGCCAGCACCGCCTGTTATCTGAATCTGGCTTATTAAAATGTGATTGATATTACTCCTTGCCATCTGCGATTCATTCGTTGTTTGTGAAGTTTGTGGAGACGACGCTGGAGGCGCAGGCGAAGTCAAAACAGGAGCCGGCGGTTGAGTCGGGTTTTGAACTTGAGATTCATTTGAACCGGGAGGTGAATTCGTTGATTTCGGCGTTCCGAAAATTTTTGGGGCGGTCCCAAAACCACTGTCGTTGTAAGTATGCCACGATAAATCGTTTCCCCGCTCGGCTGCCCGATACTCCGGCCCTGCCGTGCCAGCCGGCCAACTCACCCCGTTTCCAACATTGGCAAAAACTTCATCAATAAGCGCGCAACTTTGACTAAAAAGTTTGAGCGCTTCATCTGAATTTTTTATGGCACCCGTAAATATTTTGTCAGCCGCCACTCCCGGCACAGAATCATCGTCTGTCCTTTCCAAAAGATAATAATTTCCCGGTTCAATAACGTCTTTGCTCCCAAAACTGACCTTTATGCTTTTATCCTTGTTTGCCAGCAACCAACCGTCCAAATTAACGGCGGCGGCGCTGTTATTTTTAAGTTCTAGCCATTCATCCGCAGTTTTCTCGCTCCCGGTTCCGGCCCAGGCCACTTCATTGATTAAAACCAAAAAAGATGGCGCCCGCAAAGGGTCGCCGCAGTCTTTACTGGCGCCAGCATTGGAAGCTACGGTAATCTCGGCGTTTTTGCTCGTTTTGCTTTCCCCATTTGCCGGCGGACTGCTTTTTTGAAAATTTTCGGATCCGCTATTGGTAAAATTGTCGGGAATACTGCCGCCGCCGGATATCCCAAGCGGTATTTCCTCAACGGCCTTCCCTTGACCAGCATCCCCTTTTAATAAGACGGCTATTTTATTTAAAGAGTTCTTTGCTAAAGAGAAAATTTGGGCTAAAAAGTCAGATTCGCCAACCGCGGCATTAACGCTGAAATAAAAACCGCTTAAAAAAATAATCGCCGCCAGTGTGACGATAAGACAACGAAGCTTTTTCGGCTTTTGGGAACCGCTCTCTGGCGAAAAACTTGGCTCGCCTTGTTCCGACATAAATTCATAATAACCCAGCTAATATCCATTGCAAATCAAAAAAAGACAAGTGCAAATCTGCTATAATTAAATAAGACAAGAAGCCGCATATGAAGGAAAATATTATAAACAAAAAAATCCGCTGGCTTGAAATTACCAACCCCTCAAAAAAGGAAATACAGCAAATCCAAAATCAATTCCGCATTCATCCTTTGATTTCAGACGAACTTTTGGCCCCTTCGGACCGGGCAAAAATCGAAACTTACGATAATTACGTTTTTATTGTCTATCATCTTCCGATTTACAACATTCCGGAACAAACTTCCCGGCGGGCTGAAATTGACATTATCGCCACCAAAGAAGTTTTAATTACCGTCACTTATGAAACTCTTGAACCAGTGAAACAATTTGGCCGGGATTTGGAAAAAAGAGCGCTTAAAAACATCAAATCAACGGCTGAACTTATTTATTACCTGCTTGAAGAAGTTAATGATTTTTCCTTGCGGCAGTTAAAACACGTTGAAAAAAAAGTGCATTACATTGGCGAACAACTTTTCAAACGCTTGGACCGGAAACTTTTGGAAGACATCTCGCGCATCAAAAGGGACATTCTGGATTTTTCAATCATTGCCGCTTCTCAAAGAACTTCTTTGGAATCTCTCAGCGCAAAGGGCCTGTTATTTTGGGGACGGGAAATGTACGTTTATTTTTCCGACCTTTTGGGCGATTTTCTTAAAGTCCATTATCTTCTTGAAAATCTCCGAGCCACCGTTGAATCTTACAGCCAAACCGTTTCCCAGCTTTTCGGATTTAAAACCTCGGAAATCATCCGCCGCTTCTCAATTCTCGGTTTTCTAACTTTTCCTTTAATTCTTTACTCAACGATTGCCCTTCAGCCAACGGTCGAAAAAACTTTTATCCATAATCCGGCCGATTTCTGGTTTATTTTCGGTCTTATCCTGATTATAGTGATAGGCCTGGCTCTTATTTTCAAGAAAAAAGGCTGGCTCTAAGATTCTAAAAAGCCGACATATGCGATTATTTAATACCTTGACCAGAAAAAAAGAGCTTTTCCGGCCGTTAAAAAAAGGCACGGTCGGACTTTATACCTGCGGTCCCACAGTTTATAACTATGCTCACATCGGCAATTTCCGGACCTATATTTTTGAAGATGTTTTGCTGCGAACCCTGATTCTTAACGGCTATAAAGTGAAACGAGTGATGAATATTACTGACGTCGGCCATCTTACTTCTGATGCCGACACGGGCGAGGATAAAATTGAAAAAGAAGCCAAGAAAGAAAAAAAATCGGTGTGGAATATTGCCAAGTTTTACACCAAAGCGTTCTTTAACGACTTTAAAGAACTTAACATCGAAAAACCAAAAATTATCGTACCAGCCACCAAATACATCCCCCAGCAAATCAAGCTTATCCAAAAACTGTTCAAAAAAGGCTTTGCCTATGAAACCTCAAAAGCAGTTTATTATGACGTTTCCAAATTCAAGGATTATACGAAACTTTCCCGCCAGAAACTTTCGGAAAAAATAGTTGGGGCGCGGGAAGAAATCATAAGCGATCCGGAAAAAAAGAATCCCCAGGATTTTGTTTTATGGTTTAAACTTGTTGACCATTTTAAAAACCATGTCATGCGTTGGTCTTCGCCTTGGGGCGTTGGTTTCCCCGGCTGGCATATTGAATGTTCGGCAATCTCAACGGCAATCTTGGGACAGCCTTTTGACATCCACACCGGCGGCGTGGACCACATTGCCGTTCACCACACCAATGAAATCGCCCAATCAGAAGGAGCATACAAAAAGCCGCTTGCAAAATATTGGCTCCACGGAGAATATCTCGTGGTGAATAAAGCCAAGATGACCAAGTCAACCGGCACTTTCATCACTATTGAAGATGTCAAGAAAAAGGGATTTGAACCGCTCGCCTACAGACTCTTTGTCCTGGGCGCGCACTACCGGAAAAAGTTAAATTTCACTTGGGAGGCGCTTCCCGCCGCCCAAAACGCCTTTCATAAACTCTACAACGAAGTGGCTCTCTTAAAAGACAAAAGAACCCTGGAAAAAAGAGAGAAAGGTGGCGCCCGAGCGCAACAACATCTTAAAAGATTCAATGAGGCCCTTGCCGACGATTTGAATACGCCGCAAGCATTGGCTGTCCTCTGGGCAACTTTGGATGATAACCAGCTCTCACCGCGTGAAAAACTCAACCTTCTCTTTTGGTATGATAAGGTGCTTGACTTGGGACTTAAAACCGTTAAAAAACCCGCTCCTGTCCCGTCACTGGTAGCGAGGTTGGCGCGGGAACGCGAGTTATTCAGAACTAATAAACAGTTTATCCAAGCTGACGCCTTGAGAAAAAAAATAGAAGGATTAGGATACAAAATAGAAGATACTCCTTCCGGTCCTTTTATCCAAAAAATAAATTAAATGCCAAAAAAAGATTCTTTAAAACTCCCACCCCAAGACCTCGAAGCCGAGAGTTCGGTTTTGGGAGCGTTGATGATTGACAAAACCGCAATCATAAAAGTTGCGGACATTCTGGCGCCTCGAGATTTTTATCACCCGACTAACCAAAAAATATACGAGGCTGTCCTGGAACTTTTTGAGCGCGGCGAGCCAATAGATTTGCTTACGGTTTCAAACCGGCTTAAAACCATAGAACAGCTGAAGGACGTCGGCGGAACGGATTATTTAACCGAGCTTATAAGCGGCGTGCCCACTTCGGCCCACATCACCCGCTACGCTGAAATCGTGAAAGAAAAAAAAGTAAGGCGGGATTTAATTGAGGCTTCTTCGGAAATCAATGAAAATGCTTTTGACCAAAATGATTTTGATACCCTCCTTGATGATGTTGAGAAAAGAATATTCGGCATTTCCCAAAAATCCCGCACTCAAAAATTCATTCCCTTAGCCGAGGAACTGCCTCAAGCCTACGAAAGATTTGAAAAGCTGCATCGGGGCCAAGGCGAAACCCTGCGGGGATTGGCCACTCAATTCCACGGCTTGGATTCTTTGCTTTCCGGCCTTCAAAAATCAGACCTTATTCTTGTGGGCGCCAGACCTTCTTTCGGCAAAACAACTCTTGTTCTTGATATTGGCCGCCAAGCCGCTCTTCAGGGTAAATCAGTGGGCATTTTTTCCATAGAAATGTCCCAGGAACAGGTTATTGACCGCATTATTGCCGCTCAGGCCCAAATTCCGCTTTGGCGCCTGCGCACCGGCCGCCTGACCGACGATGTTGATTTTGCTTTAATCCAAAAAGCCCTGGACGACCTTTCCAAATGTTCGATTTTCATTGATGATACGCCTTCACCGACGGTTCTCCAGATGCGGTCAATGGCCAGACGACTGCAAATTGAGTACGGCCTGGACCTGCTCATAATTGACTATATCCAACTGATTCAGCCCCGAACTGAAAGCGAAAGCATAGTCCAGCAAGTGACGGAGATTTCAAGAAACCTGAAATCTTTGGCCCGGGAACTTAACATCCCCGTCCTCGCTGTTTCCCAGCTTTCGCGCGCCGTTGACCAAAGAGAAATAAAAATACCCCGCCTTTCGGATTTACGGGAATCAGGCAGTTTGGAACAAGACGCTGATGTAGTTCTTTTCATTTACCGCAAAGACCGGGAAAGAATCGATTTGCCGGAAGAAGAGCAAAATATCGCGGAAATCATCATCGCCAAACACCGCAACGGTCCCTTGGGAAGCGTGAAGTTAAGATTTGACCCCGAGAAAGTAAGTTTCAAAAACATTGACGTTGTTCACGCTGAAAACGAATGAAATTAAAAGTCGAAATGTGGCCCAAAATGTAAAAAGAATTTTGAATTTTTATTTTTCATTTTGACTTTTGCATTTTGAATTTTAATTTTATCTTTATGATTCCGGAGCCAATTAAAAAATTTATTGAAGCTTTCGCCAAGCTGCCGTCAATCGGACCGCGTCTGGCCACCCGCTTGGCGTTCTATTTAACCAAACTTGATAAGCCGACCTTAAATCAACTTGAATCGGCTTTTGACGATTTAAAAAAAGTTGAACGATGTGAGCAGTGTTTTTTTCTCAAAGAAACCGGCAAAAAACTGTGCGCCATCTGTTCTGACCAAAAAAGAGACAAAACCACCATTGCCATCATTGAAAAAGAAACTGACCTTATGTCCCTTGAAAAAACCCGTAAATTTATCGGCCACTATTTGCTTTTGGAAGAATTGCCCGAGAGGGGCGTCCTCGAACCAGCTCAAAAACTGCGGCTCCAGCATTTAAAAGAACGAATCAAAAAAGAATTGAACGGCAAAGCCAAGGAAATCATCATTGCTTTAAACCTGAACACCCTTGGCGATTTCACCGCCGATATTATCCGCCAGGAATTCAAAGATTTGGCGGAAAAAATCACCCGGCTTGGCCGGGGTATTCCCACTGGCGGCGAAATTGAATTTGCCGATGAGGAAACTTTAAGCAACGCTCTTGAACGAAGGAGCTAAATTTTACCAGCTACAAACTACTCATTATTTCAAATCATTGTATTGGCTTAAAATCTCGCTCGCCGAGAGCGCGCGGTTGTAGATGCGGACGTCGTCCAATCCTCCGTCTAATGCTTCCGAGCCGCCGCCCCAATAACTAATCCGCCAATCCCGACACTAATTAAAATTTCCACCAGCGACTGCCCGCTCTGAGATTTTACTATTTGAGATTTTGTTATCTTAAAAACCTCATTTAATTAACTTATTAAATTAATTATACAACAAAAGATAGACCGCTATGCTATAGCATAGCACTCGTTAAGGCAAATAAATCGTACCGTATTTCGTGCGCCGCGGTGTTCCCCGCCGTCTTGTTTTAACAGGAGCAGAATCAAGACTATATTTTCTCCTTTTTCTTTCTTTTTTGCTCCGTTCCAAATAGCTCCGGTAGCTCTTTTCGCTGACAGCTTTTTTGATACCGCTGATGGTTTGCGGCGAAAGGTACAACTCCTCGCCGATCTGCCGATAGCTTTTACCGGCAATGAGCATATCCAGAGCAGCGGCCCGCATTACTAAATCGTGACGTTCGTGGGCGGTGATGAGCAACTGCGGCAATTCTTTAGATTCCAATATTTTCTGCCAGCAGGCGGCTTCCCACTCTTTAGAAGAAGGATGGTCGCGCCTTAACGGCATCACCGTAATTCTTTTTCTGTTTATTCTATTATCTGTAATTTTTTTGTCCATGCAGTTAGTATAACATACCGCTATGCTATAGCATAGCGGCTGGTTTTTATTATTTGTTATTGGCTATAATTATTAGCTATGAATTAATGAGTTAATTGCTATAAATTTAATTATTTCGTGGCGTTGTAGATGGCGGAAATTTCATCAGCGGTGAGGGCGCGGCTTGCCCCGTTAGAAGTAGAACGCGAACGCAAGCGTTCGCGACTTCTAACGGGGTTAATAGATGCGGACATAGAAATTATTTGAGATCATTGTACATTGCTTTGATTTCATCAGTATTTAGGGCACGGTTGTAGATACGGACTTCATCAGCGCTACCGTTCATAAAAAAGCCGTCGCTCCTGCCCCCGATTCGAAAGGAAGTATTTGAATCATAAATAGAACCGCTGCCAGTATTTTGAACAACATTGGTTTCTTCAACGCCATTTACGTATAATTTCAAGTCAGTCCCATCGTAAGTCCAGGCAAGATGATACCATTGGCCTGTTTGGGCTTGAGTCGTTGAATCAATAATGTCAGCGCCAGCGCCGGCATCAACGCGAATACGAAACTTTGAGCTGTTACCGCTGCCTTGCATTTGGAGCTGATATTCTATTCTGCTAATATCTGTCTGATTAAAAAATATCTGTTGGGCAGTCACATTATTAAATTTCGCCCAGATACTTCCTGACATTACGGTAGTAAATTCTAAATCAACCCCAAGAACATAATCATCCGTTCCGTCAAAGCTTAAACATCCCCCGGCCTTGCAGTTTGAACCCGATTGCCACGTGGGACCGTTCGTGAGCGTACCGCTCGCCCCGTTCCCCGACGCATCCGCGGTGCTCGTACCTGTTCCTTCATCAAAATGCCAATAACCAGTAACATTATTTTCAAACCGGCTGGCGGTGAGACCGAAAGCATTGAAAATAATGTCGCCGACAAAGGAATCTTTTCTGCCGGTAACCAGAGAAATTATTTTATTCCCGGAAAGCTGACCGGAAATGGCTGAGAAAACCAAATCATAAGTTGAGGAAGCCGGCGGCTCGGAAAATTTAATTCCCCGGCTCAAAGAATACGCTTTACTTACCGTACCCGAAGCATAACTGGGGCCGCTAAAGATTTCATATTTTTGAATGGCGGGCAAATTACTGAACCTAATCCCCCACTGCTTGCCGCTCTCCTGGGTAATGGATTTGTTTTGAGTGTCCCGGATGACCGATATAAATTCATTGAGGGTCAGTTTTAAATTCTGACTGCTTCGCTGGCCGCTTAATCCCAAAACCACCGCCCCTCCGATAAACACAATTATGGCCAAGGTGATAATGAGTTCAACGAGCGTGAAGCCTTTCATTTTGTCTTGACCGTCTTCTGGAAGGTTAAGATGTGGTTTGGTAATGGTTTGATTGTTGACACCATTTCTAACGGGATTCATTTAGAATTGAGTAGTTAATTGGTAAATCGGGACAATAATTGACAGGGCGATTACGCCGATAATGGCGCCGATAAACAAAAGCAGGACCGGCTCCAAAAAGGAAACCAGGGCCTTAATTGAACTGTCTATCTCTTTAATGTAAAAATCGCTTAAAGTGACAAGAACTTCGTCAATCCGGCCGGTTCGCTCCG
>Ga0210057_1006219_pt1 | contig 14924 bp, 13 predicted proteins | sample CryGeyCG2114_010_2_FD_183968 | JGI IMG/M metagenome (GOLD analysis project Ga0210057, IMG submission 183968) | Groundwater microbial communities from aquifer - Crystal Geyser CG10_big_fil_rev_8/21/14_0.10 (SPAdes) (version 2) | ecosystem: Environmental > Aquatic > Deep subsurface > Groundwater ... | reverse complement strand
GTAGTGTGTAGCTCGCCACATAATCCACTCGGAAAACTCCTTATTCGTACACAGGGGTCGGGTGAGGAAGCTACTTATTTTGCGAATATGGAAGACACGGGGACTATATTTAATTTATCTTCCAATATGGGGGTTGCTGTAGTGCTTCATAACAATTTAACGCCATCTGATACTGATTTGTTCTATGATGGTGTAGTACTTCTCAAAGAAATGATGTCGCTTGCCATGATTCTCTCTTCGACTCAAACAAGTCCTGCATACTATAACGAAATGGGTAGATTTGTAAGTGGGGATGGGGAGGTATTTTCAGATCAGAAAAGCCTAGGCTTAAGCCTTACGTATGAGTTTCTCAGTAGCAAAAAAATGCTTCCAGTATTTGATGCATTTCCGATTTTTGCCATGGCAAAAGCGTTTGGAAAAGTCAATAAAAAAGACTTTACAGGAAGCGCAAAACGTGTTACGCAAACACTGAACGGTGCTCATGATATAGTTGAAAGCAATACTCAGCTAGGAGATGTGGCTCAAGAATATATGACAGCTTGGCTGGGAGATTTTGGAAAGTATCCAGATCCTGGTATATTTGATATCAATCAACTGCTGAAAAATGATGAAGTAGTCGCAGCGTGTTCAGAGTTCTATACAAAAATGACTTCATCGAGCGATCAATAATCTGAGACTGGCAGTTCTTTTTTCATACCACCCGATTGTAAGATTGCTAGTTGTCGCGGATTCGAATCCCGTAGGTCACCCATCACGTTTTACACTACTGCAACAGTATCTATCGAATATGCAAAAGGTACAACTGAACCTAGTATAATGACACTATGGCAATAGTAATTGCGGCAGATGAGATAAAAAAGAAACTTCCAAACTATTCGCCCGAGAAAGCAGAGGAATTTCATCACGAATCTGCAATGAAGGCAGATAAGCTTTTTACGAAAGCATTAAAAGAACAATTTTATTCAAAAGTAATATTGTTAAGTGGAGGAACGGCCTCAGGAAAAACTGAGTTTTTAGATACACAGTTGCGCGATAAAGACTGCATAATATTAGACGCTACCTTATCGACAGAGTTGGGAGCAATGAATAAGATCAGACAGATCCTCAAAGTGGGCAAAACACCAATAATCTATTCAATAGTTCCTGATGATTTGAAAAGAGCATTTGTTGCCTTCTTAAATAGAGATAGAAAATTTGCAGACACGCATTTTTATAAAACACATTCAGGGTCAAGAAAAACGCTATTATGGGCAGCGGCAAATTATCCAGAAATGGAAATACATATTGTAGAAAGTACTTACACATTTCAGGAGAAATTGCAATTTTCGCAGATACTGTTTGAGAGTAGACAAAAATTAATAGCCTATTTAAATAAGATTCAACTTAGTGAGCATGATATAATTGCACAAGTGAGCCTGATTAAATAATCATATGGTAAAAATACCTTATAAAACAAACCAAAGTAATCCGACAATTAACGCATACAATGAAGCTGTTGAGAAAGGCACGAAGAATCAACACATTGTCCCGTTTGAGGGTAAATGGGCTATAACAAATCTGATATCTAAAAAGGCATTTCGTATATTTAGTGACCCCGAAGAAGCAATAGAATATGCGAAAGTAAACGCTGCACAAGGAACCGCAATTTTTATTCACGGACCTGATGGTCGTATTAGAGAGAGGAAGGAATATTAAAGTCTTTCGATATTTAGGTTCGAATCCCGCCTACCCGCCGAAGCGCTTGGGCGAAGGAGGGTCGGTCACCCAAGTAGCGTATCAAAATTGTCACCTATAGATTAAAAGAGGAGCAATAAAATAACCCACTCTTTTTTTGTCATAATGATACTCCCCGACGCCGAGCGTCGGGGAATTAGACCCTGATTGGATTAAAAAGACTTACCGGAATGTAAGATAGTAATCTCAAAAATACGTTCAGTCAGATATTCATCAATCTCTCAACACACTCCTCTTTTCCCAATATCTCCATCGAATCATTTAAGGGTGGGGTGATTTTTTTGCCGGAAATTGCAACACGAATAGTCATAAAAAATTTCCCAAACGCTACTTCTTTCTCTGTTGCCACATCCTGCATGGCAGATCCGACAGCGTCTGCATTCCATGATTCAACTCCCTGTAGTCGATCAGCAACTGAAATTAATAATTCTTTCTGTTCTGAAAGATCATTCTCATAACGTTCTGGACGTTCAAATAAAAACCCTGCAATGCCCCAATATTCATTCACTTTTTTGATCCGCTCTTTAATAAGTGGTACTGACTTTTCGACAACAACTTCATCAAGTTTTTTGTCCCGAAACATTTCTATTATGAGTGACTTTAGTTTGGCATTTTCCATTTTCATAATATATTGTCCATTCATCCATTCAAGTTTTTTAATATCAAATATCGGTCCCACTGCCCGCACTCTTTCCAAAGTAAACTCCTTGATAAATTCTTCATGGTCAAAAATTTCCTTCTCCTTAGGATGTGACCATCCCATAAGTGCAAGATAATTGATGACCGCTTCGGGTAAAAATCCTTGTTCCAAGTACCATGATGCCCAGACTGGATTTTTGCGCTTCGACAACTTTGACTTGTCAGGATTTCGCAGGATCGGTAGATGGGCAAAAATCGGTAGCTCCCACCCAAATGCTTGATACAAAAGAATGTGTTTGGGAGTTGAGGAGATCCATTCTTCGGCGCGAATCACGTGAGAGATTTTCATAAGATAATCATCCACAACAACCGCCAGATGATAGGTAGGGAATCCATCAGATTTTATAAGCACTTGATCATCAAGATTATCGGTGTTGATTTTGATCTCGCCACGAATCAGGTCTTTAAATACGACTTCGGAGTTTTCCACAATATTGAGCCGCACGACGTATTCAGCACCGTTTTCGATTTCCTTCTTAACCGCATCTTGCCTTCCCAAACAATATTTATCATATTTTGGAACTGTTTTTTGTGCTTTCATCTGCTCACGAACTTCTGTAAGCCGCTCTCTTGAGCAAATACAAAAATATGCTTTTCCATTGGCAATCAGTTCATCGGAGTATTTTTTATAAATTTCCAACCTCTCAGATTGTCGGTAGGGACCATACTCTCCACCGACCTCGACACTTTCATCCGGATCAACTCCGTATGCTTTAAGCGTTGATAGAATCTTAGCTTCTGCTCCTTTGACGAGTCGTGTCCGATCGGTATCTTCAATGCGAACGACGAATTTCCCCCCCATTTTTTTGGCGAATGCCCAATTGATATATGCGGTGTAGAGATTGCCAATATGGATATCCTCACCGGTTGGAGATGGAGCGATGCGAGTACGTATCATATGTGATAGTATACAATATAGGTTCACCTAAAAAAATAGGTGACCGAGCTGGAGGGCAGAATCTATTTTTTGTTATTATTTAACCTATGATCAAAGAAATTGACTACACTTTTTGTCCAAAATGCGGATCAAAATTTATAAAAAAATTGCCAAACTTATTGGAATGTAGCGCTTGTCACCTTCAATATTACATAAACCCCAAACCCACTACCGCAATCATTTTAATAAATCAAAAGGATGAAATACTGTTTGTCGTGCGGAAAAATGACCCAAAAAAAGGAATGCTCGATCTTCCGGGTGGCTTTGTCGATATCAATGAAACACTTGAAGATGGGATGGTTCGAGAGATTGAAGAGGAACTCGGTATTCCCATTTCTGTTAAAGACCTCATGTATCTTGGATCATCGGTTGATGAGTATTCATACGGAAATATTGCCGGCAGGACAATCAATGCAATGTATCGTGCAGAGCTCCCTGAAAATTCACCTATTATTCCCGCAGATGATGTCGAAGATTTTCTCTTTATTGCACCCAATAATATTCCGTATGACAAACTAGCATTTCAAGGAATGAAGGATTTTTTAAAAAAATATTATCCGCGTGATTGATTTCGCTTCCACAGTCGCCACATGCCATATAATGCAAAGATACCAGGGAGAACGATAATATTTGCATACTTATAAAACTCCTGTACATTTTCAGGAAGTTCTGGAAGTGGATATAAATTCACTGCACGACTACTAATCCCACTTAAGGCACCATCTGAAGCATAATCACCTAAAACATTGAGTATAAACTCAAGATTGTGAGATTCTCGAGAAAGATAATTGCTGAGAATAAATCGCGCTGATCCAAGTACCATGATTTTTCCTGCATCCTTCTTGGTGCTTTCGACCGCAAGAGGAAATACTTTGAGTTCTTCTTGTCCAGGATCTTCAATCTTTTGCGGATCAAGGATGAATGTGCCTGTTTGCTCCCATGATTCTTTCCCAGAGTAAATAATTTCTCGTGGAGTATATCCATTCCTTTCTATTGCCGTGACTGTTGATGCCCAGGGAAAAGTGACTCTTCCCACTCCCGTAAAGAGGCTTTCTTCTGACGAAAAGTCACTGGTCCATATCCACAATGGATAGGGAACGAGAAGTGAAAATCCTCCGCCACCCAAGTTCACAAACTCTGATCGACCCGAAAGAATGAGGTTTGGTTCTACAGAGATGCCGTATTTTTTAACCAAATCAATAAGTCCCGCTTCACCTGCTCCAGTTGTCAATGTATCTTCGAGCGTAATTCCATTGAGCATAAATATCACATTTCCTTTTGTCGCATATTTTTCAATTTCCGCAAGTTCTGCTTTGGTAAAATCAGTACTTGGCGCATCGATCACAACCAATGAATCCACGTCTGGATCAATCGTAAATGGCTCCTCCTCGGTATTCAATTCTTCTTGATCAAATAATTGCGGCGTTGTGATAATCTGAACATCAAAAAGTCGTCCCGTTACTTGTTTAAAAATACCGAGAGCGTCTTGCTGAGGATTAAAACTATCTGGAATTCCCATCACCGCAACTTTTGGAAGCGTCTCACGAGTCATCTGATAAATAGCTGAAGTCACGTTGTATTCAAAGTTTTCTACATCCAGTGATTGTGCCAATACACTTTTTTTATCATTGTACGATATCCCAAGACCAAAGTATATTTCAGTCAATGAAACCTCACTTTGTGCTTGTTCTCGAATAGGAACGGGGGTAATGCCAAGTCCTTGTGCTTCTTCCGCTATAGTTACATCTTGATCAGGGTTAAACTCAACAATAGTTAATATGACATTTCCACTGCTCCGCTCATATTCTCTGAGAATATCAACGACTTCACGCTTCAATGGTTGAAGCCGTGCCGGAAGATTATTTGAAACATAGAACTTTATTTCAGCTGATGTTTTTAACTCTTTCACCATTTTTTTCGTTGCGTTTGACAACGTATATGCTTTTCCTTTTGAAAGATCGAGTCGAAGCGAAACATAGGAAAGAACCATATTGGAAACCAGGAATATCACAACCGAAGTCACGATAATCGCATTTGTTTTAAACCGATATAATCCAAGCATTTGAATTAAATTAATACGAGCAAATGATTTGGGAATACGTATTTTTTTGAAAAAGGTGATGATTGATTTCATATTATGGTCGTTTTTCAAGATCAATAACCGTCAAAAAGAGAAATAATACGGACATACTGATAAAGTAAAATAACGAACGTATATCAAGAACTCCTTTTATGAAATTATCAACTTGTGTCAAAGGACTTAAGTAATTTAATACTTCTTGAAGAATTTGTGGAAGAGCACTTGCGGCAAAATCCGTTGAAAAAATGATAAGAAAAAAGAGCGTTATTACCGACCCTAAAAAGGCAACAATTTGATTTTTTGTCTTTACTGAATAAAACAATGATATAGCAATAAATCCTGACGCAAGAAGTAGTTGACCGAAGTATCCGACAAATACTTCGGGTAGATATATTCGCGCTCCGGCTTGCTGGGTAAGAGCGTACATTGATATTGGAAGACCTAAAGTAAGCACCAATCCCAGTGCAGTCATCGTAAGCGTTGCCAAAAACTTTGCGATGACTATTTGCATTTCAGAAATCGGCAAACTGAGTAAAAGCTCCAAGGTATTTGTTCGCCGTTCCTCTGAAAAAAGACGCATTGAAATAGCAGGAATAAAAATCATAAAAAGCCACGGCAAGATCTCAAAAAATGGGCGCATCGAAGCAGATCCATACACAAATATGTCTTTCACAAACATAAAGTTTGCAAATACCCCAAAGAGAACCAAGGTAATATACCCGAGTGGATTATTGAGATAAAACTGGATTTCTTTTTTAAATAATGCTTTCATATATTCATTCATGTCATCCTGAACTCGCCTGCCCGCCTCTGGAGGGATTCAGGATCTATTTTTATTTACTGGATCCCACATCAAGTGTGGGATGACCGATAATTATTTAACCAACTTTTTAAACAATTTCTCGACTCCACCTTTTCGAGCTGGTTTTTTGCCATCATAGACGATCTCACCTTTGTTTATGATAATTAATCTATTGGCAATGTCTTCTACCTCAGAAAGTATATGGGTTGAAAAAATGATCAGCTTCTTTTTTGCCACTTTTTTGATTAGAGCTTTAATCTTGTCTTGCTCTAAAGGATCAAGGCCAGATGTCGGCTCGTCCAAAATAAGAATTGCTGGATCGCCGAGAAGCGCTGCAGCAAGACCCACGCGTTGTTTATACCCACGGGAAAGTTCATCAATTTTTGACGTAATTTTATCATCAATACTGACTTGAGAAATCGCTTCATCAATCTGAGATGTATCTTTGACATTTTTCATCTGTGCTATAAAATCAAGATACTCCCTGACTTTCATCTCACCGTAGAGGGGATTGTTTTCCGGAAGGTACCCAATTTGAGGAAGGACATCAAGTCGATATTTTATCGGTTCGATGTGTGCGATTGTGATCGTACCTGAAGTCGGTTTGAGTAGTCCGAGAATAAGGCGCATGGTTGTGGTTTTTCCCGCACCATTGGGACCTAAAAATCCGATGATTTCACCTTTCTTTGCCTGAAAAGAGATATCATCTACGGCATAGGTTTGACCAAATTTTTTCACAATATTTGTTACAGCAATCATAAAGCATATATCAAATATAAAACATATTCATATTACATCACGCCTTTTTGATGTCAAGTAGATCCGGTCTTTTTGCTATGGTTTCTTCGTATGCCTTCTTCAATCGATAGGTTCGAATCTTTTCATGGTCACCTGAAAGAAGCTCGTCGGGTACTTTTTTCCCAGCAAATTCCTCAGGCCTCGTGTATTGAGGATATTCGAGAAGTCGAACCGAAATTATATTATTTTTTTTAAGATGAGATAAGATTCCTGTTTCTCCAACAATGGGTATTAATTCTTGCACGGAAACTTCGTAAAAGCTTTCTTCCTGAGTCGCTTCATTTTTTTTCAAAACACCGGGGATCAGACGGACAACTGAGTCAATAATGACGGCAGCCGGAATCTCACCACCAGTCAATACATAATCTCCGATTGAAATCTCTTCATCAATATGCTCCATCACGCGTTCATCAACTCCTTCATAATGACCGGCAATGATCACAACATGATCAAGACGGGCCAGCTCTTGTGCCTTTTGTTGGTCAAAACGATTCCCTTTTGCACTCGTAAGTATTACTTTTGAGTTTGAATCTTTGACTTTTTTTATAGCCGCACCTAAAACATCAGCGCGCATTACCATGCCGGCTCCACCGCCATAAGGACGATCATCAACCGTGCCATAGGAGTCTATAGAAAAATCACGGAGATTCACAACCTCAATTTCTACACGTTTTTTTTCTTGAGCACGCTTAAGAATACTCTCATTTAAAAACCCTGAAATCATATCGGGAAATAGGGTAACCACAGAAATCTTCATGTTACAATTATACTAGTTGAAAGTGATACACTGACCTATGATGCCAGAATTTAGTTCCTTCCCAGACACCGGAGATACACCACAATACATAAACTTCATCATCATTGGGGCAGGAGCTTTTTTGACATATATTTCCCTGTCATCTCTTTTTAGCAATCATTTCTTACGAAAATTGATTAAATGGCAAAATGATGCTCAGGGAATTCATGTTGATATCACTGATCAGCAAATTATATTTGGTAAAATCAGCGCTTTTATAGGCACGGTCGGCGGAATTATCTCTCTCATTATTGGATTTAATTCTCTATGAAAAGAGTCGTCCTGTTTAGCATACGCGTCTATCAGAGAACTTCTTTTTTTTACAATCAACTCTTCAAAACATTGTTTATGACCGATTCGGTCTGTCGTTTTGAACCAACCTGTTCGCAGTATACCTATGCGGCTGTCGAAAAGTATGGAAGCTTCAAGGGATTGTGGATTGGGTTACGGAGAATAATGCGCTGTCATCCGTGGAATAAAGGGGGCTATGATCCTGTAAAATAATTACCTATGACATCTCTTGAAAAAACTACTCTGGGAATGGGCTGCTTCTGGTGTGCAGAAGCAATCTATCAGCAGCTTGCAGGAATCTCAAAAGTTACCTCAGGATTTTCCGGTGGTCAGGTAAAGCACCCTACTTACGATCAGGTCTGTAGCGGAGAAACAGGACATGCGGAAGTAATTCAAATCGAATTTGACCCAGAAATAATCACTTACGAAACGATTCTTTCGGTCTTTTGGCAGCTGCATGACCCAACACTTCTGAATCGTCAGGATTATGATGTGGGATCGGAATACCGATCCATTATTTTATATCACTCGGAAGAGCAAAAAATTACCGCCTACCAATCCAAAAAACAAGCACAACATATGTATGAAGATCCCATTTCGACTGAAATCGTTGCATTTGTCGAGTTTTATCCCGCAGATTCCCATCATCAGAATTTTTATCAGAATAATTCCGACTTTCCCTACTGCCGCAGCATCATCGATCCCAAGATCGAAAAGCTCAAAAAAATGAAAGAGAATCTAAATAAGAGGACTTGAATTTATAGAATCTTCTTTCTATAATATTAGCAGACACAGATATCAATTGCTAATTTAATGTATGCAAATGCACTATCAACCACCAGTGGATGATGGAAATCCGCTGGAAAAATACACCATCAATTTCACGGATCTTGCCAAAAAAGGCAAACTTGACCCGGTCATTGGTCGCGATCAGGAAATTCGACGAGTCATTCAGATTCTTTCTCGTCGAACCAAAAATAATCCCGTACTTCTGGGAGATCCGGGGGTGGGAAAAACCGCCATTATTGAAGGACTTTCACAGCGAATTATTGACGGAGATGTACCCGATACCATAAAAAATAAAGAAGTATTGTCTCTTGACCTTGCAGGACTTCTCGCCGGCGCCGCATACCGAGGAGAGTTTGAACAACGACTCAAAAATCTTATTAAAACAATTACCAAATCAGATGGTAAGTATATTTTATTTATTGATGAACTGCACACTCTCGTTGGCGCAGGTAGCGCTCAGGGCGCGGTTGATGCATCTAATATGCTCAAGCCCGCTCTTGCTCGTGGAGAACTTCGGTCAATTGGTGCCACTACCATCAAAGAGTATCGTCAGTATATCGAAAAAGACCAAGCGCTTGAGCGACGATTTCAACCGGTATTTATCGAGGAACCATCGAAAGAAGATTCACTGGCAATCTTGCGTGGCATCAAAGAAAAATATGAAGTTCATCACGGGATTAAAATCAATGATGATGCCCTGATTGCTGCAGTAGACCTTTCAACACGGTATATTTCTGATCGTTACCTTCCAGATAAGGCTATCGACCTTATAGATGAGGCCGCAGCATCGGTCAAAATCGAAGTTGAATCCATGCCAACCAAGCTTGATGAAATCAAACGTCGCATCATGCAGCTTGACATAGAACTTGCGGCATTAAAGCGTGAAAAAGGACTCGAGCTTCGAAAAGATAAACTTGAAGAAGAGCGAAAAAAACTCCAAACAACATTTGATGATCTGCATAAAAAATGGAAAGAACAAAAAGATTTGATTTCTCAACTCCAAAAAAGTCGAGTAGAGCTTGATAAAAAGAAGGCAGAGCTTGAGCTTGCACAGCGCGATGTAGATCTCAATAAAGCGGCAGAGCTGCAATATGGAAAAATTCCCGAGATTGAAAAAGAAATAAAAATGCTGGAGGAAAAATGGAGGCACATCCCCACCGAAGAACGACTCCTTCGGGAACAAGTGACAGAGGAAGATATCGCTACAATCGTATCACGATGGACAAAAATCCCCGTTACGCGCCTCCTCACATCAGAGTCTGAGAAGCTGGGACACCTTGAAACAGACATCCATAAGCGTGTTGTCGGACAAGACCATGCAATAAAACTCGTGGCAAATGCTATAAGAAGATCACGCGCAGGACTCAAGGACGAGAATAAACCAATTGGTTCATTTCTCTTTTTGGGACCAACCGGTGTTGGAAAGACCGAAACTGCACGCGCACTTGCACAAACACTCTTCAATGACGAACACGCAATGATTCGCATTGATATGAGCGAGTACCAAGAACAACATTCCGTTGCTCGTCTCCTTGGCGCACCTCCGGGATATGTTGGATATGAAGAAGGAGGACAACTCACTGAACTGGTCAGAAGAAAACCCTATTCAGTAATCCTTTTTGATGAAGTTGAAAAAGCCCATCCGCAGGTCTTTAATGCATTCTTGCAGATTCTTGATGATGGGCGTTTAACTGATGGAAAAGGTCGTATGGTAAATTTTAAAAATACTATCATTATTCTCACTTCAAACATCGGGAGCGATATTTATGAAAAAGAAAAGAATTCCAAAGTGCGGGACGCACATATTATTGAAAGGGTTAAATCTCACTTCAAACCGGAGTTTATCAATCGTCTTGATTCAATCGTCATATTCAATCCACTCGACGAAAGTATGATGAAAGAGATTGTTGAGATTCAAATCGATGAAGTGAGCAAGCGACTTTCCCAGCAAAATCTCAAACTTGCCATATCTCAACCGCTCAAAAAATATTTTCAAACGGTTGGCTTTGATCCTGTCTATGGCGCACGACCCTTGCAGAGAATTATTAATGAAACTCTGATTGATGAGATCGCACTGCAAATCATCGAGGGAAAGATTAAATCAGGAGACATGATTTCTGCAGATTATAAAGGAGCAAACGTTGAGATATCAATTGAAAAACCAAACTAGAAGTCATCACAAAACCTCATAGTTTAGGTCATCCTGGTAAGCCTTTAGGCGCATCCAGGATCTCAAAGTGATTAGAGATTCTGGACAAGCCAGAATGACTGGTTTAGAGATAACATCTAGTCAAGAATAAGAACGACAAAATTTGACGTACGATATACTGATTCTATGACGAAGTTTTTTCATATCCTCGTATTATCGACCATCTTTTTTCTGAATATACTTCCGGTAAAAGACCCAGATTTTGGCTGGCATTATCGGTGTGGCTATGAGCTTCTTCAAGGTCATCCCTGCTTTACGAATACTTTTACCTATTTTCTTGCGGACTATCAAGCATTCTATTCGAGCTTTATTTATGATGGGATGATTGCTGCTGTGTACGAATTTTCTGGATTTCTGGGACTGAGCATTATGCACGCACTGATCATGACGGGAACCTTTTATCTTTTTTATAAGCTCTCAAAACAAAATATACTTTTTGCAGCAGCACTATTTTCACTCGTAATATATTTAGCCGGAGGAACTCTTGGTCTTGGGCTGCGACCACAGATTGTTACCTATTTTTTCATTCTCCTCGGCTATTGGATGCTTCGAGATAAAAAAGTCATTAAAATTAATTCTATTCAATTCCAATCTATTCTTCTCTATCCACTTCTTATTCTGTTTTGGGTCAATACACATATTGGATTTTTTACCGGACTCGTGGTTTTTGGCGCATATTGGCTGAACGTTTTTATCCAAAGAATTTCAGGAAACATTTTAAACAGGGCTTTATTCATGACAACTGTTGTCGGATTATTATCATTTATTGCGACACTTCTGAATCCATTTGGATACAAAGTATATATTGAACTTTTTAATCATCTCACCTCTCCGCTTAATACTATGATTGCCGAATGGGTTGCACCACCCCCACTGTATATTCTTATCATTCTCATAAGTCTCGTGCTCATTCCCATCATTAAAGTGGTTCAAAAAAAATTCTCAATTTTTGAAATGGTTCTTCTTCTCTTTTTTGGCATTACTGCCATTATGGCACGTCGAAATACGCCGCTCTTTCTCACCTTTGCAGCAATATTTTATATCCAGATGATGCCAAAAAGGGATATCAAAAATATATATCCACTCCTCATTCCATTTATTGGAGCAATGTTTGTTTCAGTTATGTTTATCAATATTCAAAAAACAATTGCGTTTCATTCTGACTGGAATCTCTTCTGCACGAAAGGTGCAACCAATTATCCCTGTATTGCAATAAAAAACTATCCAATGCTCTCAGGGAATGTGTATGCAACCTATGAATGGGGAGGATTTTTGATCTGGCAACGCCCTGATATCAAAATCTTTGCTGATGGTCGTATGCCAGCATGGTCTGATGAAAATGGTGAAAGTCCTTACAATGTCTTTCTCAAGATTCTCCAAACACAACCAGGATGGAATGAAAAGCTCCGAAAATACAAAACTGATTATCTCCTCATTGCTCAAGGAACATTTTTAGATCTCCTTCTTGATGAAAGTGCTGAAAAAGAGGGGTGGAAGAAAGTATATGAAGACAAGACCCACGCGATTTATAAGAATCTCCTTACCTACTAAGAATCTCAATATCTTCATTTTTATACACAACGGTCAAAAAGGGATACGCAAGGGCGTCAAATTCTTTTTCCTGCAAAGATACGACGACAAGATTGATATTATTTTCTTGTAAAAATGACTTGGCTTCTGATTCAGACAATGTTCCCGAATAAAAATTCTCTGCTTTAACAAGTTTTGTATCATAGTCGGGGGATTGATCCTTTATGCCAAAATATACGTGCTTCCCCGTACGCGCAGGGATGTAGCTTGAGAGCGAAGGAAGGGCTAAAATACCATTCTGATCACTTCTCTCAAGAAACTCAAAACTTTCCCTATAAGATTGGGGAATATAAAACCAAATATTATTACTGTTATGAGCTTCCGCTATCCGCTTATTAAACGTATAAATTGAAGTGGGAAGTACCATTAAAAGAGTTATTATCATTATGAAGAATGTGAATAAATGAGAATGTTTTGACAGTTTTTTAAGTTGTATCACAAATAAAAGCGCCATCGGAAACAATAAACCGCTCAAAAATAAACGACTCAATCCAAAGGGCAGAAGCGACAAAATTATAGACACAATAATCCAAATATTTAAAAACCACATCAATGGTGTTTTGTTCTTTGTCAAAAACAATTGAAAAACAAAAAATATGATAAAAAATCCGTAGCCAAGAAAGAGCGATAACAATGTAATTTTGTGTGGCTGATAACTGGTAAGCACTGAAAAGCCAGAATTAAGAAAATGAAACGTATAGAAAAGGGCAGGAGGAAAAACAAATACAGAAAATATTCCCAAATAGGTACATGGATATTTTTTTTGCATTCTCATGCAGGAAACCAGCACAAATATTGAAGTAATCAAAAAAAAACTCACTAACCGATATGGATAGATAGGAATCAGTAATACGAATGCTGCAATTGAGGTCAGCAAGAAACGTATTCGCTTTTGTTCAACTGCCAGAAAAAAGAATATGAGAGATGAAATGTAGAGTAAAGCGGCAATTGCCTCATGTGGTTTTTGAAAATTACTCAAAAAAGTGACACCCGGTATATAGAGGTCAGTTGACATTTCAGGGGCAGAAAAGAGAAAACCAAGGCCACCACCAATCGAGATAATAAGGAGCGCATACAAAGAATGAAATGGTTTTTTTATCAAAAAATTCGTTACGGCAAATATTCCCAAAGCCAAAAGAGTGCCGCATCCGATTGCAAGAATTTGGTAAAGAAGAATGTTATTTACGTTTGGAAATAGTATCGCGGAAAGGGTGTAAATTGGATAGATGAAAGCGGGCTTTCCTTTTTCAGTAGTGTTTATGTTTGATAATAATATATTCTGGTCTTTTTGCGCCAACTTAATTGTTGCAAAATAATTGTTAATGTCCCATGGATCAAACCATGAAGCTTGACCAGAATATGAATAGTTTTCTGGTGTATTTATCAATCCATTATAGTGAGGATAATAATTGACGTATAAGATCACACCAATAATCAAAGAAAATAAAACTCCCGTAATCAATTTCGTCATCATTTTTCCCATTCTTTCATTCTATACTTTTAGATCACATGATAAAATAGCCACATGAAACATAAAGTTATTATCGTGCTTCCTGCGTATAATGCTGAAAAAACATTGGTAAAAACTTTGCGAGCTATTCCAAAGGGAATCGCTGACGAAATAATCCTTAACGATGATGGCTCAAACGATAAAACGGTCGAGATTGCAAAGAAACGTGCCATATCCATATTCCAACATGCCAAAAATCAAGGATATGGCGCAAATCAAAAGTCATGCTATAAAATTGCCCGTGCTCACAAGGCAAGTATCGTAGTGGTTCTTCACCCGGATTATCAATACGATCCCCATCTGATCCCCCATCTCGTCGATTTTATTAAAGAAGGATATTTTGATATCATGCTTGGTTCGAGAATTCGAACACGGAAAGAAGCACTGGAAGGTGGCATGCCTGCTTATAAATATTACTCAAATCGCGTCTTGACCTTCATTCAAAATTTGGTAACGGGCCAAAATCTCGGTGAATGGCATACGGGAATGCAGGCGTATTCGAGTAAAGTATTACAGCAAATCCCCTATGAAACATTTTCTGATGACTTTGTTTTTGCAACTCAAATGTTTTTAGCCGCATCAAAAAAAGGATTTCGCATTGGCGATATTCCCGTACCAGTTCGGTATTTTAAAGAGGCTTCAAGCATTAATTTTTCTCGGAGTGTTCAGTATGGAATTTTGACCTTAGG
>Ga0210057_1006218_pt1 | contig 14925 bp, 12 predicted proteins | sample CryGeyCG2114_010_2_FD_183968 | JGI IMG/M metagenome (GOLD analysis project Ga0210057, IMG submission 183968) | Groundwater microbial communities from aquifer - Crystal Geyser CG10_big_fil_rev_8/21/14_0.10 (SPAdes) (version 2) | ecosystem: Environmental > Aquatic > Deep subsurface > Groundwater ... | reverse complement strand
TAGAATCTATTTATCTTGAAATAAGCGATCTTGCTAATATCCCAGAACGCATACCCATTACTTTTGAAAAGGGAAGAAAAGTTAAAGGCAAAGTTTTTATAGATAGACAAAAGTTGGAAGATCTAAACAGCGACTATAAAGAGAACAGGGCTAAATAAAAAATATGGAAATTCCTGCCAATTCAAAAACAATCATTAATCAAGCTGTTAGAGGTGATTGGTTTTTTTTAACCAAGAGGACAGATATGTCACCTTTGCCAGTATGGCTTAAAATGAAAGCTAATATTACCAATAAGGTGGTAAAGGAGATTTATGGCAATTATATCCCTTGGGCTGCCTTTTGGTATAACAATGTAGGTGAATATTATATTCATGGTGATGAACATCGCCGTGCAGTTTTAAAAGCCACTCAACTTTTATACTCGTACAAAAAAGCTAAAAAGTATTTATTAGGGATTGCTGGTTTATGTGAAGATGCAAGAAAAGCTGCTAAAGAATTCTATAATCCCAACTGGAGTAAATATAATGATAAGCAATTGTTAGAGACATATTTAAATATCGTCCAGCTATATACCTTATCATATATCCACGGCTTTGTAACATGGTGTAATCAAGTTTTACAAAGTAATGCCAAAGAAATTATAGGGAAGTATAAAAAAGAGTTATTAAAACATGAAATTACTACTGACGAAGCTTTGGGTATACTTATAATGTCAGATTTACCAAATCTGTATCGGGAAAAAGAACTTGCCTTAGATAAATTATCCAAAGCTTATCGGGCATGTTTAAAAGAGGCAAAAAATAAAAAGTATATTATTAGTAAATTCTCTGAGCTAAATGAAAAAATTGAATTATTTTTAGATAAGTTTAAATGGATTGGATATGAGTATGATGGGCCTGTAATGTCTTACAATGAGGTGGTTAAAGAAATAGCACAAAGAGAGCAAGGGAGAATAAGAACAAGAAGTAAACAAAGCCTGATTAAACTATGTAAATTTACTAAAAAAGAAATGGAAGTTTTTGAGACTATGGCATTACTATCATATACCAAGGACGAGAGAAATATTTCTGATGATTTTATTCATTATTGTTTTAATAATTTATATAATGAAATTGCACGCCGTCATAAACTATCTATCAGTGATGTTAAATATTTATGGGATATAGAACTTGAGGATTTACTAAAAGGTAAAGATAAGTTTACAAAAAATTATCTAAAAAAGAAAAAATTATTTTGTGCTGCTGTCTCCATGCCAGAGAAAAATAGAATAAAAAGTTATTATGAAGTTGGCAAGAAAGCTAAATTATTGCGAGATAAAATATATAACTCGAGCTATCAGGTAGAAAATACGTCTAGTAAAATATTAAAAGGAACAATTGCCTCGACTGGGATAGCCACTGGTAAAGCCAAATTAATTCATACTTATGCGGATATTAATAAAGTTAAAAAAGGTAATATCTTAGTAGCTTATATGACAAGTCAAAAGTTTATGTCTGCTATTATGCGATCAGGAGCTATCGTGACTAATGAAGGCGGATTAACTTGTCATGCGGCAATAGTAGCCAGGGAAATTAATAAACCATGTGTTATTGGTACTAAAGTAGCTATGGAAATTATAAAAGATGGGGATATTGTGGAAGTTGATGCGAATCAAGGAGTAGTTAAAATATTAAAGAAGAAGTAAAACTTAATCAAATTAAAAAAGACGCTATCAGCGTCTTTTTTAATGGAGATTTATTTTAACTAAGATTATATTCTATTATTATATTTTAAGAATTTTAATTTGACATTTTAAGAAAGTTTGTTTAAACTAATAACAAATAAACATTATTTTAAAAAATAAAAAAGGAGGAGATTGTGCCTTTTGCAATGTATTTTATTTTTACTGCTTGGATTTTATATTGGATTTCAGTTTGTTCTAAATTTTTTGTTAAAGAGATTAAAACATGGATAGTGGTATTATTTGGTATGGCTCTTACTAATGATATTATTGGCACTTGGGAGATGGCTATAAGAGCTGTAGGAAATGGGTTTAGTTGGCATGGGATAGTGGGTTATATATTACTTTTCTTTTTAGCTGTACATTTTGTATTGAGTTTACTAGCTAGAATTAAAAGAGGTATATGGCAAATTAGATTTTACCGTTATTCTCTTTATGTGGTTATTTTTTGGACAGTTCTATTAATAAGTGGAATTCCTAAATTAAAGAGTTTATTATAAAAAAGTTTTTTAAAATAAAAAGCTTCCATTAAAAATGGAAGCTTTTATTATATTTATAAAATTTGACAAAATCGTTAGGGGGGGGGGTAGAATATAAGTAAAGAGAAATATTAAAGAATTTAGTTATAATTCTTTAAATTATTAATTAAATTAAAAAATATGGAAAATTCAAGAAATGCAATAGACCACTTTGAAGGGTTTAAAGAAAAAGATTTTTTTGTAAAAAAATTTACAACTAAAAATTTAGATAATATAAAAAGAAGCGAAGACAGAGCTACTTTTATAGAAGGATATAACAAGTGGAAAGGATCATCTCCTGATACTTGGGATGTTCTTGAAATGGAATCAATGGAGCAGTTAGAAAATTATGTTAATATGAGAAATAAAAGTTTATTAACAACATTATTTAAAGATGAGATATTAGATTCTAATTTTATAAAAAAAATAGGTATTGATGTTGATTCTCTTCCAGATAAAACTCATATGACTGTGCTGCCAGAAGTAGAGAAAAAATTGGGAATTGATAAAAAGGGTATTGATTTTAATAGAATAGATCCACTAGAAGGTGTTATTGATGTAAGGGACGGGATTGTGCTTGTCGCACATGATATTGAGAAATTTACTGAGGAATTTTTGGTAGAATTAAAAAAATTAACATCTAAAATAGAAGTGGTTGGTAGAGCTAATCACTTAAACAACAATGATACTGATCGCGAAGAATTGGAAAAATTTGTAAAGAGAATTATTGATGATTTATCTCAAAATAAAATTGCTGGAATTACGAGAGAAGAGGGCGATGATTTAAATTATGTTCTTCCTAGCGATGCAAATGAATGTACAACTTTTGTCAGATATATGCATATGTAGATATTTATTATTTTTAATAAATTAAAGTATTTAAATATTTAAATATGTAATTAAATTTTTGTTTAAGTTTCTAGATTAAATTTAAAAACCCCCTTTTGGGTTTTTTTTATAATGTTTAAATGCTTTGATGTTTAAATATTTTAAACCAAAGTCACATTCACGACTTCATCTTTAGGGTCTTTGAGTTTCATTAGGCGGACACCTTGAGTGTCACGACCAAGAGTCGGCACAGATTTAAGTGGTAAACGAATAACTTGACCATGGCCGGAAATAATAATTAAATCGCCAGTAATTTCTTCAGGTAAGTTATTAGGGTCAACAACAAATGATGAAGCTAAAGAACCTGTTTTTTGAGTAATTTTAAGAGTCTTAATACCAGAACCACCACGGCCTTGGATTTTATAATTTTTTAATTGGGTGAGTTTACCAGTGCCGTTGGCAGATAGGGCAAAGACAAAACCTTTTTTATTTTCATCACTAATAACATCCATACCAATAACTTGACTACCTTTTTTAAGTCTAATACCACGGACACCAGAGGCAGATCGACCCATCGGACGTAGATCAGTACCTTTGAATCTAATGGCTTGGCCAGTTGAAGTGGTTAGCATAACCTCGTCTTTATCGGTGGCGGGATCAACCCAACTTAAAATATCATCGCCTTTAAGTTTAATGGTGATTAAACCAGAGCGACGGACATTAGCAAGTTGTTCTAAGGTAATTTTTTTGACGGTACCTTGCTGGGTACACATTACTAGGAATTTATCTTCGGTTATACCAGTTAATGATAAAACTGAAGAGACTTTTTCATTGGGAGCAAGCTGTAAGAAATTGACAATGGATTGGCCTTTGGCAATACGTGAGGCTACCGGAATTTCGTAGGCTTTAAGTTGGAAGACTCGGCCACGAGTTGTGAAAAATAAAATATCTTTGTGAGTGGTGGTAACAAAAAGTTCTTCAACGACGTCTTCTTCTTTGGTAGTTAAGCCAGCTACACCTTTGCCACCACGAGATTGAGTTTTAAATGTTTCTGGTGGTAGACGTTTAATATAGCCATCTTTGGTAATAACGACGATGGTGCTTTCATCGGGAATTAAATCTTCTTGAGAAAATTTATCAACTTCGTTTTTAAAGATTTTAGTTTTACGTTCATCACCAAATTTTTCTTTAATGGCAATTAATTCATTTTTGATCATTTGTAATATTTTTTTAGGAGTTTTGAGAATAGCTTCAAGTTCGATGATTAATTTTCTTTTTTCCTTTAATTCGGTTTCTATTTTTAAACTTTCTAAATTAGCCAATTGTTGCAACTTCATTTCTAAAATGGCAATAGCTTGGCGTTCAGTTAACTTAAATTTTTTAATCAAATTATTTTTAGCTTGATCGCGATCTTTGGATTGTTTAATGGTTTTGATGATGGCATCGATTTTATTTAAAGCCAACATTAAACCTTCTAAAATATGAGCACGATCTTTAGCTTTGTCTAATTCAAATTGAGAGCGGCGTTTAATAATTTCTTGTTGATGCTTGATATATTCTTCCAAAATCATTTTAAGAGTTAGCACGCGAGGTTGGATTTCATCAACTAAAGCTAACATATTAACATGAAAAGATGATTGTAACCCAGTATGTTTATAAAGTTGATTTAAAATTTTACGAGGGTAAGTATCTTTTTTAAGTTCCACAACAATTCGGACATCACCTTTTGATGATTCATCACGTAAATCTCGAATACCTTCAATCTTTTTAGTTTTAACTAAGTCAGCAATTTTTTCAATTAAAACAGATTTATTAGTTTGATAGGGTACAGAGGTAATAATAATTTTAAAGATGTTATTTTTGGTTTCAATAATTTCACTTTCGGCGCGCATAACAATGGAACCTTTGCCAGTGGCATAAGCTTGTTTAATGTCAGCTTGATTAAAAATGTGAGCGCCGGTTGGGAAGTCAGGGCCTTTAATAAATTTCATTAAATCATTTAGATCAGCGTTGGGATTATCAATCAAATGACAGATGCCATCAACTAATTCAGTTAAATTATGAGGTGGAATACTGGTAGCCATACCAACGGCAATACCAATGGTGCCATTTAAAAGCAAGTTAGGTAATTTAGCTGGTAGAACTTTAGGTTCTTGCTGACTACCATCATAATTAGGTCTAAAATCAACGGTATTTTTTTCTAAATCCAATAACATCTGTTCAGTGATTGGCTGAAGTTTGGCTTCAGTATATCTCATAGCAGCGGCGCCATCGCCATCCATAGATCCAAAGTTACCTTGACCATGCACTAAAGGATAACGTAAAGAAAAACTTTGAGCCAAGCGTACCATGGATTCATAAACAGCACTATCACCGTGAGGATGGTATTTACCAAGGACTTCACCAACAACGGTAGCGGATTTTCTGAATTTAGCACTAGGTTTTAAACCAATGTCCCACATGGCATAAAGAATACGGCGATGGACTGGTTTAAGTCCATCACGTACATCTGGTAAAGCTCGAGAGACAATGACACTCATAGCATAATCTAGATAAGCTTCTTTCATTTCAGCAGTAATTTCTCGAGGAATAATTTTAGCTAAAATCGGAGCAACAGCTGGTTGTTCTTTGGAAAGTTTCTTGGGGGTTGTTTTTTTATCAGCTTCAGATTTTTTCTTAATCGACATAATTTTTGATTACTTAATCATTTAAACACATAAAATGTTTAGCTATGTATTTTTTAAATTATTAATTATTAATTTAGAGTTGAGATTCAACAGTTGAGGTGGTTGAACTGGCAAGATTTAGATTTTTAATAACTGTTTCCAACTGGTTAGGTGTAATTGAAGTAGCATTTTGTAATTCAATAGTACTAGAAGTTGGAGCTTGAGTAAGTGATTCTTTAATTTCTTGAAAACTGTCGATGGCAGTATTAAAATCTTTAGTAAGTTGTTGCCAATTTTGATTTAATTCAGAATTTTGATCGGTCTTTTCGGAGTTATTTGGTTGAATAATATTTTTTAAATTTAGAAACCAAGCGACTATTATAATAGTAACGATTGTACCGATGGTTAAATAAAATTTAGTTTTATTATCAGTAGACTTCATGATAGTTAAAATTTATTTTATGGTTTTAAAATAATTAGTTTGGTTTCTTCTTGGGGTAAATCTTTTTTGGTTATTCTAAGTTTGTCTAACTCTTCTTTATTATTACCAATTTCTTTAATGAATTTATCAACATCATCTAAATTAGTTTTTAGTCCAGGAATTTTATATTGCATTGGAATAATAATTCGTGGTTCAATTTGTGAGACTAATTTGGCAGCTTGTTTGGCATCAAGACTGTCTTTATTGCCAACTGGAATTAAAAGAATATCAGCATCTTCAATAAATTCAAGTTGTTTGGAAGTTAATTCTTTTTGGCAGATATTGCCTAGATGGGCAATATTAATGTGTTCAACACGAATGATATAGAGAGTGTTATTAATTTTTTTATTTTTATCATTGTGTTCACAGGTTGAAGGAATGCCATAAACAAAAACATTGTTAGTTTCAAATTCTCCAGGACTCTTAACCACAAAAGGTTCAGGAGTATCAGTGGTGCCCTTAATTGATTTATAATCTAAATCAGTTGATTGGCTATTATGTAGAGTAATAATATCAGCAACGAGTTTAGGTCTTTTGAGACCACAGGTATTAGAAAAAGGATCAGTAATAATAATAGTATCGGCTGCATTAGGAGATTTAGCTGTGATTTTAAAACAGGATTGACCGAACCATTGGATAGTCATAGGGGTATAAAAATATTTAAAAATAAGAGTTAGTCTTATTTTTATTTAATAATAAAAATAAAATATAAATTATAAAAATACAAGGCATAAATTACAAGATTTTTTAACTAAATTGTTTGTATCTTGTTGCCGATAACTTGTTTTTTATAAGCTATATTTACCTTAATTTTAGCAGTTTTAGAGGGGGGTTGTCAAATGTAGAGAAATACGCTATACTAGATATAATTGAGTAAAAGTACCTTAAATACTCAATTAATATTATAAATTAATTCAAGGTAAAAATATTTATATATATATTATATTTTTATCCCGAGTTAATCGGGATATGTTATTTTAAAGTGTAGGTTCTCGCTAAGCGGGACCCGTTCAAATAGTCTTGAAGACTATTTGAACTCCCGATTAATTCGGGATTATCTTATATATAGATATTAATCGTAATAAAATTATGATAAAAGTAACTAGCAAAACAAAAGATGATCAAATGGAGAAGCTGTTTAATTCAGCTGATAATCCTAATTTTCCAAAACCAGGTGAAATTATTGAAGGGGAAGTAGTTTATGTTGGTCGTAATGAAGTTTTGGTTGATATCGATGGTATATTAACTGGTCTTATTAGAGGTCACGAGGCTTTTGATGAATCAGGAGAATTTAATGATCTTAAAGTAGGTGATAAAATTTCAGCTACTATTATTGAAATAGAAAATGAAAAAGGTTTAGTGGAATTATCTTTAAGACAGGCTGGACATAAAAAAGCTTGGGATAAATTAAGCAAAACTAAACAAGAAGGTGAAATAGTAGAAGTGATTGTTTTGGATGCTAATAAGGGTGGGTTGATGATTAAATTAGATAATATTTTAGGTTTTTTACCAGTATCTCAATTATCAGCAGAAAATTATCCAAGAGTAGTTGGTGGTAATCGGACTAAAATTTTAGATAAACTTAAAGAATTAGTAAATAAAAAACTTAAAGTTAAAATATTAGATATTAATGATGAAGAAGGCACATTAATTGTTTCTGAGAAAGAGACGGCTAGTGAAAGGAGAAAAGAAAATTTAGATCAATATAAAAAAGGTGATGTTGTTGAAGGTACAATTACTGGAGTGGTTGATTTTGGTGCTTTTATGTCATTTGGTGATGGTTTAGAAGGTTTAATTCATATTTCAGAATTAGGTTGGCAGAGAATTGATGATCCTAGAAGTTTAATGAAAGAAGGTCAAAAAGTTAAGGCACAAATTATTGAAATTAGTACTAGTAAAGTTTCATTGTCTCTTAAGCGTTTAACTAAAGATCCTTGGGAAATGATTAAAGATAAATATAAAGTAGGGGATAAAGTTAAAGGTAAGATAGTTAAGGAACATAAATTTGGTGCTTTTGCAGAAATAGAAGATGATATTCAAGGTTTGGCTCGAGCGGAAAGTGAAACTGATAAAGAAAAAATGAAATTAGGTGCTGAATTAGATTTTGAAATTACTAATTTTTTCCCAGTTGATCATAAGTTGGGTTTAGTTTTAGTTGGTAGTAAGGGAAGTAAAACAAGTAAATCAAGTAAATTAAGTGAGTCAAGTGAAGAATTAAAAGACAAGAAACAAGCTGGTTCTGATTTAGAGAAGAATCAACCAGATAACAAGAAAGAAGGGAAAAAAGATAAAGAAGACAAGGTGGTTAAAGACGAAAAAGTGGTTAAGGATGAAAAGAAAGAAGAGATTAAAGAATCCAAAAAAGGTAAAAAAGAAGACAATAAATCAGACGAATTAGGTAAATCAAGTAAAACTAGCGAAGCAGCTAAAAAGAAGAAAGAAGAAAGTAAATAAAATATTAAAATTTATTTTATGATTTTAGGTTTTAATACGTATACTCCAAATAATATTTTGTGGAGAGATAAAATAAATTTGTCTAAAAAATGTGGTTGTCAGGCAGTTGAATTGAGTTATAATAGTTTAGACAGAACAGATTGGTTAGATAAATTAACACTTGAAGATTTTATTGATTTTGATTTCATTTCTTTACATGCACCAACTAGATTTTTATATAAGAATAATAAAGAAACTAATAAATTATTAGTTAAATTACAAAATTTGCATAAAAAATTTAATTTTAATATTATAGTATTACATTCAGATATTATTCTTGATTGGGATGTATTTAAAAAATATGACTTACCAATAGCCATTGAAAATATGGATAATAGAAAAGAAAGCGGAAAAACAGTTGAAGATCTTAAAGAAATATTTGAGAGAAATGATATAAAAATGGTATTAGATATTAACCATTGTTATGTAAATGATAATAGTTTAAAACTAGTAAAAGAAATGTATGATAATTTTAAAGATAGAATTGTAGAAATTCACTTGAGTGGTTTTGAAGCATTTCATGATTTATTATATAAAACTAAGCAAATTGAATTTATTAAGTCTTTACCAAACAAGAACATCCCTGTTATTATAGAAAGTATGATAGATTCAATTGTAGATATTAAAAAAGAATTTGATTATATAAAAAAGAATTTAAATAATTAATTTTTTAAAAAATGAAAAATTTATCAAAAACATTTATTATATTTTTTGTCGTTATGTTAATTATGGCGGGGATTTTGTCTATTTTTGAAAGTAATAATAAAGAGACTGTTGAAGTGGGAGTAGCTCAGGCGGTGACTAAAATTCAAGCCGGTGAAGTTAAAGAAATTGAAGTGCGTGGTAATATTTTAAAAATTATTCTTAATAATGATGAAGAATTGTTAGTTTATAAAGAAGCCACTGAATCGGTGAGTGAATTATTAGTAAACTACGGAGTGACACAAGAAGAATTAAAACAAACTAATATTGTGATTAAGACTGAAACAGGTTTGAATTATTGGCTAGGAATGATTTTGCCTTTTTTGTTACCGATATTATTAATTGTGGGTTTCATTTGGTTTTTATCACGACAGGTTCAGGGGGCTAACAAAAAAGCAATGTCTTTTGGACAAACCGGTGCTAAAAAAGATGAGCCGGAAGATAAGAAAAAACATAAAGTTAGATTTGCAGATGTAGCAGGAGTTAAAGAAGGTAAAGAAGAGTTAGAAGAAGTGGTACAATTTTTAAAACATCCAAAGAAATTTGTTGATATGGGAGCTAAAATACCAAAGGGCGTTTTATTAATAGGTGCGCCTGGTTGTGGTAAAACTTTATTAGCTCGGGCAGTAGCTGGAGAAGCTGGAGTACCTTTTTTTCATGTATCTGGTTCTGAATTTGTAGAGATGTTTGTGGGGGTTGGCGCTTCTCGGGTAAGATCATTATTCGCTAAGGCTAAAAAGAATGCACCATGTATTGTTTTTTTAGATGAATTAGATGCAGTGGGTCGACGTCGAGGGGCGGGGCTTGGTGGTAGTCATGATGAACGTGAACAAACTTTGAATCAAATTTTAGTTGAGATGGATGGTTTCGAACCTAATGAAGGAGTAATTGTGTTATCAGCCACTAATCGGCCAGATGTGTTAGATCCAGCTTTACTTAGACCGGGTAGATTTGATCGACGAGTAATTATTGACCTACCGGATTTAAAAGATAGAGAAGGTATTTTAAAAATTCATGCTAAAGGTAAAAAATTAAATAGTAAAATTAATTTAAATACTTTAGCTGCACGGACGCCAGGTTTTTCTGGTGCTGATTTAGCTAACTTATTGAATGAAGCGGCTATTTTAGCGGCCAAAGAAAATAAGGTTGAAGTAACGATGGAGGATGTTTTAGAAAGTATTGACAAGGTGATGATTGGTCCAGCACGTAAATCACGAATGTTGACTTTGAAAGAAAAAAAGATTACAGCTTATCACGAAGCGGGACATGCAGTGGTGGCTCATTTAAGTAAACATGCTGACCCAGTACATAAAATTTCTATTATTTCCAGAGGGCAAGCTGGTGGTTATACTATTAAATTACCAACCGAAGATAGACACATGCAAAGTTATAGTGAATTTATTGATGATATGGCAGTTTTATTAGGTGGTTATGCAGCTGAAAAATTTATTTTTAAAGAATTAACTACTGGGGCAACTTCTGATTTAAAGCGGGCAACTGATTTAGCTAAAGAACTAGTAACACAATATGGAATGAGTAAAACTTTAGGTCCAAGAACTTTTGGTGAACATGAAGAAATGATTTTTTTAGGAAAAGAGATTACGGAACGTAAAGATTATTCAGAAAGTACTCAAGAAAAAATTGATAAGGAAGTAGCAGATTTTGTAAATGGAGCTTATAAAACAGCCTATGATATTTTAAGTAAAAATAAAGAAGTATTAGAAAAGGTTACCCAAGAACTTTTAGACAAGGAAGTTTTGGAAAGGGCAGATTTTGAGAAGATAGTAGGGAAGAAATAGATAAATAATAAATTATAAATTATAAATTATAAATTAACCCCGATATTTGATTGGGGTTTTATTGTTTTTTAATTTTGTGGTATAATAAAAGTAGATAAATTAATAATAAAGTATAAAGAATGACTTCGTTCTATAATGCAGTCTCAATTCTTATACCTTGTTAATCATTTGAACTATGCAATTATATAAACCCATGCTTAAGCAAGCATTTCAAGTTTCTTGGCGTAATAAATTTTTGTGGTTTTTTGGTTTGTTTGCCGTATTATTTAGTAGTGGTGGTGCTTATAATCTAGGTTTTAGTAATCTAGAAAAAGTAGAATCACAAGGAATGTGGTTAACTAATATAAAAACCATGGTGCAAGATTGGCCATTTAAATTTCAAATGATTAATTTAGAAGAAGTTTGGTCACTATTTAGTCTTTCCGGAATGTTATTAATGTTATTTATTTTGGCGATAGCGATATTTTTTATTTGGTTGGCAGTGGCTTCACAAGGTGCTTTAATTTATGGAGCAGCTGAAGCGATTAAAGAAAGAAATAATAAATTTAATGAAGTTTTTAAGCATGGAATGCAAAAATTTTGGCCAGTATTTTTATTACATATTATTTTTAATATTATTTTATTCATAATACTAGTATTATTAAGTTTGCCATTTTTTATTTTGTTTATGGTTAGTGCCAGCAGTGTGGTGTGGCAGTCGATTTTAGTAATTTTATCATTTGTTGTGTGGGTACCAGTTGCGATTATTTTTTCTATTGTAATTCAATATGCATTAATTTATATAGTTAATGAAAATAGACACATTGGGGAAGCTCTAAGTAAAGCGATAAGTTTATTTATTAAAAACTGGATTGTCTCTTTGGAAACTGGTTTTGTTTTATTCTTTTTAAATTTAGTAACGGGATTGGCATTGGTGGTGGCTTTAGTTTTTGTAGCCTTACCTTTTATAATGTTAGGTATGATTGCAGTTCAAGTGGCAAGTAATACATTTTTATGGTTAGTAATTACTTTAGGTTTATTAACTTTTATTGTATCGATGTTTTGGTATGGAGCTTTTTGGAATGTATTTAGTACGATGGTGTGGATTATTTTATTTGAAAGAATCACTAAGGGATTAGTTTATAGTAAAATTTTACGTTGGGCAGTAATGTTGACAGGACAGAAAAAAATAGAGAACGAATAATGAATTAAGAATTATGAATTATAAATAAAAAGACGTAATAAATTGCGTCTTTTTGTATTAGGTAATTTTAAAATAGTATATTATGATGTTAAAATAGATAAGACAAAGGAGTTAAATAAACTAAGTTTAAAATTATAGGGTGGGTTGGCAGAGTGGTTTAATGCGTCGGTTTCGAAAACCGATGTTCCGCTTAGCGGGACCGCAGGTTCAAATCCTGCACCCACCGCCAATGATTGCATATTTTAATAAATAATAGTTATATTATTTTGATTATTTAATTTTATTGGTTTATTGATTTTTATAGTCAAAAATGGTAATTTTAATATAGAGATAAGATTAATTCAATTAAAAAATATGAGAAATCAAGAAATAGGATTTATCGAAAATGAAGATAGTAAGAAAGATGAAGAGTTAAAAAGTCCTAAAAAAATAATATCTAGAAGAGATTTTTTAAAGTTAGGTGCAGTTAGTTTGGCAACAGCTATTTTGACGCCAGAAAAATTATTAAGTCAGGATAAAGACAATCAAGAACAGATGGATTTAAAAGAAAATAAAGAAAATGATTATGGAAATTTAGGTTCTTTATTAAGATGGAATGTAGAAATTGAAAAACCTAATGAATATCAGTTAAAACAAATTGTTGAAATGAAAGATAAGATAATTAGTAAAGTTAAAAATAAAGATTTTGCATCAATGATAGAAATGTTGAAGTTTATGAATTTAGAGATAGATGCTAATTTTGATGATAAAAAATCTACAGTTTATTTAAAAGATGTTTTTGCTGAAAAAGAAGGGGTTAGCCCAAAAGGTAATTTTGATTGTGATTCTCGGGCAGTTATGTGTCAGACAGTATTAGAGGAATTAGATTTTACCAATAATAATGTAGAAATGTGTGCTTTTGAAGGACATATGATGTTACGGGATAAAGAAAAGGATCAATATTTTGAAACAACAAAGAATAAAGTCGCTGATTTAAGTGAGAGTGAAAAAGTTCAATTAAATATAATTAATAGTTATGATAAATATTTATCATATTTGATATCGAACGAGGCTACTCAATTAGGGCTTGAGGGAGGTAGGGGCGCATTAGATTCTCAGCGTGAAGATAAAAACAAACTAAGTCAAGCAATGAATAAATTTGATGAAGCTTTGAAGTTAGATAAAGGTAATATAACAGCTGGTTTAAATTTTATTAAATTAATAACAGATAAATTATTAACTGCTAAGGGTGAAGAAAAACAGCAATTAGCAGAACAAGGAATTAAAACTTATCAAAATATATTAATGGGATTAGTTAAAAGATATTATAATATAACTAATAAAGAAGTTAGTAATGATTTGAAATTAAAAAGCAAGGAAGAGGTGCCAAATTTATTAAGAAAGAAAGAGATTGAATCTCTTAATGATTTAGGTAGACCAGTAGATGAATTAATAAAAGAAGCTATTGTTAATAATGATTATATTGAAAAAAAGTTTTATGATTATGCTAATTTTAATTATTCTGAAATAAATAATTTTGAAGAAGCTATTAAAACATGGCAAGTACTTTTAGGCGCTAATGAAAATTTTAATGATAAAGAGCTTGATAAAATGACTTGTAAAATTTATATTGCTTATGCTTATTTTAAAAATAAAAATTATGAACAATTTATTAAATCAGCAAAAGAAGCTTTGAATAGTTCAGATGATATTCTTTCAGATAACTCAGAAGATTCAGGAATTGAAAGTGTATTAATAAGAGATAGAGATAGTTTAAATAGCCAAATATTAGTAGCTAAAATAATAACAGGAGAAATTAAAATTAGAGAAGATAATGTTGAGGATTTTTGTAATAAATATAAAAATGATAATTTTTTAAAACCATTTATTAATGATGAAAAGCGTTGGAATATGGTTTATATAGAAGCAAAGGAGGCTTTAGAAAATTGGTCTGGTTTTGATAAAATGATGCAGTTAATTAAAAAAACAAAAATTTCTCAAGAAGCTGTTGAAAAAACAGAAAAGATGAAAAAGAATTTCTAAACTAATTAGTTAATTTAAAGTAAGATAGTAATTAATTATTAAAATTTTATGCAATTACCTAAAAAGGCAATTATTGCGGTAGCAGGTACTGGGACTAGATTTTTACCAGCAACTAAAGTTGTGCCCAAAGAAATGTTACCGATTATAGATAAACCAATTGTACAATATAGTGTTGAAGAAGTGGTTGCCTCAGGAGTAGAAAATGTCATTTTGGTAACTCGTGAAGGTAGCAATATCATTGAAGAACATTTTAAAAATAGTTTAGATTTAGAAAAACAATTAACAAAAGCTGGTAAAAATGATTATTTAAAAATTGTACAGGCTATACCTAAGTTGGCTAAATTTAATTTTGTTAAACAAACTAAAGAGATGCCCTATGGTAATGCTACTCCCTTATTAGCTAGTATGGATTTATTAGATAATGAACCATTTTTTTATTTATTTGGTGATGATATGACTTTAGCTGATGTCCCGGTGTGTCAACAGTTGGCGGAAGTTTATAAAAAAAATCCA
>Ga0210057_1006217_pt1 | contig 14928 bp, 17 predicted proteins | sample CryGeyCG2114_010_2_FD_183968 | JGI IMG/M metagenome (GOLD analysis project Ga0210057, IMG submission 183968) | Groundwater microbial communities from aquifer - Crystal Geyser CG10_big_fil_rev_8/21/14_0.10 (SPAdes) (version 2) | ecosystem: Environmental > Aquatic > Deep subsurface > Groundwater ... | reverse complement strand
AATTATACAATTGCTTTTAAAGCCCTGTTTGAAAAATTAGGGATAGATGTTGTTTTACCAGAAAAAACAAATTCCAGGACGATTGAGGAGGGAGCAAAAATTTCTCCTGAAATGTATTGCCTACCTTTGAAAATTAATGTCGGGAATTATTTGTCAGCTATCAGAAGAGGAGCCGATACCATTTTTATGGTTACCAGTTTGGGAGGGTCTTGTCGTTTAAGATATTATGGTGACATTCAGGAAAAAGTCCTTTCCGAGACCGGTCACAAAGTTAAATTTGTAATTTTTGACCAGGATGTGCGGGACATTTACCGAAAGATTAAAGAAATTTCCGGTGCTTCTTTTTGGAAAATAATCAGGGCGGTTTTATTTTTTTATCAAAAATTACGGTTAATTGAGAATCTGGAGAAAAGGGCCTGTCATCTCAGACCGAGAGAAAAAAATAAAGGCGAGACCGACAAAATTTTATTGGAAGGATTTTCGAAGTTGGAAAAAATAAGGGATAAAAAAAGTTTAGATGAATTTAAAAAAGAGGTCTGGAAAAAAATTGCAAAAATTGAAATTGATGAAAAAAAAGTTGTGCCAAAAGTAGGAATAATCGGAGAAATTTATACCGTTACCGATGGGGCAATAAATTTTGGGGTGGAAGAAAAATTGGGCAAAGAAGGAGTTGAGGTTCATCGGGAAATGGATATTACTTATCACCTGAAAAAGAAAATTTTCCCCTGGAAGGATTGGCAAATTCAGAAAAAAATAATGCCTTATTTAAAATCAACGGTCGGTGGTCATGGTCGGGACGCCATTTACGAAATGCTCAATTATGCTAAAAAAGATTTTGACGGAATAATTCAACTACTTCCGTTCGGGTGCTTTGTAAAAGATACCGGCATTACTGTTGAAGGTTATTTGCAAAAACCAATCCAAGACATAAAAATAGGAGAAAAAGTTTTGACGCATAAAGGAAGATTTAAAAAGGTAACTCAGACTTTTTGCCGAGATTATAAAGGAAAAATATTAAAAATAGATTGTGGCGGAAAATTGTTAACGATTTTGGCTACACCTGAACACCCTGTTTTATTAGCCAAAACTCTTATAAAGGGAGGGGGAAGAAAAGTAGTTCAAGATTTCAATTTTGTCCCCGTCAGCGAGGCTAAAAAAGGAGATTTTTTTGCCATTCCTATCCCAAAAGTAATTAAAAATAAGAAGTTTTTAAGATGGACTAAAAAATATACAAGGGATCCGAAATGGGAAGATATTAAAAGATTTCCTTATTCCCCTGATTTGTTAAGAATGCTTGGTTATTGGCTAGCTGAAGGAAATATCTCCTATGAAAATTATGATTACAATAAAACAATCAATAGAAAATATACGAGAGGGATCGAGTTTAATTTTTCTCGAGAAGAGAAAAATTACATTAACGATGTTATTAATATAATCAAAAAAAATTTTAAGACGGGGGTCAGCCAGTATTATTATCCTCGAAAAAGCCTTAATGGCCTCAGTTTAAATATTAGAAATAGAAATTTGGGAGATATTATTTATTATTTGTGCGGCTCGCATTGTGATCAAAAGATAATACATAAAGAGTTAATGGAACTCGAACCTGATTTACAAAAAGAAATTTTAAAGGGATTTTTCAGAGGAGACGGTTGTTTTACAGACGAGTACGGAGAAACTACTTATAGAGGAGTAACAACCTCTCGGGATTTAGCCAGTCAATTGTTCTGGCTTTTGATAAGAAATCAAATTAAGCCATCGCTTATGGAACAAAATATCAAAAACAGAAAGCTTTCTTATATGCTTAAAATAGCAAACGCGGGTGGAATAAAAAGATTAAATGACGAACTAATAAAAGTGACTGATAGAAAAAATAATGTCAGATTTAAAGAATTAGAAAACTACTTTTTAGTTCCGATCCGCAAAATAGAAAGTATTGATTTCAAAGGTAAAGTATACAATCTTGAAGTCGAAGATGATCATTCGTATGTTGCGAACTTTCTAATTTTTCACAACTGTATGCCCGAGTCGAGCGTGAGACCGATTTTGCAGAAAATTCACTTGGAAACTGGTATCCCCTTTTTATCTCTATCACTTGATGAACAAGTAGCCGAAGCCGGGATTGAAACCAGAATCGAGGCATTTGTTGACGTTGTCAAAAATTATTATCATCAACGAATATCGAATCAGTTACGAATTTACGAATAATCGAATTCGTTTATTCGAAATAAATTCGTTATTCGTTGATAGTTTATGAAAACCTATTTAGGCATTGATGTCGGTTCCCTCACTTGCAAAATCGTTTTAATTAATGAAAAAAATGAGATAATTTTCTCAAGCTATTTTCGAACCGAGGGAAATCCTATTGAGGCAATTCAAAAAGGGTTAAAAGAATTGGGAATTTGGATTAAAAATCACAACCCAGAAATTGACCCCGTTAGAAATATTATTTCTAACGGGGTTGAAATTGCCGGAGTGGGAACAACGGGTTCGGCCAGACATTTAGCCGGCGTAATTACCGGAGCCGACTTAATAAAAAACGAGATTACCGCCCATGCCAAAGGAACAACTTATTTTATTCCTGACGTTAGAACAATTATTGAAATCGGTGGCCAAGATTCGAAGGTCATCATTTTAGAAAACGGAGTGGCCGTCGATTTTGCGATGAATTTATTATGTTTAACCAAAGATACAAAAATTATTACAGAAAATTATTTACCAAAACCCATTGCTGAAATAAAAATCGGAGAAAAAGTTTTAACCCATAAAGAAAGATTTAAACCAATAGAACAAGTTTATGAAAGAAACTATAAAGGAGAAATGATAAGAATCGGAGGCTCGAATTCAATAAGATTAGATATTACCCCAAACCACAGGATTTTAGCGTTAAAGGAAAAAAATAAATTCAGCGAACCTGAATTTATTCAAGCGAAAGCACTAAGAGAAGGAGATTATATTGTTTCTTTCAAAGAGAAAAGTTTGGATCGCGTGTTAAAACCGATAAGAAAAATAATAAAATATAATTTTAATGGATTAGTTTATAACTTAAATGTAAAGGATGATCATTCCTATGTAGCAAATTCCGTAGTTATCTCAAATTGTGCCGCTGGAACTGGAAGTTTTCTCGATGCTCAGGCGTTTAGATTAGATGTGCCAATTGAAAAATTTGGAGAATTGGCTTTGGGGTCAAAGAGCCCAACAACCGTAAGTAGTCGATGTACCATATTCGCCGAGTCGGACATGATTCATAAGCAGCAAATTGGACACAAAATTGAAGATATTGTCGCCGGTCTATGCCAGGGTCTGGCCAGGAACTTTTTGGCCAATGTTGCCAAGGGGAAAAATATTCAGCCACCAATCGTCTTTTTGGGAGGAGTTTCGGAAAATGTGGGGATGAGATGGGCTTTTGAAAAAGCATTAAACCAAAAAATCATTGTACCAAAATACAATACTGTCTTGGGTGCCTTTGGAGTAGCCCTTTTAGCCAAAGAATTGAATCTTCAAAAAACAAAATTTTTTGGTTTTGGAATTTCCGATAAAAATATTAAATGTACTTCATTTATTTGCCACAGTTGTCCAAATCAATGCGAGGTAATTGAAGCCAGAATCGAGGGAAAAGTAATTGCCAGATGGGGAGATAGATGCGGCAAATGGTCAAATTTAAATGTTAAGAGTTAGATTAAGATTTACCTTTCAATCATGCTTTTTGCTTTTCGGTTTTTGGACTCCGACCCTCCCACCACCCTCCTGCCTTCGACAGGCACCTCGTAAAAATTAAATTACACTCTTATTAAACTGGTTCGTTGAAATCGAGCCATTTTTAATTTTGCTTTGGATTGACATAATAGTTAAATAATTATTCACTCGATCAATTTTGTCTTTTGAGATTTGAATTTTGATTTTGACTGAGCCCCGCATAATTGCGATGCAATATGCGGGACAAACTCCGCGAAGGAATATGCCAGTTGAAAAATTAGCCGGGGTAGTAGAAAAAATTTGACAAAGATTTTTAAAGAAATATAATTAAATAATATGGCTAATGTTATTACTATTCACGAAAAAGAATATCAAAAACTATTGGAGAGAGCTTTAAGATATGAGTATCTGTTGCAGATATTAAAAGAAAAGGAGGATATTTTTGCTTCTCCGCCAACTCGAAACATAAAGGAAATTATTAAGAGTTTTAGGGAAACAAAACTTTATTCTCCCAAATTTCTTAGAAGTTTAGAGAAAGGGTTAAAAAGATCTTCATATTTTAAGAAATGAAAATTCTTTCCCTACATTCTGAAATTAAAAAATATTTAAAGAAAAGAGGTTTAGAGAAGAAATTTGAGAAACAAAAGAGATTATTTGAAAGGAATCCATTTCATCCCAGTCTTAAAACCGAACTTTTAGAACCAAGAAAAATGCGAATTTGGAGTTTCAGGCTCGATAGAAAATATCGGGCGATTTTTATTTTCCGCGATAAGGAAACAGTTGAAATTATCGACGTAAACAATCATTATCAGTAGAAAATTGTTTAAATTTCTAAAATAGATAACAATGAAATAATATGCCTTTTTTAACTCAAGGAAAAACAAATTGGAAGTATATTTTGATTGTTTTGGTTTTAGCTGTGATAGCCGGTGGATTGAGTTTTCTTTTCTTCGTCGGTTTCTCAAGAGTTTCAACTAATAAAGAGGTTTATGAAATAGGAGAAGAGATTGTTGTTTCTTTTTCTGATTTTAGATTATTTCGTTGTACTTTGGGTCCTAATTTAAATTTCTATTACAAAACATCGGGAGGCTGGAGCAAAATCACATATACAACCCCGGTTACTTTTGGTCGTCCATATTGTATTGACGGGAAATTAGTTTCAGGCGCTTTTCCACCCGATGTTGTTTCCTGTTGCGTTTTATGCAAGCCATTTCTTTCTGGAAAATATACTTGGCATTCTCAAATATATGAAAAGAAACCTGAAAAAGAAATTTGCGGAGATATCACAGAACCTATTGACTCTTATAAATTGAAGCCCGCTCCTCCCGGAGAGTATAAGATTGAATTTGGCCGGGCAAAAAAGATTTTCGAGATTAAAGGAATAACGCCTTCTGAAAAAATTGAGGAAGAGACTACAAATTGGAGTACTTACTCTAATTCGGTTTATAATGTTGAATTCAAATATCCAAGCAATTGGCAATTAAAAGAAGAGGTTGCTTACGCGCATAGATACGAAGGAAGCGATGGATTTTTTCAAGTTTCAGCTGTTTCGGGTAAAGGTTTAACAATCGATGAAGTTTGCAAAAATGAAGCCCATCATAAATTAGAACCCTATGGTTCCCAACCAAAAATTGAAAAGTTAAGAATCCAAAATAAGGAGGCTTGTTTAATTTTACCTTCAGACGACCAGCCGGAAGTAATGAAAAATCAGACAGCTTTAATTGTTCAATATCCTCAGCCAATTCAAGTCTCGGGAGAAAGTTATAATTACTTTATTTTATGGGCAGACCGGGATCATCTAAACGAAATTGCTAAAACTTTTAGATTCATTGCGGACGAAACCGCCAATTGGAAAACTTATAGGAACGAGGAATTGGGTTTTGAGATAAAATATCCATCAGAAATTTCAGCAGGTCAAGTTAAGTATTTTCCCGAAGAAGCTGGAGCCATGCTGGATCGTTGCTATATTGACTTTTCTTTCCCGGAGATATTTTTTTCGGATAAGAAAAGTAGAACTGTATTCATAAGTTCATGGACTAAATTTACGAAAAATTTTCCGAAAGAAATCAACTCTTTACAAGAGTTAATTGATTTTTATAAAGAAACTGTTTCAGGAGAATATCGTTATGGCCATGATCTTATTGAAGAAACTGTTGAGCTAGATGGTGTCCTAGCTAAGAAAATCTCATATAGTAAGTTTTCTTACCCAGAAAATATAAAGATATTCGTAGTGTGGGTCTTTTTTCAACATAAAGAAAGAATGTATCTAATAGAAGGGGATACTGACTTTGAAAGCAAAAATAAATATCTATCAGTTTTCGACCAAATGCTTTCTACTTTCCACTTTTTGAAATAAATAATTTAATTTTATGGGAAAAGTTTCGCTTCCAATAAAAACAAAAATTGCCGCCCGGTGGATGATAGTGATAAGTGGAATAATAGGATGTCTTGGTTTGTTAGGAATAATAATAGGATTTTCCGCTGGTGAGTGGGGAGCAATTTTTTACTTTCCAGGAATCGGGATGTTTATTGGTGGTTTACTAATTTTTCTCCCTAGTCTCTTTCTTTTAAAAGAGAAAAGATGGGCTTGGTGGTTTTGCATAATAATGTTAATTATAGAGTTAATTATAATTATAGAAAATACTTTAGTACGAGGAATTCTCCTCAAGCCTTCGATTATTTATTTACCTATTCTCCTAATTGTTGTTTCCTTTATAATTTCTTTTTTCCTTCTTCTTTTTGATAGGCCAAATTTTTGGAAGATTACAGAAAAAGAAATAAAAGAGAAAAAAGTTAGAGGAAAGCTAAGGTTTATAAAAATAATCCCTTTTTTGCTAATTTTATTTTTAATTTGGCAAGCCTCGGGTTTCCTTCCTTCATATATTCTCAATCCCTCTCCGCTTTTATATAATTTAGCTTTGAAGACAAAAAACGAATTTTTCTGTTTTATAATTCCTACCTTCTCTATTAGAAAAACTCAAGATAATTGTTATCTTGATTTAGCGATAGAAAAAAGAGATATAAATCTTTGTGATAAAGTTACAGAAATTGGTTTTTGTGTTGAAGAAATAGCCAAAATTACAGAAGATGAATCAATTTGTGAGAGATTCAATTGGCCAGGTTGTTGGCGAGAATTAGCAAAGGCAAAACAGGATCCAATTCTATGTGAAAAAATTAATGATTCTGAACAAAGGGAAATATGTTATCGAGAAGTAGCAGAAATAAAGAAAGATTCAAAATTATGTGAAAAAATTGTTAATTCTTGGGAACGGGATCAATGTTATTATCATGACTTTTTCATAGAAAATGATCCGACTATTTGTGGGAAAATTTCTAACAAAGATTTTCAGAAAAGTTGTTATAAAAAAATAAAAACATTAATAGAAGATGAAACCGCCAATTGGAAGACTTATAGGAATGAGGAATATGGGTTTGAAATTAAATATCCAGAAGATTGGGAATCTTTGGAAAGAGAATATCTTAAAGTAGAGGAATTCAGACCTCTTGACCTTGTTGGCGGTGTAGATTTCACTCCCAAGAATAAAGTTTATCCAGTTGAGGCATTACCAGGAGCTCAACAATATCCAGTTACTATTTTAGTTAATAAAAGATCTTTAAAAGAATATGTATATTTAATAACCGAGAAATTTGCTGGTAAAATTAAGAGAGAGGTTATAATTAATAACTTAACTTTTGTAGAATTTGAGCCTACTGATGGGACAACTGAATTTGTAGTTGAAAAGCCTAAGAAAGATGGTTGCATAAGTATATACAATAATATTCGTGCTATTAGCCTGACAGGAAGTATTTCTTCGGAAGAAGAGAGTGAATTTCAAATTATTTTCAACCAAATGCTTTCTACTTTTAGGTTTTTAGAGTAAAAAATATGTCATTTCTTACTCAAGGCAAAACAAATTGGAAATATATTTTAATTGTAGTGATTTTAGCTGCGATAGTTGGCGGAGGGATTTTTGGTTACTGTAGATGGTTAAAACAAAAAGTTTCTTTTCTTGAGTTTCCCGAGATAAAAAAACCAGAAAAAGCTGAAGGAGATATAGAGAAATATTTACATAAAGATGCGATTCTTCGTGGAGTAGAAATGCCACCGGAAGCAGGATATAAAGCAATTTCTCTAGAAGAAGCAATACGGTTTGCCATTCAATATTTAGAAAGTAAAAGTGTTAAAGAAATAAAAATTTGTGAGACCAAATGGATAGTTGCACCCCTTGGAGGTTTTCTTATAGATGGATTGGGGAATTTTAGTATCGAAGGAAAAGAGTACTCAACATTTCGTATAGGCATTAGAGATGGTTCGGAGGGTAATGCCGGAGAAGTGTTTGCATTCATAGCCAGGGGCGAAGGTGAAAAAGGTAATGTTATCTGGTATCCTGAACCAGGACCAGATTTTCAACCTGCAAAAGGAGAAGCATTCCCAGAAGAACTTATAGTTTACGAATTTCTTGTTGATAGGGAACGATTCGAAAGTTTATCTGATAGATTTACACAAGAGGAAACCGAAACTGAAACCGCCAATTGGAAGACTTATTCTAATGCAGAAGTTAATTTCAGTTTTAAATATCCTCCTGGCTGGGAAATTAAGCAAGAATATCAATACAAAAGTGCAGCTTGCCAAGTAGATCCAAATTGTAAAGGAGTTCGCTACATTTTTCTTAACCGAATAGATGATACTAGACCTGCAAATATGGGTGAAAAAGATAAATTTGGAATAGCAATAAATATGCCTCAGTGCACCGGGGTGAAATGGAGCGATTTGCCTGGGAATAACTGGATTTGTGTTTTTGATGAAAACCCAGAAACGTTAGAAATCTTCAACCAAATGCTTTCTACTTTTACCCTATACTAATTTTGCGAAATAATTGGTGGCGGTGCACTCGCTCGCCAAAGGCTCGCTCGGGGCTATTCGCCCACTGCACCGCAAGAGTTAAACCTGATTTATTTGAAATTGAATTTTGGTTACTATTTGGGGTGGCAAAATTAGCACGGGGCATGGGTTTTTGGAGTAAAGATATGACGAGAAGGATAATTATTTAAGACCCGGTCTTAAATAGTATTAATATGGAAAAAGTTTCACTTCCGATAAAAACAAAAATCGCCGCCTGGTGGATAATATTTGTAGGAGGAATAACAATTATAGAGGGAATAATATTTGATTTGCATGGGAGATTAACTGGGAGTCTTGCAGATATTTTCATATTTATATTTATTCTTTCGATATTTTTATTTTTTATGATTCCTAGTTTTTTTCTTCTAATAAGAAAGCGAGTGGCTTGGTGGCTATGTATTATTATTATTCCAGTAAATTTAATTTTCGCATTGCTTTGTCTGATAAAGACTCATTCCGTTTTTCAGTTTGACACTTTCTCTTTTGGTATTAGATCTATTCCTATCCTCCTCCCCTATTATTTGCTCTACAGTAAAAGATTCTTCTTAGACCAACATATTTATATTAATGGATTTGAATTTGTTTTATATACAATTCCTTTTATTCTCCTTCTCCTCGACCGAAAAAATTTCTGGAAAATCGCTAGTTAGTTAAGTACTTAACTCCCGAAGTTCAGTAAGGTATGATGATAACAAAAATGAAAACAATTAGTTTTTTGGAATGGTTAATCTGCGGCTTGGGAATGTTTTTTATGGGCTTGGGGGTAGGCTATATCGATGTGAGGGTAATGGATTATGGGGTTGGTTTTTTTATTTTTGGATTGATTTTAGAAATCCCGTCTTTTTATTTAATTTATAAACATAGATAAAATGGAAATTTAAAAAATAATTAAGGAAAGGAGAAGTATTAGAGAATTTCAGAAAAAAGAAATTCCGAAAGAAATCGTTGATGAATTGATTGAGGCCATAATTTGGGCACCATCGGCTGGAAATTTACAATCAAGGAAATTTTATTTTGTTTTTAATCAAAGAATAAAAGAGAAATTAGCTGAGGCTGCTTTTGGCCAGAGTTTTATTGCCCAAGCTCCCTTAGTTATTGTTGGTTGCACTGATGAGAAAGTTTCTTTAAGATATGGCGAGAGAGGAAAAAATCTCTATTCAATTTGTGATGTGGCAATGAGTATTCAAAATTTGATGCTTTTAGCTCAAAATCTTGGTTTGGGAACTTGTCCAGTAGGGGCTTTTGATGAGAAAGAAGTTTCTAAAATTTTAAATATTCCGAAGAGCCTTCGCCCAATAATAATTGTTCCTGTTGGTTATCCAGCAGAAAAACCTGTGGCTCCTCCAAGAGTCTCAAAGGAAAAAGCTGTAGAAATTAGAAAATAGTTGTTAGAAATTAGAAAATGGTTATGGAAATTGGAAAATAGAAAATAGTTCACTAATAGTTTACTAACCTCCGGTTTCTATTTTCTATTACTAGTCTCTAATTTCCATTAACTACTTTCTATTTTCAAGTAACATGATAGAAGAATATCATTTTGGCTCAATTACTATTGACGGTAAAACTTATACTCACGATGTTGAGGTTCGCTGGGATAAGACGGTTTTAGAATGGTGGAGAAAGGAAAGCCATTTTGTTTATCCAGAAGATGTAAAAAGAGCAATAGATCAAAGTCCAGAGGTGATTATTATTGGAACAGGTGAATCTGGGGTAATGGAAGCCGGCAAGGATGCGAAAAAAGAAATAGAATCGAGAGGAATTGAATTGATAATTGATATCACTGAAGAGGCAATAAAAACTTTTAATGTCCTTTTGGAAGAATCGGAATCCGAGGAGGGAAAGCAAAAAAGAGTGATCGGATTATTTCATTTAACTTGCTAAAATATGGATTTGAATGAAGAAAAAGAATTGGTTAAAAGGGCTAAAAAAGATCCTGAAGCTTTTGCTAAACTTTATGATAAATATTACTCTCAAATTTTTGGCTACATTTTGAAAAGGGTAGCCAATTTAGATATCGCTCAAGATGTTTGTTCTGAAACTTTTTTAAAAGCCCTGAAGAATATTTGGAAATTTCGCTGGAAAAATATTTCCCTCTCTTTTTGGTTATATAGAATTGCTAATAATGAAATCGCCAATTTCTTTCGAAAAAGGAAACATAAATTGGTGTCTCTTGAAAAAATACCAGAACCGATTGATGACAGTAATCCCAAAATTGAATTAATTGAAGCCGAAGATAGATTAAAAATGCATCGAGATTTCTTAGAGATCCAAGAAAAAATTTCCGAACTCGAAATTAAATATCAAGAAGTAATCACCTTAAGATTTTTTGAGAAAAAGCAAATCAAAGAAATTGCTGAAATTTTAGGAAAGAAAGATGGAACAATAAAGTCGCTTTTACATCGTGGTATAGAAAAATTAAAAAATAAATTTTTTGAAACGAAATAGAAAATTTTTCGTTTTATTTAAATGGAGGATCTAATTGAAAAATTAGAAAAAACATCTCTGCCGGAAATTGAGATTTCAAGCCACAAAAGAAAACTCAGGCAAGTTTTGCTTAACCAATATCAAAAGGAGAAGAAAAATTGGCTGTTTTTTAGTATTTTTCAAAAATTTGCTTTTGCCAGTCTGGGATTGATTTTAATCTTTTTCCTTTTCAACAATTTAATCTATCCAAATTATAGTTTAGCCAAAGCAAAAGAAATTGCCTTAAAAGATCCTCAAATTAAAGAAATGATTGAAAAAGGAGGAGTAATAAAAGATATTGAAATAATTAGAAATCGGGCTTTTGTTTTAATTCAACCAGCCAAAGGAGAAATTGCCGAAATGCCTCAAATTGCGGAAAAGAAAGCTTTAGGTATCGAAGAAAATGAAGAAAAAAGAGAAGAGACGCCGGTGGCTCTGGCTGAAATTAATATGAAAGAGGAAAAAGTGGAAAAGATTGAAAAAATCGTTCCGCCAGTTATTCCCTTCACTGAAGGAGAAAAAGAGAAAATTCAAGAAATCACTCAAAATAGTCCGGAAATTCAAGAAGTCATTCCGGAAGAAGCTGAAGTTTTGGAAATAATTAGTCCTCCTCCTCAACTCGAATTAATTAGAAAAGGAAATTCAGTTGAGGTTTTACCAAAACCAGAAGCTGAGAAAAAAGCCTCAATAATTTATCAATCCGGTAAGAATCAATGGGAGGGAAAAGTTAATCTAAGCGAAGGAAAAGTAGAAGAAGTAAAATTCTTAGGTGAAATTGAAGAATAATGCAACCTTCGAAAAATAAAAGCGTTCTATTAATAGAAAAAGAGGGTGAGATCCTCTAAAAGGTCGAATGGAACGAATAAAAAAATAAAATAATATCAAAAGAATAATCTTATGAAAAAGATAATCTCTGCTTTATTGTTATTAGGTTTTGCTTTGACTCTCACTGGTCTGGGTTACGTAGTTAATGCCCAAGTAGCTATAGGGTCAAGAAGTGAAGAAGTGAAATTAATCCAAGAAATTTTGAAGACCGATCCCAATATTTATCCTGAAGGTTATGTGACTGGTTATTACGGACCTTTAACTAGCAATGCTGTCAAAAAACTTCAGAAAAGATGTGGACTTCCAGAAACTGGTGTAATTGATCCTGATACAGAAAAATGCATTTACCCCACAGACTACAAGGTTAAGATCACCTTTCCGAATGGCGGAGAAGTTTTGGACAGAAATACAATCTACACCGCAAGATGGGAGGTAACGCCACCAGAAGTAAGTATACCGGAACGACCATTCTGGACAAAAGCTTCGCTTGATTTATTTAGAAGAGCGCCTTGCCCATCTTGTCCAGAAGGAGCAGCTTGCTTCCCTTGTCTAGAAGGAGGAACCTCAATTTTTGTCAGACATATAGCTACTGTCAATTTGTTCGACCAGGCTTATTCAGGAAGAATTACTTCCGACATTCCTAATGGCTCAGATTATGTAATTAGAATCAGTGCTGGAATAGGAATTACACCTATTTGGATTCAAGAAAAAGAAATGACTCCGGGTGCCGCTGTCCCTGTTAGACCTACAGAAATCTGGCCAGTTCCACCTTCTCCAACAAATTTTTGGGATGAAAGTGATGGAACATTCACTATTAGTGGCGGAATTCAACCCTGTGTTTGCCCAACATGTCCAACTTATCAAAATTTGTCGGAAGTAATTAAAGTCCTTGAGAATATCGCCGCTGAACTCCAAAGGGCAATTGTCTTGTTAAGGGGAATGAGTCAGTAAAGAGAAACAGCCCGCCAAAGGGCGGGCTGCAATTTTTCCACTTGACAAGGTAAAAGAAAGGTATACAATACAATTAGACAGATAAGTCGAGGTATCTTAAGCCCTCCTAAACTTTCGAAGAAAATTTTGGAGGGTAAATAAGTCTTCGAAAACTCAAAAATTAGAAGATAAATTTAAGTAGAGCGACTTAGAAGTCATCCTTCGACTAACTCAGGATAACCCTGAGCAGTATTGAAGGGTCAAAAGGTCGCTTTTTAGTTTTCGCGAATTCACACGAATTCACCACAAATATCACAAAATGAAATTAGTGGTCATATTAGTGAATATTCGCGAATAATATGGCTTTCAAGAAATTTGAGCGTCAAGAGAGAGATTTTCCTCCCCGACAGATGTTCAAGGGAAATTGGAAATGTGCTGACTGCGGAGTAGAAATAACCGAATTACCATTTGAACCCTCAGCTGATCGACCAATTTATTGCCGGGAATGTCATGCCAAAAGGAGAACTCAATTCCGACGCTAACAAAAAACCGCCCCAACGGGCGGTTTTTGTTTTATTGGTTTCTTAAAAGTATAATAAAAATAAAGTCGTTCATGTATCCTTCTTATTTAAATCTTTCGAAAAAAGAGCTCGATTTAAGAATTGAGAAACTTTTTAAGATTTTGGAGAATTGCGAGATTTGTCCAAGAAAATGCCATGTTAATAGATTGAAGGGGAAAAGGGGGTATTGCCAATTGGGTTTTTTACCAATGGTTTCGGCTTTCCATCCCCATTTTGGCGAAGAAAAACCATTAGTTGGAACTTATGGCTCAGGCACGATTTTTTTTCAAGCTGTAATTTGGCTTGTGTCTATTGTCAAAATTATGAAATTTCCCAATTGAGAATTGGCGAAGAAATTTCTTTTGAAAAATTGGCTGAAATGATGATTTCACTCCAAAATCGCGGTTGCCACAATATAAATTTTGTTACCCCTACTTCTCAAATTCCCCAAATTATAAAATCCCTTCACATTGCAATTGATAAAGGTTTAAGAATTCCCTTAGTTTATAACACAAGCTCTTACGATTCAGTTGAGGTTTTAAAATTATTAGATGGCATCTTTGATATTTATTTGCCAGATGCTAGATATTCAGATGATAAAGTTGCTCAAAAATATTCCAATGCTCCTAATTATTTTGGAATAATGAAAAAGCCGTTAAGGAAATGCATAGGCAGGTTGGAGACTTAGAAATTTCAAATTGCAAATTGAAAATTGATGATTTAGAAATTCCGAAGGGCGTTGCTATTCGCGGTTTATTAATTAGGCATTTAGTTCTGCCAAATAGATTAGCCGGTTCAGAAAAAATTTTTGGATTTTTGACAAAGGAAATTTCAGATAATACTTTTTTGAATGTAATGGATCAGTACTGGCCGGCTCATCGTGCCTTCGAATTTCCCGAACTCTCAAGACGAATCACCAAAGAAGAATTTCAAGAAACAATTAATTTGGCTAAAAAAGCCGGCCTAAAAAGGTTATATATTTAAATGGGGAATTTAAAAATCAAAAGACTCTACTCTTTGCTTTTTTTATTGTTTTTAACAATTTTTATTTTGTTTTTTGTCAATTTTGTTAATAACGAAATAGATTTAATCTATCTGACAGTAGCTTCAAGCCAGTTTTTGATTCAAAAAGAAAAACCAATAACTTTAATATTTGTTGGTGATATTATGCTGAATCGAGGAGTGCAATATATGGTTGAAAAATATGGCAAGGGAGATTTTAAATTTCCATTTTTAAAAATTGCCGAGGAATTGCAAAAAGCCGATATTTTATTCGGAAATTTGGAAAGCATAATTTCTAATAAAGGAAAAAAAGTTGGCTCAATTTATTCTTTTCGGGCAGAGCCAAAAGCAATCGAGGGCTTAAAATTTGCCGGTTTTAATATTTTATCGGTTGCCAACAATCACATTTTTGATTATGGAAGAGAGGCAATGGAAGATAGTTTTTTGAGACTAAAGGAAGTTGGAATCGATCATTTAGGCGGTGGATTTAATGAAAAAGAGGCCTATTCTCCGATAATAAAGGAGATAGAAGGAACGAAAATCGCCTTTTTG
>Ga0210057_1006216_pt1 | contig 14929 bp, 16 predicted proteins | sample CryGeyCG2114_010_2_FD_183968 | JGI IMG/M metagenome (GOLD analysis project Ga0210057, IMG submission 183968) | Groundwater microbial communities from aquifer - Crystal Geyser CG10_big_fil_rev_8/21/14_0.10 (SPAdes) (version 2) | ecosystem: Environmental > Aquatic > Deep subsurface > Groundwater ... | reverse complement strand
AGACGATACCTCGACCACCACTCCACCGACGGACGATACTGCGACGAGTACGCCTCCTTCGGAAGATTCACCGGCAGAAGAGCCGCCAACGGAAGAGCCGCCAACGGAAGAGCCGCCAACGGAAGAGCCGCCAGTGGAAGAGACTCCTCCAGTAGAGGAACCAGCACCTCAAGAGGAGCCTGTTGAAGAAGTGCCAGAGGAAATTCCGGCGGAAGCGCCTGCACCGGAGCCTGAAACTCTAACGGCAAACGAACCTTCAAATCTTTAAACTAACTTTAAATCTTTAAACTCTTAAACTTGATCTATGGCAACAGTACAACGATTCGAAGATCTAGTAGCGTGGCAGAAAGCGCGCGAGCTTACGCGGGAAGTCTATCGCGCGCTTTCCGCATGCAAAGATCGCGGCTTCCAAGATCAAATCCAGCGCGCGTCCGTCTCCGTCATGTCCAACATCGCCGAAGGGTTTGAAAGCGGCACGAAGCAAGAATTTCTCAACTATCTATACATTGCCAAAGCATCGGCGGGAGAAGTCCGCGCGCAACTCTATGCAGCGCACGATATTGGATATATAAATGTGGAAAAATTTAAAGATTTAAAGGGGCTCGCAGAAGAATGTTCAAAGCTACTTTCCTCTTTCATTGTCGGTGTAAAGAAATCGGAATTCGGCGGCCTTCAGCACAAAAGGCATTCGCAGGAGGTAGAAGCGCAAAAGTGGCTTGCAGCAGAGTGGGAAAAACTACGGAAAGAAGAAAACAATTAATATATGAAAACCTCACTCACTACACTCACAGCAGGCGCGATCGGACTTGTCCTCATACTCGCGGCGCTGCTTTTTGCGTGGAATGTATTCGCCGCGACGCGCTGGAGCATTTCGCTTGCCACGAATCCCAATCTTTCAAACGGTCTTGTGAACTGGTGGACGATGGACGCGGGGAATGTTGATCTCGGACAGGCTGCTGCGGAAGTGCGAGATAGCATCGGATCAAGTCACGGCAATTGGCTCGGCCACGGCTCTACCACAGCTGCCGGCCGCATCGGCCAAGCGATCGATTTCGACGGTACGGATGATTATATTGATTTCAGTGATCCGGGATCCGGTATCAAGACCATTGCTTTTTGGATAAAGGCGGATGATACGACGTCGAGAAAGATCATCAACATAAACATGGCCATCCCCGAAGAGATAGGACAGCAACTCGTAGAGCTTAATGCATCAAGCGTGATAACAGCGACAAGTTTCCCTGGCACGACTGTCATATATATAGATGGAGCCGTTGCGTCAACGCTAACCACCGGCTGGCACCACGTCGTTATCACGGACACCACCGGCGTGGATCCAACTTCTGATTTTGAAATCGGAGGCGTGACCCCGAATTCTACCGACTACTTCGACGGCAAGCTCGACGACGTTCGTATCTACAACCGTGTGCTTTCTGCTGCTGAAATAAAGCGTCTCTACCACCTCGGCGCGACGACCTTCATCAACAAAACTCTCATTACCAATCCCGCGAACGCCGACGGCCTCGTCGGCCACTGGACATTTGATGGCCCGACCATAAGCGGAGCTACGATAGTTGATCAAAGCGGAAACAGCAACAATGGTAGTGCTATTGGAGAACAGCTCACGAGTCTCCGATTTAATGATGACGATGTCGCGCGTCTCACAAAAACGTTTGGCGGTGCGCCTACTGATCCTGACGCACAAACCATTTCATTTTGGGTTAAACGAACCAACCTTGGCCTGCGCGGGTTTGTCTTTGCGGGAAATGGAGGGGCTTCTACGGCAGCGATTCGTTTTGATACAACCGATAAGCTGCAGGCTCCGGCACTAACTTTGGAGACGACACAAGTATTTCGTGATCCCGCGGCATGGGTGCACATCGTCCTCGTATGGGATAGCGACAACGGAACTGCCGGGGATCGTCTGCGACTCTATATAGACGGGACTCGGGTAACGGTATTTGATGTCTCTAATATGCCAAGTGCCGGCGCCGACAGTCCATTTTTGTCGGCCACGGGGCATCGTATCGGAGACAATGGTGCCGGCGGCGAGCTCTTTGACGGGTACCTTGCCGACTTCTATGCGATTGACGGCCAGGCGCTGGGACCAACTTCATTTGGGAAATTTGACGACAATGGTAACTGGCACCCTATAAATTATCAGGGCACTTACGGTTCTAACGGTTTTCATCTCGACTTTGGAAATGCCTCCGACCTTGGAAATGATGTCTCGGGGAATAACAACGACTGGACGCAGAGTAACGTTGATGCGACTGACCAGAGTATCGACACCCCCACTAACAACTTCGCGATTCTCATGCCTCACGCTGTCTTGAGCGGTGCGATCATGAGCCAGGCGGCCACAAAAATACACAGCAACGCTTCTGCATACAGAACTTCGTATCTCTCCATAATGGCCACTTCAACGACTAAGCTCTATTTTGAAGTTTATCCGGAAGCCGCAGACCAACTCTTTTCGGTCGGACTTCGCAATAGCGCATCATCAAATTTCAGTACGGAGAATTCATGCAGCAATACGGCACGGTATTGCATCTTAAATAATGGAGCCGGGACGCGCGTCACTCGTTTCAATAATACAGATACGAACAGCCGAACCGCGGATGCTTCGTGGGACGTTATTCAAACAGCGTTTGATCCGGCTACGGGAAAACTGTGGTTTGGCCGCAACAATACGTGGTATGGAGGCGGAGATCCAAGCGCGGGGACGTCTCCCACGTATACTGTCTCAAGTTTGAGTGGGGCGGGAATAAACTGGGTTTTTGATGTTTCGGGAGGAGGGAGCGCTTCTGCCGAACTATTTTTAGGGACAGGCCAGTTTGCAAGCCCTACAAGTACTGCAATTACACTTCCCTATCGTTCAGACGCTGGCGGATACTTTGTGTATGCACCCCCTACCGACTTCAAAGCGCTTTCGACCTCAAACCTGCCGGAGGTCGACATCGCAAAACCATCCGACTATTTTGATGTTGTGAAATATACGGGAAACGGAAGCACCCAATCAATTAGCTCGCTTGCGTTCCAACCGGGCATGGTTTGGCTCAAAGACCGTACCACTACAAATAGCAACGGTCTCTTTGATGCGGTTCGCGGTGCTACTATTCTGACAACCACAGACAACGTTGGGGTAGAAACAACGGATGCGGACACACTCACCGCTTTTAATTCAAACGGCTTCTCTCTCGGAGCGGACACGAAGTTTAATACGAATACAAACAGTTATGTTTCCTGGAATTGGAAGGAGGATAATACGACATCGGGCTTTGATATCATCACATGGACGGGAGACGGAACGACAAGAAATCTTCCTCACGGTCTCGGCGTCACGCCCGCCTTTGCGGCGGTGAAATTGCGAAGCAACACCACCTTTGAATGGCGTATCTTGCATGAGGCCGCCGATACCTCTAAAATACTTGATTTTTCCACAACAGCAGGGTCTCTTACTCCCGGAGGTGCCAATTTTCAAACTCCTCCGTGGGACAGTTCGAATTTGAAGGTGCTCAATCATACCAACACCAACAATAGCGGGTTCACGTATCTCGCGTACCTGTTTGCAGAAAAAGAAGGATTCTCAAAATTTGATAAGTACACAGGGAACGGTTCGGCCGATGGCCCATTCGTCTACCTTGGTTTCAAACCACGCTGGCTCTTGATTAAAAGGACCGATACCACCGGTAACTGGGTCATCCTCGATACAGAGCGCGAGGGGTACAACGTGGACAACGACCCCCTCTTTACCAACTCTAACGCAGCCGAGGGCACCACCGACTTGGTCGATATTCTCACGAACGGTTTCAAAGTCCGGACAACAAATAGTGACGTTAATACTAGTAGTGGGACGTACATCTACGCTGCTTTTGCAGAGGAACCGTTCAGCGAATCGGCGGGGAGTCTCATTACGACGAGGAAGGGATCGCCCGGCCGCATCGGGCAAGCCATCGATTTCGACGGCGTGGATGATTACATTTCCTTCAGTGACCCGGGATCGGGGATCAGAACTATCGCTTTCTGGATAAAAGCCGATGATGCAACTTCACGCAAAGTCATCAATATAGACGGCACCGATCAGATCGAACTCAACGCACAGGGCAACATCGCTCCCACGAGTTTCCCCGGCACCACTGTTGTCTATATGAATGGCGCAACGCCCACCACTACTCCACTAGTCGCAGGCACGTGGTACCATGTCGTCATCACCGACACGACCGGCGTAGACCCCACCTCATCATTTGAGATTGGCCGCGTCGGCTCCAGCTACTTTGATGGCACACTCGACGACGTACGCATCTACAACCGCGCGCTTTCTGCTGCCGATGTAAAACGCCTCTATCACCTCGGCGCGACGACAAAAATTAATACAACCATCGCAACCAACCCCAACAATGCAAGCGGCCTTGTCGGCCACTGGACATTTGACGGAAAAACCATGTACCAGAATGTCCAGGATGTAAGCGGTACGGGAAATACCGGCTACATCAGCGGTCAGACGTCGACAACCACGGCTCCCGGCCGCATCGGCCAGGCGCTCGATTTCGATGGTGTAAATGATCAAGTACTTATCCCTACTTTTGTTACGACTGTCAGATCGATCGCCTTTTGGATGAAAGCGGATGACACCACTTTGCGCACCATTATGGGTTTTAGTGTCGGCGAAGAGATCTATCTCAATTCTTCAAGTGAAGTTGCTGAATCTGGTTTTTTAGACACGACGATTATTTATGTAGATGGGGCGGTCTCTCCAAGCGTTGGTACGGGATGGCATCATGTGGTTATAACGAATGCAACAGGACTCAGCGTAGGGGAATTAAAGATAGGCAGCGATGCGTTTGATTCTGCGAATTTTGACGGGAGGCTCGACGACGTCCGCATCTACAACCGCGCGCTTTCGGCAAGCGAAGTCAAAAGATTGTATCAATTGGGCAGATAGACGTCTCTACCCAGTAATCCCAATATACCCCATGTTCGACTTCGTAAGTCGAACATGCTACTCAAGCAGCAAGGGTTTGATCGGCGCAAGCTCGATGTCTTTGAGGTAGGATGTTATCGATTTGCGGTAGTCGCGGAAGACGTCGCCAAATAATTCTTTTGTAATGATCGAGGGGAAATTCTTTTTGCCACAATAGTCGAGGTAACTACTCCAGCGATATTTCTCCAAATGCGCGAGCGCTCCTCTCGCATCTTTTATTTCAAAGGTTCTCCATGATTCGGCGCTCTTCAGAAAATCTAGAGGGTTGAGGTGTATGTAGTGCAGAATGTGCAGAAAATGCGCATCTGAATGTACGTGCACCTTCTTCGTCCTGCCTTGGAAGAGCGTCCCGACTCGTTTGTATCTCTCATTGAAATATTTTGCATACCCTACGTTTAACTTCATAAGGAACTGCGAAATCCCACCATCGATTCGCTCAGAAACGAGCAGGTGATAGTGGTTTCCCATAATGCACCACCCGTGAATATCCACGAGTCGGTTACGTTGCCGCCGTAGCAATGATGGACCTCGTAGGTCCATCATGTGCGCTTCTATAATATTACCTTCGTGAAAGAGTCGATATGCATTGCCTGCAGGTGCCGTGTCATTAAATTCATACATGTCATGAATGAACCGTGCACGATCTCGGTTGTCTAAAAATATAGTTCTCTTTTCGACCCCTCTGTTTAATACATGGAACAATTCCATTCGATAATTATAGATGATGGACCTACGAGGTCCATCATGGGCTGTGCACAGCCTTGATCTCTCGGATCACGATGCTTTTTTCATTTAAACGGATAGAATAGACCGATGGTGAGAATAGCAATCAATGGGTTTGGAAGAATAGGCAGGGGAATTTTTCGAGCACTCCATGAGAGGAAAGAATTCGAAGTCGTTGCAATCAATGACTTGACTCCTGCAGAAAATCTCGCATATCTTTTGAAGTTCGATACTGTCTATGGCCGCGCTCCCTTTCAAGTGGAAGCAAAAGAGAAGGCACTTTTGGTTGACGGAAGGGAAGTTGTTGTCTGTGCTGAGAAAGATCCAGCTAGCCTGCCGTGGAAGAACTTACAGGTGGATATCGTTATCGAATCAACTGGCCTTTTCACAGACGCCGAAAAAGCAAAATCTCATCTCACGGCGGGTGCGGGGCACGTCGTTATTTCTGCTCCTGCAAAAGGGGAAGGGGCTGAGACAATCCTTATCGGAGCGAATGAGGAGAAATTTGGGACCTGCAACATCACTTCAAACGCGTCTTGTACAACAAACGCTGCATCCCCTCTCATAGGTATTTTAGATGAAGCGTTTGGCATTGAGCGTGCGCTGCTTTCGACGACGCACGCATACACGGCGAGTCAGAGTCTCGTCGACGGAGGTAAGGCAAAGGATCTACGCGAAAGCCGCGCGGCGGCGCTGAACATCGTTCCCTCTTCGACAGGTGCTGCGAAAGCCACGGCCCTCGCGTACCCGCAACTTAAAGGAAAATTCGACGGGATCTCACTGCGCGTCCCGGTACCTGCTGGCTCAATCGTTGATATTACGTTCGTCTCGAAAAAGGCGACAACCGCGGAAGAGGTAAATGAGGCGCTCAAGAAAGCTGCAGCAACGGATCGATGGAAGCGCGTCTTCGCGGTTTCCGAAGAGTCCCTCGTCTCATCTGATATCGTAGGACTTCCCTATGGGGCAATCGCCGATTTGCAGATGACACGCGTTGTCGACGGCACGCTCGTGAAGGTCTTGGCGTGGTACGACAACGAGGCGGGGTATACGCACACACTCATCGAGCACGTTATTGAAGTCGCAAAACGACTGTAAGATGTCTATGAAAGTTATACTTGCGGCAGATCACGGTGGATTCCATCTGAAGGAAGCATTGAAGCAGCACCTTTTGACCCAAGGATACGAGGTGGAAGATGAAGGCGCTCACACGCTTGACCCTGCGGACGATTACCCTGATTTTGTATATCCTGCTGCGAGAAAAATCGGACTCGATCTGAATGCGCGCGGTATTTTCTTGTGCCGATCGGGCGCAGGTGTGGCGATTGTTGCCAATAAAGTGAAGGGTGTACGAGCCGTCGTCGCCCGCACGAAAGAAGAAGCAATCCACGCGCGCGAACACAACGACGCCAACGCTATTGCGCTCTCAAGTGATACGCTCTCCGGTGAGGAAGCGCGCGATATTGTGTCAGCGTTTCTCACCACGCCTTTTAACGGAGAAGATCGACACCTGCGCCGCCTCAAGAAACTCATGAAAATCGAGGAGGAGCGCACCTAGCACTTCTCTCCACAGAGACGCTGTACAGGGGCTTCCAACCATATATAATCCCTCTATGCCACCACCCGACGGAGGAGTACGTTTTGAGAATCAGGGAGAAGAATTCGGTAGCCCCCCCGATCGCTCTGGAGGTTTTAATCTGAGTGCGCTCTTCGTGAAATGGGGCCTCGTATCTTCAGTGCGCGAAGCTCAATATGTATTACTTGCGATTACGATCGTAGCGGTCCTCGTCGGAGTATTCTTTTTCTATTCTGCCTCGACTGGAAATGATGTGCCCACCGAACCCGTGTACTACGGCGCCATAGAGCAGTAATTCATATGAGGCATGCACATACTAGACAGAGAGGCTTTACGCTCATTGAGCTGCTTGTTGTGATCGCAATTATTGGCATGCTCTCGTCGGTCGTGCTTGCCTCACTCAACAGTGCGCGAACGAAAGGACGGGATGCGCGGCGTCTCGCGGATTTGAAGCAGATTCAGGTCGCTCTTGAATTGTATTATTCAGACAACATTGCATACCCAGAGCTCACAACCACCAATACGACCAAAGCAGGATTCGATACCGCGCTTGCCGGTCTCACGCCGGCGCATATAGCAGCAATTCCTGGAGATCCAAGCGGAAGCAGCAAGACCTATTACTATCGCTCGACTGCGGGCGGTACGTTCTATTGTTTGGGAACGCTTCTTGAGACAACACCGCTTCCAGGATCTTCCTGTAACATAGGCGCAACCGGTCTCGGTGGTACTGTTACAGGTAATTACATAGTCGGGCCCTAGCCATGATTGAAATCATTCCGACGTACGTGCCACATGATTCGGAAGACCTTGCGCTCGGCGCGGAGAAAGTGCGGACATTTGCGTCCAACATACATATAGATGTCGATGATGGGATTTTTGCACCCCACATTACGTGGCCCTATGTGAGAGAGGGAGTATTCGATCCTTTTGATCTTGCAGCACTCGCAGCGCTCGACGTTGAGATACATTTGATGGTGGCACAACCGCGTGAGATTGGCATGGCGTTTGCGCGTGCTGGCGCTCTGCGTATTCTCGGCCACGTAGAAGCATTTGCCTCGGAGGATGAGGCGCATACGACGCTCAAGGAATGGCGCAAAGAAGGCGCTTCCGAAGTTGGACTCGGAATTCTCTTGGGCACGCCTCTCGAAGTCCTCGACCACCACCGATATGTCGTCGATTCGGTCCACATGATGTCGATCGCGACTATAGGAGTGCAAGGGATACCGTACGAGCCCTCAGCACCTGAGCGCATCAGAGCATTGCACGAGCGCTATCCCGATATTCTGATCGGCGTCGATGGCGGCGTATCGCCGAATAATATTGCCGATCTCGTTCGCGCAGGTGCGCGCCGCTTTGGCGTTGGCTCGGCGATTTCAAAGTCCGATAACCCAAAAGCAGCGTATGAAAGTATAAAAGCCCTCGCCGAAAGTGCAACCGAGCGTTGAGCGAGGACGTACTGAGGCTAGCAGGCCGAATGTGCGTTACAATAGGTAAATGGATCCACTCACAGACGAAGAAGTACGCGAGCTTTCAGAAAAGGCGGCGGCGATTCGCGAGACGATCGTCGAGATGCTTGCTGTTGCTGGCTCGGGTCATCTCGCAGGACCTCTCGGCATGGCAGATATTTTTACCGCGCTCTACTTCCGTGTTCTCAAGCATGATCCAAAAAATCCGGCATGGGAAGAGCGCGATCGTTTTTTCCTTAGTAATGGCCACATCACTCCCGTCCGCTACGCGACGATGGCGCACGCTGGCTATTTCCCAATAGAAGAATGTATGACGCTTCGTAAATTCGGTTCACGCCTGCAAGGACACCCCGAACGGGAAAAATTGCCCGGGAGTGAAACGACCTCGGGACCACTCGGAAGCGGCTTATCGCAGGCCTCCGGCTATGCGTATGCTGCTCGTATGGACAGTCGCAATTTCCGCGTGTTTTGTGCCATGTCTGACGGTGAACAGGAAGAGGGAAATACATGGGAGGCGGCGATGTTTGCCGGCACATATCGCTTGGCAAACCTTACGGCAATAATGGATCGCAACAACATTCAAATTGATGGAAATACGGAAGATGTGATGCCGCTCGAGCCCTTGCGCGACAAGTACGAAGCATTTAATTGGCACGTGATTGAGGTGGATGGGCATAACATTCCCCAGTTCATTGCTGCGTGTTTCGAGGCACAAGCAATACGCGAAAAGCCGACTCTCATCCTCGCACACACTACGCCCGGGAAAGGCATTCCTGAAATAGAAAATGATTATCGCTGGCACGGGACGCCGCCGGGGAAAGGTCCGACCGACAAAATTCCTGCGGACAAACAAAAGGAAGTGTTTTTAGATGCATTGCGTAAAAGCGCGGGAAATCCGGGTTCCGGCGGAACCCAACGAACGTCAATCGTATGAAATTCGTGCAGATCCACAATGGTTTTTTTCTTGTCTTCGATAGGGGAGAAGAGGTGATATCAACGCTTGTTCGTTTTGAGGAACAAGAAGAAGTTCATTGGGGAGTATTTGATTCAATCGGTATGGTAGAGAACGTCGAAATCGGATTCTACGATATAGAAAATCGAGCATATGTTTTTCGCGAAGAAGCAGGGCCATTTGAAGTCGCATCGCTGAAGGGCAATATTGCGGAAGTAGAAGGTGAAATGCCACTGGTGCACGCGCACGCGGCACTCGCTCGCTGCGATGAGACACTGGAGACAATCGGCGGACACGTACGCTCTCTGCGCGTCGCCGCTACGCTGGAAATGACCGTGTGGCTTGTGACGCAACCGCTTATCCGCAGTCTCGACGAGGAAACAGGACTTAATCTGATTCGGATATGATTAACCCAGAAACAAAACTTGCTGCAAATATTTTCGAGAAGCCAGACATGGCTTCCACGCGCGAAGGGTTTGGGAGGGGAGTAGTCGAAGCAGGAAAGGCCGACTCGCGTGTCGTCGTTCTCACGGCAGATCTTGCTGAGTCCACGCACGCGCATCATTTTCAAGAAGCGTTTCCAGAGCGCTTCATTCAAGTGGGAGTAGCGGAGCAGAATATGGCGACGGTCGCCGCAGGCATGGCGAATTATGGGAAGATTCCTTTCATTACTTCCTATGCCACCTTTTCTCCCGGAAGAAATTGGGAGCAGATCCGGACGACGATTTGTATCAACAACGTCCCCGTCATTATTTGCGGTATGCACGCAGGAGTCTCCGTCGGCCCTGATGGTGCCACGCATCAGGCACTCGAGGATATCGCAATGATGCGCGCGCTCCCCAACATGATTGTCATTTCACCCTCTGACGCAGAAGAGGGGCGCAAGGCGACGCGTGCGCTCGCAAAGTTGGGCAAGCCCGGATATATGCGCTTCGGGCGCGAAAAGACGCCTATTATGACAACGAGTGAGACTCCGTTTGAAATAGGAAAAGCAAATGTACTCTGGAAATCTGACTCATCCGCGGTTGCGATTTTTGCAACGGGACCACTCGTCCACAACGCACTTCTTGCTGCGCGCGAACTTGAGCAGCAGGGGATAGCCGTCACTGTCACGAATGTCCATACGATAAAGCCGATCGACAAAGAAACGATTGTCTCGCTCACGCGCTCCGCGGGTGCGGTCGTTACAGTCGAAGAGCATCAAGTAGCGGGAGGTTTGGGGGGAGCAATTTCAGAACTGCTTTCTGCTAACTGCCCGCTGCCCATTGAATTCATCGGAGTCCACGATCAGTTCGGCCAATCAGGAACACCGAAAGAATTAATCGCGCACTACAAGATGGATGCACCGTCGATCGTCGAAGCAGTGAAAAAAGTGATGACGCGCAAAAACTAGAGAGGCGTTGCGACGAAATCGGGAGGACGTTTTGCATACCACTCTTCTATCTGCGCTTTGGTGAGAAGACATTTTTGCGCGCCGACTCCCTGTACGACAGAAGCGCTATTGATGACGCCGCGCAGAAGCGCTTCGTGCGGCTCCATCCCCATTGCGATAAAAGCCGTCATCGTTGAGGCCGTGGCGTCCCCCGCTCCGGTGCGAGAAATTGGTGGCGCGGGATCCGGATACATGGGCACGCTCCATGCGCCGCTTTCCGTCATCACATATGCGCCATTCCTTCCGTCGGTAATGACGGCGATTTTTGATCCGAGTCCGCGAATGCCCGCGAGCAGGATTTTCATGTCAGTTTCTTCTGAATGCAAGATTTTTTGTGCCTCTTCTTTATTGCAGAAAGATATTTCAGAGTGCGCATAGAGATCTTTCAGTTCGTCACTCATTTTAATTTGGAAAGTGCCCGGCTGAAATGCAAGCTTCACTTCGGGATGAATCGAGAGATAATCTGCGATTTGCTGGTGATAGGGAAGCGTGCCCTCGCCGAGCGAGGAAAGATAGATCCACTTCGGTGCATCCGGCAGATTGGGGAATACATAGGAGTATGCCTCGTGCTTGATGAGAATAGTACGCTCGGCCTCGTACCAGAGGACATAATGATAGTTTGTCTTCTTCCCTGCTTCGCGAACCACGAGGTCGGTGATGACGCCATTGGCCTTCCATGCGTTCAGACAATCTTCACCATTTGAGTCATCTCCGATATGGACCCGGAGCGCCGTCTTAAGGCCGAGCCGTGCGCAGGCGACGGCGGCGTTGGCCGAATTCCCCACTCCCGGCACCACATCCACCGATTCATACGGCACTTTGTCTCCAAAGCGCACGCAGAGTTGGCAATGCTCGTCGTTGATATCGCAGTTTACGCGCGCGTCTTTGAGTTTAATAAAGGCATCGATCGTCGTGTCGCCGATCGCTAGGACATCGTATTGCATCGAAAAAGTATATCATGCTCCCGATTTGTTCACGCGAAGCGTGACTACAAATCGCAGTCCTCGAAGAGGAAAGTGTTGCATTCAGGGCGAAAATACGTATACTGCTCGCCATGTTAGCCCTTGAAATCAAGCCGCGGGAGGCGAAGCAAAGTCCGAGCTCACTCAGGAAGCGTGGCGTTGTGCCGGCCATTTTCTATGGTCCGAAAGAAGCGGCGACTCCGATTGCAATAGACGCCCTGAAGCTTGAGAAGGTCTGGCGGGCAGCAGGTGAGACCACCATCGTGGTTTTGAAAGGCGTGGGAGATGACAAGGATACCTTGATTCACGATGCGCAATTCCATCCGGTCACCGGACAGCTTTTGCATGCCGACTTTTACGTCCTTGAGAAAGGCAAGAAAATCACGATTAACGTACCTCTTGAATTTGAAGGAGTTGCTCCTGCAGAAAAATCCGGCCACATTGTGGTGAAAGCGTTGCATGAAATCGAAATTGAAGTTACTCCCGCGGAGTTGCCACACCATCTTTCGGTAGATCTCACCAAGCTCGTTGATATCGGGAATCACATCATGGCTTCTGAGATCGCACTTCCTCCGAGCGCGACCTTGCTTACGCACAAAGATGAAATCGTTGCATCGATCACCGAATTCAAAGAAGAGAAAGAAGAAATCACACCGCCGCCTGAAACAATCATTACGGGTGAAAAACCTGCTGAAGGCGCCGCAGAAGGAGCTACCGAGGGGGCCGCTCCTGCAAAAGAAGAGAAGAAGGAAAAGAAGGGCGAGTAACCGCTCTGGTATACTTGTTTGTATTCAGTATGCGTCATCTACGCATTGGTTTTTTTGTCGTGCTTCTGTGTGTGGGCGCCTTTGCGTTGCCTCATGCTGTATTTGCCGTAACGAGTGTCGAGGAGCGCGCCGCGCTGCAGATGCAGCTCGACCAAATAGAAAAAGACATAGCAAACAATCAGGGTACGCTCTCTGAATTGCAAAAAGCACGGACGAGTCTTGAAAGTGCGATCGCGATACTCGACAATAAGATCAAAACGGCGCAGCTCCAGATCAAACGGAGCGATCTTGCACTCTCACAGATAAAGGAAAACATTTTGGACAAACAATTGTCTATTCGGGAGGTTGACGAAAAAGTCGCACGGGGCGAAGCATCGCTTGCCGTACTTTTGCGACGTACTCGCGAGATTGACGATCTTTCGCTTGCGGAATTGGCGCTCGCAAAGAATCTCAATGATTTTTTTCAGGACATCGACGATTTTCAGGCCATTCAGGAAGGGCTTGGCGATTCGTTTAGGGAGATGGCAGCGCTGCGCGCGGAGCTGAATAATCGGAAAGCAGATCTAGAAGACAAACAGGACGAAGCGCAGAAGGTGCGCACCGTGCAGGTCTTGGCGAAGGCGGCGATTCAGAAAGACGAGGCAGAGAAGAAAAGCATTCTCTCGGCCACCAAGGGTCAGGAGAAAACCTATCAGCAGCTCATTATGGATAAGCAGAAACAAGCGGCGGCTATTCGTGCCGCTCTTTTCGGGTTGCGTGATTCGGTGGCTATTCCATTTGGTGTCGCGTACGATTACGCGAAACAGGCCTCTGCTCTCACAAGTGTACGGCCCGCCCTTATTCTCGCCATCCTCACACAAGAATCAGATCTTGGGCAGAATGTGGGGTCGTGTTATATCACCAATATTTTGACGGGAGCCGGTAAAGGAAAAAATACGGGTACGCCCTTCTCAAGTGTTATGAAAGCTCCGCGTGATACCGTCCCTTTTCAAGAGATCCTATCGGCCTTGGGAGGCGATTGGTCCACTACCCCGGTGTCCTGTCCACAGGGAAGTGGCTACGGCGGAGCGATGGGCCCTTCACAATTTATTCCTTCGACATGGATGTTGTACACATCACGGCTTTCGCAGCTCACGGGGGAAGCGACACCTGATCCGTGGAATGCGCGCACCGCGATTTTCGCGACGGCACTTCTCATGGGGGACAATGGCGCAGACGGCGGGACACGCGAGAGTGAACGAAGGGCTGCGCTCAAATATTTCGCGGGAAGTAACTGGAACAAAAAAGCGAATGCTTTTTATGGAGATAGCGTCATGGAATTGGTGGATGATATTCAGGCTGAGATAGATATTTTGAATCAATAAAGGAGCGCTCGGCGGACATGTGTCTTTTTCCGTCGCTATCTGGCGCTGCTGCGCCAGCGCTCGATCTCGGCGCCGCCGCGCCTGCGAAGCCGGAAAAAGACACATGTCCGACCTCGCTTAGGTTGGAAGCGAATATCCCTGAACCCTCTCGCACCGTCGTGCTCGAAAGCCTCTACAAACAATCTACCGCCTCGCTTGAAATGGCAGCTGCGCTTTCTGTGGTATGGTATGTGCTGCGCAATAGAAAAGGAGTCGATCCGAGATGATTGAAGCAGAAGAGTCTGCGAGCGAGCGGGACCGCATCGTGTTTCGGCTCTACGTGCCGGACCACATCACGGTCCTGCGCCAAAACGTTCGCACGGGCGCCTGCCTAACCCTGTTGGGGGCGGTAGTCATCGCGATTCCGTTTATCGATGAATGGGGACCGTTCGGGCTAATTGTGTCACTTATCGGCGCGGCAGCAGCCCTCGGTACAGCGAGCGCTACGGCGCTCGACTACCGCAACTTGCGCCGCGAGAAGCGCAAGCGGATGCGGCGCTGAGCTGCGCCCCCGAGCAGCGCTCTTTCTGAATGGTTGCCGCTGGCGAAAGCCAGCGGCGTACCTCTAGGTAACGCAATTGTCCATTGTATTTTATTGCGATTTGATGTATTCTCTTCGAGTTATGAAGAAAGACATTCATCCGAATACGTACCGACCGGTCATTTT
>Ga0210057_1006213_pt1 | contig 14936 bp, 17 predicted proteins | sample CryGeyCG2114_010_2_FD_183968 | JGI IMG/M metagenome (GOLD analysis project Ga0210057, IMG submission 183968) | Groundwater microbial communities from aquifer - Crystal Geyser CG10_big_fil_rev_8/21/14_0.10 (SPAdes) (version 2) | ecosystem: Environmental > Aquatic > Deep subsurface > Groundwater ... | reverse complement strand
TTGAAGAGGCGTACAGGGCAATGGTGGACTTTATTGAATTTTACAATACGAGACGACTTCATGGGTCTATAGGCGACAGAAGTCCTAAAATGTTTATTGAGGGGTTTAATAATGGCACAATTGCGCCACAAGTCGTCGCCGTCTAAATGTCCTTAATTAAGGGGTTGACGGGCTACGATTCCTATTCTGGATTTTAGGGGGCGCATTTTTTCCACTACAGTTTTTTCCAGATCACTTAAAAAGTATCATTATGCTTCTGCCTTTTCGATTTGCCATTGGATTTCCAATCGAAGTACTAATGGGAAAAGTGCCTTTGAATATTTACTTTGAGGGCATTGCTATACTTCTGACTTGGGTTCTTATCCTATACACTTTCAGCAAACTGTTAATGTGGAAAGGGCTCAAATCTTATACAGGGGTCGGTATTTAATGCTACGATACCTGAGGCTTTACTGGTATCTCGTTAAGTTCTCCGTTAGCAAAACTGCAGAGTTTCGTCTTGACTTTTTTTTCCGGATTGTTATGGATGCCCTTTACTACGCTGTGCAAATCATTTTTTACAAAGTGATTTTCCTTAGCACAGGAAGTGTCGGTGGATGGAACGAGCCGCAGGTGATGCTCTTTGTTTCTTCTTATCTTATTGTTGATGCCGTACAAATGACCTTATTTTCTAACAATCTTTGGTGGCTCCCCCAACTCATCAACAAGGGCGATCTTGATTATTACATTGTACGCCCAGTGTCTTCGTTGTTTTTTGTTAGCCTAAGAGAATTTGCTTTTAATTCTTTTTTAAACTTGGTAATGGCTCTGGGTATTTCTATTTACTTCTTAAATTCATACTCGATCTCTGTCACCACCACACAAATTACCTTGTACTATCTCTTTTCCCTTCTAGGAGGCGTTCTACATTACTTTATTCATCTTACTTTTTTAATTCCCATTTTCTGGCTGCACACCGGAAGAGGTCTTGAGCAAGTCTATTGGCCATTCACCCGTTTTATGGAAAGACCAGACCCTATATTTACTAAAGCCCTCAGACTCTTGATCACAACACTGGTGCCTTACGCAATTATGGCCTCCTTCCCCACTCGTATTCTCATTGAAGGACAAAAGTCTGAAATTATTCTTCATATCATTATAGTATTTATTTTATTTGGACTCTTTGTACGGTGGTTTTGGTACAAGGCCTTGGGCCAGTATTCATCGGCCTCCTCTTAATTCTATAAATGTTTTTGCCGAAAATATATACATGTCAGGAACTGCAAAAAAAGTCCATCCAGCCCATGAGTTAGATGATATTTGGGAAACGAAGCGCGAATACCCGCGCTTTCGAACGGATCTTACTGCTAAAATCAGAATGGTAGGAGCCCCCGACTGGAATACGGCCAAAGTCGTTAATCTCAGTAAAGGCGGGGCCTGTGTAGAAATCAACCCTATGTTTGAAAACGGAGCTCTCGTAGAGTTCAGCGTAACCTCCAATAATTCGGATCAAAGACTTCATGAATTTATGGCAAAGGTGGTGTGGGTTGAGGGCAGTCACTGCGGCCTACAGTTCATCACCCGACTCTAGTTTTTATTCAAAAAAAGCTATTCACATTGCTTATAAGCAGTTATTACTCCAACCAAAGTACCCATAATATACAAAATATTACTGATCTTAAGAGCAAGGCTTTGAGTATCTTGAGCAACCTTCCTCTTCCCATAAACTATAAGGTAAAATTTGAATCTGATTTATACACAAAGATTGGCTTTAGCACGCCCAATCTTAGAGTGGCTTCATGCAATAAGTCTAAAAAAGAGAACAACCAATATGTTATTACGACTAATTTTGTAGGCCTCATAGAAACTGAATTTCAACTTTTGCGTCGCTACGTTATGTCCAGTGGTTCGCGGTAACCACCTAGCTAAGTCGCAGGTTTTAATAAATTTTATTTCAAATTTGATATTTTTAGAATGAAACAGTGAAAATGGTGGCTAGGGAGGGAATTGAACCCCCGACACAAGGATTTTCAGTCCTCTGCTCTACCGACTGAGCTACCTAGCCACACAAAAATGTCGGAACGAATTTGGTACTCTCCGACACCTCTATAAGTCAAAAGAAATTGGCACTAAACCTTCAAGAAAGCCTGCTCTAAATCCGCCAAAAGATCCTGGTCGTTTTCTACCCCCACACTCAGCCGAATCAAAGTATCGTCAATACCCAAAGCTTTGCGGTTTTCGGGAGGCACGCTAGCGTGCGTCATAATTGCCGGGTGCTCAATGAGAGACTCCACTCCCCCCAAGCTCTCGGCCAAAGCAAAGACCCGAACACTTTCTAAAAATGTTTTGGCCTCTTGAAGCCCGCCTTTAATAAAAAAGGTGATCATTCCACCAAAACCCGTCATCTGCTTTTTGGCTAGAGTGTGCTGAGGGTGGCTCTCAAGACCTGGGTAAACCACCCTCGTGACCTTTGGATGTTTTTCTAAATACTGGGCCACCTTCATGGCATTGGCATTATGAGCTCTCATACGAAGTCCTAAGGTTTTGAGACTTCGAAGGGCCATGTAGCAATCAAAGGGACTGGGCACCCCTCCCATGGACTTTTGAAGAAAATAAATTTTCTCAGACAAGGCTTTATCATTCACAATCAGAGCTCCACCAATCACATCGGAATGCCCACCCACATATTTGGTTGTAGAATGCATAACAATGTCTGCTCCCAGATTTAGGGGACGCTGAAAGTAGGGGCTCATAAAAGTATTGTCCACTGCCACTAAAATATTTTTTGTGTGGGCCAGCTTTGCTATGGCCTCGATGTCAGCCAACTTCAAAAGAGGGTTGGTGGGAGTTTCAATCCAAATGAGCTTTGTACTAGGCTTAAAACTTTTCTCAAGAGCAACAAGGTCCCTAAGATCTACATAGCTAAACTCAATGCCATTATTTTTAATAACCTGATCAAAAAGTCTAAAGGTGCCTCCATACACATCATCTGAACAAACAATATGATCACCGGATTGAAATAAATGAGCCACTGTTGTCATGGCGGCACAACCAGAGCCAAAAGCAAAACCAAATTGACCGGATTCTAGATTGGCTAAACAAGCCTCATAAGCGGCACGAGTCGGATTTCCAGCACGGCTATAATCATAGCCCCTGTAGACACCTGGTGAACTTTGCACAAATGTAGAGCTCAGATAAATGGGCTGCATCACCGCACCAGCCTCAGCATCGGGCTTTTGCCCAGCATGGATAGCCCGTGTATCAAAACCAAAGTTATTCGGATTCCAACTCATAAATGCACTCCTAGTTTTTTCCACCAAGATAATCAATCAAATCAATTTTGGTAACTAAACTCATCTCTCCTCGCGGCGACTTAACCAGAGCCACATAGCCTTTGGCAAAAAGTTCTGCAAGTTTTTGCAACTTATCGTCCCAGTCCACAAATAGAATACTTCCTTTTATAAAATTTAAAACTGGATCTTCAGCTTTTATATGGCCACTTGCTAAAGGAAACAAAAGATCACTTTCATCAATGAGGCCAATCAATTCTTTTTTATCTTCAGAAAAGACTGGCACCTGAGAAATGCCATATTTTTTTAACAACTCAATCACATCCATCACCTTTGCAGAGTTTGTGACACTGATAATGTTTTGCTCTGACTTAGTTTCTCGTACTAAGTCACTCACAGTTTTTAACTGTAGAGGTGAATCTAAAAATCCAACCTCCTTCATCCACGCATCGTTAAAGGCTTTGCTTAAATAACGATTTCCAGAGTCTGGAAGAATAATCACAAAGTTTTTAGGTTCTTTAAATTGCTGTGAGTATTTTACAGCTCCCACTACGGCAGCCCCCGATGACGGACCAACAAAGAGACCTTCCTTGCTCAGAAGATCTCGACACATTAAAAATGCTTCTTTATCTTCAATTTGAACAAAATCATCCATCACTTCAAAGTGCACATTCTTTGGCAGCATATCCTCACCAATACCCTCCATTTTATAGGGAGCCGGTGGCGTTCTTAGCTCCTTATAATAAAAAAGGTCGTGGAGGATGCTTCCCACAGGGTCTACACATATTGTTTTTACTGATGGTTTTTTCTCTTTTAAAAAGCGACTGGCTCCGGAAAGTGTACCACCCGTACCCGCTCCACCAACAAAGATATCCACGGATCCACCCGTTTGTTCCCAAATTTCAGGGCCAGTGGTTTCGTAATGAGTTTGGGGGTTGTCAGGATTTTCAAATTGGTTGGCTAAAAAGCTATTGGGCGTAATCTCTCTTAATTTTTTTGCCACAGAATAATGACTTCGAGGATCTTCTGGAGAAACAGAGGTTGGAGTGATAATCACCTTTGCTCCAAAGCCACGGAGAGTGTCTATTTTTTCTTGGCTCATTTTGTCTGGCATAACAAAAACAGCTTTATACCCCTTAACCGCTGCCACCAACGCAAGACCTACTCCTGTGTTCCCGCTAGTGGCTTCAATGATTGTGCCACCGGGATTTAACTCACCTCTTTTTTCAGCTGCCGCCACCAACGACACTGCAATACGGTCTTTTATACTTCCACCAGGGTTAAAAAATTCTACCTTGGCATAGAAGTTATGCTGGTTTTGAGGCACACAGCGGTTCAAACGAACAATGGGCGTATGGCCAACTGTTTCTAATATATTGTTATAAGTTGAGTTTTCTTTTTTCACTGGCCAACTCCTTTAATCCCTAAATTTGAACACATAAAAGCATAGGGCTTGGGGTTGAGCAAGATTATCAAAATTTAGATTTGAAGGGGTGTAGTGAGCTTTGCGTCAATACCTATTGTAACTCAAAATCACGATCATTTAATAGAGTTCTATCTCCAGCCTTGAGTTGAATCTGCTTTGAGCCAGAGGCTCTCTCACTTCTCCACATTATTGAGTATGTGCCAGGCCTTAAAGACTTTATGGCCTCGGGGGAGTAATGCTCTGGGCCCCCATTGAGAGAAAAGGCAATCCAATGGCGAGTTCTAACAATAAGTGATGAGCCATAGTCTGCATTCAGAGGACTTGCAGAGGATATCAGCGTTGACGAAACGAGGGCTAAACACCAAAAAAGGACCTGCAAAGACCGACTTCTTACTGGCGCGGCAGAAATTGTCTCTGTCTTTACAATTTGTTCTTGGGCCCTTTGCATCCTCTCAACAATTTGCCCAAGGCCCTCAGCTTCCTTTTTTAGGTCTTCTAGATCCTTTTGATTTAGAGAGTCCCACCAGAAAGGCAAATCTTCATTCCCCTGCAATCGCAAGGACTGACCCTCCAACTCTTTGGCAATCATTGAAAGTGAGAACAGATCGTCATCAGGAGAACACATACCTCCCTGGCGACGTTTCTCCGAAATATACTGAAGAGTGCCCTCGCGCCTTTCTGGATTTTTTGAAAGCGCAAAGTCTACTAACCAAACCTTTCCTTTAATATCGATAAGAATATTATTGGGGCTTAAATCACCATGAACAACATTCTGAGCCCAGAGATCCTGAATCCCTCTAAAAATTTGATATAATATATAGTCAGCCTGCTGTGAAGACAGGCGACAATAGCGACTGACCGCACGCAATGAGTAGCCATCCACCCATTTCATATAAAGCGCTGGACGATTCTCTAATACCTCCCAACCATAAAATGAGACACAGTATGGAGATCGAATTTCCATGAGGGATTGCAACTCTTTATCAAAATTATCTAAGCCTTCGCCTTCTTTAAACCACTTTACAGCCATCTTTTTACTAATGCGGCCATCGAAGCTTGCTTGCTCCGCCTGATACACAACACTGGATGAGCCCTCGCCAATGACCTTTTTAAGAATTACTTCTGTAGATTTTTGAGCTTTATATATAGACATCAACCACTAATATGCAATGCCAAGACCAAAAAGCTATTGAAGCCTCTGTTGAAACAAGACCCTCGGGCCTTGCTCTCGGGAAATATACTCAGACTTAGTTCTTGCTTCTAAAAGCATAGTCCGACATTTCGGACTCAGATTTTTTTTACCCAGAGTCCTGAATCGAGGATCCTCTAGTTTTCGCAAGTTGGCAGCAACAGCACTACATAGTTCATCTAACTGACCCACGACTTTTATTTGTTCTTTAAAACTAATAAAACCCCACCCTCTCTCTAGCTCAAGAAGTTTGTAACAGTTTGTGGGTAAGCTTTGTTGCTCTAATTGACTTTCACATATCGCCTTTGTCGTCGCCAAGCGATCTAAGCTTTTAAAGTAAGCCATTCTCCTCCTCACTGTGATGTTCTTGGAAAGCACTAAGCTCCTAAGGCCCATCCAATCATTTTTCTTATAGAGCACTTTCATTTCGCTTGCCTTCACACTTGTGAGTGAAATGAGTATTAACAGTATGTATGAAATCATAAAGCCTCCAAAAAACTTTGTATTAATGGGCCCAAAATAAGAAGCAATAGTGCGGGAAATTGAAGTAACAGCACCGGCACCAATACTCTGTGAGTTAATATAACAGCATATTGCTCCATCTCGGCATAACTAGAAGTATAAAGCTCTTCTGTGAGATGGTTCAGGGCCGGCGAAACAGGATAACCATTTAAAGCATTTTGTATTATCAAAAAAAGAGCCTCGCGCTGAGGGCTCATAGTTGGAATACTGTATTGTCGACCCTGTTCATAACAAAGTAAGACTTGGGCCACCTCCACAGCACATGCATCGTTAAATTGATTCAAGTACTTACGAAGAGCCACTGCCATAGAATCACCATTTTCAATGAATCTATGTAAATAAACAGCACACAGTAGTGTCGGAGCTACATTTTCCATTGAATTGACCTTCCTTCTCTCCAAACCCAAACTCCACCAATACAAAACAAGAAAAAACTAAGAAGCCAAAGTGTCTGAAATTGTGAAATCGGAAAGCTTTTGAAAACAAAATAACTAGCAAAGCCATATATCCCGAGCATTAAAATGGATTGCAAACGCGGTTTTAAACAAATCAACTCAGACTTTCGTCTCAATTGAAGCAACATTTTTATCATTTTTCTTAGAGACTGAACTCTCTGCATATTTTTGTGATTCAAACGATCGATATGACGTAAATCTTCGATAATGATTCTTTCAATTTCACTAGCTGCATAGTTTTGTTGCGAAAAAACCACACTTTTATGAATATCTTGGAGTTTTTTTTGCCACTTTTTGTCTGAAGAAGACAAACATGCACGTTCCATTGCATTTCTTAGAGAGAATCCAGCATGAATTTGAAAAATTAATCTCTCCAAAAAGAGTTCTAATTCAAAAAACCATCTTTTTTGTGCTCGATTTTTTAAAATTAGACTTACACAAAGCAAGATTAGTGCCCAAATTAGTAAAAAAATTAAGAAATGTGAGATGAAAATAGAAAAAAACAGCCATGAAGTGGGAAAAATGAAAACAAAAGCGACAAAAAACCGACGCTGTAATGTTTTTTCAAAATAATTTTCTGAAAAAATCCAAGTTAATGTTCGGAAGTTGACCAAAAATCCGAAGACAAGGACAAGAAATGCGATGTTTTTCACTCACAAACCTCCCGAAAAACACTTGTGCAAACATAAAACCAATTTTTTTTCTGCATCTTTGAAAATTTTTTGTTGACCAGCTTAGTCACGTTTGTAAACTGAACTTAGGCAACAGTTGTACAAAAACAGATCAGAACGACAAAGCGATGTTGAACTGATCAACTCATCCTAGGAGGAGAGCGATATGGCAAAGAAGAAGGCAACAAGAAAAAAAGCTACTAAGAAGGCGACTAAAAAAGCCACTAAGAAAGCGACTCGTAAGAAAGCGACTCGCAAAAAAGCTCGTCGCTAAGCTTTGCACGCCGTTAAGCGTGAGTAAGCAAAAGGCCTTCAGTAATGAAGGCCTTTTTTTTTGGATCATTAAGTTCTTAAATTGGCCAAGCTGAGAAGCTTAAAAGTAGTAGAGTAATCCCAACGTCGCTGTTGGCGCCGTTTGTAAGTCTTCAACATCTATCAATAGCAAAAGCTCTCCATAAATAGAGACACCCGCCCAATCCCCAGTTAACTGCACGTACTGTAAACCAAAGCCGGGATAAATCAGAATTTCACTAAACTCTCCCGTATCTTTTTCATACTGACTAATGAATCGCTCATATAAAAAGCTGGGCTGAAGTTCACTATTAACAGGTCTATTACCTGGCTGAGCCGTGTACCAACGAGCTAAACCTGCTGACATGTATGGAAGAAGATATTCCCCAGCCAACACCCTCTTGAACTGAAAGTTATAGCTTTGATACTCGAAGCCAGTGCCATAGCCGGCCATCACACTCCATCTTGGATTGAAGTTCAGCTCCAAGTTCAAACCCACGACACCAAGGGGCCCTGCGACGCTGGTACCGACAGCCACACGACGTTTTTTTCTTAGCTCAAGGCCATCACTTGAAGACTGTGCTCTAGAGGAACTCCCGACCCGTGAACCATCACGAACAAGAATCGCAGCATGAGAAGCGAGAGAAAATGTGAGAGCCAACATGAAACAATGTAGGGGTATCCAACGTCCATGCATAGAATCCTCCTGGGTTTAGAAAAGTTTGGCCCGGATTCCTTCTTCTTGCAAAAACTTTTTAATAGCTGGTCCATCTAGAGGCTCTAGGCGCCAAAGAAGACGGTGAACAAGATCCATGGTTTTTTGTGAATCTTCAGATCTTAGTTTTTTTGTTAGAAAAGCAACATCTGTGGAAATCTGATCGACGTTCTTCAAAATACGTCCTATTTCTACATCACGACTCACTTTATCCATTTTTTCGAGTGTTTTGTTGAAATTAGTAACGAGTTTATCCAGAGACTCTATGGTCTGCGTGATGTTTCCTTCGTTTTTTTCAACAATATCAATAATTTTTCCTGCCAACCCATAGCTTTGAGAGATCAGTTGATCAATTCGAGGTGGGTCCTCTCCACGAATCAATTGGCCAGGTTGAAGCTCTTCAGAGGTTGTGCTACCTGGTGAAATTTCTAAAAACCTCTCCCCAATGATCCCGGCCATGTTGATATAAAATCGACTATCTTTACGAACGGTTGGCCAGGCTTTTTTAGAAATACTGATTTTAATTTTCAGTTTTACTTCTTCGCCCGACTCGTCCTTTAAACCTGGCTCAAAATCAATACTTTCCACTTTGCCAACTCGAATACCCATCACCCGCACACCCGAACCTACCTCAATACCTCCGGCATAGTTATATGTGACATCAAGAGTATTGCTGTTTGAAAAAGGATTAAATGAACTAATAAAGAAAACAAATCCTAAAACCAAAACAAGGGCTACAAAGAATAATAATCCAACTTTAGTTTCTATTTTCATATATCTTATTCCTAGTCATAAAATGGAGAGAAGGCAAAGCACAAAACAAAATCTGCCACTATTATTAATACTGATGAAGCCACCACACTTTGAGTTGTTGTTTGCCCCACCCCTTCAGCCCCTCCTTGTGAGCGAAAACCCAAAAAGCATGCTGTTAGAGGAATAATTGCACCAAAAACACTAGCTTTAATCATAGAAAAGAAGATGTCTTTGCCGCCAACAAAGCGCCTCATGGCCGATATAAATTCACCATTACTGATTCCCATTTCATTGCTTGAAACTAGGGTGGCTCCAATAAGGCAGGCCGAATTAGCTAAAACACTAAGAACAACACAGCCCAACACACAGGCAACAAGGCGAGGAACAACAATGTATTTGATAGGGTTAATACCTAACATTTTTAAGGCTTCAATCTGTTCTGTAATATGCATGATAGCAACTTGTGAGGCGTAGCCTGCCCCAACTCTTGAAACCACTAATAAACAAGCAATAACAACACCTAACTCCCGCAAAATAAATAGCGCAGCAAAACCCGGTACCATGGAGGTATCATGAATCACCATTCGCATATGAAAGGCTGCCTCGACGACAGTTACAATGGCTGCAAAAACAACACAAAAAATAATAACTGGGGCGCTTTGGTTAGCCACAACATAAGTTTCATAAAACCACTCTTTCCACCGTGGCTTCTCAAATACAAGCTGAAATACGACTTGGCTCAAGTAAGAAAATAACCCAAGACTCACAATAGAATCCCTTCAAAAATAACGTGCAGAGCCTGAGCGACTTGTGTCGTTAGCCAGTCCGTAATCACAATGCCTACCATGGTAAACATGGAGGTTGTCACTACCGCACGTCCGACACCCCTTGCTCCACCCTCAGCATGATAACCAAAATATGTACAAAGTAGCGCTAAGGTGAAAGCAAAGACAACACACTTTAATAGGCCACCAATCATAGAGGAAAAGCCAATAATTGTTGGAATATGTCTTATGTACTCCTGAAGACTTGTCCCCACATAATAAAAGGACATTAATGCTCCTCCAAGAAGAGACGTGAAAATCCCTATATAGAGAAGAAGAATACTCGAAATAATAATGGCCACAAAGCGTGGCAATATGACCTCTTGAAGAGGATCTGCTCCCAAACAACGAAGCGCATCCACTTGTTCAGTCACCTTTAATGTACCCAACTCAGCAGCTGTATAAGCTCCGATTTTGCCGCTTAACATAAAAGCAATGAGTAAAGGGCCAATCTCTCTGACCGTAATACTTGTGGTCAATCCACCTAAAAAACCCAGGGCTCCAAATTCTTTTAAGGTGGGTGTGAATTGCAGAACCAAAATGGCGCCAACAAAAAAACCTGAAGCCATCACCGTTAATAGACTGTTAATGCTAACCTTCCATATTTGTAAAAAAAGATCCTTCCTTCTCAAAGGACGAACTCGTTGTGTTTCATAAAGTGATTTTAAAAATAAGACTAGACGGCCAAAGAAGCCAAAAAATGTGCTGATCACCTACAACACCTCTTTCATAAATTCCTGCACCAAGGGCACAGGACTTGTAGACACGGACTCCCTTGTTTCAATGGAAATCACTTGCCCCTGATCCAAAAAAACCATTTTATCAGCAATATCCATAGCACAAGCCATATCATGACTCACCACCAGACTGGCCGTTCCCAGCTGACGTGAAAGTTGACCAATAAGTTTATTGATGCTTCTCGTGTTTTCTGGATCCAGGCCCGTGGTGGGCTCATCAAATAGCAAAATTGGCGGCGCCATCGCCACTGTTCTGGCAAGGCTCACTCTTTTTTGCATTCCGTAGGAGATTTCTCTAGGAAACAAATTCTCCACATTTTTTAATCCAACCAGTTCTAAGTTTTTAATAACAGCGGCTGAAACCTGCTCTTTAGTTAGAGTTTTGAAGCGACTGAGTCCATAAGAAATATTTTCGCCCACCGTGAGGTCTTCAAATAGGGCCGGATGCTGAAAACACATACCGCAAACTTTACGAATTTCAAAAAAATCTTCCTCTGTTTTGCTTTCTATGGAGTGACCCTGTACAAAAATATGTCCTTCATCGGCTTTCAGTAAACCAACCACGTGTTTTAGTAAAACAGACTTTCCCGTGCCCGATTGGCCTAATACAAAAACAATTTCACCTCGAGCAATACCAAACGAAATGCCGTCAAGAACACGACGAGAGCCAAAGCTTTTTCTTAAGTTCTTAAACTCTAAGGCGAATGGTTCAACGGCCATACAAAAACTCTTTCACTCGAGCACTTGAGGTTTTCCACGCTTGCTCTGGGGAGCCTAAATCAATCACCTTTTCTTCGTGGAGAAAAAACACTCTCTGTGCCAACTCCCTAACTCTCAAAAGATCATTGGTCACCGTCAACAATGTCATTTCTCTTTGGCTCTTAAGGTTTAAAATCAATTGAATAATTTTGCGACTTGTTATGGGATCTAAACCTGCCGTTGGGTCGTCAAAAAAAGCCAAGTGAGGCTGAAGAACCATAGCGCGAGCTATGCCCAACCTTTTTTGCATACCCCCACTCATTTCAGCAGGAAGCAGCAAGGCTGCAGACCCTAATCCAACTTGATTTAATATCTCCTGTGATAAATCCATAACTACTTTTTCACTCATAGAAGAGGAGGTTTCTCGCAGAGCAAAGGCGACGTTCTCAAGGGCTGTCTTAGAATCAAACAATGCATTTTTTTGAAAAAGCATTCCTACCTTGAGGGTCTCCGCGTCAGAAATGGCGATCTCTCCCTCCGTGGACAGTAATAAGCCCGCAAGAAGTTTCAATAGTACACTTTTTCCCACTCCACTGGGGCCCAAAAAAACAACAGTCTCACCCCTTTGAATCTCAAAACTAGAGCCATTGAAGATCCATTCACTAGAAAATCGAAAGCTCATGTCTTTTACAGAGATTAAAGCTGCCACAGTGCAAAATCACCTTTCAAAAATACTAGATTCAAAGTCCCCATTTTGACTTTTAAGGTATAGAGTGTGAAAGCCAAATTCAAACATAATGCCAAAGAAAGGTGATTCCCATGTCAACATTTGAAAAGGTAAAGGTTCCCACCAACGGTCAAAAAATCACTATTGGCGAAGGTGGAAAGCTTCATGTCCCCGATCAACCCATTATTAACTTTATAGAAGGTGACGGAACCGGGCCAGATATTTGGGCGGCATCTGTGCGCGTCTTAGACGCGGCTGTAGAAAAGGCCTATGGCGGTAAACGTAAAATTCAGTGGTGTGAAATCTATGCTGGTGAAAAAGCAGTGAAAACCTATGATGGCCAGTGGCTTCCCGATGAAACTCTTAAAGCCATGAAAGAGCATGTGGTTTCCATCAAAGGCCCCCTTGCAACACCCGTTGGAAAAGGGATTCGCTCTTTAAATGTGGCCATTAGAAAAGAAATGGATCTCTATGCCTGTGTAAGGCCTTGCAAGTGGTACCCTGGCGTCCCCTCTCCCGTTAAAGAGCCAGAAAAAGTGAACATGGTCATCTTTAGAGAAAATACCGAAGATGTTTACGCCGGTGTGGAGTTTGCCGCTGACTCTAGTGAGGCCAATGAGTTTATTGCCCTTGCCGAAAAACATGGTAAAAAAATTCGCGCTCACTCTGCCATTGGCATTAAACCCATGTCAGAGTTTGGCTCTCGCCGACTCATGAAAAAAGCTCTCGAATATGCAGTGAACAAAAAACTTCCTTCAGTGACAGTTGTGCACAAAGGGAACATCATGAAATTTACAGAAGGTGCCTTCAAAGATTGGTGTTATGCAGAGGCAAAGTCTGGCTTTAGCGACTTCATTGTGACTGAAGATGACGTGTATGAAAAACATGGCGGAAAAGCACCCCAGGGAAAAATTGTAATTAAGGATCGCATCGCTGATAACATGTTTCAGCAAGCGCTCTTGCGCCCTGAAGAGTATTCCGCCTTGGTACTGCCCAATTTAAACGGTGACTATATCAGTGATGCCTTGGCCGCACAGGTCGGAGGTCTAGGCATTGCACCTGGCGCCAACATTGGTGATGGCTATGCTGTTTTTGAAGCCACCCATGGCACAGCCCCCAAATATGCTGGTCAAGATAAGGTAAACCCAGGCTCTGTCATTTTGTCTGGCTCAATGATGCTGGAGTACATGGGGTGGCAAGAGGCTGCAGACCTTGTGGAGACAGGACTAGAAAAGGCAATTCAAAGCAAGCGTGTTACTTATGACTTCCATAGATCCATGGAAGGCGCAACTCTACTTAAATGTTCTGAGTTTGCAACCGAAGTAATAAAAAACATGTAATTTAGGAGTACACCCATGATTCAACATAAAAGAAAGAAAATATCTGTGATTGGAGCTGGCTTTGTTGGTTCCACCTGTGCCCACTGGGCCGCCGCCAAAGAGCTTGGCGATGTGGTTTTGTTGGACGTCAACGATGGAGCGGCAAAAGGAAAAGCGCTGGACCTTTGGTGTGCCTCACCCGTTGAAAACTTCAACTCTCGTGTGACGGGTACCGGAGATTATGCAGACACCGCTGACTCTGATGTAGTGATCATCACCGCAGGCCTCCCTAGAAAACCTGGTATGAGTCGCGACGACCTTTTAAGTACTAACTCTAAAATCATGAAAGATGTGTGTGCTGGCATTAAAAAACACTCTCCTAACTCTATTGTTATCATCGTGAGCAACCCTTTGGATGCCATGGCTTTTGTGGCCAAAGAAGAGTTGGGCTTTCCTAGAGAGCGAGTGATCGGAATGGCTGGAGTGCTTGATAGCGCTCGATTTCGTACCTTTATTTCGGAAGAGCTCAATGTGAGCGTTGAAGATGTTCATGCCTTTGTTCTTGGCGGACATGGAGACACCATGGTTCCAATGCCAAGGCATTGTTCTGTGGGCGGAGTTCCTCTAACGGAAATGCTCTCTAAAGAAAAAGTAGATAAACTTGTGGATCGTGCCCGCAGCGGTGGAGCTGAAATTGTTGCCTTACTAAAAACAGGCTCAGCTTACTATGCCCCCTCAGCCAGTGCTGTTCAAATGGCAGAGGCGATTTTAAGAGATCAAAAAAGAGTCCTTCCTTGTGCTGCTTTTCTAGAAGGTGAGTACAATGTACAAGGTCTTTTTATTGGAGTGCTTTGCCAACTCGGCGGCAAGGGCTTAGAGAAAGTGATTGAGTTGAAATTAAACGATGAAGAACGTGCGGGCCTTGAAAAATCCATAGGAGCTGTCAAAGGCCTAGTGGAAGCCCTTAAAAATTTAAAAGCATAATATAATCAAAGGAGAACCATGAACATCCATGAGTATCAGGCAAAAGAGGTTCTGCGTAAGTTTGGTGTTCCTACATTAAAAGGAATTGTGGCCAACTCGCCAGAAGAAGCAAAAAGTGCAGCCCAGCAGTTGGGCGGCAGCGTGTGGGTTGTCAAAGCTCAAGTTCACGCCGGAGGCCGAGGTAAAGGCGGAGGCGTTAAAGTCGCTAAGTCTCTCGATGAGGTCATTGAACATTCAAAAAGTATTATTGGAATGAACCTTGTCACACACCAAACCGGACCTGAGGGAAAAAAGGTCCATATGGTTCTTGTTGAGGAGGGCTGCAATATTGCCAAAGAGTATTATGTAGCGGCGG
>Ga0210057_1006212_pt1 | contig 14939 bp, 15 predicted proteins | sample CryGeyCG2114_010_2_FD_183968 | JGI IMG/M metagenome (GOLD analysis project Ga0210057, IMG submission 183968) | Groundwater microbial communities from aquifer - Crystal Geyser CG10_big_fil_rev_8/21/14_0.10 (SPAdes) (version 2) | ecosystem: Environmental > Aquatic > Deep subsurface > Groundwater ... | reverse complement strand
CCTTTCACTATGCAAAAAAGCGCAACCACAGTCAGTAGTCGGGGGTGTCCATATAATTGTAAGTTCTGTTATCGAGGCCAACAGGGAGGAAGAAATTACAGAACGAGGTCAGCCCAGAACCTTGCCAAAGAAATAAAGTGGTATGTAGAAAAATACGGTGTTGATTTCGTTGGGCTTGTAGATGACAACTTTATGGTTGTCCTTCAAAGAATTGCTGATTTTGTGCCCATTATGAAACCATTGATTCGGGCTACCGGAATAAAATGGGGAACCCATAGCCGATTGGACGAGGCTGCTGATTTAAGACCCGATCCGAGACACAAAAATCAATTTATAAGTGCTTCTCCCCGCCGGGTTAATTTAATGGCTGAAGCAGGCTGTGTCTATATAGGTTTTGGAGGAGAAAGCGCTGATGCTTCAATACTTAAAAGTATGGGAAAAGGTGGTTTCACTCTTGCCAATGGAATGGTAAAGACTAACGGATATTACTTTCCGCGATCTATGGTAGAAGGAATTAAAAATACAAAGCAAGCCGGCATCCATGCAAACTGCACCTGGATTATGGGTTGGCCTGGAGAAAATCTTGAAAAGCTCAAAAACAGCGTTGCTTTCATAAAGTGGCAGGAAGAATATTATACCCGAGGATTAAAACCCGGCACTCCAGAATATGAAATTGCAATAAATTCTGTTAACAAAAATATGTTTATCGCTACTGCTTATCCGGGAACAGAATTATTTTTACATCCGATGGTACGTAAAGAACTAACTAAGAATTTCGGAATTAAATTTGACTTAAAAACCCTTCAGCCAATTTACGATAAAAATATGCATCATTATATTCTGGAGCTTGACGACGCAACAAAGACGCTCTATGACCAGTCAGGTAAGCCGCTGAATTTCAGTGATATGCCAATGGACGTGTTCTTAGAGGCAGGAGAATACATTGCTAAAGGGGAAACCTTTAAAATCCTCGAGATGATGTAAAAGCCGATTCGTATTCGTAGGAATCGGTTTTTACATAAATTTTGACAATTTTAGTGAAAAAAAATAAAATAAAGCTATGAGAACAACTATGGAAATTCTGGGAATTATACCAGCCCGTGGCGAACCAAAAAGAGTTCCCCAAAAAAACATAAAGAATTTTTGCGGCAAGCCGCTTATTGCTTGGTCTATTATTGCTGCACTTAAAAGCAAACTAATAAACGAAGTAATAGTTACTACTGACAGTGAAAAAATAGCTAAAATCGCCCGTCATTATGGTGCAAAAACTCCTTTCTTGCGGCCCAAGACATTAGCAAGGAGCTCGGTTGGTATTGAACCAGTCCTTATTCATGCTTTAGGATGGCTTAAAAAACACAGGGGTTATCAACCAGATGCCATAGCCCTTCTTATGCCTACAAATCCTCTTAAATTACCCCAATGTTTGGATAAAGCAATAAAAATTTTTAAGAAAAAGGGGGTTGATTCAGTCGTATCTGTTTCTGAGGCAACGGGAAATAATAACCCCTACTGGATACTTAAAAAAACAAAAACAGGTAGGGTTGTTCTTTTTAATAATGATAGTCTAAAAAAAATTATTGTCAGAAGCCAACTTCTACCCACCTGCTATTCTCGCAATGATGTAATATATGTTTTAAAACCCGAAAACCTATACCAAAAAACCCCAAATCTCTACGGCAACAAAATAGAACTCTATGTTATGGATGAATTGTTCAACGGAGATATAAACACTTTAGAAGATTGGTGTATTGCTTTAGATAAGTTTAAAAGATTAAGGGCTAAATTTGGCCCAAAATAAACTGAGCTATCCTTTCTCCAGATTTACCGTCTAATTTCCAGAGTTGCTGCCTCATCATTCTCTTTCTGCCTACCTCATCAATTTTTGGGTTTTCCAGATATTTATTAATCCAGAATATTAGTTCTTCTGGATTTTTTACTACCCTCACCCCTCCTGTATTTATTAATTTTTTCATATGATCCTCATTATGATACTTCCTAACACTATCAATATAGGGCTTGTTTTCCCAGCCGTCGAAATCAATGATTATTTGAGGTTTATTAAAAACAAGAGTGTCTATCCCTATGGAACTTGCCACATAAATAACCAGCTCTGAATAATAAATAGAGTCAGCCAAGTGCTGAATATCTTCGGGACTTAATTCTGTATCTTTTATACTTTCCTGCTCAAATTTGACCCCCGGTGTTTCAATAATAAAATTTTTATCTGAGGTAAATTTTTCAAAAGAAGCCGGATGGCCAGGATGATTGCGAACTAAAAACTGTAAATTGGAAGGTAATAATTTTTTATCTAAGGCATTCTTAAGAATTTGACAGATTTGCCAGTCAGTATCAGAAAGGAGATTGCCGGCCGGAGCAAATAAAATTAATTTTTTGCTTGGATCAAGGTCAATTTTTCTAAAAAATTTTTCACGAGACATCCATCCTTTAGAAAAATGATTATCAAACTGAGGTAATCCGGCTATAAATACATCTTTACCCTTAACATTGTCTAGAATTTGCATTTCTTCTTTTACAGTCTCATTGTTAACAATTACTTTATCCGGTAAAATACGGAGTAAGCCCTTACTATAAGCATTATCCCAGGAGCGTACCATACCGACAGTAAAAATTTTATTATATTTTGCCTCTCTTAAAAGCGCTGCATCTATATCATTAAAAATATCAGTGGCAAAAATCAGGTCAGGATGAAAAATATCAAAATATTTTTTAAAGAAATTTTTTTGAGAAAAATGAAAATCTAAAAATCTAAAAATTTTATTAATTATTCTTAAATTACTAAAAAATTTAGTAAAAAAAATTTCAAAAAAATATTTTAAATATCCTCTTAAAGATTTAGATTTTTCCAACCGTTCCCTTTTTTTATACCACAGATAATGAGAGTCAATTAATAAAAAAGATATCCTTGAAAATAAAGTATTTATTTTAGAATTAGTAATCTTTCTTATATTAATGCCTTCAAAAATCACGTTCCCCAGTTTGTAATATTTATTAAAAAAATCTTTCTTGTGGCTCGGCACAAAAATAATAATTTTTAAATCTTCCTGTCTTGATAAAATTTTTAAAGCATCGGTATCTAAAATATTTTTGGAAATAAAACTGTGAAAACTTGTAATAAAAATTGTCTTCATTTCTGGATTTTTAACTTTTTCGAGATTTTTTAAAAATTAAATCTTCGATTATCTCGCAAATAATATGAATTATAAGAAGGTGGACTTCCTGAATTCTAGGGGTCTCCCGAGAAGGAACTGTTATAGGTAAGCTCACTAGATTCTTAAGTTTACCTCCTTTACCCAATAAACCAATACTTTTTATTTTTAATTTTTTAGCAGTTTTAACAGCTTGAATAACATTCTCAGAATTACCGCTAGTGCTTATTGCTATTAACATATCCCCTTTCTTGCCTAATGCTTCTAATTCCCTGGCAAAAACTGTTTGAAAAGAGTAGTCATTAGACCAGGCAGTTAATAAGGGAGTATTGGTAGTCAAAGCTAAAGCCGCCAGTCCTTTGCGTTTAAATTTAAATTTTCCTATTAATTCTGCAACCATATGCTGAGCCTGTTCGGCACTACCTCCGTTGCCACAGATAAAAACTTTATTTCCAGACTGATAACAATCATAAATTAACTCAACCGCTTTCTGAATTTGAGGGATTAAATTTGTCTTCTTTTTTACTTCAATACTCTTATCAAATATTTTTTTAATTTTTTTCTCAATTCGCATATTTTTCTAAATATAATATACTTTACTTTTTGAGTTCTACAAATATTTTATTTCTCAAATTCCACCCATATCGATATATTTTTCTTGCAACTTTTTTAACTCTAAATTTTTTAACCATTTCTTTAATCTCTTCTGGATTATAGCGGTATTTATGAGTTGGGTCTTTTCTTAAAAGCCTTCTTTTTGTCCAATCTCTATCGATTTTTAACCAAGCTGTTCCTTCTATTTTGAGTACTCTATAGATCTCATTAAAAAATTTTTGAGCTTCATCGGGAGTAAAATGTTCAACCAAATGTGAGCAATGAATCTCACTGACCGCTGAGTCTTCAAAGGGAAGCTCCAGAGCCGAGCAAATTATATCTGCATCACTATTTTTATCAATATCTATCCCAATAAATCCTGGTTTTTTATTCTCCCCGCAACCAATATCAAGTTTTATTTTTTGATCGCTCATAATAAAAATTAAGTAATTCTTTAGTTTTTATTTTTATATCATTTTGCTTTGCCCAATTAATACAATCTTCTTTATTTATAGAATTTTGATTCAATATTAAATCCATTTTTTGAGCTGCTTCTTTAGGGTCAAAAGGATCTATCACATATCCGGTTTTTGTATCTAAAATTGCTTCTTGAGCTCCACAATTTTTAGAGCCAATACAGGGGACTCCTTTTGTATTGGCTTCCAAATATACTAAGCCAAATCCCTCAAATTCTTTACCATTATTTATTGGCAACATTAAGAATAAATTGGTGTTAGAGTAATATTCTTGCAACCTGTTATTGGTTGATTGTCCGCGAAAGAAAATTTTATCTTCAAAACTATAATCTTTTATTTTTCTTACAACTTCCCGATAATAACTGTCATTCTGATTATATTCTCCTATTATCTCATAAATAAAATTATTAGAAAAATCATCGCGATAATACTTAAGTGCTTCGATGGCTTGTAAAATTCCTTTTCTTGGTTTAATTGCACCAACGAACAATATTCTTTTTATTTTATTTTCAGGTTTTTCATTTAAATTGATTATTTTGTGTTCTTCTAAGTTAACTCCATTAGTAACAACTTTTATTTTTGTCTTTAATTCTGGGTAATATTTTATTAAATGGTTTTTTGTATAATTACTATTGGCAAGAATTCCGTCTAATTTTTTATAATATCTTTTCGATAAATAACAAGAAATTTTTCTTTTCAAAAAATCCTTAAATAAAATCGGAATAACGGAGTAGGTACCATGTACGGTTAAAAAAGTTTTGGCTTTATTTATTTTTAAAAACGGGAGAATAGTTGCATACGGCTCTACCATAAAATGAATGATATCTGGAGAAAACTCCTTAATCATTTTTTTTACTTTTAAACTGATTAGATAAGATTTCAGAGGACTTGCTAAATATTTTGAGGGCTCTTCTAAAATAGTGCATTCCCTAATTCCTTTTTGTTCAGATTTTTGAGAGGTCAAAACTAATACTCGGTGACCTAAACTTTGGATTTCCTCAATATAATCTAAACCATATCTACTCCAGCCATCATTTCCTTTTAAATGATTAGTTAAAAATAAAATTTTCATTTTTTATTCTTTGATGCTAAGTTAAAGATAGGTTTAAAAATCTTTTCAACTTCTCTTTTACTAAGTATAATTTTGAACACCTTGAAAGGCACAATATTTAAAAATAAGCTGCTTTACAACAACGCTTACAAATTGGCAAAGAATTTTTCAATAGATATTTTCTGAAATTTTGATATCCTTCAGAAAGCCAAATTTCATCCGCTGTTTTTTCCAGTAAATTACCGAATGACTTTTCTATTACATCGCACCAGATAACACTTCCCTCTTGGTTAATTCTTAGCTCCGGAGAAAGAAGTTTTAAGCAAAAAGGTTTAGCCGATTTTTCGCCAAGATATTTATCTAAATTATTATAATAATTAAAAGGGCTGAAATTAACAAAATTTCTTTTTTTAAAGCCATAATTTCTTAAAGCTTGTAGTTTTCTCTTTAAGTTTTTGGAATTAATAAAATCAGGGAAAACCGGCTCTCTAATTTGGGTATTCAGTCGGTAATTTCCCTTCTGCCAGCCAAAAATATTTTTTAAAATTTGCTGGGTTTGTTCAACTTCTCTCCCCGAATAAACCTGCTCAAAAAGTACATTCAAAGACCCTAAACCATATTTTTTACAAATATCTACCACCTTAAAAAGATGATCAAGATTATCAGATATAAGCATTACGGCAAAAATAGTTATTTTAACCTTAGGCATCTCTTTTTTAATCAGATTAAGGGCCTCAATTGTGCCGTCAAAGGCCCCGGGGATTCTTCGGATAGAATCATGAATTTCTCTTGGTCCATCAAGGGAGGTTACAACATCAGTAATATTTTTAAATTTCTTCAGTATTTTGATATTTTTTTTATTAATTAAAGTACAATTAGTTTGTAATATTATTTGTTTATGAAGCTTATCCCAAAAGGAAATGAGTTCAAAAATATCAGACCTAACAAAGGGCTCCCCACCAACCAATTTAATCTCTTTTGTTTTATCCTTTAATTTCTTATAAATGGTTAAAACTTCTTTTGTCTCTAATTCTTCCCTTCTCAGAGCTCGGGTCTGGGCTTGATAACACATTTTACATCTTTGGTTACATCTTATCGTTGGTTCATGTCCTACTGAATAAAATGGAGGGGCTTCGTTCTTAAAGGGTAGTTCGGATTGCTTCAAAAGCTTTTTGGCTCTCGAGATTAATTTTTTTTCTCTTTGCCAGTCATAAACAAATTTAGCTCCCTGAGCAAGTAATGGAATATTTTTTATTATTTCTTTTATTTTCTTCATTGCTTCTTTAGTTTTAAACCTAATTTCAATTTTGTAAACATATATATTAACGGTATCAGGTAAAAAGCGTAAATCGGCAACCTATATCTAGCCAAAACAAAGGGGGCAACAACCAGGGCACTGCCCACTATTATCCCCAAAGATAGAACAAAAAACATAAATTTGGTCTTATCCTTAAAACATGAGTATATAAGAGAAACTACTACTGCCAAAGAACTAATTCCCCAAAAAACTATTCCCAACAAATATATAATCAGCTTGAAATTTATTGCTGAGAAAAAATCAATTATTTGATTCATTTTTCCTTTTAATAACAATAAGGTAATATCTGGTTTTGAATATTCACCGCTATAGGCCGACCACATGCCAAAATAACCAGACTTAAAGAAAAAGGGAACTGCTTTTGTTAAGTGTATTTTAAGGTAGGTTGGAAAATTAGATAAAATATACTTTTGGGATTTAGTTTTATAATAATCTAATTGTTTCTTAAATGTGTTTTTGTCAAATAATTTGCAATTACCCTGGTCGCCAACGTTTTCCCCCAAATCTCTGTCAGCCTGTTTTACCACGATATCATATGCTTCCTGGTAAGAAATATCTTTCTCTAAAGAAATTAAGGGAGGTAGATTATAAAAATACATATTAGTAAATAAAATATTTGCCAAAGTAAAGTGGCCATAAACTATTTTATTACGAATTATCCAGGGAGTTAAAACCGCAAAAAATATCGCATTTAAAATAAGCAAACTCATTAAGAATCGCTTAACATTAAAGTTCAATACATTTTCTATTCCTAATTGTTTTTTAAAAAAGAAAATTAAAATTAAGAGCAATGATAAAAGTGGAATTAAAAATAAGGCATTCACTCTAACCAAAGTAGCCAACCCTAAAATAATGGCAACCCAATAAATATTTCTTCTATTATGAAATTTCAAAAATTTAAAAAGATAATACATTCCCCCTAAAATTAAAGGGGTGAATAAATTCTCGCTTACCAATAAAAAATTATGCCAGGCCCATAGGGGCTCAATTGATATTAAAGCAAGAGAAATGAAGGCTATTTTTTCACTAAAAAATAACCTTGCTATTTTATAGGTTAATATTAAAGAAATAAATGCTAAAAATATCTGAATAATGTAAATAAACCACTGACTTCGTAAAAAAAATAAAATAAGGGAAGTAAAAGTGTAATATAATGGTGGATGCCAATCACAAAAATCATGAAAATTAACTGAAAGCACTGAGTAAGCCGGTTGAGCTTGTTGATAAAAATTCTCCCAGCCGCCCCGAGCTAAACTGGCCTGCCAAAAGCTACCGAATATAAGAATTCTCACTAATATAAACAAGATAAGAATTATCATCCACCATTTTATATTTTTAAATTTATATCTAATCAGGGTCCAAACTGCCTTTAATCCATCTCGAAAAACTTTTATTTTCTTTCCTTCTTTTTGGGAACGGGGATTGTAAGATACTGGTACTTCTTCTATTTTATATCCTGCTTTTAAAATTTTAGCTGTAATCTCCGGACAAAATTCAAAACCCCTGCTTTCGAGAGTAATTTTTTTAAAAATCTCACGATGAAACATTTTATAGCCCACTGGCTCATCAGTAATTTTAGAACCATAGAGGAGATTGGTTATAAAAGTTAAAAAACGGCCGCCAAAATAAAAAAGGGGGTTAGAAGTTTTGTTTTTATCTTTTCCCAAAATTCTTGAACCATATACCACTTTAGCTCTAGTTTTTAGGGCCTGATTAAGGAGTAATTTTATATCCTGAGGATTGTATTCTAAGTCAGCATCTTGGACGATTATATAATCACCATTTGCCCATTTTAAACCACTTCTCACTGCCATCCCTTTTCCTAAATTCCTTTTATGATATATTGTCCGATAACGACCTTCTATTCTTTTCAGAATCTCCCGGGTTCCATCATTAGAACCATCGTCAACAATAATTATCTCTTTCTCAATATCCTTTAATTTTACTTCTTCCACCCTTCTTAAAAGCTCCAGAATGGTATTTTTTTCATTAAATACCGGGATTATAATAGAAAGTTTCATAATTTTAAATTGATGAATTTTATAATTTTTTCAGTTCTTCTTCGCCAGGTATAATTTTGGACATCTTTAAAGGCCTGATTTGATATTTTAACAAACAGTTCTGGGTCTTGTAATACCTTTTTAATACCTTGAGCTAAAACCCCAGGGTTATCCGGTTTAACTAAAATCGCGTTGTTCTCATTTAAGATTTCTCGAATCGATGGTAAATCTGAAGCAATAATTGGTCTTTTTGAGGCCATATATTCAAAAAGTTTTAAAGGAGACATATAAAAGGCATAATGTTCTGTCCAAGGATAAGGCATTACTAAAATATCAAAACTTTTTAAAAGTTTCGGAATTAAGGCATGTCTAACTTGGTCTAAAAATTTTACTTTCTCTTTGATTTTCATCTGTCGAGCAAGATTTTCATATTCAATTATTCTCTCTTTCGGTCCTCCTACTATACAAAGAAAAAGATTATTAAATTTCTCACTGAGAATTCTAAATGCTTTAATTAAAGTATCAATTCCTTTTTCTTTCTCCATCGTTTCTAACCTCCCAACATAGCCAATAATTTTTTTATTTTGGGGTAAATTAAACTCTTTTCTGTATTCTTCTTTTTTTTCTTCAACATTAAACATTTGTAAATCCACGCCATCAGGAGCTACTAAAATTTTGTTTTGGGTTACCCCTTGTTTCAAAAAAAGGTTTTTAAGTTTCTCAGTAATTACTATTATTCCTTTTGTTTTTTTTAAGTAAGAAGAGTATAAAAAATATTTTTTGGGAAAAGTGTGAACCTCATAAATCAATTTTTTCCCGAAAAAAAGGGAGGGCAGAAAAAACTTATCTCTGGTATAAATAATATCCGATTTTCTAAAAATAAGGTAAAACCAAACAAAAAAAGAGAAAGTTGCTGCCTCAATCCAAAATGCCAAACGACCCAAAATTTTTTCCAAAGGAATTAAATCTAAACAAGGAAGTTTTTTTATTTTAAAATTTCTTTCAACACCATAATATTCAAAGGGATCTTCTTTGATAAAATTGAACCTTCTGGGCACTATTAATTCTACTTTAACCTCTTCTCTCGCAAAAGCTTCACACATCTTCATTATCTGAATTCCATGGGCTTTTTCGGTTGGTAGGCGAATATTGGCAATGTAAATTAGTTTCATAATTTAAACAATGGATTTATTTTTTGTTTGAACAAAATAGCAAATCTGATGACCAAAAAGATTTTTGAAGATATTTTTTAAAAATCCAAACCCATTAGATGAACGAGATTTAATTAATTTTAAATTCATAGCTTTCAGCCAATCTAAAAAATCAAGGTGGCTCCAATATCTTAAGTGTTCGGAGGGATGAAAAACCCACTGAGCAGGGAAACGTCCTTTCAAACCCAGACCTATTCGGTAACGATAAAAAGCGATATTGGGAATGGAAATTAACAAATAATTAGTCTGTTTTTTAATGCGACCGATCAATTCCTCTGGCTCACGAAGATGTTCTAAAACTTCACTCAAAATAATATAATCATAATTTTCTGATAATTGAAAATTATGATTTTCAATATCGTTTACCTTTCCTTCAATTCCCATTTTTTTAAGGTTCTCAATAACCAAGTCGGAAATATCCAAACCAAAGCTTCGGCATTTTTTCTGTTGCTTTAACTCATACAATAATCTAGAATTGCCGCAACCCATATCTAAAACAGAAGAATCTGGTTTTATCCAATTAAAAAATATCTTCTCGCGAGCCATTAATTTACTTCTCAATTCGAATCCCCGTTTACGCCAATACTCATCGTAATTAATTTTTTGAATATTTTTAAAGTTTGGTTTTCGAGTCCCCTGAAAATAAAACATATTATGAAACTAAAATCTCGATTAATTGCTGAACTAAAAGGCGGGGGGTTAATTTTGCTTTATATAATTTATAGCCATTTTCAGCTATTTTATTTCTTAACTCTGGATTATTTTTTAATATCAATATTTTCTGGGCTAAATCCTTACTGTCAGCGGCATTACACAACAAACAATTTTCTCTATTTTTGAATAACTCTCTAACTGCTGGAGTATCAGCTGTAATCAATGGTTTTTTCATGGCGATTGCTTCATAGGCTTTATTTGGAACAACCCTTGTTGCTTTTTGGGTTTCCCCGAAAATTCCTAAACAAACATCTGCTTGAGCTATATATTGAACTAATTTCTCTGGGGTCATAGGATTTATAAAGTTTATATTCTTTACATTCAATTTTTTAGTTAAATCCACAGCCATAGAATAGGTTTGGCCTTTTCCAATTAAATTAAATTGAACATTTTCACTTTCCAATAATTTTGCAGCCTCAACTATGTATTCTATGCCCTGAAGGGGAATATATTTGCCATGAAAATGAACTAAAAATTTATCGGTCTCCTTTTTATGGTCTCTGGGATAGAAAATGGAATCATCGCTTCCAACAAAAATTCGTTTAAATTTCTCTTTTTTAATTCTAAAGGTCTTTACAAAATACTTTATGTGTTCATCGGTATCTAAAAGTATCTTATTAGCCAATTTACAGGCAAGCCAGTCCAAAAGCCAATATTTTAAAGCCTTTAAGCCGTGGGGTGAATAAGCTTTTCGGTCAAAAATATTAGAATCATAAAGAGAAACAAAAGCATCAAAAATAATCTTTTTTTTACAAATGAGCCTTGCCAAAGGCATTACCGAATGGCCAGGGAAGCCAACAATCATTAAATCATAATCCTTAATTTTCCTGTGCTTTTTAAATAACTTCCAGTATTTATATTTTTCAGTGGGTTCAACCCGACACCCAATTATCTCAATGCCGTTTTCTTTTAAACCCTTTATCAATTCTTTATTGCGAGAGTAGTTTGGGTTGTAAATTCCGAAATAACAAACTTTCATTTTTAGTATTCTTTAAAACTATTGATTATTTTGTTTATTAAATTATCTAAATTGTGATGTTTTATTACTATTTCTCTTAAACTTGTATCTTTTTTAGCGTCTCTTAAATTAATAATCTTTAGAGCTAAATCCGAGGGGTTCTTTTCCTGAAAGATTAATTTATCAGCATACTTCCCAAAATCTTTTTTAAAGCTCTGATTACAAACCAAAACCAGGGTTCCACAAGCCATTGCCTCTAAAACTGCCTTATCTATTCCGCCGGTCGGAGACAAATTCACCAAAACATCACTTTTTTGATAAAAACTAACTATTTTTTGGTGAGGAACAGTTCCTAAAAATTGTATATACTTTTTTAATCTCTTTTCTTCTATTAAAGTTTTTAATTTTTTGAAATATTCTTTTCCGGCTTCCAGGGATGGTTTTCCTATAATTTTAACGGCAATGTTTTTAATGTTTTTCTGATGAACCAATATATCTATTGTTTTTATTAAGGTCTCTAAATCTTTTATAGGAGAGATTCTGCCTACAAATAATATTTTAAAGATATCCGAATTTGGAGATTTAAGGTTCAAAGACATTGGCTTGAAAAGTTTGGTGTCGATTCCGTGACCTACAACCTCAATTTTTTTTCTATTTTTCAACTGGCAACTTTCAGGAGAAGCAGTTAAAATTTTATTTACCCATTTTTCAGCTAATTTTAATTTCCAATTGACCGACCGATGAATATACCATAGAACCAATTTTTTTCTGAAAATTTTCGCTAAAGGCCAAGCTAAAATCACATAAATTGGACACATATGAATAAAGACGCCGTTGACTCCTCGTATGTGTTTTAAAAGGAATTTTTGGAAACAAAAAAATTGGCGAAGTTTTGAATATCCTTTTTCTTTTCCTAAAGAATAAACTTTTACATTTTCCGGCAAGCTATGTTTTCCCTCCCACAAACAAATCACATAAAGTTTCTCAACTTTTTCAGCAAATTTTTCCAGCCAGCGATGAAAAAAACCTAAATTATCATCTTCTATATCAACTTTTTGGGTAATAATAAGAAGCTTCATGGCTATAATTTACATTTCAAGCAAATTTCTTAATTTCTCTGATTAAATTAGCTTGAAAGTCTTTTAAAATTATCTGGTGGCTTCGGGGCAGGAAATCTTTTAGCTCTTTTTTAAAATCGGCTTTTGAATTTTTCAATTTTTCTAAAAGTTCCGGCAACTGCTTTTTGTGCTTTACTTCCAACATTCGTCCTCTCAGAAAAAAATAGAGGTCATACCAATCTCTGGCTTTAGCCCGAGTCAAAAGAGCAGAAATCTTACCGTCAACAATCTCTACGGACGGCAAATGAACAATATTATAAGTATGGATATATTCATTTTGAACAGGACTGGTCTGGCTTTGAATTTTTTTGTCGCTTTTTCTGAAAGAAATTTCTATTTTAATTAAAAATTTCAACTGATGGAGTGAAAAATTAATTTTAGCCAGATAACCGCCGGTAGTTTTTTTAGCCTCTAATAAATTAATATTAAAACCCCAATTATGAAGATCGCCCAAGGTATTAGTAAGAATGTCCTCAATTTCACGATAAGTGGGGTTGTAAATAGCGGTAAAATCTAAATCTTCCGAAAAACGCGGGCTCCGGAAAAGAATTCTTAAGGCCGTTCCCCCCTTGAAAAGAAGTTTTTCTGAGCCTCTTTGATTATAAAAATTGGCCAGAATGTTATGCTGGCAATATTCCCGGGCAACGGCCACCAGGCTCATTTGATATTTAGTAGATAATTTTTCTATTTCTTCTATTTTTAACATAGATTTGATTTATTAATTTAAGCAAAGTTCTTCTTTTGAATAATTCGGCGTATTTGATTAATTTTTTCTTATTTATTCCTTTAAGCTCTAGACGTTCATTTAAAACTTTTTGCCCAATCGCTACGAAATATAAATAGTCAACCAGAGCTTTTTCCGGTTCGGCAATAAAAGCGTCTTGGCCCTGAAAATCTTTTTTGATATAACCCGTAAAAGCTTCCCTTTTAATGCAGTGATAGGAATAACTAATATTATTAATAATGAATTCCCTGGTAAGCCGGGTGGTGGCAGAAGTAATAGTATAAACAGTTTCGGGAATTATACCATAGAACATAAGGGCGTATTCAAAAGAAACATAAGAAGGCATATAAACTCTATTAGCTATCAACATTTCACTTACATATGTTCCAACAAACATATAAAGTCCTTTTCTTAATTTAAGAATATTTCCCTGTTTAACGTTTCTATTAATAAATAAATTGGCCGTGTTTTGCAATACCTTAAAATATTTCTGCAAATCAAAAGACCCGAAGATATAAATCCCGTCTTCTCTAAATTTGTTTCTTATCAAATTCAATTTCAGTTTTTTTACCATAATGTAAATTAAATAAAACGTTCTTATCTTATTTTAGCATTTTAGGGAGTGCTGTCAAGACCTAAACGTTTATCATTTTTAGATAATTGTTTATATAATTTTCGTTGGAGAATTTGTTTTGGACAAACGCTCGACCTTTTTTGCCCATTTCCATGGCTAAATTTTTATTATTTAACAGAATTCTTAATTTTTCTGAAAACTTCTCCAGCCAACGGTGAAAAAATCCCAGATTGTCATCATCTATATCTACTTTTTGAGTAATAATTAACAGCTTCATATAAAATCTTTCTCATAAATTTTTCCCAATAACTTCAGTGTTGCCTGAACCGAAGGATTTTCGGTGTTTTTCAATACTAATCGCTCGCCAAATCTATTAAATAAAGAGCCTAAAAATTCATCACCCCAAGAAGGTGTAAAGGTTACAACTCCTTCAAAATCTACTATAATTTTTTCGTCGTCCTTTATATCCCTTAGAGAAGACTCAAAAGCGGCAAGGGATTCTTTGCCAAACTGTCGACCATTCAAGGTCGTGCCAAATTTTTTCAAAAAAATAGTCATATATATATTAGAACTTAATTGCGGCTAGACAGCCGCGGAAATTAATGGCTGATTTTTGAACATCTATATCAGAATCATTTTTTTGAATTTTGAGCCAGGCATCACCTGTCTGAAAAAATAAACTTATCTCGTTTGAAATTACAACATCTTTAACAAATTTTAATCCATTTCCCCTATATTCGGGTGCCCGTCCGGAAATCACCTCGGTAAAAGCAGTCCCTAAAGCATCTTGATGATTTGTTAATTCTGGTTTAACTTTCTTTAAAGTAGATAGGACCCCCTGTCCTCGATCAGCCAAAACAATTTTCCCTTTATCTAAATTCCAGGCAAAAAATATGCCCAAAATATCAGGCCAATTGCCTAAATTATGATCAAAGGAGTTGTTGCCGATTTCGCCGGTAATAGCCGAAATTAAAGGAAATATTTTACTCAATCTTCTTATCTTACCCAATTCGTTTTCTAATCTCGTTAATCGT
>Ga0210057_1006211_pt1 | contig 14939 bp, 17 predicted proteins | sample CryGeyCG2114_010_2_FD_183968 | JGI IMG/M metagenome (GOLD analysis project Ga0210057, IMG submission 183968) | Groundwater microbial communities from aquifer - Crystal Geyser CG10_big_fil_rev_8/21/14_0.10 (SPAdes) (version 2) | ecosystem: Environmental > Aquatic > Deep subsurface > Groundwater ... | reverse complement strand
ATTTTAAAAAAATTTTGGAAAAAAGAAGTTGAAACAAGTATTGATTTCATCGAATTGAGAAATATTTTCATGCCTACTATCTTCTTTCGGCTGTCCAAATATTCTTCCACCAATCACTAGGTTTTTGTTTGTAGATATCCTTAGCTAATCTTTTGGCTGATTCACTATATAATCTTCTTTCTTGTTCACCCCCTTTTAACCAAAGACTGGCTTCTTTGTTTCCAACCCATTCATGCTCTTTTAGAAGAAGAATTTGATCTAGTAAATCAGCATCTTTGGCAATCTTTGCTTCCAAAGTTTTTCTTTCAAGATATTCTTGTGCTATGTCTACTAATTGACTGGATCTAGGTAAAAATCTTAACTGATCCTTTAATATTTCACTTTCGAATACTTTGACATATTTTTTATGGACTCAATTTTGATCACCACTTCGAGTTTCTGGAATATCATGAAGTAAACACATTATAATTACCTTTTCTGTGGATACATTTTCGAGTTTGGCAAGAAAATATCCGATGAAAGTAACTCTATAAGAATGAGAGGAGATATTGTCTGTAAGGTCGTTGTTTAACAATACTTGTCTATGTGCTCTTACGGTTTTTCTCAATGTGCCTATTTCAAAGAAAAAACTTACTAATCTATTTAGTTTAAAAACTTGTCTGACCATAAATTCAATAATTTTACTAATATATTCAATAAAAATCTATATCAAATCAGCTTAAGAAGCGGAGGTGATAAAATAGTTCATGACGATTTGGTTAAGTAATTCCTTGATTTATTTAAGTTTGGTGGCGTTGACTTCGACGTGTGTCCGATCAATTTTTAACTTAAAAGATTTATTATCAAATTTGGATTGGGTTAAGAGAGAGAATAGACTTCTAAAGAAATACCTGAATAAATCAGTAAATGAAAAATATATTATTTGCATCCCTATGTTGAGAGAACAAAGGGTCATAAAAGAGACTATAAAATATTTTAGCAAGATGGATTACCCAAAAGATAAGTATAAGATAGTCATCGTTACAACAAATAAGGAAGTAGTTGAAAAAGAGAAAAATAAAGGTGACTTAAAGAAACTAGCCAAAGACTTGTCTCGTCAAATCAGTGTAAAGAACTTGATGGAGCGCTATTTAAAGTTATTTCCTAAAGATGTACTGGGTAAAGTTTATAAAAAGTACAGTGGCAAAGAATTCAATGTTGTATACAAAGTGATTAAAAAGAAATATGAAAATTTACCGACAACCCATGATCTTGCCATACTTAATGCAAAATCTATAAACTCTTTGTATAAGACTAAATTGATAAGTGTGATTAACTATCCACACATAGAAGGAGTCATGAGCCATCAAATTAATTATGCTGTAGATGAACTTGCGAAAGAGGAAGGGAATGCTGACAGTATTTTTGCAGTATACAATGCTGATTCGAGACCAAATCTAAATACTTTGCGTTATGTTTCGTATGCCTTAAAAAAATTTAAAGATCAGACTGGTGTGATACCAAACCTCGTTCAGCAGTCATCCTTATTTACTCTGAATTATCAAAATTATCCAAACACAATACATGGATATATATTAAAGGCAGCCGGTTTATTCCAAACAAAATGGACTTTAGCAAAAGAACTGACTCGTTTTAGGAGTCAGTCAAAAAATGTAATTAGAGTAAAAGATACCTTTTTATCAAAATTAATAAATACTAAAATTTCTCACTGTGTAGGGCATGGGTTGTTTGTTAGATTTAATGTTTTAAGCAGAGAATATCTTCCAACCGAAACAATTAACGAAGATTTACCTTTTGGCTATTACCAGTGCTGTAAAGGTGAGCCAATACTCCCCTTGCCCGTTCTAGAAAACTCCGAAATGCCAGATACATTTAAAAGCTTGATGAACCAAAAACAAATATGGTTTACCCCTTACCTGCAATACCTAAGTTGCAGGAAGCGTGTATTGACCAATAAAAAATATCGGTCGAGACTGGAGGTGGATATATTGACATCTCAAGCAATAACAACTGGGGTTGTTTGGTTGATACAATCAGCAGTATTGTTTATACCTTTGCTTATTGGAGTAATCTTTTTGAATTTACCAATAATACTTTTGTGGATAGTAAGTATATTGATTTATTGGTTTATACCAATCGGAGTAATCTATCGAAATTTAGATGAACTTGAGGAAATTGCAGGTAGATCTTTGTCGAAGATAAACTTTGTAGATTATGTATTTAGTTCACTAACAGGCTTGTTTATTTTAGCTACTCATTCCTTTGGACCAATACTGTGTGTTAGAGATTTTGCTTATCTAGGTTTGTTTGGAAAAGCAATTACAAAAGCAAAAACAGAAAGGTAGATTTATCCTTTAATTTCTTGTTTGAGAATTTTTAATAAATTTGTATATTTTTGGTTTGTCTGAGTTTCTGTAGCTTTTATACCTTTTTTTATACCTTCCCAAAATATTTTATTTCTTACCCATTTATCCTGAATTAATTTACTAGGAGTAGTGGAAAATACTTTTCCGCCAACGACAAAGCGTTTATATTGATCTTTGGCAAACTTAATTCCTAACTTGTTAGAAAGTTTTAAATAAAATGAAAAGAAAGTGCCAACTTCGATGACATGAAAGTTATAATCATCGATTCTTGATCCCGTATTTGGTCTATTTTTTTCTGAAAACTTAATGATTTCTCCTAGTTTGTAATTCAAACCAGAAAGCCTTATGTTGGATAACTTTGGATCAAAAATATCTCTTGTCTTGTTACCATACTTAAGATGCAGGCAACCTACTTTTGGATCGGGTTGATGATATGTTTTGAATTTTAATTTGTTTAATTTGACCGATAATTCGATATGTTCGGAATAGCCGAATTTCCACATAGATAAATCCAAATAATTTCCAGCCTCCATAATCAAATCTTTATCACAAAGATTAACACCTTTAAAGGTTTGCACCTCGAATGGTTTTAATAATATCTTATCTTTGGTTATATATTCAGGTTTTTTAATATATTCCTGTGGAAACTTATCAAACTCATGGTAGAAGAATGTCTTCTGCCAATAGACCTGACCGATTTTATTTTTTGAAATTGTCTCAATTGGAGAAAGTTTTTTTTCATAGACCGGTAGATTAATGACGGCTATTTTTTTGTTTTTGTATTTTTTCTTTAAAAATTGGTAGGTTAGAAGGGAACCTACCACAAAATATCGGCTAAACAAACAATCATCATCGCCCATAAAAACTAATTTATTTTGAGTATACTTAATACCTTTACGTCTGTTGAATGAATATTCCTTATGAGTTTTGTTTTTTATATATGTAATTGGAATACAGTAGGTGCGCTTAAGCCATTTAACTGTTTCTGAAGTAAAATCGGTTGAAGCGTCGTCCACCACCACAAAGTCATTTATAAGTTGGTGCGAGTTATTAAGTAATGTTTGAAATGCCCAAACTAGGGGATTTTTATCATAGTCATTATATGGACATCTATTATAGGTGACAAAAAGAAAACTGGCGAAGGGAAGAGATTTTATTTCTTTATTTAGTTTGGAAAAATCGTCATTGTCTGTAAACTTACATAGTGTAACGGGGTTTAGCTTCATGTTGATTTATAAAATTTTTCCTAGACGCAAAACTTGAAAAACTTCTCTGTGTTCACCTATGGTCATGGCTGCTCTATATCCGGAGATATGTCTCGCTTTTTCGCCAACAAAATCGGATGTATTGCCTTTGGATGAACTTTGGGAAGAATATATTTTGAGAGCTTCAATTTTTTGATCTATTTCGTTTGAAATATCCTCTGAATATTGAAATCTGTCCATAGGTGTCCAAACCTCGTAAGCTAATACCGTTTCTACCCACCAACCCTTACCATCTGATTCGAAAAAATTATCGCTTCCGGCCATACCAAGAGCACGCATTACCAAAAGGTTTGTTTGTTGGTGATCATGATAATTTTCTCTTTCGTGAGGAAGATAGACTATATCTGGTTTGATTATCCTGACAAGTACCATTATTTTTTTCATAGCCCCTAAATCATGCCAATTGATTTCATTATCTGGTATACCCAGAAAATGTATATTTGAGGACGGAATAGTTAGGTGGTGGCAAACTTTAATGGCTTCTTTTTTACGAATTTGTTTTAGATCCTTTGGATTAATAGTGGCGCTACCTTGTTCACCAAATGTTATATAACACAGGTGGACCTGGTATGACTTTTTAATTGCCTTAATAAGGCTTCCACCACAACCCAAGATTTCATCGTCTGGATGTGGTGCAAAACACAATATCTTTTTCATCTTATTGTTTTTCAAGTATACTATTAATTTTATTAAATTTATCCATATCGATACTGTTTGTTAGTAACCATGTTTGAACAATATCATATAAAAGAAGTAGTTGGTGACGAATTAGTAAAATACCCTGGTTTAAGTCACAATGGGTGTAGGCATTTGTAAATATTTTTTTCTGTTTTGATGTCAAATTAAAATGGTAAAAAAACTGGGCAATATCTGCCTCCGGCTCATCTATCCTTGAATCCGACCAATCGATAAGTTTTATATCTCCAGATTTAGAAAGTAAGATATTATTTTTATTTAAATCACCATGAATCAAACATAAATCTGATGCTTGGTATGGATTACTTGAAAACTCCTTTACGAAAGACAAAACTCCGTTAAATTTGTTTCTGGTTGTCATTGAACTAATTTTTCTTAAAATAGCTTTAATTAAAGATAGATAATTTATATTTTGTTTTGTTTTGTTAACATAGTGGTTTTTTAATAAAGCCAACAGATTACTAGGTATCAATGTCGGTTTGATGTTGTGGAGTAGACTTAATTTTTGGGCGATTTTAACAATATTTTTCTTTGATAAAATTAGGTTTTTTTTGTTTATGTATTCTTCTAGATAAAATGATTGGCTTAGATTAAAAGTTTTCGGGCAAATTAGCAAATGCCCGATATTTGATTCAATTAAATACTCTTTGGTGAGAGTAGTTGAGTTTTTATTATTGAAAGAACGCTTTATATATGGGATTCTGTCTCGGTAGATGATTTGGATATTGTGTCTAACATCTTCAAACATAGTTTATGAGTGTGTTTTTAAATCTGTGGCAAATTTTATAAGATCAGGTGTTTCATCTATTCTACTAGGTTGTGTCTGGATAAAATTCCAGACTCTTGAGGTAATTTCTGCTAGTGATTTGTCCTGACTATTTAATGACAATGTTAAGTTGTCTGGTAAATATTTTTTATATCTTTCAAAAACCCAAGTAAAGCTTCCAATTACATCTACTCTCCTTAAAAATTCCATAATTGGTCTATGACCACTTGCAAGTGTTCTTGCCTCGCGCAACTTAATTTCTTCCATGGAACAAGTTAAGTGTATATGTCCAAATGGCAGAATGATATTCCCGTCACTAACTTGCTTCATAAAAGCCTCCGCCATTACCACAGGATCCCCTAAAAACCCATTTATTGACATAGTGTATTGAAAAGCAATACAACTGGCTGGTCCACGATCAAAGACAACTGGAATATCACCGTATCTTGCCAACGAATCGTTTACAAGGTCGGTTCTCTTCCTTTCTAGATCAATTATGACACTTATAGCTTTTATACTATCGGAACGACCAGTAGGAGGAAAAGGTGGAAGGTTGCCAATCTCTGCATATTCAGGAACTACAATTAAGTCAGATTCAGGTAATGTTCGTCTTAATAATTCTATTGCTGAACTTTTACCCACATATGACACTCCTTCTAAACAAACCCCTCGCCAATTATCTTCTATGCCCATGTTGAATGATTATAGCATATGACCTAAAGTACAGGGTTTTTTGTGTTAACCAAAGAAATATCTTTGATCAAACCAGTTAATAAAACTATCCTTGGTCTGGTTGTTATATAGATAAAAATGTATCCCTTTTAGTGTCATGAGATTTGCCAATTTAGATGAATCGTCTAGCATAATAGTATTCTGATAATCGATACTCAGATGATCTCTAGTAATATCAAAAAGTTGTCCGTTATTATCGACTTTTAGCTGTTTGTATTTATGTGATGATGTGATTTTATCGAAAAAATCATTCAGCTTGTTGTGAGGAATAAAAATTTTCTGAAAAATATCCATATTATCGGTAACAATAGCTGTTTTTGCTCCATTTTTTTTAGCTTGTTTAGCGAATTCCATAAGATGACTATTTAATTTCATCATCCTGACACTTTCTTCCAATTTTATATCTAAAAGTTTTTGACTTAATCCTGTATTTTTGGATATGATTGAATTGACTTGGTGATAATTTAATCCCCCTACCATCCATTTATTGATAATATCTTTTGAGTTGATGATAAAGTCTTGAGTTATGTAATGATAAGCATCTGGATAATCTGACTTCATAGATGAGTAGAAATAATCACTACAAAGGACTCCGTTGAAATCAAGGAATAGTGCGGAGATTTTAGTTTTTTGATTAATAGGTCGTTTCACCATGACAACATATTATAGTATCTTTTTGATATCGCTGAGTGGAACCAATTCCGGGTAAATTGCTTATGTTAGTGCTCCGGCTGTACCGTAAAATTCGGACACATTTTAAAGCAGAAAATTGAAGGCGTGGCGAGTGGGGGCGCCGCGCCGATCAGTTATTTTTTGTGTGCGATTTTTTATTTTTTAGGCTCGAGAAATGGTCACAATTTAGGACAACTGATTGGGTAAACTACCTGGAATACCCAGAATATACAACGAAGGAAGTGAATAGGTTTCTTGCTAACTTCTCTTAAGCTAAGAAGTTTTATTTATCATTTAAAGTCCATCTCCAGATAAAAGCGGTAATGTTGGTGCCGCCTTTGGCTAACTCAACAGCCTTTTTCAGCTCATACTGGCTGATTGTCCCATCCAATGGCTCTCTATCGGGAATGTTGCCAGTATAGTAACTTTCAAGAACGCCCAAAGCTCTTGGATCGCCAAGTTGACCTAACGCCCAGATTGCATGGTTTCTTGTCCTGAAGCCTTGATGTTCATCTTTGAGTTGTGTAACGAGGGCTTCAACGCAGTCACCGCCATATTCCCATTTAGCATTTTGACACAGAGTTTTGGCTTCGTAGCCGATCCAGGCACAACCAATGAAAAAGAATAGGAGAAAGATACTGATTCCAATAGCAACGGCGTAAAAGAGTTTTTCTTTAATCATGTTAATTTTCATTGTCACCTCCCTCGTAGGAAAAGATATCTTCAATGGTAACCTTAAAAAATCTGGCTATTTTGAATGCCAAGCCCAACGAGGGCAGGTATTTATCACTTTCAATGGCAATAACCGTCTGCCTGCTAACCCCGATTTTGTCCGCTAATTGTTCCTGTGTTAGGTCGTGCATAGCTCGATAGACTTTTAATTTATTCTTCATCGCCCCCACCTCCGTATTTTCTGTTCAGGAAATGATAGGAGATGGCGTAGATTGCTATAAAAAACAAAGTTAGATACGCAAATACCATCCCCAAAGATTCAAGGTAAGCAAACTCACCTTTGGAAAAAACAGACAACCCGCTCTGAGTAGGGATAAGCATGAGAACCGCACCAATACCAATGGTAGGAGCAAAAATGGCATAAGCCATCCTGGCTGCTTTTTCTTGGATGGTTGCTTCCCGCTCATCAGTCCTAATCTTGGCTTTGGCACGGACAAGCGCCATAAAGACTATACCAGTTAAGACACCAGCGATTGATAAAAGATAGCTGTTACCAATAACCGCCAGAGCGACAATAGCAGAAACAAAGAGGGCAACGACTACCCGAAGTTGTTTATATTTCTTTCTATCCATAACAAACATAATGTAACATATACTTTACATTATGTCAAGTATTACATACAAACCATGTGATGGAAACGAATTATCCAGAATATACAACCAAAGAAGTAGGCCACCTCCTAACTTTCTAAGATTGCTAAATATTTGAATAAGCTTTTTTATTGGGTATAAAGAGATTTCATCCCGTATTTGTTCTCTCTATCTCTAAATGCGTCTTCCCCTCCCTCAAGAATCTCTTTTATACTTTTGTTTATGACCTGGTTTTCTATTGATCCGCTTATATAATCACCTTCATTATCCAACCTAGCCACTATTATTTGTTCGGAGTCAGCGTTAACAACCAAGTTTGCATTGTGGGTAGACAAAATCACTTGACGAGATTTCTTAACCTCTCTGATAAGAGGCACTAATTCATCCATAATAAACGAGTTGTCCAAATTATCTTCTGGCTGATCCACAATAAAGATTTGCTTAGCAGTTGCTGTAGCTAGATATATCTTCAACAATAAAGTGCCTCTTTGTCCTACCGAAAGCCTTTCAGTGGGAACTCCATTAAGTTTTGCTATTGTCCTTACTGCAATGAATTTATCCCAATCAATAAAAAGATAATCTATTAAATTATTGATACCCCTAACATTAAGTAAGTCTGATTTTGTAAATGATTCCAATTCTGTCTCAATCCAAATTTTTAATGTGTCGAGCGTAATGTCTCTAGCCTGTCCTTTACTGTCCCGCTTAGATATCATCGCCTTCAATTCCTCTTCAGTTTTAATGCTTCTCCTATCCAAACAATTTTCCAAAACATATTTACAAAAGACTTCTTGATTAAAAACAATAGTTCCTTCTATATCTATACCTCTTATTACCTTTGTAAAAAGATCTTTCTCGTCTTTTGTTGACTTGTCTCTTGAATTTTTAAACTCAGTAAACTTCTCGTTAATAGTTTTTTTCAATCCTAATAGGCGTTGCCGTATATCTCCATATATCTGATCTCTCGACCCTTTCAAAAGAAGGAGCTTTTTGTTCTTTTGTTTGTATATAAGTTTATCTTTGGAAGCATTATTAATTTCTCTCTGTATTACTTCAGCAGCTTGTAGCAAAACACTAATATCTTCTTTTAAACCCAACTCCGACAGCTTCTTTTTCTTATCCGTAATATCTTGGCGTAACGCTGACATTTCTCCGTCTAGCTGAGCAATTTTCTTTTTTATCGCAGAGTTTTGTGTGGTTAAATTTATCTCTGGCAATAATACTGCTTTCTTTCCATACAAACTTTTTTCAAGTTTATTTAATTCGTCAATAGTCTCATTGATAGTAATCTCCTGTAAATTAACCGCTAAAGTTTCAACTTCTATCTTATAATCCTTAAGTTTTAACCCTCTATCTATTGACTCACTAATCTCTCCTAACAATTTCCTAGTTGTTTTAGAAGACAATTTCTTTTTCTGATCCTCTTTTTGTTTAATATATTGAGTTATCCAAATCTCAAAGTCCTCACTTTTATACTCTGGATATTTCTGATATAAATCCTGGATTTCAGCTAATAAATTAGTTATATCTGCGAGAACATTTCTAGCTTTATCTTTCAAATTATTCTGCTCTATATCTGAAAAGTCTATATTAAATAGTCCACAAATTTTCTCTGTAAGCTCCTTATCATTTGTTGCAAGAGCACTTAGTTGTTCCTGCCCAATATATAAGAATGGCAATCCTATATTCTTTTTATCATCTAAAGACTTTGAATAATCCTCAACATTACCATCTTTATCAACTAATTTGACCGACAAAATAAAATTAGGCGCAGGGTCTTTATTATCAAGATTATTACGGTAATACTCAATAATTTTCTTCTTACCATTACTATCTTCCTTAACATGTTCTTCGTTAAAAAATGCAACAGACTCAAGCAGGGCACTCTTACCACTGCCTCGTCCTCCGATAATAGTAATTAGCTCTCTATTAAGGGGTAATTCCATATTTGGGATTATGAAATTCTTACTGCCTTCTAATTTTAAATTAGAAAGAAAGATTTTTTCCTTATCTTCATAAGGGTTGCTGCTTTGTATCCTCACTCTCTCCCCAGGCTCATAAACGATCTGCTTCAGTCCATCAAAAGTAGGGTCTGCTTTAATCCAACAATAGCGTAAAGCGCATCCACTTGTGTTTGTAGCACAGTCGTGATTCTGTTCGCCCCTTTTAATGCAAGGGTGACATATATGTGCAATACAGTGTGCATCCGATCCGTGTATGCATGGCTTCAACCGATTATATTTCCTGATTACTTCTTTTTTGTTATCAACGCCAAGACCTAAAAAATACTCACGGTCGGAAGGATTGCTTGTGAAGATACAATGGGCAAATCTATAAATTTCTTCCCTAGTAGAAGCTAAACTCGAATGTTGAATGCCTGAATTACCATCTTCGCTTCTATTAGATACAACAACAATTGAATGATCCCTTAGTAACTTATCTTTCTTAAATATATCCTGGAGATCCTTGTGTGTAGTTTTGAATTGATTTACTCCAGCTACATATGCAGCCCCGTCTTCTAAGCCATCATCATTACTAAATTTTTTTCCAAGTTTAACTAAATCATCCCTTACGCACTTGTAAGTCTCACCGTCATAGCGATATTCTAAACTTGAAAAAAACTTGCTATTAAGCTGATCAACAATCTTGGGGTCAAAAATTACATGCAAATTTATTGGCGTTTCTGACTCGGTAACAGGTAATATCCTTAATTCAACGTTGGGAATTATTAGGTCGAAGTTTGAAAGACGATTATCACTAACTACTTTCTGATAACCATCAATAGAAAAATAATCAGTTATTCCTAAGACGGAAACATCCTGAATTGAAATTAGTTTTTGATAATATTTTTCCCATTTTTCTTCAAGAGAAGATCCTTCAAATTGATTATTAAGCGCAGAAGCAGGACTGTGAACATGTAAATCCCATTTTCGCCAGATAGATCCCTGATTATCATTCATATTTATCTTAATTCAACTGTTTTTGCATTTAATAATAAATATATACTTGATATTCTTATTTATAAATGCTTATAATGATTTATAACATAAATTGCTATGGAAAACAACAATTTTTTAACAGTAGAGCAGGTAGCAAGAACTCTTCAAGTCCACTGGCAGACAGTCCTTAACTACATAAAAAGCGGTAAGCTTAAAGCTGTTAGGCTAGGAAAAGGCTATCGGATACCCAAAAAGTCATTAGACCAGTTTATAAAGGAAAATCAGACAGTATGAAAACACTCATAAAATGGCCAGGTGGGAAAGCCAGGGAATATAAAAATATCAAAGATATTATTCCAAAAGACATCTCAGTATACATTGAGCCATTCTTTGGGGGAGGTGGTATTTATTTTAATCTTGAACCAAAAAAGTCGACCATAAACGATATAAACGAAAATCTGATGGCTTTCTACAACTTCTTAAAAGAAGAAAATAATGAGTTCAAAAAGTGTTTAGAACAAATAGCTGACGATTGGGATAACTTATCTATTATCGCTAAAACTGTTTTTGAGGACACCAAACAATACAAAAACAATATTAGTGAGTCTAAAATTAAAGAAGAGGTTGAGAAGTTAAGTAATGATAACAGCCTTCCAAAACTAATAAATGGTCAAGAAAAATATTGGCAACTTCTGTCTGAGGGTTTAATCGACAAGCTTCATAGAATTATTGGGCTTGAAATAAAAAATGGTGTATTTAGCGATCAAGACTTTTACGATCAGATAGTAGCTGTGACCAAAGGTGCTTATTATTATTATCTCAGAGATAAATTCATTCCTCAAAACAAAGAGGAAGAAGTATCTCAATTCTTCTTTATAAGAGAATACTGTTTTGGATCGATGTTTAGATTTAACAGTGAGGGTAAGTTTAATATTCCTTACGGTGGGGCTTCTTATAACAGCAAAGGCTTTCATACAAAAATCAATAACGCCTTTTCCTCATCTGTAGTTAACTTGCTTAAAAGCACTGACATTCATTGCCTTGATTTCAAAAAGTTTTTCAGGAGTATTGATGATCAGATCAATAAAGATGACTTTTGCTTCTTTGATCCACCGTATGATACCGAATTTTCTGAATACGACAAACAATCCTTTGGGAAAAAAGATCAAGAAGATCTGGCTACCTTATTTGGAAAGCTAAAATGTCGAGGATTAATGGTTATTAAAAAGACTGATTTTATCTTCAATATTTATAAAGAACAACAGATTAAAAATCCAAACATTACCATAGATGAATATGGCAAAAATTATTCTTACAATGTTAGAGGAAGAAATGAGAGAGAGGTAACCCACCTACTTATTTTGAATTACAAACCAACTAAGATGAGGCAAAATGTTCAACTATCTCTTTAAGAGCATCTTTCAAAAAGTGAGCGTGTTTAAGATATGAGCTTTTAACTACCTCGTAACCATCTGGAGAATTGCAAAAGAAATTCCAGAAATCCCTTCCCACCTTGATTTCATTATCACAGAAGAACTGTCTTACCCTTTCTTGTGTCCACTTCGCATCCTCACCATATTTGTTATAAGCAGTGCAGAAAAATATCTTGACAGTATCGGTAGGCTTAATCTCCTCACTATTTCTTAAAATCACATATTGCTCAAGTAGGGCTTCTTTTTCACTTCTAGCTTTCTTATTATCAAGGTCGCCGCCTATTTTAAGTTCGATCAAATATTTTTTGGAAGGATCACTTTTTAATGTGAGATAGTAATCGGAAACATGTCTTTTAAGAACCTTACTTTGATCACCCTCTCTATAAACCAGCTCTATGTCTTCATCCTGTGGTTTCTTTTCGTGGTTTTTGTAACTTTCAAGTAGTGAAGCAATCGCCCCGATTGAGTCTTTAGAGATATATCCTTTGACTTCATTTTTAACGATATAATTTTCTTGAGCAATCAACTTTGCTATTCTCTCAAGTCTGTTCCCTAACGAACTATCAAGAGAACGCATCAATGCAGAATAAACGGTTACCTCATCACCAAGCGCAGCTATAAAAATATTGTTTTTCTTATTGAGAATATTGGCCTTTTTACTTGCCTTCCCACTGCAGTAATCTTTAAAAAACTTATCGGCAAAATCTTTTATTTCTGTCTCAATAATTTTGTCGACATAATCAAGGTTTGAACTCATGCTCTTATTCTACTAAAAATTATCATAAAATAGAATAGTATGGACAATACTTTTATTCTCAGCGATGGACTAACCACAATTAAAACACTTCCTGATAAATCAATAGATCTTATACTTACCGATCCACCTTACGACATAAGAAAATATTCGACTGGTAATATCCCTCTACCTGGAAGAAAACCTCTTAATAATGACATTGCTAAATGGGATGGAGCAATCCCTATCGATGAATATGTTAAGGAGTTTCGAAGAATCTTATCTAGCAGAGGGAATTTATTTGTTTTTACTAGCTACAACCTTTTTGGTAAATGGCATGAGCAACTTGATCCTCTCTTTGATACCTGCAACTTTTTGGTCTGGCATAAGCTCAATCCTCCGCCAAGAATTTACAAAAACAGCTTCTTACATAGCTGTGAAATGGTTATCTGTGCTTGGGATAAGGGTCACACTTGGAATTTTACAAATCAACAGGAAATGCATAATTTCTTCCAAAGCTCTATTTGCATGAAACCAGAACGCCTAGAACATCCTACCCAGAAACCGTTAAGCATAATACAGCACATAATCAAAATTGCATCAAAACCTGGAGACATTGTTCTTGATTGCTTTGCGGGAACTGCAACTGTGGGAGTAGCGGCTCTGTTAACGAAAAGAAAATATTATTTAGTCGAAAACAATCTAGAGTATTACAGAATAGCTTCTGACAGGCTTACGAGAGCTAAAAAGAGATTAGGAATAACTTAGAAGAAATATTACCCGTCGGTAACACCGTGTGTTGACTTGTAAGAGGCTTTCGTGCCTGGGGTGGCATAAGTTTACCTTCGTTTAGCTTCGGAAGCCTCGTTGGGGATGTGTTGAGGAAATTGCGAACTTATAGCTTCTCAATCTCCCAGCCGTCGTTGTCGTAGACCGCCACCTGTCCGCTCTGCATGATGGTCATGTTCACTGTTGGGTATCTGGTATAAGTGCTTTTTAAGCACCATACCCCCTGGTCGTTTTGGTAAGCACCCTCATGCTTCTGGTCGACATCTCCACACTCCACATTATCGTTTGTATATGGCTTGCTTTTATCAATCCACTTTACAAAAAAGTTACCAATCTTCCTGCCTTCGAATTGGTAGGTCATCTTGGTAATGTCGACCCCGAAGATGTCCTTATTTTTAATCATAAAGGCTTCAGCGACTGGCTTGATTGCCTCAGGGGTAGTGTAGGTAGGCGTGTCGTCATATTCAGGCATGTTTTCAAACCATCGTGTGCCATCCACTTTCGTTCCCCATCGACGCTCAGCTTCACCAGTCTCGACGATGTAGTTGGTCTTTGGATCAATTGTGAAGCTAAATCGTGCAGCTTCATAAGTTTCACTGGCGGGACTGTTATAGTCCGTTCCGCTATCGTCTGGCTTTCCGTTAAACCTGCTGCAAACAAATTCGACTGGGATGTCGGTCATACCCAGGAACTGCCTGATGTTGATTACCGCCTTTTCCCTCTCGGTTGCTGGTCTTGCGGTCAGGATGCAAAATTCTTGCCTCGTTTCTGCATACTCCTGGGAGTCCTTGTTTGGGTTCTTGGACATCGTAGCCAACAGTTCAGCGACTTTCTTGTCTTTGGCGCTGGTTTGCAAGGTTTGAACTACCTTCGACTGATTGATTAAACGAGGGGTAAAGACGACAACAAGAATGGCAATTACAGCTAAGAATAGAATAACTGGAAAAATACGAGATTTTTGTTTATGTGTCATTGTCATTTTTCACCTCCTCTCAGGCAAAAACTAATAATTAGCCCTAAGGTGTTGCATGTTAACTTCGCTTGAGGGAGATTGTCAAATCCAAACAAAAAGCTCCCCCCAGCGATGGCTTACGCCACCTGCCACCCTTTCGGATGACAGCCTCGACAGCGCTCTAGGGAGAGCTTATTGCTGTCGAGGACTTCTAGTGCCATGCCTCTTGCGAGGTTTAGGCGATTAAATTGTCAATTTTACGGCTTATCTCTG
>Ga0210057_1006210_pt1 | contig 14940 bp, 13 predicted proteins | sample CryGeyCG2114_010_2_FD_183968 | JGI IMG/M metagenome (GOLD analysis project Ga0210057, IMG submission 183968) | Groundwater microbial communities from aquifer - Crystal Geyser CG10_big_fil_rev_8/21/14_0.10 (SPAdes) (version 2) | ecosystem: Environmental > Aquatic > Deep subsurface > Groundwater ... | reverse complement strand
AAAGAGGTTTTTCCAATTATCAGGACGATAACGGTTGTCTTGGCATTTACATTCTTGATTTTAATCATCGCATCTTTCCTTCCAGCACCCGACAACATCAACCTCTCTCCAACACGAAAAGGAAGTTTGGGTTTTAATTCTCAACCTCAACTTTGTCAGTCAAATGGAAACTGTGAAACCTGCGGCAACGGACAGCACGACTTAGGAGAAAACTGCTACACTTGCCCTGGTGATGCTCCATGCCAGGGCGGAACAACTTGCGTAGCAAATGGCATTGATAATTACGTTTGTGTTGAAGATTTTAATTGTTTAGTTTCTGGATGTCCGGGAATAGGAGGAGCTTGTTTATATAACCAATCGATAGGAGATTACGAGTGTGTTGGTGGTTTATGTGGTGCGTACGCTATTCCAGAAATGATAAGCTTATGGAATGGGGAAACCATATGGTCAATTCCTAACGTCTTTTCTCTCACAAATGATTCTCCCCTTGTGTTAGCTACTTTTTTTGGGGACGTTTATCCAGTTGAGTTAATTTCCCTCGGCGATTCCAATGCAACAATAAAAATAACCAGCCCAATTACTGGTGAAAATGATACAAAGACTATTAACGAAGGTCAGTCTAAGTTTATATTAGATATCAAAGTCGGTGTTGCGAACACTAGCAACTCCGAGCAATCTGCAGAACTCACACTAACTAAATTAAGAATTATTGATGTAAAAGACAATAAAAATAACGGTGCGGGAATCAACGGTGTAGAAACTACTGAGGGCATGGTTGGAGAAGCATTTTTGTTTGACGGAAATAGCAGTTACATCCAAATACCTCTTTCAGAAGAATCGAGCCCTTCAGCAGGTTACAGCATTGGGGCATGGGCGAGACCTTTGACACTTACTCCCGGCGCGGCAGTCATTAGTTCTAATAGTGTTATACAGATAGGGGGAGGAAACAATCCTTGGCAGTTTAACAACGCATTTAATTTAGAAAATCAGGCAACTGTCGGGCAATGGGATTTCTTGGTCGGAGTTCAAGAAGGAGCGGAACAAAAACTTTACGTGAACGGCGTTTTAGTTGCTTCAGCCCAAGGAGTAAGTTCTATTGAAAATATTTTAGATATCGGGAGAAGAGGAGACGGGGTTTATTTCGATGGAGACGTTGACGAGGTTATGTTCTTTGACAAAGCTTTATCACAAAATGAAATTTATTCGCTCTACACGAACAGCCCTGTGTCAATCTGTCTGGATTCTGGAACAAAAGGTTATCAAAATTCGGACTGCACAATAACTAACATAACAACTTGCTCATCTTTAGGTTTTGAGTATTGCGCCAGTATTCCTCATCCAGGTTTGACGCAGTGTTGCACCGACACAATATCTTGCACAGATTCAGATGGCGGTCTTGATTATTACACTGCAGGCAATCTCACATCTACTTTTACACACGAGTGTGAATTTGTTGGTTTAAGGATAGGAGAGATATCGGTGTATGATAGTTGCTTTTCAAGTACAACACTATGGGAGTACAGTTGTCCGGTCTTTCCGGGCGACCCCAAACTCACAACATTTGAATGCACTAATGGGTGTTTAGACGGAGCGTGTAATCCATGCGGAAACGGTCTGATAGACCCGGGAGAGGAATGCGACGGAGCGAATCTTAACAATGAAACATGTGAATCATTACCATTTTTCATAAGCGGAGAACTAGCATGCAACTCTCAATGTCAGTTTGACACCTCAGCATGTTGTAATCCTGTTTCTGGTTGTTAACCCTGTCTTCGCAAATTATAAAAGCTCCCCTGACTAACCTAAACCATGGCAATTCAACAAGAGCTCCACTTAAAACACAAAAAACACAGAAACATCCTATACTCCCTCGTAATTTTGTTGGCGATAACCCATATCATCTCATTCTCTCTGATAAGCGTTCAGGTTTCAAAGCTCAGCACAAAGCTGGATAGCGACATCGCAAGAACGGGCGAGGAATCAAAAAGCTTTACAGAGAACCTTGTTGAAAAATACGACGAACTCTATCAGGAAAACTTTCGAGAGATAACTTCCGTCTTAACGCAACAGCAGGAAGAATTTGAACAGGAAATAACTCTGCTAAAATCTCCAGCTTTGAAAGGCGACTTCTCCCATCTTATCGAGCAATCAACCTCTTCAATCGGAACGGTCCGTGCAGGCAACTCGCTCGGAACATATTTCATTGTCCGCAAAGACGGATATTTAGTAACTAACAATCACGTTGTTGAAGGCAGTTCAAACGAAATAAGCGTCTTGACATACGACAGAAAAGTTGTTCCAGCCGAACTGATAAATTCCGATTCAGTAAAAGACCTCGTTCTTCTTAAAATTCCAGGAAATTACGACGCGCTTCCTTTGGCAGATTCATCCAAAGTCAAGGTCGGGGAAAAGGTAATCGCAATCGGAAATCCTCTCGGGCTTTCTTTCACCGTAACCGAAGGCATTGTTTCGGCAGTTGGTAGAACCGGTCCTAACGGACTCAGCAGATACATCCAGACAGACGTTTCATTAAACCCCGGTAACTCCGGCGGACCTTTAATCAGCACGCAGGGAGAAGTCATTGGTATTAACAATTTCAAAATCGGCGGCTCCGAGGGGCTCGGCTTCGCACTCGAATCAGACGCCGTAAGAGAGTTTTTAGACGAGTCGATACCGCAGGAAGAATCATAGCGAAGATGTCATCACAAAACCTTTTTCAACTTGAAGGAAACAAGTTAGTTTTCCAAATTAATACTGTCTTCCGATTAAATCTTAAAGAGGAAACTCATTCTCCATAAAATGAAACTGAAAATTAAACCTTCCGCAAAAGTAAAACGCCGCTATCTTCTGCTTGAAGCAAAAAACAGAAATGAAGTTGAAAAAGCAATTCTGGACTACCTCGGAATTTTGGGCTGGGCAAAAGCCGCACCGCACTTCGTGGAAAAAACCTCGCAGTTAATTTTAGCCGTTGAAAGAAGCTCTCTGGCAGATATCAGGGCCGCCTTCGAACTCTCGTCGGCAAACATCAAAGTAAAAAAAGTTTCCGGAACAATCAAAGGTCTAAGTAGCTCTGTCGCAAAATCGGAAGCTACTCAATTTTAAAACTCTCGGAAATTTCTTAAAAGAAATTTCCCGACATTATTCATTAACAAATCTTGCAGGCATCCTTTACTTTTACCTCCAAAAATTTGACAACGCCGACCTAAGTAAGTCTTAAATATCTCTTTCTTCTCTTAACAGTATAAAGATGTCATCACAAAACCTTTTTCAACTTGAAGGAAACAAGTTAGTTTTCCAAATTAACACTGTCTTCCGATTAAATCTTAAAGAGGAAACTCATTCTCCATAAAATGATAAAAAAAAGAGGTTACGAGTTCAGCTTTGCGTGGATTTTCGCAGTCATAGCTGGTGCGGCAATTCTTTTCATCGCAATCTATGCAACAACCCAAATCGTCGGAACAGAAAGAACAACGACAGACACGATAAGAGCGAAAGAAATCGGAGTGCTTCTAACTCCAATAGAAACAAACCTTGAGAAAGCCAAATTGGCGACTATAACGGTTCCTCAACCAACCCGTCTTTTCAACATCTGTTCTTTAAACAGCGAATTCGGCGAACAAAAATTCTCAGCCCAAACAAGCTCCGGAATCGGCGAGGAATGGCAGCCATTTCCCGGAGTCGAAAGCACCTTTCATAACAAATACATCTTCTCAAAAAGCCAAATTGAAGCGGACAAAAACTTTTACGTTTTCACAAAACCCTTCTCCTACCCGTTCAAAATCGCCGACTTAACTATAATTTGGTCGGACAAAGAAACCTACTGCTTTGTTTTTGATTCCAGTTCAGGAAAAAAAGGAGAAATAAAAAGAGAACTTGAGGACATCAGTCCTGAAAATGTAGTAATAACGACGAGCATTGATGAGTGTCCCCAAACAGAAAACACAAAAACAGTCTGTTTTGAAGGCACGTGCGACATATCAATCTCGTTTAATCTTCAAACCGTAACAAAAGACCAGAACTTTCTTGACCCTCTTCAATATGTAGAATCCTTAGACAGAAGTGACAAATTCGCACTTCTCTTCGCGGCAATTTTTTCCGAACCCGAAAACTACAAATGTCAGGTCAAAAGAATAACAAAAAGAGCCGCAAACCTCGCCGAGCTCTACAGAATAAAATCAAATTTTCTAACTCCGAAAGGATGCAGTTCATCTCCGGTTTTGCCGATTGCACTCCTAAGTTACAAATCCTCAATGCTATCAGTTTCTTCAGACATCGGAACGGCAAGTTTTCAGGCTGAAGACCTAAAAAATAAAAATGACAGACTCGGTTGTCGGCTTTTCTAAAGCCCAAATGAAAATCCAACAGATGGCGTTCATGTTAGTCGCACTAGTCGTCTTTTTTTCTCTCATCGCCCTGATTTACTTCTCTATCTCGCTCTCCAACGTGCGAAGCTCAGCTCAACAGCTTCAGGAAGACGAAGCAAGAGAAATAGTCAGAAAACTCGCCGGCTCTCCCGAACTGGCATTCACTTCAAGTAGCGACTGCGACTCTTGTATTGACATGGACAAAGCTTTGATGTTGGCAGAAAGTCCGGCATACGAGGATTTCTGGAATCTTGACTATTTAATGATTGAGAAAATTTATCCCAGCAATATCGAATCAGAGTGCACGCGCTTCAATTATCCGGACTGCTCGAAAACGACCATCTTCTCTAAAACTCAGGACATCGGCTCAGCAACGCAGGCCTTTGTTACGCTTGCAAGATGGGACAGCGATTTAGGCAAGTATCGCTATGAAATGGGAAAAATCTACGCTTCCGGGAGGAACCTCGGTGGCTAAACAGAAGATGAAAAGAAAAGCACAGGAGGAAATGGTGGGCTTCGTAGTAATCATGGTTTTAGTCGCGGTCATCTTTCTTGTCTTCCTCGGAATTTTTGTGAGGCGCGGTGTCGCAGAACCAACTTCAAGCATTGAAGTCTCTCAATTCCTAAATTCCCTTTCAGAATACACTACAACTTGCTCCTTAGACAACGGATTCTCTTTCAAGAAGATAGACGATTTGGCCCAGGCCTGCGATGCCGGACTCCAGTGTTCTTCCGGGAATTCAGCTTGCCAAACCCTGGAAGAAACACTAAAGGAAATAATTGAATCAAGCTGGAACTTCTCCCCCGACAGCCCAGAAAAGTCCTATGCGTTCAGTGCAACCTTTCCTTTAGCGAACATCGTAAATCTTCCGGAAGCGTCTTCAACGACAACCCAATGCAGTTCAGTCAGGGGCGCCGACAAATCTTTCTCCGAAGGCATAACCTTTACTTTAGAGATATGTCTTAACTAAATTTTTTCACGAAATTGGGAGTTGCTCAATTTCCAAAATTTTCTCCACACAACCCTGAACAGATTACTTGAAACCCGCTTCCTTAATTAAACTTTTATGTTGATACTCAGACTATCAACAACCAAAACAGGCCTTAACCTTTCCCTCTTACCCGTCTTCTCAGAAATCATGTCCAAAAACCCAAACTTTTCAAGCAGTTTAACATCATCACTAACCGATTTAAAATCCCGATTCAGCATTTTCGCAAGCTCATAAATCGACTTCGGCTTCTTTTTTTTCAAAACGTTCAACAATCTTGCCTTTTCGTTGCTCAACAACTTCCGCAACATTGCCAAGCCCTCGAAATCGTAGTTTTTATCTCCTCTAAATCTCTTAAAAATCACATTAAACGCTCCGCCCTCGTCGGTAATTGTTATCTCCCTCGTTTTCGTTTTTTCCGTCATTTTCCCATATATGGTATTTTAACTAACATATAGCACAAGAACATCAACTATTTATATGTTTCTATCTAACATATATTCTTATATAAACATACATAACGAAATATCAGAAAAAGCTTTTAGAAGTTATATCAAACAAACTATTAAGTAATAACAAAAGTTTTATAAATAAAAACGATACCACCAAGGACAAAAGAGAGAATTTTCCACAAAGTATAGAAAGCTTTTTAAAAGAAAGTTATTATCTCTTTAAACCTTATTAGGCTTTAACGTCGCCAACAGGCGACGAATTAGCAAGTTGCCGTTAAACGCAACTTCCCCAAGGGGTGTCCTTCGGACTGCTAATAAAAACAGCTGAAAGGGGGTTAAAAAAGATGTTTAAAATAAAAAAAATCGCAAGCATTTTATCAAGTGCTTTAATGATAGGTTCTACAATCGGTCTTGCTGCAGCAGCTAACTACCCAGCTCCTTTCGTTTCAGGCGGAAGCCCAAACGTTGGAATTGTTTATGGTTCAAGTGCAGCGGTAACAGACTTTGCGGCAGTTTCAAATATTGTTGACAACCTAAATAACAACCTAAATAGTTTTATTGCAAGCGGAACAACTGGTTCAAGTGAACCAAGTGTTTCTGGAGAGGCATATGAGCTTTTCACAAGTAGTTCTCCATTAGAACTTAACGCAAGCGTTAATTCTGTAAGGACCACAGTAACAGAAACCAATCTTCCAAGTGTTCTATCAGATGGTGAATTTTCTGGTGACGAAGACGCAACAACAACATTCAAGATTATCATGGGTTCACATCCTAAAATACAGTATGTAAAAGAGCCAACAAGTAGCGATGACCCCACAACCGGAGTCAAAGTCGGTACTTCAGCTTCAAACTACTTGTATAACGCAACAGTAACATTTAGCCGAGCAGTTAACTTCACAGACCCGGACTCTACAGGGGAGGAATTAACTCTATTCGGTCAGAAGTTTACGGTTGCAGCTGCAACAACAAACTCTAAGCTTGTTCTTCTTAAGAACGCTCAGGATGTAACATTAACAAACAACGACCCCTCAAGGGAAGTTACCGTTGGTGGAGAAACTTACACGGTTGAATTGATATCTTCATCGGACAGCGATGCAACAATAAAAGTTACAGATAGTGATGGAAACTCGGATAGCAAGACTATCAACGAAGCAGCTTCATCAACAGTCCAAGGACTTGAAATAGCAGTAGATAGTGCCGATGAAAACAATTTTGCACTAACTGCAGTTATTTTTGTAGGTTCTTCAAGAATAACCTTCCAAGATGGAAATGAAGTTACGGTTGGAACAAGTGAAGACCCAATTGAGGGAACGCAGGTTGACTTTTATAGTACGACTTCACAATCCCCAGAGAACTTAACTTCTCTGACTATTCAGGTCTTCTCACCTGACGGAAACGAGGACTTCATCACGCCAGGAAATGCATTTGTCGACCCAGTATTCGATACCTTCAAATTAGATTTTATAGGTTTGAATATTGCAGAAGATAGTGCAACCAGGGAGAATATTGGAATAGACACGTCAGGAAATGACAAGATGACTATTTCATTCACAAACTGGCAGGGCAAAGAACTAAGCGGTTTCGAGTGGTTAAACAATGAAACAGGAGGACAACTAACTTCTTTCCTTGGTGATAGCTCTGATTGGCCAATAATTGTTAGCGAGAATGCAAAAATCAACGAGTCTGCTTATGTAGTTGTAGGAAACGAAGACGAAGGATACCTTCTAAAATTGAGAACAATTACAAACTCTACCGGTACTTCTGGAGACAGATATGGTTCTGATTCTGTAGTATTCGAAAATGTGTTTGACACAAGTCAAACATGGACGGCTACACTAACTGATGACGGTGCAGGCACTCTTAGTCTTGGATCAGACTACGGGGTCGTCTATTGGGACGACAAAACAGACCCAACTGGTGACGAGTATGTAAGATTGAACTATCCAGATAGCGCAAATCAGCAGATGATTGTGTATCCCACAATTGAGACTGTAAAAGGAGCAAAGTTAGCGTTCTATGAACCTCTAACTATTGACCTTGGCGCTTGGGATGGATCTAATGAAATCACAAGTATGGCTTTTCCTGATGGAGACGGCTATACAACTGCTACCATAACTGCTGTAGGAAATGAAACGGGCGACAGCAAAACGGAATGGAACATAACAGGAGCAGGAACCGGCCAACTTAATACTGGTGGAGGTGCCGCAACAGCTCTAACTGTAGGATCATTAACATATTGGCTTACTACAACTGGAACAGAAAACGAAACTAAGATTTTCCTTCAAGATGTTAACGGAGGCAATGTCTCAAATCCTGCAATTGTGTTATTTGAGGAAAAAGACGAGAGCAATGTTTACAATGCAGTTGTTATCCAAACAGGGGGCGGAGGTGATTCCAACAACGGTGTTGGTGTTTCTGACGTTGACTTTACGTGGAATAGTGATGCTGACATGAGTGGAAGTGCCTATGGTGATACAGGATTACAACATGAAGACAATGATGACATTTATTCCATGATGGACTTATGGGGAACTTTGGTCACATCAGACCAATCTACCTCAGACCAGTACACTTCAATAATAAGTTACCCTGATGACCAAGTTGTTGCACAAATCTATGTTGCAGAAGTAGCCGCCACAATTGAAGGCGGAAGCTCACCCGGAGGCGGAACAACAGTAGGAGTTCCACTTCTGGATACTCAAGTTTCTTTAGCAGGAAATGCTAACCTTATCGTTGTCGGTGGAAGCTGTGTTAACACATATGCTGCAACTTTGTTGGGAAGTTCAACACCATTATGTGGTGCGGACTTCACAGCTGAAACGGGTGTTGAATCAGGTCAATTCTTGATAAAGACATTCGCTCGTTCAGGAGGAGCTGTTGCTACTCTTGTAGCAGGTTACAATGCTGGCGATACGACAAATGCAGGCACATTCCTAACTACGCGAACTGTAAGCACAAATGTTGGTGACTGGTATAATGGTACTTCAGCAACAAGTGCTACAATGCAGACGGAAACTGCTTAAGTCAAAATCTAACAAACAATTTTTCTTTTTTTCTTTCTCTTTTCTTTTTCTTCTGGTTGAAACCTTTTTTCAGATAGTTTTGTCGCAAAATCCTGATTTGCCAGATGTCTAAGTTCTCTATAAACTCTCGGAAATTTCCCGACATTCAGATTAATTATATAAACCCTGTTCACTCAATTCTAAAATGGAAGAAAAAAGAAAATGGCGTATTTTTATCAACAGCATCTTCTTCGTCTTAGGTTTTTCCGTAATCTTTTCCCTCGTCGGAGTTCTCCTTCAAAGCGTTCTCTCCAATGTTTCAGGCACAGTCCAAATCTGGCTCGGTAGAGCTGGTGGCGTAATAATAATTTTCTTCGGTCTTTATCTCTTAGGTTTAGTCTCTCCTAAATTCCTTCAAAGAGAACACAAACTCCATGTAAAAAGAAAATTCGGTTCGCAGTATCTAACTTCTTTCGTTTTCGGCGCGGCGTTTGCCGTCGGTTGGACGCCCTGCGTCGGCGCAATCCTCGGCGCAATCCTCACATTAGCAGTCACACAACCCGGAAGCGCTTTCTTCCTACTCCTTTCTTACTCTCTCGGACTCGGAATTCCTTTCCTCTTAGTCGGCTTATTTACAAACCAAGCCCAAAAACTCATTTTCAAATCAAGAAAATTCCTAAGATACATAAACTATTTATTTGGCGTAGTTTTATTGGCATTAGGCGTCTTAGTTTTCACAAACCAGCTTAGCAGAATAGCGAACCTTGAATTTGCCTCCAACTTCCTGCTCTCACTAAACATCGGAACAGTCGGCGCAGGTGCATCCCTGAACATTCTAATCGCATTCTTCGCAGGGCTCGTTTCTTTTTTAAGCCCATGCGTCCTTCCTCTGATACCTGCATTCCTCGCATACTTAGGAACCACAACCATTAAGTAAAATGTTATCACAAAACACTCCCCGCTCAGGAAGAACCCACATAGTTTTTTACAATAATACTTGCCTTACCAATCTCAAAAAATTAAATCCCGAGAAAAACTATTATGAAATCTAAAACAATCTGGCTGATAATTATATTAATTCTGATAGCCGGTTCCATCTACTATCTTCAAAGCACAAGAGTCGCGCCTGTCGAAACAATAAACCAACAAATTTCAGCCGGTCCTGAACTTTTCGGAATCGAAGGCTATCTCAACACCCCCGGGGGTTTAACACTCGAAAGTCTTAAAGGCAAAACCGTTTTGGTTGATTTCTGGACATACTCCTGCATAAACTGCATCAGAACCCTTCCTTTTCTTACGGAGTGGGACAGAAAATATCGCGACAAAGGACTCGTCATCGTAGGAGTTCACACTCCGGAATTTGAATTTGAAAAAGACATAGACAACGTCAGAGACGCGGTGGTGAAATATAACATTAAATATCCGGTGGTATTGGATAATAACTACACAACTTGGGTTGCTTTCGGAAACAGGTTCTGGCCTCACAAATATCTAATAAATCCAGAAGGTCAAATCGTCTATGACCATATAGGAGAAGGCGGTTACGAGGAAACAGAACTAAAGATACAGGAACTTTTGTCAGAAATGGGCGAGGATGTAAGTGGCACAGAAACAACAAAAGAAAACGACGAGCTAAGACTCGTAACAACTCCTGAACTCTACACCGGTTTTGATTTCGCTCTTCCCAGAGGACAGGACATCGGCAATCCTGAAGGTCTCCATCCTGACAAAAGCGTTTTATACTCTCTCCCGACAAATTTCGCGGAAAACGCAATCTATCTTTCAGGTTTGTGGAAAAGCAACTCCGACAATCTGGAACTAAAAGACTCTAATGGCTCTGTCGTCCTAAGATTCAAAGCAAGTTCTCTTAACATAGTCGCAAACTCTCCACGCTCACAGCAAATAGAGGTATTTATTGAAGATTCACCGCTAAAAGAAGAACAAGCAGGAGAAGATGTCATTTTCCAAAACGGCAGGGCGTTTGTAAAAATAGACAATCCAAGACTTTACAACGTTGTCGACGGAAAATTTGGAGACTACAAGCTGGAATTAAAAATCCCGTCGGAGGGCTTCACTTTCAACGCTTTCACCTTTGGGTAGTTCTGTCGCAAAATCGGTAATTTCCTAATTACCAAAATTCTTTACAAACTCTCGGAAATTTTTCGACATTAGCGACGTTTTCATCCTAGATAAAATTTAAAAGTGCTCTTTTTCTTTAACTAACATGAGAAAAATAGGAACGGGAGAGGAAATGGAAAAAAAGCGCAAAAGGAGCGTTCTAATAATCAGCATCTTCATCCTCACAATCCTCGTTCTCGGAACGGTTGGGTATGCTTTCACATACAGCCCAGGATTTTCGTCAAGCTCAAATACTAACTCCAATCAGCCCCCGGTTAACGGAATCACAAATCTCGGAAATCAATTCGCAGTCAGCTTTGAAGGTCAGACCTTCCTGCTCTCAAACTCGCCCGAGTCCCTGAAAGAAATTACCGTTGAGGGCTCATTCTCTTTAGACGATTACGTTGAAACATCTTATTATGTGGATGCGGAAAATGACATAATGGCCGGAGAGATACTTTCCGTGCTCGGCTTGTATTCGCGAGAGATCCAACCGGCTTGCTACGGACCTTGTGAAGAAGATTTACCGGAAAAAGATTGCTCTGAAAAAATGCTCGTAATCAGAGACCGCGTAGAAAATAAAGTCTATAAAGAAGACAACTGTGTATTTATCGAGGGAGATTTAAGAGCCGCAGACGCTTTCATTTACCACCTTTTAGGAATGTAATCTGCCAGAAAGATTTAAAACATCAAACATAAATGTTATATTATGACTAAAAAAAGAGAACAAAAAAAATCTGAGGAACCTTCAGAAGAAAAACCGGAAGAAAATCAGGAGTTTTCACCGGCAGAAACTGAAGAAAGCTCTCTTTCCCAAGAAAAGAAGAGCAGGGAACTCTACTGGATTTTAGGAGTGATGGTAGGTTTGATAATAATCTTCTTCTTGGCTTCTTCAGTTTTTCAGAGTTTCAGAACATTCACCTACGAAGGTCTGACTTTCAGCAAGGAATTTCTCGGAGAAATTCCTTACTATCGCTATTCTTACAATTCCAAGATAACCCCAAACGCCATCAATCCAACGCCCATTAACCTTGTCCTAAGAATAGACCCAAGGGAAAATACAATCCCTATAGACGGCGAGATTGAATTCCCATACGGAAATATAATTTACATAACGGTCAGCGGCGAAGGAATAACTCAATGTCCTTACAGCACTCTAAGCATCGGCTCCATGGGTTCTTTTCTAGCATCAAACGGCTTGTCCATAAAAGGCGCGACTCAAAACGAAACCGAAGCAGAAGAATTCAACTTGCTTCATGTAACCTGCGACACTTTCCCCGGAGCTCCGACAATAGCAATCCAATCCGGAGAGGAGACGAGGATAACAAGAGATGAAAACCGCTGTTACACTATTGAAGTGGCAGACTGCGAAATCCTGCCGGCAGTAGAAAAGTTAATGGTTCAGTCGCTTCTTGACGCAAGAAAAAGAGCAGATTTCTAACGCCTTTTTTTCAAAGCGTAAATCAGGATAATAACCAAAGCGACGCCGACGACGGTTAAAGTTACAGCACTTAAATTTTCTTCAACCAAAGCCATGTTCCCGCCGAATACAAATCCAAGATAAATCAAAATCAAAGACCACACGCCCGCGCCGAGAGCCGTATATCCGACAAACCTTCCTAATCTCATTTTTGAAAAACCGGCAGGCAAAGACACAAGCTGTCTTACTCCCGGAATCAAACGCCCGACAAAAGTCGTTATCTCTCCGTGTCTCTCAAAATATTTTTCCGACTTTTGAAGACTCTCCTCGTTGATAAGAAATACCTTCCCGTATCTTTTCACCAGCCCGCTAACCGCTCTTCTGCCTAAATGAAAAGCCAACGCGTAGTTTACTAAAGCTCCCGCAACGCTTCCAAGCAAAGCCGCACCGAAAACCAAAAAGAAAGACATTTCTCCCCTTTGAATCAACGCGCCTGCCGGAATCAAGACCACCTCGCTCGGAAAAGGAATGAATGAACTCTCTATCGTCATTAAAACAAAAATCCCCAGATAACCCAGCGAGTCGGCAAGGTTAATCAAAAATTCAACTGCCAGATGGTAAGTTTCAGATATCATTCAAATAATATAATTCATTCCTACTTAAAATTAATTATTTCCAGCTCTGTCGCAAAATCAGGAGTTGCCCAATTTCTAAAATTCCAAAAGATAGTTGCCGTAAGTTCTCGGAAATTTGTCCTCGACAAATTTCTCGACATTATCACATAATAATTTTACAAATTCTTTTGAGACCTTGTCTCCCGCAAATGCAACACCGCCATTAATTGTCGTTATAAAACCCAATAACCAAAGCCAAAAGCACCATTCATTGTTATTACAAAATCAATTTCTCACAGAACTTTCTTTTTGCGATAACATCGGAATTATGCGAAGTTGTTTGCAGTAATTTTAACCAATAAATAGGCAAACAATTTGGGCTAATTTCTGGTTTTCAAAAAGAAAATTTGCGAAGCAAAAAGAAATTACCTCTTAATCTGCTGTTGCTTGACCGAACGAAGTGAGGCACGAGTGGAGCAAGAAGCGACCTCGTGAGTTTTAATTTTTCTTTCAGGGTGGGGGAGGAGGTGGAAGCGACGACCATTTAATTTTGAGAGATTACCCGCCCTTTTTGCTTCTTTTTTTTGAAAAAAGAAGAGGGGTAAGGCAATTATCTTATAATAACTTCATTCTCAGAAATATTGTTTTTTACTTGTTCTTCTTGTTGAATATAATGAATAGACATCTCATTATTTATCCGTTTGGTTATTTGTTCTAAATATTCAAATTCTTCTGCCATAGTTAATGTTTTTTGTTGAGGTCTTAATTTTTTTAGTGCAACATTTATTGCTTCTTCTGATTTATCAATACCTATCCATTTTCTGTCTAAATCTTTAGCGGCTTTTAGTGTTGTTCCAGAACCACAAAAGCAATCCAAAACAAAACCCCCTCTATTTGAAGATGCACCAATCAGTAATTTAAGTAAATTAAGATTTTTTTCTGTGGGATAACTCGGGTTTTGTAAATCCTTAAATTCTATGACATCTTGAATTTTTTTACCATCTTTTTCATCAGCGTAAATCTTTTTTCTTGGAACTCCATTTTTAGACCATTCTATTAATCCCTGTTTATCTAATTCTTCTAATACACTTGGTTGGCTTCTCCAATGTCTTCCTTTTGGAGGCATCATGCCTCTCCAAGGTTGTCCTGTTGCCCCATTTGCAGTTTCACCTGGGGCGTGTAGCGGAATAGTAGTATATTTTCTTCCATCTTTATCTAATTTTTTAAATAATTTTTTAATATCTTCTTCGGAAAGTTCTGCTTTAGGCTCATTCCAAATATGATTTCCGTTTTTGGTATAAAATAAAATCATATCTTTTACATTTCCAAATGCCTTTCTACTAAAATTTTTAGGATTGCATTTAATCCGAGTAATATCATTTACAAATTTTTCTTTTCCAAATACTTCGTCCATTAAAACCTTGATATAATGTCCTATTTTGTAGTCGATATGAAAGTATATTGAACCTCTATCGGAAAGTAATTCTTTTAATAAGATTAATCTCTCTCGAATAAATTCTAAATATTCAGGTCCAACTAATGAATCATCATACGCGACATTGTCTGAATTGCTTCGACTTATTGAGTTTGCTTTTTCTTTGCTTATTGTAAATGTGTTGTTTGTTGCGAAAGGAGGGTCAATATAAACTAAATCAATTTTTCCTCTATAACCATTATCTAATAAATGTTTTAGAACGGCGAGATTATCTCCTTTTATAAGTTTAGATTGTGCTTCAGAATTTCCGCTAATAGACTTTAAAGTAATATTACTTTGTTTATTTAATATTTCTCTTTCAGTTTTTTTCCCTTTGTATTCTAATTGCATATTTACCTCTTTAGAGCTGGAATAAAAACTCTCTAAGAACCAAAGCACTCATAATATTATAATCTGCGTAAGTAGTTGTAATATCTTTATACATTTTATTATTTCCCTTAATGTATAAAACCCCGTCAAGAATAGCAATTTTTACAGCTTTAACTC
>Ga0210057_1006209_pt1 | contig 14941 bp, 13 predicted proteins | sample CryGeyCG2114_010_2_FD_183968 | JGI IMG/M metagenome (GOLD analysis project Ga0210057, IMG submission 183968) | Groundwater microbial communities from aquifer - Crystal Geyser CG10_big_fil_rev_8/21/14_0.10 (SPAdes) (version 2) | ecosystem: Environmental > Aquatic > Deep subsurface > Groundwater ... | reverse complement strand
CATACAGTTTACGAATTTAAAAAATCGCTCGCTCGATATTTGCCATATTACAATACCGAAAGAATTCATATGGGAATCAATTACCAGACTCCTCTCGAAGTGTTGCGAAGCTCTTGATTATTTAACGTTAGTTCGCAGACCTTGCGAAATTGTTAAACACCAGACGCCTCTTTGACAGCTAGCCGCAAGTACAATTTGTCTCTGCCAGTCCGCAAGCTTTGCATTTAAGTTTTATCTTTCCTCCATTAGGGCAGTTGCGAAAGTGATCATGATCGTATTTATCGGATTCAAGTCCGCACGCCGGACACTTAAATCCGTCCACTTCCCCGCCACAAAGACTGCAATGTTTGCTTGAGGCTATATTTCTGTGTTCCATAAAAGTTATAATATCACCATTATTCTTAGTTATTAAGTCCCCCAATTTACCGTGCCAGAACTACCAGAAGTCCACACAACCGCAAAAATGTTAAACGAGCTTTTGCCCGGGCTTAAAATTTCTCAAGTCTGGACCAGCTATGGCGGCATAATCCACGAAGGCAAGAATCATATAAAAAATAAAAAATACTTTTCCGGCTTTCAGAAAAAAGTTATTGGGCAAAAGATACTAGGCACCGAGAGAAGAGGAAAAAATGTTTTGATTAAACTATCAAACGAAAAAATAATTCTGGTGCACATGAAAATGACCGGGCATCTTCTCTACGGACAGTACGTCCGTAGAGAAAATTTAAGATTTCAGATTTCAGATTTCAGATTTGAAATACAAGACGAATGGAAAGAGGAAAAATGGCTGCCAGCAGAGGATTCAAAAAGTCCGCTTTGGGACCCTTTCAACAGATTTATAAGGTTAGTTTTTTCTCTTTCCAACGGCAAACATTTGGTTTTGTCCGATGTCCGAAAATTTGCCAAAGTTCATTTAATCGAAAAAGGAGAAAAAACTGACATAGATAAATTGGGACCGGAACCGCTTGAAGAAAGTTTCAAGTTCCAAATTTTTAAGTCTCGAATTTTGAAAAGACCGAATGGAAAAATTAAAACCGTTCTCATGGATCAAGAGATAATCGCCGGAATTGGAAACATTTATTCTGATGAAATTTTATGGTTAGCAGGAGTGCACCCGGAAAGTCCGGTCAGAAAAATTCCTGAGAAAGAATTAAAAAAGATATACCAAGCTCTTAAGATGATTCTTAAAAAAGGAATAGAGTTCAGGGGCGATTCGACTTCCGATTATCGAAGACCCGACGGGGAAAGAGGGTCTTTTCAGTACCATCACAAAGCTTACCGGCAAACCGGTAAAAAATGCACGAAAAAAGGCTGCAACGGCACAATCGAACGAATAAAAATCGGCGGACGTAGCGGACATTTCTGCCCTAAACATCAGAAGCTCTATAAGTAAGTTTAAACCAACATCCCCCAAACTCACACCCACCGAACTTACTACCATATATGATAGTAAGTTAAATGTTTAGAATTCGGAAAAGAGCAATTCCGGCTGAGACCGAAACATTCAAAGACTCCTTTCTGCCTTTCATTGGGATCTCAGCAACAATGTCGCTTTTTTCCAAGACAGAATCGGGTAATCCCTTAGTCTCGCTCCCGAAAATAAAAACTATTCCCCCTTTCCAGCCGAAGGCTGGTCCGCCTCTGGCGGAAACTTTTTTGTAATCCAGAGAATTTTTTGCTTGTTCAACAGAAACAATTAAAAACCCATCTTTTTTTAATTTCTCTAAAAGAGAATTTATAGACACAGTTTTTTTCCAGGAAATGTTTTTTTCCGCCCCTAAAGCAGTCTTCGCCACGTCTGACCTTATTCTGCCGAATCTGTCAGTCGGTGCCGGAGTATAGCCTGTCAGAAATATTTTTGATATTCCCGCCGCATCGGCCGTCCTAAATATCGAGCCGACATTGTAAACGCTTCGTAAATTGTGAAGAATTAAATAAATTTCTTTTTTAGCCATGTTTCCACAAAATCCCTAAAATGATAATATAGTTCTCATGCTAAATCCTTTTCCAGAGCTTTTGGTTTATAGTTTGTTAGCCCCTGTTATCCTAAGATTAGTACTAGGATACCTTTTTATCAATCTCGGTTATTTGAAATTAAATACGGAAAAAAGTCGGTGGACGCTTTTTTTTGAAACAATAAAATTACAGCCAGCCAGTTTTTTTGTCAAACTTTTTGCTTACATAGAAATATTTACTGGAGCAATGTTAATAGTCGGGTTTTACACCCAAATTGCTGCTCTTATATTGGCAGTTTTAACTTTCGGCGAACTTTACACCGAGTACAAAGAAGAGAGTCTCTTAAAAAGGAATTTGGTATTTTATCTTTTGGTATTCGCCATTTCTCTGTCCTTTTTGTTTTCCGGCGCCGGGCTTTACGCTATCGATTTGCCGCTTTAAATAGCTATCAGCTTTTAGCTGCTAGCTTACAGGGAAAAGACTTTTCAATTACCTCTCTTTGTATTATCATCTTCAAAGCTGAAAGTTTTTACCGCCTATAGCTCAATTGGTAGAGCAGTTGCCTTTTAAGCAATTGGTTCCAGGTTCGAGTCCTGGTGGGCGGACACGAACGAAGTGAGTACCCGACCGAAGAAAGCAAATTTATTTGCTTTCGTCAGGACGAGAACATCGAAGCGATGCCTTGTCAGCAGACAAGGCCGCGAGATGGTGCCTAGCCCGAGACGAGCGACGGCGAGTCGAGAGGCGAAGGAGAGTCCTCCTGGGCGGACCCTGACAAACAAACCGTACCGACTAGGTGCGGTTTTGTTTTGGCAGCTGGTGGTACCGCTAGGACTCGAAGCCCGATTGAGATTTTTTATGAATAAGTGAAATAAAAAATCCAATTGGGATACTGGTCCTGTAAGGACCGAGTCCCCCCGCACAGACCAGAAAAATACTCCGCATAAGCGGAGTATTTTTATATTTGAAGAATAAATTTTTCCAGTCCGATAGGAAGTTCGGTCAAGCCCTTTCTCGATCTATGATAAATGTCCACCAAAAGAGAGGAATGTTTTTTAAGTTCTTCTTCTGAGAAATTTTTTGAAAAAATTTTGGCTTTTTGGAAAGGAAAAGGAGCGAGACCGCTTTCCCCTAAATTTTTGGCTGTTTTACTGATTAAAATATTTTTTATCTGCCAGAACAATAAACCATGAATCTCTTCGGCCGATAAATTATTGGCTACAGCTTTGTGAAAGTTAACCCACAACTTTTTCTTGTCTCTCGCTCCATAAGCATCCGCTAGGGAAAATGGACTGAAAGTTTTTTGTTCTGGCAGAAAATATTCTTCTGGTTTAACCGCACACTTCTTCAGCGCTGAGAAAAGAGCCTTATCCGGCTTGATTTCCAAAAAAACAAATAGATTTTTTGACTCTACTAATTCTTTAATTTTTTCTAAGAAAATTTCTTTGAAATCATCCGACATTAAGAGAAAACTGAAGACTGCCATAATTTCTCTTTCAAACAAACCCTGCTCTTTTGCTAAGCCCGAAAGGCTGTATTCGCTTTGGTTATCTTCGTTTATTTTTAAAACTACGGCGTCCGGACCTTTTTTGAGAAAATCATCAACAAGAGCCTGAACTCTCTCATTAATTTTTTTAAAATTGTCTCCGCAAATAAAAATTAACATATCGAATTTTAATTTATCTCCTCAAGCTCTCCCCAATTCCTTCCAACTTCTGTTTTGACGAGCAAAGAAACTCCTTTGGTTTCCTTAGCACTCAAGATATTCTCCATAATTCTTTTAATCTCCGGCGCCACCTCACCAACCTTGTCTTCGGCCACTTCGTAAACAAGCTCATCGTGGACTTGTAAAATTAAAAATACTTTTTCTGACAAGTTTTGTTTAGTTATGTAATCATCTACTTTGATCATAGCTAATTTTATAATATCAGCGGCAGTCCCCTGCAAAGGAGCGTTTACTGCCATTCTTTCGGCAGCTGATCGTATGTAATCGATCCTCGAACGAATAGCCGGGAAATATCTTCGACGTCCCAAAAGGGTTGTGGTATAGCCATTTTTTCTTGCTTCGGCTTTGACCTCTTCTATATATTCGGCTAACCGATCAAAATTCATGAAATAATCGTCAAGAAATTTTTGGGCTTCTTCTTTGCTAGTTCCTAAGTTTGTCCTCAAAGAAGACGGCCCCATGCCATAAAGAATCCCGAAATTAATAACTTTCGCCCTTCTTCTCATTTCATAATCAACTTTTTCCAGAGGAACACCAAAAACAACAGAAGCAACAGCATTGTGCACATCTCCACCTTCCTTAAAAATTTTTATTAATTTTTGCTCACCGGAAACAAAAGCAGCTACTCGAAGTTCAATTTGAGAATAATCAAAAGCCGCTAAAATAAAATTATCTTCGGCTAGAAAAGCATTCCTGACTTTTTTACCCAGTTCCGTCTTAATTGGTATGTTTTGGAGATTGGGATTTTGAGAAGAAAGCCGACCGGTAGTGGTACCGGCTTGAGAGAAGCTGGCGCGAAGACGTCCGTCTTCTGAGAGCATCCCCGGAAAATTATCAATATAAGTGGAGAGTAGTTTTTGTAATTCTCTGTATTCAAGAATCAAAGGAACTACCGGATGTAAGTCTTTTATTTTTTCGAGCTCTGATTCTTTGGTCGACTTTATACCGCCGGCAGTCTTTCTCTGATTTTTTGTTTTAAGTTTAAGGTTTTCAAAAAGAACCTGGCTCAATTGCTTGGGTGAATTTAAATTAAACTCCAGACCGCAATCTTTCCATATTTTTTGTTCCAGCTCAGTGAGTTTTTTTCGATAACCTTCGGACAGTTTTTTTAAATAAACCGTATCTATTTTTATTCCCCTTTTTTCCATTTTATCTATGACAGGAATCAAAGGTTCTTCTACTTTTTCGAAAACTCCTTTTAGATTTCTCTTTTCTAATTCAGCAAAAATTACTTCTTCAGCCTCGCTAAAAACTTCTTTATCAGTGAAACTCAAAATTTCTTCAAAAGTCGGATTGGTATGGTTAGAATCAATGAGCCACAAAACCACGCTGGCTTTTTTAATTCTTTCTTTTGATATTTCTTCTTTGCTGTCTTTGGTATCAGTTTCAAAAAGTTGGTTGCTTTTGCCCTCGTCTTTCAAAATTTCTCTCGCTACACGGTCACCAAGAGTTCTAAATTCCAGATTTTTAAAAAGCTCGTCGGTTTTGCTTTTTTCAAAAGAATCAAGCCATTTTTTATCGGGCAATGAAAAATCAATCGGTACATCTTTTTTGATAGTCGAAAGCATTTTGGAAAAAAGGGCTTCTTCTTCGCCGGCTAAAATAAGTTCAGTTGCTTTCTTTTTAAATCCTTTTTTTGATAGAGCTGTGGGATCTTTTTTCAAAGACTTATACATCTCTTCAATAGAACCGAATTCTTTAATAAGCATAGTAGCTGTTTTTTCTCCAATGCCGGGAATTCCGGGAATATTATCTGATGGATCACCCCTCAACCCCTTATAGTCAGGCAAAAGATTAGGTTTGAAGCCAAAACGCTCTACAACACTCGATTCGTTATAAACGACGGTATCTTTTATTCCTTTCTTTAAAGTGTAGACCTTGACCTTATCCCCCGAAACCAAATTCAAGGTATCCATATCTCCTGAGGCGATTATAATTTCCAAATCATCCCTGTCTTTCAAAATTTCAACAATTGTTCCTATGAGATCATCTGCTTCAAAACCTCCTTTTTCGTAGAAAGGAATATTAAATGCCCGGAAAACATCTCTAGCTTTGTTAAGTTGCCAGATCAAATCTTCCTCAGTTTTTTTTCTGCCGGCCTTGTAGGCATCATAGGCCAAATGCCTATGAGTGAGCTCCGGCATATCGAAACAGGCCACTAAATAATCCGGCCTAAAATCGGAAATCAATTTAAGAAGCATTAGTGACAAACCGTACAAAGCTCCAGTCGGCTCACCTTTATTGGAAGAAAAATCCGGTAAAGCATGATAAGCCCGATGAAGAACGGCATGAGCGTCTAAAATAACCAGTGTTTGTTTTTTGCCTCCTTTATTTTTTTCCGTCATTTAATCTATATAAATTTAATTATTCTTTCGTTGTGTTCGGTCCCCTCCGCAATCAAATGAACAAAAATTGTATCCTCGGGCAAAATATCATTAACTTTTTCCGGCCACTCCAAGAAAATAACATTGTTCGGGTCTTTTATTATATTATCCCATCCTAAATTTTTTAGTTCCTTTGATTCTTTCAAACGATAAGCGTCGATGTGAATTAGGTTCTTAAATCGTAAATCGTAAATCGTAAATTTCTTCATAATGACAAAGGTCGGGCTAGTAATGTGATTTTTTATCCCCAAACTTTCCGCAACAAATTTAACAAAGGTGGTTTTTCCGGCACCCAAATCCCCCCTAAGTCCGATAACGACCGCTTGAGCTTTTTTCCGGAGCTTTCTAATGAATTTTTCGGCCGCTATTTTGGTATCTAGGGGGTCTTTAGACAAAATCTTCATATAGACAATATATCTGAATAACAGACCAAAAACAAAAGCGCTCTGATATAAATATCAGAGCGCTTAGATTTTCTTCTCCTTTTCTACTCAGTTGCATACAAAGTCGCCGAACGAATTCGATTGACTACCCAGACCTCGTGTTTGCGAGTCCCTCGCGAAGAAAGACGGAACCTCCGAGTTTCGACGCCGACGTAGATACCGTCCACGTGGCCTTTGACGGTCATAAAGACGCTGTCGCCGGAAGCAAAAGACCAAACCGGATGATTGTAGGTCTCGCCCGGAGTAAGATCCTTTTTGACCAGTTCGCCGCCGTATTCGACATCCACCAAAAGATTGGTGTTGTTGATGACATCAATCGAGTACATCGGCTGGAAAACATGAGAATACTGGACAGTGCCAGCGCTCCCCGAAACACAACCGCCGAAGAAAACCGGAAGCAGTAGCAGAAAGAAGAATGAAAAGTACTTGAACATTGAAACCTCCCTCCGGTTTTTACCGGATTAAATTTCCTTTGTCGGGCAGAAACTCTTCCTACCCTATCTTCTTCAATTATAGCAAATTATATTATTTATGTCAATAGCACGTGATTATTTAACGTTAGCAATTCAATAAGCCAACAAGGCTTCACCCCCACACCTTTCCTCCTCTTGCTTTTTGTTTCGCCGATTATATATTCCAATTCTTTGAATAATATACAAACTTCCGAGTAACGGAAATAATTATTTGGAAAAGCGAAACGAGAGCAGGAAAGGTGTGGGGGTTCATTGTCTAAAAAAGCCAAAAAAGTTAGTATTTAAGGAGCCATGGTTCAATTCAAAAAAGAAGAAGAACAAAAAAGACAGTTTGGAGAGTATATAGACGAGGAAGCTGAGAACCTGACTCAAATACTCGCCTCGAGATACAAACTACCCTATCTTGACTTAGCAACCACTCCTATAAATATCGAGGCCTTAAAGGTCATAAAAGAAAACCTGGCACGAGAAACAAAATTAGTCGCGTTCAATGCCGTTGGTAAAAAACTTTTAGTGGGGATTCTCTCTCCTCAGAACCTCAAAACTCAAGATGTAATAGAAAATCTAAAGAAACAGGGTTGGGATGTAAATTTGTTTTTAGCATCGGAAAAAAGTCTGGAAAAAGCTTGGGACAGATACAAAGAACTGTCAGCCGGTTCAGAAATTCACAGCGGAGTCTTGGATATTTCCAGCGAAGAAATACAAGAATTTCTTGGCAAAATCACCAACCTGAAAAGTATACAAGAGCTTATTGAAGACACCTTAGCTGTCAAAACAACTTACAGAATCTCAAAAATTTTAGAAATAATGCTAGCCGGCGCCTTAGCTGTCAAAGCTTCTGATATACATCTCGAGCCGGAAGAAGGATACGTCAGGTTAAGATACCGCTTAGATGGAGTTTTGACCAATGTTTTAAATTTTGACTCGAAAACTTACGGGCTTTTGCTTTCCAGAATAAAATTACTTTCGGGACTCAAATTAAATATCACGGGCCAGGCCCAGGACGGCAGATTTAGTATAAAGATGGGAGACGGCGAAATAGAAATAAGAACCTCCGCCTTGCCGGGAGCTTATGGCGACACCGTAGTTCTTAGAGTCCTTAACCCGAAATCCATTTCGGTTCCATTGGAAGAACTAGGAATCCATCCTCGACTTCTTTCTGTCTTGCTTTACGAGACAAGCAAACCAAACGGAATGATTTTGACTACCGGACCAACCGGTTCAGGAAAAACAACAACTCTTTATGCTTTTTTAAAAAAGATCCATTCACCCGGCATTAAAATAATAACTATAGAAAACCCAATCGAATATCATTTACCTGGAATTGTCCAAACTCAGACTGATGCAAAAAAGGGCTACACTTTTTTGGAGGGTTTACGTTCAGCCCTGCGCCAAGACCCGGATGTTATCATGGTCGGTGAAATTAGAGATAAAGAAACAGCTGAGATAGCTATTAATGCCGCCTTAACCGGGCATTTGGTTTTTTCTACCCTCCACACAAATAATGCGGCCGGTGCTTTCCCCAGACTAATTGACCTAGATGTTAATCCGAAAATTATAACTTCCGCTTTAAACATTGCTATGGCTCAGAGATTGGTAAGAAAACTTTGCCCTAAATGTAGAAAACCTAGCAAACCAAAGAAGGAAGAGCAAGAACTGATCGGAAAAATAACCGAAACCATAAAAGACAAAACCTATTTAGAAGATGTTAGTTTAGAAAAAGTTTGGGAAGCGGTCGGTTGCGAGGAATGTAATTTCTCCGGATTTAAAGGAAGATTGGGTATTTACGAGGCTATCCGAGCCGATCAAAAAATAGAAGAGGCTGTGCAAAAAAACCCCAGCGAGCGAGAAATAAAAAAAGCTTCTTTAGGCCAGAATATCCTAGACATGAAACAAGATGGAATAATAAAGGTGTTAAAAGGAGTAACTTCGCTTAGAGAATTGGGCCGTGTGGTTGACCTCCTCGAAGATTAAGGCTAAGAAAGTCAGAAATGGGTACTTCGAGCTTGTTTAAAGATTTTATTTGGTTAATAATAAATCAATCCCTGTGCCAAGAGCACAGAGTTAGCTCTCGGCACAGGGCAACAGGGTTGCTTTGTTGTTATAGTGTCGGCTCCGCCGACTCTGTGCACCACTCGCCTTCTCACTATCGCGTTAACCTGCCTCATCAGCAGACAGAGAATATACATGGAGAGTTCGAAGACGAACTACAATGAAAATACTCTTCAATAACCATTAAAAAAGATCCAAGACATAAACCTCTAAACAACACATTTTAAATAAATAAAAGATTAGAACTTTGCTAAGGATAGTACCAGCCGAAACCAGAACGTCCTCGCTAAGTGCTAAAAAAGCCGTGGGGCTCCGTTGTTTAGAGGTTTATATTTTGGATCATTCCATCACTGAAGCGACTATAGAAAGCCTAGCATAAAATATTTTATATGTCAACCCCTATTCCGAGAGAGGGTTTATATTTCTATCCGCAAGTTGGAGATGGTAAAATAGCCTCATCAAAGACAAAGCATGACTAAAAACGACAAAAAAGAAGAAAATTCCGAGTCCCAGTACTTAGACCAGAAATTAAGACCCCTAAAATGGGAAGACTACATTGGTCAAAAAAATGTTAAGAACAATTTAAATATTCTTTTGACAGCCGCCAAAGAAAGAGAGCACCCGCCGGAACATTTATTATTCTACGGACCGCCGGGACTAGGAAAAACGACCTTGGCCCATCTTATAGCCAGAGAAATAAATGCTCAAATTAAAATAACTTCCGGGCCAGCCATTGAGCGAGTAGGCGATCTGGCCTCAGTGCTCACAAACTTATCGCCCGGAGATATTCTTTTTATAGACGAGATACACAGACTGAACAAAGCGATAGAAGAAATGCTCTACCCGGCAATGGAGACGGGAGTATTAGACATTATCATCGGCAAAGGACCGAGCGCGAGAACAGTACAACTGGATCTTCCGCCTTTTACCTTAATAGCGGCCACCACCCGAATCGCTTCCATCTCGTCTCCGCTTCGAGGAAGATTTTCAGGAGGAATTTTCCGTTTGGAATTTTATTCAGAAGAAGAAATCGGCGAGATTATCAAAAGATCAGCAAAAATATTAGGAATAGAGATTGACGAAGAAGCTATAAAAGAAATCTCTCTTAGAAGCAGATTTACTCCTAGAACCGCCAATTATTTCCTAAAAAGATGCAGAGATTTCGCTCAAATCAAAAAAACTCGGCTCTCCAAAAAAATAGTCAGAGAAGCCTTGGAACTTTTAGGCATCGATAACAAAGGTCTCTCAGAATCCGATAGAAAAATTTTAGGGGTAATCATTGAGAAATTCAAAGGAGGGCCGGTCGGATTAAGCACTTTGGCGGTTTCTGTTTCCGAAGAAACGGCTACCATAGAAGAGTATCATGAGCCTTATCTTATCCAGATCGGCTTTATTGAAAGAACACCTAGAGGTAGAATGGTCACTGAGACCGGTTACAAACATATCGGCAAAACAAGAGAGGGGTTGTTTGCATAAATAAATAATAGTAATCTGTGGATTACGAAGCCCTACATCGTGCGCATATTTTTTAGGGGTTAGGAGCGGGGTCAATATGCGATTTCGATTTGTTTCGTGATTCAAGAAATTTAAATATGTCAGGACATAATAAGTGGTCTAAAATCAAAAACAAAAAAGCAGTCTCGGACAGCAAGAAAAGCGCAATTTTTAGTAAAGTCGCCAAACTGCTTTACATCGAGGCCAAAAAAGCTGGAGGAGATGAAACATCTCCCAGTTTGAGAGCAGCTATTGAAAAAGCTCGGGCAGTCAATATGCCAAGAGATAATATAGAAAGAGCCATAAAAAAAGCAGAAGGAGAGGGAGGTGAAAATATGGAGCAAATTACATACGAGGCCTACGGCCCGGGTGGAGTTGCTTTAATTATCGAAGCGCTTACCGCAAGCAGAAATAAGGCAGCGGCAGAAATAAAACATATTCTTTCGGAAAATAGCTTGTCTTTGGCAAGTCCAGGATCAGCTCTTTGGGCTTTTAAAAAAGACCCGGCAACTAACAACCTAGAACCAACCACATTAATAAAACTTTCTCCAGAAGATTCTCAAAAATTAGAAAAGTTGGTAGAAGAGCTTGAGGCGAACGAAGAAGTCCAGGAAGTATTTACAAATGCCGAATGAGTTGATAAGTTTCGCTTCTCTGTAAGTTGGTAAGTTTATAAGTTTCAAAACTTAAAAGCGGGCTTGCGAGCGGAACTTACCAACGTAAAACTTACAAACTATTATGAAAATCCTCGCCATCGACCCCGGATATGACAGATTGGGTGTCGCGGTTCTTGAGAAAAAAAACCATGGGAAAGAAGACCTCGTTTATTCAGAGTGTTTTTCACCCGACCAAAAACAGAGTCCGGAAAAAAGAACACTTTTGGTGGGAAAGAAAATAAAAGAATTGATAACAAATTATAAACCGGAAGTTTTAGTCTTAGAAAGTTTGTTTTTTAATAAAAATCAAAAAACAGCATTGGCCGTAGCAGAAACTCGAGGAGTAATTATTTATGAAGCGGGTTTAGCCGATATAGCTGTAAAACAGTTCACACCTCTTCAGATAAAAACCGCTTGCACCGGCTACGGTAGAAGCAACAAACAACAAGTAAGCACAATGATAAGAAGCCTCATAAACACCGAAGGGAAGCAGATCAAATTTGATGATGAATACGACGCCATCGCAGTTGGTTTGACTTTTTTTGCTTGCCACAGATAAACTTCAATCTTTAAAAAGATTGAATTATCCACAGTTTACAAAAAAAAACTTGCAAAAAAATTCAGATTTGATAAAAAAGACTCATCTTATAAGCTTAAACAAAAAATATGGACGAAGAAATAATGAACGAATTCGATGACACAGAAGACGACCTAGAAGACGAGCCGGGAGAAGATGACAGCGATTTAGAAGACGAAGAAGAAGCGAGCGACATCACCCCGGACGAACTTTAAGAGAGTTTTTGGTTCTGAAAACTACAAAATAAGAGCTTTTGTAAGATTAGAGATCTTTCCTGATATCTATAAATCTCTTTTTTCCTATTCGAAGCACAATATCTTCCCCGACCGAAAAATCGAGGCCGGTGATTTTATTTTGGTTATGAATATCGCTGATAGCACCCTCTTCAATAAGCCTCTTAAAATCTGATTTGGACTTAACTAGCCCTTCCTCTAGAAGAATCTCAACCAGAGGGCGAGTTTCGCTTATTATGACCTTTTTAATATCTTCCGGGATTTCATTTTTTTGAAAAGTTCGGATGAAATCTTCTTCTGCAGCTTTGGCTTTTTCCTCTCCATGATAAGTAGCGACCAATTCCTTGGCCAATTTCATTTTTAAATCACGCGGGTTAACTTTTTCTTTCTCCAAAGCCGACCTCATTTCTTTTATATCGCCTAAAGACAGAGAGGAGAGTAGCGTGAAGTAATCTATTATTGATGAATCCGGGATAGACATAACTTTGCCGAACATTTGCGAAGAAAGTTCTGAAATACCAATGTAATTATCTAGGCTCTTACTCATTTTTTCTTTGCCTTTGGTCCCGGGAAGAATGTCTAAAACAAGAACCGCTTGGGAAACCCCTTTATTGAATTTCATCACGTCCCTTGCCACAAGCATGTTGAATAATTGGTCGCTACCTCCAATTTCCAAATCACAACTCCCGTAAATTTGAGCCAAAACTTGAGAATCTACCCCCTGAAGAACCGGGTAGAGCATCTCATGCATAAAAAGTTCGTGACCGTTTTTGATTCTTTCTTGAAACATATCTCGCTCAATCAAGCGAGAGAAAGTTATGTGCTTAAGTATCCACAAAAAACTTTTTAAGGTGATCACAACCACCTTCTCTTTGAGCTTGAGCTCTGTTACTTGCATTCGGGTTTTTTCGAAAACTGCCGCTTTGCCTATAAAAGAGTTAGGAGCAATGTCGGCTTTGATCTTTGTGCCGTTGCTCTGGACAGCTTCAAACGCCACCTTGTAATCATCCGGCAGGTTTAAATCAGTGATGGAAGTAAACCAATCAGAATTTCTTATCCACGAAAAAACTTCTTTATCAGTTCTCAAAACCTTAACAATATCGGACAGGTAAGTTTTGAGATTCGCTTCAACTTCTTTTTGTTCAACTTCCGGCCTGGTCTTGCTTTTATCAGTCGGATCGCCAATTTGTGCAGTAAAGTCTCCCACCAGAAAAACCACTTTGCACCCCAATTCTTGTAATTGCCTTAATTTTCTGAAAATTACGGCGTGTCCAAGATGAATATCGGGTCGAGTAGGATCAATGCCGAATTTGACAATAATATCCTTCCGATAATTACCTTTGGCCTTTTCTACAATCTTTTTTTGGAATGACCCTTCCGGATCAATAAACTTGTTGACCCCTCTTCCCAAGAGATCTTTTAATTCGTTTTCTACAGAATCAGCGCTCATTTGAACTACAATTTAGCATATTTGGCTTATTTTTGGTATTAGGTTGCGATGAGCCTTTTAAAAATCTGAATTATTAAAGTCCGTTGGCAATTATGTTAATATACGCTAATTGATACAATATCTCAGTCGGGCAGAAGAAAAAGAGAGTTATTAATGAATCCCGTTAGTGATTACAGAGTTACAAAAAAGACATTTTCTTTTAAAAATAATTTAACGGTTGTTTTCTTACAAAAATTAATGACAATTACGGAAAAGATTTAACCTTTTCCTATCACTAACGGGATGAAAAAATCAAAAAGAAGAAAAGAAAAAATTAAAGTTTTGGTTTCTTGGGCGGCCATAATTGGCCTTTTAGTAACCGGTTCTTTCGCTATTTGGGTTTTAACCCTCAAAATACCCGACCTCGGTTCTTTCGAAGGAAGAAAGGTAACAGAATCAACCAAAATCTATGACAGAACAGGAGAAGTTCTGCTCTTTGATATTTATAATGAAATCAAAAGAACAGTGGTTCCACTAGAAGAAATCTCTGATAATCTGGAAAAAGCCACTATCGCAATAGAAGATGCCGAATTTTATGAGCATAAGGGAGTAAAACCGACGGCTGTTTTGAGAGCTATTCTTATTAATCTCGGTTCTTTAAGTTATAAACAGGGCGGATCAACCATCACCCAACAAGCAGTCAAAAATTCACTTTTAACATCTGAAAAAAGGATTTCCAGAAAAATTAAGGAATGGGTTTTGGCAGTAAAAATTGAAAAAATTCTTACCAAAGACGAGATTCTAGCTTTATACCTAAACGAAATTCCCTATGGAGGCAATATTTACGGTATCGAAGAGGCGAGCAATAGCTACTTTGGTAAATCAGCCAAAGATTTGACTGTCGCCGAGTCTGCTTACCTGGCGGCATTACCAAAAGCGCCAAGCTTTTATTCGCCTTACCGCAACAAGAAAGATCTGGAAGAAAGAAAAAATCTTGTCTTGAGAGAAATGGTCAAAAATGATTTTTTGACCCCGGAAGATTATGAAAAAGCTTTAGCCGAAAAAGTTGAATTCCGACCTAGGGAGGATCAAGGAATAAAAGCACCTCATTTTGTAATGTTTGTGAAAGATGTTTTGGAAGAAAAATACGGCCAAGAGGTTTTAGAAAACGGGGGGCTCAAAGTTATCACTTCATTGGATTACAAGCTCCAAAAAGAAGCCGAAGAGTCGGCCAAGAAATTTGCCTTAGAAAATAAACAAAGATTCAATGCTGAAAATATTGCCGTTGTGGCTATAGACCCCAAAACCGGCGATATTTTAGCCATGGTCGGGTCCCGAAATTATTTCGACGAAGGAATAGACGGGAACTTCAACGTAGCCACCGCCAGTCGCCAGCCAGGCTCAGCTTTTAAACCTTTTGCCTATGCAGCCGCTTTCAACAAAGGCTACACGCCGGAGACCGTTATTTTTGACTTGCCGACAGTGTTTACATCCGGTTGTACCCCCGACGGTAGGGGT